>OGFY01000032.1_pt1 | contig 122264 bp, 94 predicted proteins | sample 1570951 | NCBI WGS metagenome assembly OGFY01 (sample SAMEA2581942, study PRJEB24529) | metagenome | biome: Human gut stool | place: China | collected 2011
GTTTCCGAAAGGCATGTAAATCAATCATCAGAGACAACAAAATTTAGAAATCACTATAAAACTAATTGCGGCAAGGCAATTTCTATAGTTTTTTGATGGCAGGACCCACTATATATCAGCTGCAAAATATAATTCAACCATCGACATAATAAGCAATATGTGGTTTTGGAATAACTTCTGGTATGGGAAGTTTGCGTTAAATATACATTTTTTTTCAAAAAAACCCTCTAATTCCATTTCAATTCCATTTGAAATCCATAGTAATGCTAATTCAGGTTCTATAATTAGACATGGAAACTGAAAAAAAGCAATGGGATGTCGATTCTAAACAATTGATAGGGACTAGGAGGACAAAATGAAAGATGATATCCGTGTTATACTGGCAGACAACAACGTACAGGACAGAGAAAGCAAAAAACGATTATTAAATGAACAGGGAATCCAAGTAGTGTACGAAACAGGAGACGGAAAAAAAGCGCTGGAAAACATTAAAAAGTTAAAGCCGGATGTTGTAGTCATGGATATGATCTTACCGGGAGTAGACGGTTTGGAAATATTAGAAGAATGCAGAGAATTTACAGAGTACAAGCCTTTGTTTATCATTGCCACGGCACTTCGACGCGAGGGATTGATCGAACAGGCATTAGCACAGGGAGCAAACTATTATATGATGAAACCGTTATCAGCAACGATGTTGATCAAACGGATCAGACAGATCGCAGCCAGTGTAGGCGAAGGGGAAGAGGGACAAGCTGCAGTACATAACAGCGAAGAAAAGCAGCTTGTATCCGCGCCGGAGTATACGGATACTGTGAAGGAAGATTCAAAGAAAACGATAAGACAGGTTGTGAAACCTACAGAACATTTGATCAAAGATCCGTCGGATAAATACACCGGCAATCTGGAGATTGACATTACGAATATATTGCTGGAGATCGGAATGCCGGCACATATCAAGGGTTACCAATATATTCGTGAAGGCATTATGATGTCTTTTGCAGATCAAAATATGTTGCACTATATTACAAAATTTTTGTATCCAACCATTGCAAAAAAATATCATACTTCTTCCAGTAGTGTAGAACGGACGATCCGTCATGCGATAGAAGTTGCATGGCGCAGAGGGAATATGGAGACATTAGAGCACGTGTTTGGAAATACGATCTCTGCAAATCGCGGCAAACCGACCAACTCAGAATTTATGGCACTTTTGACGGATAAACTGCGTTTAGAGTATCGTATGCGTGAGGCTTGCTGATCGATCCGAATGTGAAAGACACACGATCTGTAAATCCTGCTGAGCGTGTTATGCGGCAGGAAATGGCAGTATAATAGGTACAAACTTGACGGAATAGCGTAAAATAAGGTATAGTAATAGAGTTGTCGTTAATAGATGACTCTATTACTTTTTTGTGTATACACGTATGCACGGGTACGATGACACGACCCTCTGTTTGGTTGGATATACATAGGATAGCTGAGTGCTCGGAGGGGAATTATAGAAGGAGGTACTAGCAAATGAAAACAAATTCAATGATGTCGATAGATGATGCATTAGATGCAAAATTTAATGAACTTGTTGTAAGTTGTATGAAATCAGGAGCGATCGACCTAAACTTATATCAGGAATATGATGTAAAGCGGGGATTGCGTGACAGCAATGGAAAAGGTGTATTGACCGGATTGACTGAAATTTCAGATGTAACAGGATATCGTGTTGTAGATGGTGTCAAGGAGCCGGCTGATGGTATGCTGTACTATCAGGGGTATGATGTCAAAAATTTAGTTGGAGATGGCATTGATAAACGATTTGCCTTTGAGGAAACAACATATTTGCTATTGTTCGGTTATCTGCCTAATAAAGAGCAATTGGAAGTTTTCCATGGGATCATTGCGGGCTTGCAAGAACTGTCCGGACAATTTGTGCGTGATGTTATTATGAAGGCGCCAAGTGCAAATCTGATGAACGGATTGCAAAAAAGTGTCTTGACTTTGTACTCTTACGATGCTAATCCGGATGATATTTCGGTATCCAACGTACTTCGTCAGTCATTGCAGTTAATTGCGAAACTGCCATTGATCGCAGTTTACAATTACCATGCATACAGACATTTTCACTTCTTTGACAGTTTGGTGATCAAGCCTGCTAAACCGGAGCTTTCGACGGCAGAAAACATTTTGCAGATGTTACGTCCAAATGGAAAGTATACTCCATTAGAAGCACGTGTACTCGATGCTGCTCTTGTGCTTCATGCAGAGCATGGTGGTGGTAATAACTCGACATTTACCAATCACGTAGTAACGTCTTCGGGTACAGATACCTATTCGGCAGTCGCAGCATCCATTGCATCTTTGAAAGGACCGCGTCATGGTGGAGCTAATTTGAAAGTGCAGCAGATGTTTGCAGATCTTCATGAGCATGTTACGGATCTGGAAGATGACGATCAGATTCAGGAATATTTGCAGGCAGTACTTCGTGGAGATGCTTTTGATCATTCCGGTCTGATCTATGGTATGGGGCATGCGGTTTACACGTTGTCCGATCCGCGAGAGGTGATCCTGAAGGATTATGCACAGAAATTAGCCGAAAGTAAAGGAATGCTCAAAGAGTACAGTCTTTATGATAGAGTAGAACGCATTGGAACGCAGTTGCTATCTCATAGAAATCATGTGGTCAAACCAATCTGCGCAAATGTGGACTTCTATTCAGGCTTTATTTATACAATGCTTGGTATTCCGGAGGAGTTATTTACACCGATCTTTGCAATTTCTCGTATTGCAGGATGGAGTGCGCATCGTCTGGAAGAACTTGTAAATCGAGGTAAGATCATTCGTCCGGCATACAAATATGTTGGACATCACAGACCGTTTGTTGATGCCAAAGACCGTGGGACAACAGAGGAGTAATCTCTATAGGGATACAGGAAAAAGATAAGAAAGGTATGGTAATTGTATGACAACAGTATCAAGTTCCAGCATTGCTGCAATATTAGTGGCGTTTGCTGCCTATTTGTTATTCATGATCGTGATCGGTGCAATCTGTATGCGCCGCACCAATAGTTCAGAGGATTATTTCCTCGGAGGCAGAGGCTTAAATGCATGGGTCGCAGCACTCTCAGCGCAGGCGTCTGACATGAGCGGATGGCTGCTAATGGGTCTGCCGGGTTCGATTTATGCGTTAGGTACCGGTCAGGCCTGGATCGCCATAGGGTTATTTTTAGGAACCGTTTGTAACTGGCTGCTGATTTCTAAAAGACTTCGCCGCTATACGATCGTAGCAGGTAATTCTATGACACTGCCGGAATTTTTGGAGAATCGTTTTCATGACAAAAAGAAAGTGCTGCTTTCCATCTCATCTGTCGTGATCATTATTTTCTTTTTAGTATATACAGCGTCAGCCCTTGCTTCGGGAGGTAAATTATTTCATACGATCTTTGGTATTGACTATCATATCGCGCTGATCATCGGTGCAGCAGTTATTTTAACTTATACGTTTATGGGTGGATTTTTGGCCGTATGTACGACAGACTTTGTACAGGGAATGCTGATGTTAGTCGGATTGCTGACCGTGCCAATCATTGCTTTTGCATTAGTCAGCGGCAAGTTTGCAGCCAACATTGACCACACACAGGTAGCTGGTGGTTATGATGCATATATGAATCTGTTCATGAACGGCGGCAGACCATATAAATTTGTGGAAATCTTATCGCAGCTTGCATGGGGATTAGGATATTGCGGAATGCCTCATATCCTGATACGTTTCATGGCGGTAAAAGATGAGAAAGAGTTGAAAAAATCCAGCGTGATCGCAATTTCATGGTGCTTTTTATCTTTGGTAGCTGCCTGCTTTATTGGTATTGTCGGAAGAGCTTATCTGGTCGATAATGTACTGACAGGTGGACAGACAGAGAGCGTCTTTATTACAATGATTGAACGCGTGTTCACCAAAAACATAGGAATTCCATTTGTTGGCGGATTGTTCTTGTGTGGAATTTTGGCGGCGATCATGTCAACGGCAGATTCACAGCTGTTGGTTTGTGCATCTTCGGTATCAAAAGATATTTACAAAAGTTTTATCCGTAAAGATGCAGACGATAAACGCATCATGAAAGTGACTCGAATCACGGTCATCGTTGTTGCATTGATCGCGATCGTAATCGCTTGGGATCCGGAGAGTAGTATTATGGGTCTGGTATCCGATGCATGGGCTGGTCTCGGATCGGCTTTTGGACCGGCGATCGTGTTGGCATTATTTTGGAAACGCGCTAATATGCCGGGAACGGTTGTCGGAATTATTACCGGTGGATTGACGGTTCTTATATGGGACTACATCCCATTGATGGGTGGCAAGACGCTTGCAGTGACGACTGGTATTTATTCTCTGTTAATTGGATTTATTTTGAGCCTTTTTGTTAATGTGATCGTTAGTCTTGCAACAAAAGCACCGAGTGCTGAAATTGTTGCAGAATTTGAAAAAGTCGATGCATATAGCGAATAAAAATACAAAGCATATTCCATACTAAGGAATGCAATAGATTCTATTTCGTGTCATACGAAATTTCAGAAAGGTATGGTGAATGCTTTGAAAAAGAAAATGTTAGGTTTTGCGGTGGTTACAGTCTTGGCGGCAGCATTGATGGTTGGATGCGGTAATAAATCCAAAAATAATTCTGCTACATCACCTTCTTCCGGTAATGGTGCAACGGATATGCCAAATGAGACAGAACTTCCAGAGAGTACCAATAATGCTGCAGATGATGCGGGAAATGCCGTGGATGATGCTGTAGATGGTGCGGGAAATGCTGTGAAAGATGCCACAGATGGTGTAGAAGATGCTGTAGATGACGCTGTAGATGGTACAGAAGATGCAGTTGATGATCTGACAGGTAATGAAAAAGACAAGACAAATGATCATGCAAATTCTAAAACAGATGATACAAAGAGCAAAAAAAACGATAATAAACGTTAGAATAGACGGCATAACACGATATGATATCGGAATGTCGTAATAGAATTAAAAAAAACGCACAGGATGCTAAAGCAGAATGCTTCCTGTGCATTTTTTTGTTTCTTTATAGGAAACGTCTCGTTTCCTATAAAGAAAAGAACGTTCCGCGAGGATGCGCATCTCGCGGAGAAGAAGTTAGCTGCAAACAGCACCGCTCGAGCGCGAAAGAGTCGCAAGCGACTCTTTGTTCTGTGGAGCTTCTTTAATATTGTGTTCGCAACCCTTTTGGATAATGATTTTTCAGTATGCCTTTTGTGGCTTTGGCAAACCCTAATGGAAATCCCTGATAGCACACAAGCATCCATCCCTGCAATGAGGTAGAGGTCATCAGCGTCTCTCCGTGCAGATACCTTGCAGCTTCTTCCTCTGTAGTTTCATAAGAAAGCATAGAATCTGAACATAATGCTTTGGCAAGCGCATACGATGGTTCGAAACGATTTTTCTTAAGGGTTCCCAAGTGTAGTCCCGGACGAATTACTTTGAGTCCCTTTAGAGATGGAGTCTCCGCTGGGAGCGCATAGAGTTCATCTCCAAAAACAGTAAGGGAGTCCATTGCAATATCTAGGGGTTCATTTGTAAAAACTTGTTTTGCAAAGTCCGTAAAATAGGACAGATCAAAAGTGCTTTTTGACGCTTTTTTCGAATTTTTTTTGGCTCGTTTTTGACGTGTGTCGATCGGATCAGAAGTACCCAATGCTGTGTGTGGATCGCCCTGCCCCTTGCGCAGACGCACAGCGAAGTGCCCTTCACCAGAGATCAGATGGGGATATAAACGCATGGCACCTGCAATGGTGCCATCTTTAATGCCACAGTCTGTCGGAAGAAAATCTTCCCACGGTTCGATAAAATATTCGTCATGTTTATCCAAAAAGTCGGACACTTGTTCTTCATCCTCCTGCGGCGCAAATGTACAGGTAGAATACACCAAGACACCGCCGGGTTTTAACATGGCATCGGCATAAGCTAAGATCATTTCCTGACGTTCTTTGCAAAGTGTGACATTTTCTGGTGACCATTCAGAAATGGCACCGGCATCTTTGCGGAACATCCCCTCCCCGGAACAGGGAGCATCCACTACGATACGATCAAAAAAGAGCGGAAAATGCGAGGCAATACGTTCCGGTGATTCGTTACAGACCAGTGCATTGGTAGTGCCCATTCGTTCTACATTTTGAGATAGGATCTTCGCTCTGCCGGGAATGATCTCATTGGAAACGAGCAGTCCCTGCCCCTGCATACGGGCAGCAATCCCGGTACTTTTGCCGCCGGGAGCCGCGCAGAGATCGAGAATACGCTCGCCCGGCATCGGATCTAGCAATGTGATAACAGACATAGCACTTGGATCTTGAATATAATATGCTCCGGCCTCATGTAATATATGTTTGCCGGGGCGTTCGGCGCTGCTTACATGAAATCCTTCCGGAATCCATGGGACATTCGTCAAGGCAAAAGGAAGGACTGGGATGATCTCATCCACAGTCCCTTTTAAAAGATTTAAGCGAAGTCCATAAGAAGTATCCGCATCATAGGATGCGACAAATGCATCATATTCCGCACCAAGCTGTTTTTTCATACGTGCTAAAAATGCTTCTGGTAAATTCATAGGAGTTTCTCCAAATCTATTTGATCAAATCAGCAATATCGATGTTATCGCCAGTGATTCCAATATGTGCGCCGTCTGCTGCTTCAGCAGTATCTTTATGAGCAAGAAGCCACTTGTTCTGAGCCCACAGAAGATTATCTTCTGCATTCTTAACGGTCAAAGCAGGCTTATCTTCGTTTGTGCCCTTAGGGAGTACGATAACAACACGGAAACCTTCACCAAGCTTGGCACTGCATGGCGCATAATGTAAGGTCGTTGCGTAGAGCTCAACAGCAGTTCCCTTTGGACATAAGAAAGCTTCTGTCTTGGATGAATCAATCTTGCCATCCTGTATATCCTGCTGTCTTGCTACCAATAAGATAACATCATCGGCAGCAATATCGATCTCGCTGTCACGATGATATTCAAAACAATTTAACTTGGTATTTGTTCCATTGCAGTAACCGATCTGGATCGGCATACCACCATAGCAGTTGATCTGAAGATCCTTGTAAGCAGGTGTTGCCTCTAACTCAGCACAGCCCGGAACGTAGATCACAGAATCGGCAGGCTTCTCAGAGCACTTCTCCAAGGTGGCAAGTAGTTCGGCATAATCGTAACCGTCTACGACGCGTCCATATACTTCAAATGCTTTGTCATTTACTGATTGTATGTTCATTTTTTCCTCCATTCTGAAACGTCTCTATACGGAGAGAACATTTCGATAAAATATTGTGATTATTATAGCACACATCTTTTTTTTTGACTATGTATTTATCATGGATCTTCGAACTCTTATATGTTGAGTTGTCAGATTGTTCAAATTTTCCTTGCAAAAACTGTCGCAAATCATATGGAGTTGTGCTATACTGAATAAGATAGTGGGGAGATAGATTCTTAATGAAATGCATCGAGAAAGGTTTGGTGATTACAAATGCGGATAGCACTTGGACAACTGGACATGGTGTGGGAGAATGCAGATGCATCTATAGATAGAGCGGAGACGCTGATCAAGCAGGCAGCGGAAGCCGCGGCAGAATGCATTATATTTCCGGAGATGAGCTTTACCGGAGTCACTCTAAACACGGCAAAAGTGGCAGAAGATCCTAGGGATTCTCGCACAGTGCAGCGAATGAAAGAATTGGCAAAATCTTACAATCTTGCCATTGGCTTTGGATGGGCAGCAAGCCCGGAGGGAGAAGAAAAGCTTGTAACCAATCGCTTTACACTATTGGACAAAGAGGGAACGGTAGTCGGAGAATATAAAAAAATGCATCCGTTTACTTATGGGGGTGAATCGGATTGTTATGCCAAAGGAAATGAAATTGTTACTGTCCCGTTTTTGGGACGGAAGATAGCCCTGTTTATCTGTTATGATCTACGTTTTCCGGAGATCTTTCAGATCGCAGCACGGGAAGCGGATGTTTTGCTGGTGATCGCTAACTGGCCACAGATCAGGCGGGAACATTGGCAGACACTACTGCGGGCACGTGCAATCGAAACACAGTCTTATGTAGTCGGCGTGAATTGCGTGGGAATGCATGATGGCTGTGCGTATTCCGGAGACAGCATGGCAGTAGATTCGATCGGTAATATTTTAGGAATGCTGTCCGGCAGGGAAGGAATTCTTGTTTGTGATCTGGATGACAGAGCGTGGTCATTGCGTCACAAATTCAGCACTAGGGCAGATCGCAGAGAAGATCTGTACCGCACTTATTTTGCTTTAGATAATTAAAGTAAATGACATGGAGGAAGATATGAGACAATATGAAATAGCGATCCGCATTGCACAGGTGCATCATTTAGCGGAAGAAAGAAAATATAAGAAAGCATTGACGGTCATCCAGACGTTAGACATGCGTCAGGTTCGTAATATCAGTGACCTCAAGGTATTTGCGGAGGTGTACACCCGCACAGAGCAGTTTGAGGCGGCGAAGGCAACTTATCTGCGGATTTATAAAAAGTCCAGAACACGCCGTATTTTATATCGTTTGATCTATTTGGCGATACGCACCAATGAACTGGACGATGCAGAAAGCTATTATAAAGAATTTGTACGCATGAATCCAAATAATAGAGATGCTTTGATCTTACGGTACCGCATTGATAAAGCTGCGGGCGTGCCGATCAGTCAGTTGATCGACACATTAAAGAGTCTCAAAGAAGAAGAATACATAGAAGAGTGGGCATATGAGTTAGCGAAACTGTATCAGCAGGCGGGGCGCTGCGAGGAATGTGCGGAAGAATGCGAAGATATTAAGTTATGGTTTGGTCAGGGCGAGATCGTAGAACGCGCCAAGCTTTTGCTGGAGCATATTGAAGAGAAAAATCCGCTGCCTTTTATGGATGATAAGGATTTTACGGTTAAGACCGAGAAACCAAATCCGGATGATACCGGATCACTTCCGGCGTTGAATGAATATTTGGAGGCAGGAAATGAACAGGAGATGAAATATCTTAAGAAAGTAGATCCTGCGAAGTTTGAGGAGACGATGGTTAAGACAATATCTGAGGAGGAGCAGGAAAGTGAGTCGGAGATGGACGAACAGTCTGCATCGACAGAGAGTACAGAGAAGTCAGCAGAAGAGGAATCTACAGATATATGGAAACCGGAGACTCCGGTGGAACCGGCTGCGACAGAAGAGGCGCAGAAAATCTTTTCGGATGCTCCGGTAGACGCAGAGTCGGAGAACATTGCAATGGAGGCTGCGTCAGAGCCGGCCAAAGAACCACAAGAGCCTAGGGCGTCGCAGTCAACGGTTACAGCCCAACCGGCAGACAATAAGTACAGCGCGATCAATCCTGCAGATTTTCCAAGGATTTCACAGTCAGGAACCGGGATCACACAGGACCTTGCGGCAGAAATCTCTGCTATTTATGAGGCGGAGCAAAATGAACAGTTAAAAGAAAAAGCAGTTGCTGTATATCAGGAATTGCCAAATAAAACAAATGAAGTATTTGAGCGTATGACAGAATCATCTGCACAGACACCAACAAAAGAGTATGTTCCACTCTCTTCTCAGAACAAAGAAGTTACAGCAGAAGAGACAGATATGGCGCAGACGAATGTCATTCCGACCGTGGATGTACCGGAAGAACCGATGTTTCAGGAGACAGTGGTTATTCCACCGGAGGCAGAGAGAGAATCTTTACCGGAGCAGTCTGCAGAAGAAAATGTATCCGGCAGTGTAGAACAGCCGGTGAATGACGATGTCGTTGATGCAGCTTTCAACGGACAGACGGAACAGGATGCGGCAATGACTGCCGAGTCAGAAATTAACACATCAGAGGAAACACAAATACCAAACGAAGATGGTGATCCGCTGCCAGAGCAGCAGATCGCTGGCACAGAACAAACAGCGGAGGCGGTATTAATGGACGAATTAGAAAAAGAAGTACAGCAGCAGGAAGCAGTGATCAGCCAGTCTTTGACCGGAGAAACGCTGCCGGAAAAGGATTTGCCAACGACACGTGCGTTGCATCGTTCTTTTGCCGATATTTTAATCTTGATCGGAGGAGAACTGGATCCATCTCATTTTGTTTTGATGGGAGATGGAGAAGAACGTATTCTTGGCATATCCAAGAAAATAGCAATGGTTATGCGGGAAACCGGATATTTAAGTGCAGGACGTATCGCGCGTATTGATGCAGAACAGTTAAATAGTATGGATCTGATGCAGTTTAAGTCACAGCTCAAAGGAAACTGTCTGTTAGTTACCAGAGCGGCAGATCTGTTATTCCCAACGATCACGAAGATTTTCTCCATTATGGATGAATATTACGGTGACTTTGCAGTGATCTTATCGGATGAGGGAGCGACGTTGGATCAGTTATTCCGTTTTGTTCCGGCGTTGGCAAGAAGATTTAAATATATTATTGATATTTCACAATATACAGAGCAGGACTATCGATAAACAATCGTGGAAGTTAGACTTGACTGGATTTTGAAGTCAGGATATCAGATGCATGGAGGTTAAGTATGGCATATAAATATGAATCCGTGGTGAATGTGATCGGTCATATCAATCCGGATACTGATTCCGTTTGCTCAGCGATTGCATATGCGAATCTGAAGTCGCAGAGTACCGGAGAAAAATATATCCCGAAGAGAGCGGGACAGATCAATGCAGAAACGCAGTTTGTGTTGAAGCATTTTGGTGTGTCGGCACCCGACTATATGGGCGATGTCCGGACACAGGTTATTGATATTGATGTGCAGAGAGTGACTGGTGTTAGTCAGGAAATATCTTTGAAACGTGCATGGGAGTTGATGAAAACAGACACGCTGCAGACACTTCCGATCGTCGATGCTTCCCAAAAGCTGTTGGGGTTGATCACGATTGAAGATATTGCAAAATCCTACATGGATGTGTATGACAGCCGTATCATTTCAAAAGCAGGGACACCATTTCATAATATTGTAGAAACCTTAGATGGCGATATGATACACGGTGATATGGATGAGGAGATTACTTCCGGTAAGTGCCTGATTGCAGCCGCTAACCCGGATCTGATGGAAAGCTATATTGAAAAAGATGATATCGTCATATTGGGAAACCGTTATGAGTCACAGCTTTGTGCCATTGAGATGGGCGCAAAATGTATTATTGTCTGTGATGGAGCATTGGTTTCTTATACCATCAGCCGTCTTGCAGAAAGCAGGGGCTGTTATATTATCAAAACGCCTTATGATACGTTTACGGCATCACGTCTGATAAACCAGAGTATCCCAATCCGTTTCTTTATGAAGAGTGAAAATCTGATCACGTTTGGTCTGGGAGAATATTTGGATGATATTCGTGACACGATGGCGAAAAAGAGATACCGGGATTTCCCAATCTTAGATTGGAATGAGAATTATTTTGGTATGATTTCCCGTCGAAGTCTGCTCGGTGCGCGTAAGAAAAAGCTGATCTTAGTAGATCATAATGAGCTGACACAGGCAGTAGATGGCATGGAAGAGGCCGAGATCATCGAGATTATCGATCATCACCGTATTGGAAGTATTGAAACAATGGGACCGGTATTTTTCCGCAATCAGCCGTTAGGCTGTACGGCAACGATCATTTATCAAATGTACCGCGAGTTAGGTGTGGAACTCACAGAGAAGATTGCCGGGTTATTGTGCTCCGCAATCTTGTCCGATACGCTGATTTATCGTTCTCCGACCTGCACAGATACAGACCGCGAGGCGGCAGAGGCGCTGGCACAGATCGCCGGTATTGATACGGAACAGTATGCGGCAGAAATGTTTGCGGCGGGCAGCAAATTATCTTCGAAATCTCCGGAAGAAATTTTCTATCAGGATTTCAAGAAATTTGTGGCAAATGACCTTGTATTTGGTGTGGGACAGATCACTTCGATGGATCGTCAGGAACTTGTTGCGATCAAGGATAAATTGTTACCATATATGGAAAAGGCGCTTGCCAACCATGAGGTGGAGATGTTGTTCTTTATGCTGACCGACATTTTGCAGGGTACGACAGAGCTATTGTATCATGGCAATGGGGCAAGAGAATTGGCAGTGAAAGCATTTCATCTGCCTGAAGATACGAAGCAGATCATTTTGCAGGATACGGTTTCTCGTAAGAAGCAGATCATACCTGCGATGATGATCGCAGCACAGGAATAAAAGATAAAGCAGGGAGTATAAATATGTGTCCATTCCTTTGGCAGTAGATGAACGGATACATGGAGGATGAGTATGATAAAAATAGCATTATGTGATGACAATGAGGTGGAAAGAAGATTACTTCGCAAAATAGTAACGGCAGTTTTACAGGAACTACATCAGGAAGTGTTGATCGTGGAGTTTTCCTCAGGTGAAAAGTTACAGCGTAATTTTTCAAGAGGAGATTATGACCTGATCTTTTTGGATGTTTTTATGAAAGAGATGGATGGTATTGCAACCGGACGTGCGATTCGTAAAAAAGATGTCAAAGTGGAGATCATATTGGCAACCGGAAGTGATCAATATCTGCGGGAAGGCTATGAACTGCATGCGTTTGCATATCTGATGAAACCCTATGATGTTATGCAGGTACGTGCAACGATATGTGATTACTTTTCGAGAAATCAGGTCAGTACACATGATGAAGATATGGAGTTTTTGCGTTTCAGCGTTCAGCAGAAGAAATTCTGCATTAAACAGAGAGAAATTAGTGTGATAGAGTCGGAGGGGCGCGTGGTATATATTTATCATGGAGATGAAAAATATCGTGCATATCAGCGGCTTAACACGATCGAGCAAAAACTCAATATGAAATATTTTTTGCGCTGTAATCAAAGCTATATTATTAACGTGGAGCAGGTCGATGGCGTCATTGATTACGATTTTCATATGAAAAACGGCATGGTGATCCCGATCCGCAAGCGTGATAAAAAAGATATTGTACAAAAATATTATCAGAAAAAAAGTGAACTGAACGATTGACAAAGTGGGAAGTTTCCGTGCAGCAAGCCGGTATTATTCTATATTGCCGTTGTGTGAAGGAAGAAAAAAATTCTCAGAAAGGAAAAGAAAGAGAGCTCTATTAAAAGTGGTAAGTTATATTGTGATTTCATTATTAGTTGTTGTATTTGGGGTGTATGTACAAAGCAGATCATCATATAATATGTCAATTGTATATGCATATTGTTTTTATAACATAATAGTGACTATAAAAAATGGTATAGATACAAATGGAAAACACAAGAAAAATATCAATTGACACAATACAAATCTTCGGATATAATTAATTCATTATTTACTTTTACGGAGCACAATATTTGGATGATCCCAATTATTATTAAAACCGCTACAAACATTATCGTTTGAATTTACAGAAACTGTTATGCAAAACAAAATCCAACAATTTTTATGGCCAAAACCTAATGAAATTGTTGGGAAAGATTATCAGGTATATGGAAGTCGTGTATATGATAGTATAATAGATGATTTAACGCAAAAAAGTGATATGAATTTTGTGGATTACAGAGTGTTTCATATGCTGTATGAACACAAGAAATGTTTACAAAGTCGTATGGAATGGTTAGTAAAACATGGGAACATGTCGAGCAAAGGAAAGGAAGAGGTAATCTATGAAAAGAACATATTGTATTGTAATATTTTTGGTGGCAACTGTGTTGATAAGTGTATGTTTCCATAAGTATTATGTAGATAATAATGTACATGAAAGAGCAAAAAGTAACCATAAGGAATCCGATAGCTATTCTAACAGAAACGATATGAATACTGCATTCTGTCTTGATGCAAAGAAAGTAGGAAGTCATATAGAGAAAAAAATGTTTGTGAATGTAGATGAGTTTTTTGAAGATAATGAAAAATATAAGGATTTAACAAGCCTTGTGGATGCAATAGCAAAAGAAACTCCTGATTTACCGGTAAGCGGTCAAAAAGAATTTTATGTATCTAAAACCGCTATTTATTATTGGAAACCAAAGGACAATAGCATCAATAAGACAATGGTTGATTTATTTGTTTTTTCTAAAGACAAACAAAGTATATTTGAATATACTATGTTATATCGTAATGGAAAATTTACAGGTGGAAGTATTAATAAATTAGATGTTTTTACAACAGATGTCATATTGAAACACAAAAAAACACGTTTTGTGATTTTCCATGAAGTAGATGAAAATTCAAATTCATCAGCGCCGATTTTATTATCTGAAAACAATCAGTTATATCAAGCGGCAGGTAGTGGTGAATACAATGTAAGAGGACACTATTTTGAGAAGTTAGCTGCATTATCATTTTCGTATAATACCCTTACTGAAAATGCAAATTTAAAGAAAATTGTGTTAAAATAAAAGTAGAAAAGATTTTGAAGAAAGGCATTAAGATTCTCAGAAAGGAAAAGAATGAGAGCTCTATTAAAAGTGGTAAGTTATATTGTGATTTCATTATTAGTTGTTGTATTTGGGGTGTATGTACAAAGCAGATCATCATATAATATGTCAATTGTATATGCATATTGTTTTTATAACATAATAGTGACTATAAAAAATGGTATAGATACAAATGCAAATAACCTGTTGACAAAGTGAAAAGATAGTATTAAGATTACGAATACGAAGAAGTGAAAACGTTGATGAGACGAGTACATTTCATGCGTGATGACAGAGAGAGATGGGAATCGGCAGATGCCGAGGCGCTGGAACATCTTATCACAAAGAAGTGGAAAACTACCTCGGAGTGACCCCAATCCGGTCCGGCCGACACCGTTATCGTCGAATGAGTTGCAGTGACAGAAGATGCTCACTGAACAAGGGTGGAACCGCGCTGATATTACGTCCCTTCTATAGAGATATAGAAGGGACTTTTTTATTTTATAGGAAACTGCTCGTTTCCTATAAAACAAAAAAGCTCTGCCCTTTCCGAACAATGCTTACAACTTCGCCGTCCGTGTGCTGCCTGACGGTGTAGTTATAATAACACGCAGCACAGAAAAGAGGAAAATCATGAAGATTACATTAAAAGATGGCTCTTTCAAAGAGTATGAGAGTGCAATGGCAGTCATTGATATTGCAAAAGATATTAGTGAAGGTTTGGCACGTGTTGCTTGTGTCGCAGAAGTAGATGGAAAGATCGTTGATCTTCGAACTACCGTAGATAAAGATTGTACCTTGAATATTTTAACCTTCGATTCTGAGGAAGGTAGGAAAGCATACCGTCATACCTGTGCACACGTTATGGCAGAGGCAGTAAAGCACTTGTATCCGGACGCAAAGCTGACGATCGGACCTGCGATCGACAACGGTTTTTATTATGATTTTGATATGCCAAGTCTGACAAGAGAAGACTTAGATGCGATTGAAAAAGAGATGAAGAAGATCATCAAAAAAGGCGATAAGTTGGAGTATTTTACATTGCCTAAGGATGAGGCGATCAAGCTGATGACAGAGCGCGATGAGCCATATAAAGTAGAGATGATCAAAGAGCATGGAGACGATGAGACATTATCCTTCTATCAGCAGGGCGATTTCATTGAGTTCTGTGCCGGACCACACTTGATGAGTACAAAGCAGATCAAGGCATTTAAGCTTACTTCTTCCTCAGGAGCTTATTGGAGAGGCGATGAGAAGAACAAGATGCTGACTCGTATTTATGGTACAGCATACAATAAGAAAGCAGATCTGGAAGAATACTTAGAGTATCTTGCAGATATTAAGAACCGCGACCACAACAAGCTTGGCCGTGAGATGGATCTGTTTACAACGGTTGATGTAATCGGACAGGGGCTTCCATTGTTCATGCCAAAGGGAACAAAAATGATCCAGAAATTACAGCGTTGGATCGAGGATCTGGAGGATAATGAGTGGGGTTATGTTCGTACTCGTACACCACTGATGGCGAAGTCCGATCTGTACAAGATTTCCGATCACTGGGGACATTACAAAGAGGGTATGTTCATTCTCGGTGAGGATGATGAAGATGAGGAAGGCAACAGCATTTCCGGTAATGACATCTTTGCACTCCGTCCAATGACCTGCCCATTCCAGTATTATGTATACAAGGCTCGTCAGAAATCTTACCGTGATCTGCCATACCGCATGGGTGAGACATCTACCCTGTTCCGTAATGAGGATTCCGGAGAGATGCATGGACTTACTCGTGTACGTCAGTTTACGATCTCCGAGGGACATCTGGTATGTATGCCGGAGCAGATCGCAGACGAATTTAAAAATTGTGTAAATCTTGCAAAATATTGCTTGGAGACACTTGGCTTAGAGGAAGATGTAACATATCGTATGTCTAAGTGGGATCCGGAAAATCCGGACAAATATCTTGGTGACGCGGCAGAGTGGGACCGCGTTGAGGGCGCAATGCGTGAGATTTTGGATGACATCGGTCTGGAATATACAGAGGAAGCCGGCGAAGCTGCTTTCTATGGTCCTAAGCTTGATATTCAGGCTAAGAATGTATATGGCAAAGAGGATACGATGATTACGATCCAGCTTGATATGTTCTTGGCTGAGCGTTTTGATATGTATTATATTGATCAGAATGGTGATAAGAAACGTCCATATATCATTCATAGAACCTCTCTTGGATGCTATGAGCGTACCCTTGCATGGCTGATTGAAAAATATGCCGGTAAATTCCCAACATGGCTTTGCCCGGAGCAGGTTCGTGTACTTCCGATTTCTGAGAAATACGCAGACTATGCCGAGAAAGTTTTGGCAGAACTCAAGAAAAACGGTATTGACGCAACGGTGGATAACCGTTCTGAGAAGATCGGTTACAAGATTCGAGAGGCAAGACTGGATAAGCTTCCTTATATGCTCGTTGTTGGTGCAAAAGAAGAGGAAGAGAACAAAGTTTCTGTTCGCAGCCGCTTTGCAGGTGATGAGGGCGTGAAAGATCTGTCCGAATTTATCGATGCGATCTGCAAGGAGATCCGCACAAAAGAGATCCGCAAGGAAGAGCCACAGGATCAGGATAACAAATAATGTGATTGTGGGAACCTGCAGTCAAACAAAAGTTTTGTGTGGACAGACCGCATAAGCAGGAGTAGAAGCATGGTCAAAAAGAAAGAATCCGGTGGAGTGTATTACTCCTCCGGAGAATTTGCACGAATGGCACAGATCACTGTGCGTACAGTGCGTTATTATGATAAACAGAATATCCTAAAACCGTCCCTTGTCACGCCGACAGGGGCGCGTTTTTATACGGAAGAAGATTTTGCCAGATTGCAGCAGATCATGCTGCTAAAATATCTTGGTTTTTCGTTGGAAGATATTCGTGAGTTGACAGTGAATGACAGCGATTATTCGTATTTGGAACATTCGCTGGAACAGCAGCAAAATCTTGTGCGTGACCGTATTGAGCAGTTGCAGCTTGTGGAGCAGGCGATTGGTGAGACGGTAACGGAGATCAGGCAGCAACAGAATGTAGACTGGAACCGTATGCGGGAATTGATCCATTTGACGGGCATGGAAAACAGTCTCAAGGCGCAGTATCGCAACTCGACCAATATATCGGCAAGGATCCGATTACATCGTCTATTTTCCAGCAATAAGCAGGGGTGGTTTCCTTGGATCTATGAACAATGCCAGATCACAGAAGGCATGAAGATCTTGGAACTGGGCTGCGGCAATGGTCGTCTGTGGATAGAGAATAAAGCCAAGCTTCCTGCAGATTGTGAGATCATTTTATCGGATATTTCAGAGGGAATGATTCGAGATGTCCGTCGTGAACAAAGTCTGCAGGATGACCGATTTTCCTTTGCGGCGTTTGACTGCCATGCGATTCCGTATGAGGATGCATCCTTTGATCTAGTGATTGCAAATCATGTCCTCTTTTATTGCAAAGATGTGGACCGTGTCTGCAGTGAGGTTGGCCGTGTGTTAAAACCGGGTGGACGATTTGTATGTGGAACGTATGGTGTGGCGCATATGCAGGAAGTGAGCCGGCTTGTTATACAGTTTGACGATCGGATCACGTTGTCCGGCGAGAATTTGTACGAGCACTTTGGCAAAGAAAATGGTGCACAGGCACTTGCACCATATTTTGCGGAGGTGGACTGGCAGCAATACGAGGATGCACTTATCGTGACGCAGGCAGAGCCGTTGATCGAATATGTGTTGTCGTGTCATGGCAATCAGAACCAGTATATTTTGGAGAAATACAACAAATTTCGCAAATATGTCGAGGGACAGATTCGCAATGGATATACGATCACAAAGGATGCCGGGATATTTATCAGTGTAACGGATGCAATTGTTTAGTAAAATGTTACAAAATAGATTGCGAGTTATTGTATACTATTCACAAAAATGAAAAAACTACTTGAAGGTGACGTAACGTCACCTTTTAGTATGCAATTAGACAAAATAAATTGCAGAATAAGAGACAGATGCTGTTAGGATAGAACGTCCAGTTATCCGGAGCATCAGAAACAGTTTTAGTTTTTCATAGGAAAGGAATGGTAACACAATGAAGGGAATAATTCTTGCCGGTGGTTCCGGAACCAGATTGTATCCATTGACGAAAGTAACCAGTAAACAGCTTTTGCCGGTTTATGATAAACCGATGATCTATTATCCATTGTCTGTATTGATGGATGCCAAGATCAAAGATATTTTGATCATTTCCACTCCGGAGGATACACCTCGTTTTGAGGCGTTGTTAGGAGACGGACATCAGTTTGGAGTGCAGTTAAGCTATGCGGTACAGGAGAGCCCGGACGGTCTTGCACAGGCGTTTATTATCGGCGAGGAATTTATCGGCGATGACTGCGTTTGTATGGTGCTTGGTGACAATATTTTTGCCGGACATGGTTTTAAGAAAAGATTGCATGCGGCAGTAGAGAATGCGGAACAGAAGAAAGAAGCTACGGTGTTTGGATATTATGTGGATGATCCGGAACGCTTTGGTATTGTTGAGTTTGATGCGAATGGAAAGGCAGTTTCCATCGAGGAGAAGCCGGAGAAACCAAAGAGTAATTATTGTGTCACCGGACTTTACTTCTATGATAATGATGTTGTGAAACTTGCCAAGAGTTTGAAACCATCTGCGAGAAATGAGCTTGAGATCACGGATCTGAATAGAATGTACCTGGAACAGGGAAGACTGAATGTAGAGCTTTTGGGACAGGGCTTTACTTGGCTGGATACCGGTACTCATGAGAGCTTGGTAGATGCAACGAACTTTGTCAAGACGGTTGAAGTGCATCAGCACCGCAAGATTGCCTGCTTGGAAGAGATCGCATACCGCAATGGATGGATCACCAAAGAAGATGTATTGGAAGTATATGATGAAGTTAAGAAAAACCAATATGGTAAATATTTAATGGATGTATTGGAGGGAAAATATTATGAGTAAGACAATTATTGTGACAGGTGGAGCAGGATTTATCGGCAGCAACTTTGTATTCCATATGTTGAATACATACCCGGATTACCGCATTGTATGTTTGGACTGCCTGACGTATGCCGGCAATTTATCAACATTAGCACCGGTTATGGATAATCCGAATTTCCGTTTTGTAAAAGAAGATATTACCGATCGTGATGCCGTTTATCAGTTGTTTGAGGAAGAGCATCCGGATATCGTTGTGAATTTTGCAGCAGAAAGCCACGTTGACCGTTCTATCGAGGATCCGGAAGTATTTCTTCGCACGAATATCCTTGGTACGGCGGTACTTATGGATGCATGCCGTAAATATGGCATTGAGCGTTATCATCAGGTATCTACCGATGAAGTGTATGGAGATCTTCCTTTGGACCGCCCGGATCTGTTCTTTACCGAGGAAACACCGATCCATACTTCCAGTCCATATTCTTCCAGTAAGGCATCTGCGGATCTGTTAGTATTGGCATATCACCGCACATACGGTTTGCCGGTAACGATCAGCCGTTGCTCTAACAACTATGGACCATACCATTTTCCGGAGAAATTGATCCCGCTGATGATCGCAAATGCGCTGAATGATAAGCCGCTTCCGGTATACGGCAAGGGAGAAAATGTCCGTGACTGGCTGTATGTAGAGGATCATTGCCGTGCTATTGACTTGATCATTCATAAGGGCAGAGTCGGTGAAGTATATAATGTAGGTGGTCACAATGAGATGACCAACATTGATATTGTTAAGATTATTTGTAAAGAACTTGGCAAGCCGGAGAGTTTGATCACATATGTCGCTGACCGTAAGGGCCACGATATGCGTTATGCGATCGATCCAACAAAGATCCACAGTGAGCTTGGATGGCTTCCGGAGACAAAGTTTGCCGATGGAATCAAGAAGACAATCCAGTGGTATTTGGATAACCGTGAGTGGTGGGAGACGATCATTTCGGGAGAGTATCAGAACTATTATGCAAAAATGTATGGAAATCGTTCCGAGGAGAAAGAAGCAATGAAAGTATTTGTAACAGGAGTCGGCGGACAGCTTGGCTATGATGTGATGAATGAATTGCACCAAAGAGGAATAGAGAGTATCGGCAGTGATGTTTTGCCGGAGGTGACCTCTATTGATGCACCGTATTATTCACTGGACATTACGGATGGGGCTGCTGTGAGTGCGATGCTGGAGAAATTGAAACCGGATGCGGTGATCCATTGTGCTGCTTGGACTGCGGTAGATGCTGCAGAAGATGAGGATAAGCAGGAGACCGTACGTAAGGTCAACGTAGAGGGAACGAAAAATATTGCTGCTGAGTGTGGAGCGTTAGACATCCCGATGATGTATATCAGTACAGATTATGTGTTTGACGGTCAGGGACAGACACCTTGGAAGCCGGACTGTAAGGAGTATGCACCGCTTAATGTTTATGGTGAAACGAAATTGGCGGGAGAGCTTGCAGTGGCAGAGTTTGCATCTAGATTTTTCATTGTGCGTATCGCCTGGGTATTTGGCTTAAATGGCAATAATTTCATCAAAACCATGTTAAAAGTCGGAAAAACGCATGACACGCTGACGGTTGTAGACGATCAGATCGGAACACCGACTTACACATATGACTTGGCAAGGTTGTTGGTTGATATGATCCAGACGGATAAGTATGGTTATTATCATGCGACCAATGAAGGTGGCTATATCAGTTGGTACGACTTTGCGCGGGAGATCTTTGCACAGGCGGCAGCGCTTGGTCACGAAGAATATGATGCAGCGCATTTGACGGTAAATCCGGTGACAACGGCAGAATATGGAGCGTCGAAAGCAGCAAGACCGTTTAACAGCAGACTGGATAAGAGTAAGCTTACCGAGCAGGGATTTACACCGCTCCCAACTTGGCAGGATGCGCTGACACGGTATTTGCAGGAAGTGCTGTAATTGAATGTATACTGAAATGTTCGTAGGACAGAGAGTTGCTGTGATGTAATGGTGTGTCCGTGGAACAGAAAACTGTTATAATATAAAGGTGTGTCCGTGGGACAGAGAACTGTTAAGATGTAAAGGTGTACCTGGGGATCAGACTACAGGACGGGAAAGGAATATGGGATTCATATGGGACAGATAAAAGTAGAGAAAAATGCAGGTGGTATTGAAGGTTTGTGTGTGATCGAGCCAAAAGTATTTGGTGACAGCCGCGGCTATTTTGTGGAGACCTACAATAAGCAGGATATGGTGGCAAAGGGACTGGATATGGAATTTGTACAGGATAATCAGTCTCAGTCTACCAAAGGAGTGCTTCGTGGTCTGCACTTCCAAAAGCAGTATCCGCAGGGAAAACTTGTGCGGGTCACCAAGGGGCGTGTTTTTGATGTAGCAGTTGACTTACGTACCGGCAGCAAGACCTATGGAAAGTGGTTCGGTGTGGAGTTGTCCGAGGACAATTTCAAGCAGTTTTACATTCCGGAAGGATTTGCACATGGATTTTTGGTATTGTCGGATGTAGCAGTCTTTTGCTACAAATGTACGGATTTTTATCATCCGGGAGACGAGGGCGGTCTTGCTTGGAATGACCCGGAGATTGGGGTGGACTGGCCGGAACTGACAGGTGAGTACAAAGGAACTGCCTCAGCGGAAGGATATGCTTTGGCAGACGGTACCCCACTTAACTTGAGTGATAAAGATCAGTTGTGGCATGGTCTGAAAGATACGTTCCACTTTGATATGTAAGGAACCCAAACTTCGCACATGCGAAACTATCATGTGCGAAGTTTGAGTGAGAAATATGGGAATACGAGCCTTGGCGCTGTGTGCAGAGATGTGCGCAGCGTCTTTTTTTAATGTGCGCCTTGCGGCGCACGTCGCTAATGGGTGAAAGTCCCGAATCCGCCCTAGTAGTGGGAAGGACTGGACTTTAGGAGATGTGAGTAAATGAATGTAACCAAAGATGGATTTAAGAACAAACAACTTCATATAGAGGACTATCTGCAAATGGTATTTGCGGAACAGAAAGAGTATACAGAAGTGTTCACCCATTTAAGGATTACTGAAAAAATTACAAAAAAGTCACCAAAGTTTTTCTTTGAATTTTGTGGATAATTTACAAAAAAATATGATAATAAATGCCAGTTACTTGTTTTTGTTGCGATTATTTCAGTGTATTTCGAGTTTCTGAAAAAGATGTTTGTTGTAAAATTTCGGAAAAAAGTTGTACATGCCATGTGATATGCTTTTTTTGCTGAACGGTGTAAAGACTTATCTGGCATCGTTTCCTCGCATGAAAACAAGGACACGAAAAAAGGAGGAAAAAGAGATAAATTTCTGACCAAGGTGCTGCATTAAAAATGAAAAAGTTAGCTGTTTTTTATTTTTCTTTTGCATATGATAGTGGGCATCCATACGGAATGGATTATGCAAAAGAAATTACGGAAAATGAAAATATTTATGTTGACTTTAATGCTATAGTTGGTTGGGCTCAAAAAGAAGGAATAGTTGATAAATAATTCAGATAAAGGTAGCGGCAATACACTTTAGTCGAGTGGTCAAGCTGCCGAAAAAACAAAAGTTCAAAGTATCTGAATTATATTAAATCACAATATTAAAAGAAAGGAAATGTGTGGTAATTAATTTTATAATTATCATATAAGGAACATATGCAAATATTTGACGTAATAAAAGGTGAAATAAATAATAGAACATTCGTATGGAAGTTTCCAGGAGAAGATTTTAATACTCATTCAACCCTGATTGTACATGAAACACAAGAGGCAGCTTTTTTTAAAGATGGTCAGTTGACGGATATCTTTCAACCGGGATCATATAAGTTGCATACTAAAAATATACCTATTTTAAACAAGCTTATCAATTTGCCGAATGATGGAATATCGCAATTTCATTGTGAAGTATATTTTGTAAACAAGACGGAACAAATGGCAATTAATTGGGGTGTGGGAGACATAAAATATAGTGATCCAAGCATGAATTTGCCGCCATTTGCTATTAGTACGTCCGGTGAAATGAGTATTAAAGTAGTAGATTCCAAAAAAATATTATTGAAATTGGTTGGAACGGAGACGCAATTCGATCAAGAACATATGATGAGATATTTTAAGGGGATTATAATTTCATGCATCAAACAATGGCTTCCGGCAATTTTAAGAGAAGAAAATGCTTCGATTTTTAATCTTGAGAGTAATCCAATGGGGATTGCAGAACAACTTAAAAAGGCAATTTCCAGTTATATGTTTGAATATGGAATAGCGTTGGTGGATCTATATGTGAATAATATCAATGTATCTGCTGATGATCCTAATTATCAAATGTATAAACGTTTATGGTCTCAAAATACTTTCTTGGATCTGGAAGAAAAAAATCGGATAAAAGAAGCTGCAATCAATGCAAATGTCAGAATTACGGAGCATATGGCAGATGAGGAAATAAAAAAGCGCGATGCAATCGCTCAAAGTATTGCTAATAAAACTCTTAATATGACAGAACATCAGCGAAGGGGATTTGGGGTGATGGATATTGCGGCAGCTAATGAAGGAATTGGAAGAAGTAGCGCACCAATGATGGGAGTTGGAATGGGAATGGGGATGGCACCATTTATTAGTCAGACAATGGGTAGTTTTGGAAATGAAATTCAGGGAAGTAGTCTAATGACACCGATTTCAGACAATGATAGTGCAAATATAAAGGTAACCCCTAGCAACGTCAACGAGGATAGTGATGATATACCGGGAATGATTCATTTGAAAACACCAGGAGAAAATACATCCAATGAAACACATCACGTTGATGATGAAGAGTATATGAAAAGGTTAAGACGTTTGAAAATGGCTTGGCAGGAAGGATTATACACTGACGAGGAGTTCAAAATCGAACGAGAAAAATTAAAGGATTTATTATAATGAGGAGGTACTTATGATACTAAAGTGTGAAGTATGCGGAGCAAATATTGATTTTGATGAAAGTACATCAATAGCAACGTGCAAGTATTGTGATTCGAAAATGATTGTATCCAAAAATAAGGATAAAATAGAAAATTTATTTAATCGTGCTACGTTTTTAAGACAAAATCTGGATTTTGATGGTGCAATATCTGTTTTTGAAGATTTACTTCGAGAAGATTATAAAGATTCAGCGGCTCATTGGGGAATGGTTTTAAGCCGATATGGTATTGAGTATGTAAATGATATTGGGGGAGAAAGGAAGCCAACATGTCATAGAATACAGGATCATTCTATTTTTGATGATCCGGATTATAAGGCAGCATTGCAAAATGCGGATATATACGAATCTTATGTTTTTCAAGAAGAAGCGAAAAAAATTGACGAAATTTATAATAAGTATATTAAAATTGTTAAAGAGGAGAAGCCATATGATGTTTTTATATGTTACAAAGATAAAATGGAAAATGGAGAGCCTACAGAAGACAGCATGATAGCATATAATATTTATAACTCGTTAGAGCAGGCGGGATACCGCACATTTTTTGCAAAAAAATCATTGGAAAGTAAGTTGGGACAAGAGTATGAACCGTACATATATGCTGCATTGATGAGTGCAACGGTAATGATTGTTTTGGGAACTAAAACGGAGTATTATAATTCTACCTGGGTAAAGAACGAATGGTCTCGTTTTTTGGAATTAAAGAAAGAAAATAAGAACAAAACACTGATTGCGTGTTTTAAGAATATGTCTCCATATGAAATGCCAATGGAATTTTCAGCATTTCAGTCTTTTGATTTGAACAAAATAGGCTATGTGGAATATCTGGTAGAGGGTGTTAATCACGTTATTCAGAACAGCAAAAGAAAGAATGGGATTCTCCCGAATGAGGAAACATCTGAGGTGAACCGTTTAGCAGCCAATGCGGAAACCTTTATGAGACTGAATGAAACTCAAAAAGCATATGAATTATACATTGAAATGCAAAACAGATATCCGGAAGATTATCGTGGTTGGTGGGGAGTACCTTATGTACAAAGTGAGCGTTTAACTCGTTTGGACAATGAGTTGGCTTCTGAGATGCAAAATATGGTACAACATGCAATTACTGTTGCAAATCCAGATAAGGCAAAAATGATACAGGAGGAGTGGAAAGACTATATAAGAAGACTACAGGAGCAGAATAAGCGACTGAAAATAAGTGAAGCAGAAGAAGAGAAAAATAATTATCAAAATCAGATTGCAGGATATAGTGATGTATCGCTGGAGATCAGTCAGAAGAGAGAACAGGCTGATATGTTGCAGTTGCAGCTGAACGAACTGAAACCTAATATAGAGAAATTATCGAAACCTCATGATTTCAGATTATCAATTATAGCATGTATTGTTTGGGCGTTGTTTATCTTTGTTACGGAGGGCATACTGAATGGCGTGTGCTCAAGCGTAGCAATCCTTATTATATGGGGAATTTATTATGCTGTTGTTTCGCATATTGAATTGCTTATAAAAATGCCAATGTTGCGGAAGAAACAAAAAGAATATGATGGTATTGCCCTAAAAAAGCAGAAAATTGAATCTTGTATTGCTGATTTGGGAAAACAAAAATACACGTATGAAACATGCGTAAATAAAATAAGAGAATTAGAGGATTATATACAGGAATTGAGAGGTTAAAGAAGTATGGCACAGGTGTATGAATTAGCAGATAATCGTTTCTTGGCAGTTGATATGCTGGAAATTGTTACTTTCTCTGACACAACTTCAGATTTTGAAAGTGTTTTAGGAGAGTTGTATAGACTTGAAAATCAGAATGTTGCTTATGAAATTATTTGGTTGACTGAGAAAGTTGATAATCAATCATATATCTCGAAAATCCATATTTATATTGTTGTACGTAAGATAGACAACGTCAGTGCAGAAGCCGCATCGTGCGTTAAAATGCTTATAAATAACATTCGAAATATAGTATCGGATTTTGGATATTCTTATCAAGACTCAGAACATTGCCGTCAGACTTTCGATGATCTTTGGAGACAGAATGTAAAAAGTCGGGTATATGCTGTGGAGAAAAAGGAAAAGGTGGTTATTAATCCATCCGGTGTTTGTCCATTTTATTATACAGAGATCATTCCATCAAATAATACTGAGGGGCTGGCATCTTTGATCAATGCCTTGAGTCAGAGGGAGAACTGTGGTATTTCGTTTAGCATAATACCAACAAAATTGTATGAGAATGAAGTCGCAATATTAGTGCAACATTGTTCTGAACTGGAAGGATTATCAAAAGGAATATCTGTTAATGGACAACTTGTAAAGGATTCATGTGCTCAGGAACCTTTTGAAGTATTATCTTATTACAAAGATAATCGGGATGCACCTATGTTTTTATCAAATATATTGACTTTTGGAACTAAAGAAGATTGCGCTGTATTATCTAACAAAATTATCAGTCTTTTACAAGGTGGAGACAGTAATATTGGTGGTTTTGAAGCGAGTTATGTTGATATATCAAAAAGTATTGGTAGCATAATCAACGAATTTCCTAACTATATATGGAATGTAAGTGCATTATTAATGTACAAATATAGAAATATGAAAATTCGTAAATACATTCCACTCTCCAATTATTTGTATCGGCTTCCGTTGATGATGACAATCGAAGAATTGATTTCCTTTTTTCGTTTACCGGTTTACGATGGAAATATGTCAGGTGTTGAGGGAACCAGATATAAAAAGCAAAGAGAACAGTTAAAAGAAGAGGTCGTTAGTGATTCTAATATAAAGTTTGGACAATTAATATCATCAGATATGAAAAAGGTTACTATTGGTTGTGATGAAAGAATACTGTCAAGGCATGTATTGATTGTGGGAATGCCAGGAACCGGTAAAACAACCTTTTCTATTAATTTGATGCTGCAATTTGCTGAAAGGAACATTCCGTTTTTGATTGTCGAACCGACTAAGACAGAGTATAGAGCATTGATAGAACAACTGCCAGATATACAAATTTTTACACCGGGAAATGTTAGTGTTTCTCCATTTATTATTAATCCGTTTATCCCATTAAAAGGAATTACGGTGGAACAATATAAACCTGTTTTGGTAAGTGCATTTATGGCTGCTTTTTCTATGCCATCACCATTAGATTTACTATTTCAAAACGCTATACAACAATGCTATACGAAATACGGGTGGAAAGATTACAGTACGTCTGATGACAGTGATGTTACTATATTTGGCTTACACGAATTTATTTTAGTGTTTAAGAAGTTGCTCCAAACATCAAATTATAGCAAAGATGTAAAATCAAATTTGGAAACAGCAGGTGTTATGCGATTGATGAATTTAATTGATATGAATAGCAATATTTATGATTCAATCAATACTATACCTATTGAGGATTTAATTTCAAGACCGACCATTATAGAACTAAATTCTATAGAAAACATGGAGCAAAAAGCATTAATAATGGCGTTATTGTTGGTTGATGTTTGTGCATATACCAAGATAAATAGTTTAAGTATAGGAACCAGACTCAAAAATGTTTTGATGATTGATGAGGCACATGTTCTGTTATCTCCGGAAGGAAGAGGGGATAATTCGGATATCTCTGCAGGATCATCAACAGTAAGTTCGTTACAGAGGATGCTTAAAGAAATCAGGGCGTATGGGACGGGGGTTATTATTGCGGATCAATCACCGTCAAAAGTGACTCATGATATCATTGCTGCCACAGACACAAAAATTATGTTTCGTCTTGTGGAGGCATCGGAAAGGAGACTGATTGCTAACAGTACCAATATGGACGCAGAAATGGAAGAAACTCTCTCTTGTTTGCAAGTTGGTGAAGCGTATGTTTATTCTACAGCATTTAATAAACCGCAACTTGTGATGACGGAGGATATAAGAGAAAAGAAACAAATTAAATTAAGTATAGACAATGATTTGATTAGAAAATTGATGCATTACTGGGATAATAAGCAAAAATTATTATGTCCATACAAAGAGTGTTATTTGTGTGGATTATATGGTGATGGTTGTAATTATAGAATCAAGGCAGATGCAGAATATATTTCTAGCGAGGCCTATGCGGTTTGTGTTGATGCATTATATAAGAATACAGATAAGAAAAGAACAGTTAGAGGTGTGTTTTTAAGTATTCCATCACTTTTTGCTAAAAAAATAGCAGCGATGGGATATGGAAATGATCGGGAATTTATTATTTGTGTAAGGATCAAATTGTTTCGAAAACTTCAGTTGAATGATAGATTATATAAAATGGATGATAAGGAAAAAATTAAATTGATTACCTTGTTTATGAAAGGAAGTGAGAAGAATGGATGATATGAGTTGTGATATGGAATATGTTGATGATATCGGTAGTGAAGTTGCAGATGCCCCAGTGTTGGATGATATGATTGGTATTACAGATATGGAGTATGATGCAAGTGATGTTGACTATGATGAGGTTGCAGAATATTACCCTGATGAAGTCGACATTTCAGAGGACTATGAAGATGTTGGAGATATGGAACCCGATGTCAGAGAAGATTATGAAGAACAAGATATTTCTGATGAATTAAGTCAAATGCTTGACGAGTGGGAGGAGATGGGGGAGGCGGAAGACCCAGAGGTTTATGAGTATGTAAAAAAAAAGACGATCTAAATTCATATGAAATGAATGGATATTCATATGAAAAAGATGATGAGGAAAGAATTATTTTGGCGGAGGGAGATTTGCATTTGGGACAGGGGGTAAGAGATACTTCTGCTCAATTAAAAGCAGGAGGGGAATTTCGGCGTGATACGGACGAAGGGGGACATTTGATTGGCAGTCGTTTTGGTGGAAGTGGTGAATTAAATAATTTGATTGCACAGAATCGTTTTATAAATCGGAGTGCATATAAAACATTTGAAAATGCCTGGGCTGATGAATTAGAGAGCGGTAATGATGTACATGTTAAAATTGAACCTTATTATCAGGAAAAAACAAAGCGTCCGCATGCAATAATGGGACGCTATACGATTACAGATCAAAGAGGCCAAAAACAAGAAGAAGTTTTTTCTTTAACAAATGAAAATCTAAATGAAGAAGAGTTTGAACTTTCGGAAGAAGCAGACGATATATAAATTATTGAGGAGTGGCATATCATTAAAGTTACTTTCTGCATTCCGCTGGCAGCTTGTCTGACCTAGGTAAGCCCATTGGCAGTTTTACTTTTGGCAATGCCTTCAAGGCTTTGCCAAAACGACGTCTTGCGTGTGCCCAGTAGCATTACGCGAAGGGTGGCAATCGTACAGTACGATCTGTCTGTTCGTATACATCCTACCCGATTGATAGGATCAAGGTGCCGTGTAGCGAGACATCGCCAAGGATTGCTTTGATATGTTCTTGAGGTTAGTCTTGTCTACTATTGATAAAAAATGTCTGATAATATTGACTTTTTTCGTACAAATGCTACAATAAAGGGTGAGTTTTGGCATGATAAGATGTGGAAAAATGCCAAGGTAAATCAACAGAAAGGAGAAACGGAATGAGTATAGCAACATTTCGTGGGGGTGTACACCCTTACGAGGGAAAAGATTTATCCAAGGACTTACCGATCAAGACTGTACAGCCTAAGAAAGAACTGGTATTTCCGATGGGCCAGCACATTGGCGCACCGGCAACGCCAATTGTCGCAAAAGGCGATAAAGTTTTAGTTGGTCAGAAAATTGGAGAGGCAAGCGGATTCATTTCTGCGAATATCTGCAGTTCTGTTTCGGGAACGGTAAAGGCAGTGGAGCCAAGAATGCTCCTCAATGGTTCTCAGGCAACTTGTGTTGTCATCGAAAATGATGGAGAATATGCAGCAATTGAAGGATTGGGAGAGGATCGTGATTACACGAAACTTTCTGCTGATGAGATCCGCGACATTGTGAAGGAAGCTGGTGTAGTCGGCATGGGCGGTGCCGGATTCCCAACCAATGTAAAGTTAGCGCCGAAAGAGCCGGATAAAATTGATTATATTCTGGTCAATGGTGCGGAGTGTGAGCCATATCTGACTTCGGACTACAGACAGATGTTAGAAAGATCGGAAGAGATCGTTGGCGGTTTGAAAGTGATCCTGCATATTTTTGACAAGGCGAAAGGACTCATCTGCATTGAGGACAATAAGCCGGAGGCAATTGCTAAAATGCAGGAGGCTGTCAAAGATGAAGACCGCATTGAAGTGAAGGTGTTAAAGACGAAATATCCGCAGGGCGGTGAGCGTACACTGATTTCTGCTGCAACCGGACGCAAGATCTATTCTGCAAAACTTCCGGCAGATGCAGGATGTATTGTGGATAATGTATCCACGGTAATTGCAATTTATCGTGCGGTGTGCAAACAGACGCCACTGATCACACGTGTTGTAACATTGACAGGTGAGGCATTCAATACTCCGATCAATGTAGATGTGCGTATTGGATGCAGTCATGCAGAACTGGTGGAAGAAGGAGATGGATTCAAGGAAGAGCCTAAGAAGATCATTTCCGGTGGTCCAATGATGGGATTTGCCATGTTTGATCTGAATGTTCCGGTGACTAAGACGTCTTCTTCTATTTTGGCAATGACAAAAGACGAGGTAGCAGAGAATGAACCGACACCATGTATCCGCTGCGGTCGCTGCGTAGAGGCATGTCCGGGCAATCTGGTACCACAGAAGATGGCAGAAGCCGCAATGAACAAAGACTATGATACTTTTGTAAAGTTAAATGGCATGGAGTGCTACGAATGTGGCAGTTGTACGTATGTATGTCCTGCTAAGCGTCCATTGACACAGAGCTTTAAGCAGGCAAGACAGTATGTCGCAGCACAGAGACGCAAAAAATAATGTATGAGCTCCCGGAATTGCCTTGGGCAGATGTTTCAGGAGTACATACTACAAATAATGGAGGATTAATATGAGCAATTTATTAAACATATCATCATCTCCGCATGTGCGTGACAAGTCGTCTACGAGAAGTATCATGTGGGATGTGATCTTTGCCTTGATACCGACGAGTATATTTGGCATTTACAATTTTGGTATTCGGGCAGCAGTTTTGATCGCTGTCTGTATTGCAACCTGCCTTTTGTCCGAGTACATATGGCAGAAATGTATGAAATTGCCGCTTACCGTTAATGACGGAAGTGCGGTACTTACCGGTTTGCTGTTAGCATTGAACCTAACTCCGACATTCCCAATCTGGATGGCGATCTTAGGAAGTGTTTTTGCAATTATTATTGTAAAGCAGTTGTTTGGTGGTTTGGGTCAGAACTTCATGAACCCTGCGCTTGGTGCAAGATGTTTCCTGATGGTATCTTTTGCAGGACAGATGACAAGTTTTGCACACGATGGAATCACCGGTGCTACACCGCTTGCGATCATTAAAGCAGGCAGCAGATCAGATTCTATTCAGAAGATCTTGGCATCCGGTGATGGTAAGACACAGGAGGCAACTTCCCTCGTAAAGATGTTTATCGGAAGTACCGGAGGTACGATCGGTGAGACTTGTGCGATCGCGCTGTTGATCGGAGCTGCGTACTTGTTGATCCGCAAGATCATTTCTTGGAGAATTCCGGTATGTTATATCGCAGTATTTGCAATCTTTATCCTGCTCTTTGGCGGCAGAGGATTTGATCTTACTTATCTTGCTGCAGAGTTGTGCGGTGGTGGATTGCTGTTAGGTGCATTCTTTATGGCAACCGATTATGTAACAAGCCCGATCACACCGAAAGGACAGATCATATTTGGTGTACTGCTTGGTCTTTTGACCGGAGTATTCCGTGTCTTTGGTGCATCCGCAGAAGGTGTATCTTATGCGATCATTATCTGTAACCTGCTTGTTCCATTGATCGAAAGAGTAACGATCCCGGTTCCATTTGGAAAGGAGGGTATCAAGGATGGCAAATAAAGAAAAAGAAGAAGTTAAGAAGAAGAGCACATTGGTGCATGACACCATTTGCTTATTCATGATCACATTGATCTCCGGTCTGCTTCTCGGTGCAGGTTATACGATCACCAAAAAACCGATCGCAGCGCAGGAGGAAAAGAACAAACAGGAAGCATACGAAGCTGTCTATCAGGGAGCATCTTTTGAGGAAGACAGTGCTCTTAACAAGTCATTGGAAAAGTTCAATAAAGACCTTGCGGCAGGCAAGGTAAGTTCGAAGGCTCTCGGTTCCTTATCTGATGTTGAAATTGCGGAAGCAATGAAAGCAAAGGTAGATGGAAAAGATGACGGTTATGTTGTTTCTTGCAGCGGCAAGGGCTACGGTGGAGCAGTAAGCATTGCACTTGGTATTGACGAAAAGGGCGAGATCAAGGGCATTCAGATCACCGATTGTTCCAATGAGACGCCGGGTCTGGGACAGAAATCTTCGGACAAAGAGTTCAACGGACAGTTTGTTGGCACCAATGCATCACAGGATCTGAACGTTGTAAAAGATGGCAGTGGCAGTACCAAAGATGGTACGATCAATGCGATCACCAGTGCAACGATCACCAGTAAGGCAGTTACAAGAGCCATTGATGGTGCATTTCAGTTTATTTCATCATTAGAATAGGAGGGTTCCCATGAATACATGTGTAGAACGATTAAAAAATGGTATCATAACGGAGAATCCTACGTTCGTTATGATGTTGGGTATGTGTCCGACCCTTGCGGTAACAACATCCGCCATTAATGGATTGGGCATGGGACTTACGACAACAGCAGTGCTTGTGTTATCCAATGTATTTATCTCACTGCTTCGTAAAGTGATTCCGGATAAAGTGCGTATTCCGGCATTCATCGTTATTGTTGCATCTTTTGTAACATTGATCCAGTTGTTATTACAGGCGTACATCCCATCTTTGAATAAGTCCTTGGGTGTGTACATTCCGCTTATCGTAGTAAACTGTATTATCTTAGGTCGTGCTGAGGCATATGCGTCTAAGAACAAAGTGATTCCATCTTTGTTCGATGGACTTGGAATGGGTCTTGGATTTACATTCGGACTTACTTGTATCGGTATTTGCCGTGAGATCTTAGGATCTGGTGCAATCTTTGGAAAGACATTTATTCCGGACGATTATCACATTACGTTTTTCGTATTGGCGCCGGGTGCATTCCTTGTATTAGCATTTTTGACAGCAATTCAGAACAAATTGAAGCTGCCATCAGCGACAAATGTAGAGAATGATTCAGACATTGCCTGTGGTGGTAATTGTGCATCCTGTGTAGGCTGTGCAAGTGTTGCCAATAAAGGCATTTTAGAAGCAGAGCGTGTTGCGGCTAAGGCAGCGAAAGCGCAGGCAGCCAAGGAAGCTGCTGCCAAAGCGAAAGCAGCCAAAGAGGCCAAAGCAAAGGAAGCTGCTGCAGCGGAAAAATCCGAAGGAAAGGAGGACTAATTAGATGGGAGAATTATTTGTTATTGTTATTTCATCCATGTTAGTCAGTAACGTGGTATTAAGCCAGTTCCTTGGAATCTGTCCTTTCCTGGGCGTTTCCAAAAAAGTTGAGACAGCAGCCGGAATGGGAGCTGCAGTAACGTTCGTTATTACGATCGCATGTATTATCACTTACCCGGTTCAAAAATGTATTTTAGAGCCGTTTGGTTTGGAATATTTACAGACGATTGCATTTATTTTGATCATTGCAGCATTAGTACAGTTTGTAGAGATGGCACTCAAAAAGTTTATGCCGGCATTGTATGAAGCACTCGGTGTATATTTGCCGTTGATCACAACGAACTGTGCCGTACTCGGTGTTGCTATCAAAAATATTTCCAATGGATATGGATTTATCGAGAGTGTTGTTTGTGGTTTCTGCACGGCATTTGGTTTCCTGATCTCTATCGTGATCATGGCAGGCATCCGTGAGAGAATTGAGCATAATGATGTTCCAAATGCATTTAAGGGAACACCGATCGTGTTAGTAACAGCAAGTTTGATGGCAATTGCATTCTGCGGCTTCGCAGGATTGGTGTAGAAAGGGGGACGAATATATGATACAGAGTGTGGTATTAGCATCTGCAGCAGCAGGCGTCCTCACAGCAGCAGCCGTGATCGGTATTACCGGTCTGTTGATAGCCGTACTTCTTGGTGTGGCAGCCAATGTATTTGAGGTACCGGTCGATGAAAAGGCAATTGCGATCCGTGATGTTCTTCCGGGAGCCAACTGTGGTGGTTGTGGTTATGCCGGTTGTGATGCGATGGCAGCAGCGATTGCTGCAGGGGAAGCACCGGTTAATGGCTGTCCGGTAGGTGGGCCGGCTGTCGCTGATAAGATTGGTGAGATCATGGGAGTATCTGCCGGTGAAGACGTAAAGAAAGTTGCGTTTGTAAAGTGTGCAGGTACTTGTGATAAGGCAAGTGTCAAAGCAAACTATTATGGAATTTCTGACTGCAGAAGTGCTGCAGCAATTCCAGGTCGCAGCGATAAAGCATGTGCATACGGCTGCATGGGATTTGGTTCTTGTGTTGCAGCGTGTGGCTTCGATGCGATTCATATTGAGCATGGCGTTGCGGTTGTGGATAAAGAAAAGTGCGTTGCTTGTGGCAAATGTGCTGAGGAATGTCCAAATCATTTGATCGAACTGATTCCATACGATGCTACGAAAGTGGTATCCTGTTCCAATCAGGATAAAGGACCAAAAGTGATGGCAGTTTGTGAAGTGGGCTGTATCGGCTGTGGTCTTTGTGCAAAACAATGTGAAGCGGAAGCAATTACCGTTGAGAACAACATTGCACATATTGACCAGTCAAAATGTACGGGCTGCGGTAAATGTGCTGAAAAATGTCCAAAGAAGATCATCTTGGCACATTAGTTCGGCTTATCAATATTTTCGAGTATTAAGACCTCCGGGGACTCCCGGGGGTCTTTTCTCATTTATCAGTCAGCTCAAACTTCACACTTCCAATGCTGCTGTCTGGTCACATATTGCTTATTATGTCATAAAAATAATAGCTATTTTGCAGCCAACAAGCTGACTTGTTCTGCCGGCAGAAATCGCTATGTTGTGGCTGCAAAACACAATATAATCATAGACATAATAAGCACACTGTGCTTATCTTGGGAGTTTCTTTGAAACTCCAGTATGCGCAGAAATCATGCGCAAGTATTATGACATAATAAGCAATATGTGGTCGTGTGAGATAATTTTGGAAGTGCGAAATTTGAGTGATTAATTGATGGCATATGAGATTCAATTCTTAAGAATTCTTAAGATGGTATCGAAGTTATTGACTGGGGTGGGTATCTGTGATGTACTAGAGATGTAACGGAAAACTTTAGAAAGGTGAGGGTGAATTTTATGAAAAAGTGGTTTTTGGCTTGTGGTATTATTGTTATTGCAATTATGGGACTTCAATTAACGGCGCAGGATGTATCCGGTGCAGAGCACATCAATAATCAGGTTGCTTTGGAAACAACACAGACAATGATGAAAATTCAAGCAACGCCAAGACCTCTTGAAATGTATGATGCAGATGGGTGGAAAAAGTATTATGTAAGTGGAGGTTATCAATACACATATATAGGGGTTGGAAAGGGGATTCGCATAGAACGATTCAGCGACAATTCGCCATGGAGTAAGTCCAAAAAAGTGATTATTCCATCGGAGATAGATGGACATCCTGTCCGGAGATTGGCAGCCAATTCATTTAGTCAAAATTCGTATATAGAAGAAGTGACCATTCCTGATAGTGTAGAGGTAATTGGAAGTCAGGCATTTATGATGTGTAAGTCATTACAAAGAGTTTATATTGGAAAAAACGTAAGAAAGATAGATAATGATGCATTTTATATGTGCAGGAAATTGGAAAAAATAAGTGGCGGAGAGTCATTAAAAATGTTAGGATTACGTACATTTCAGTATTGTGAAAAATTAAGAGTATTGCCGTTTAAAGAAAGATTTTACAAATTGGATTTTGGTGACATGTTATGCGGGAATACTGGAATACAAAATGTCTCATTTGATAAGAATGTTGTACTGGCGAATGGTTTATTTAGGGGCTGTAGACGGCTGAAAACAGCAAATTTATCTAAAATACAAAATAGTGAGTGTACAGATGATTTGTTTAGAGATTGTATAGCACTAAGACAGGTTAAGATAAATAAAAACTGGAAGTATATAGAAAATCGAATTTTTTACAATTGTCGTAATTTAACATCAGTTAATATACCAAGTAAAGTAAGGAGGGTGGGGTCGAAAGCATTTGGAAATTGTAGAAGCTTAAAAAAAATAAAGATGCCTAAATCTGTGAAAAAAATAGAGAAAGATGCATTTAAAGGCTGTAAAAAGCTTACACTTTATGTGAAAAGGGGGAGTTATGCGCACAAGTATGCCAAGAAATATCATGTAAAGTATAAATATTGGAAATAGGACTATCGGAAGCTCAATGCGCCGTTTCCGTAAAAATATAATAATTAAGTTATGACGATATTGAGAAAAGTTGATCAGTAACTATATTGTAAAGCATAAAATAACAGTGTTACAATAACACTGTTATTTTATTGCGTAAATATTGTTGTGATGTGTCGTAGAGTATTTTAATAGTGAATGTTTGCATTTTGGTAGAAAGAACATAGTGTGTGGCCAAATAATTATTGCGCAGAAGAAAAAGGAGGGATCACATGAGACAAGAATCAGCCGGAGTTACAGAAGCACTTCTCGACAGTGCACGTCGGGAATTTATGGAACATGGTTTTCATGGGGCGAGCCTGCGGCGGATTTCGGCGGATAGTGGTGTGAGTACCAATTCTATCTATACGCGTTTTGGAGACAAGGCAGGGTTATTTGCGGCTGTCGTTGGACCGGTGGCAGATGGGCTGATGGAGTATTATCTGACTTGTGTGGATCAGGCAACAGATACACAGGACTCTTCCAGTGCCATGGAGACGGGAGAAGAGGGGACTGACGGGGTGCTGCGATATATTTATCAGAATTTCGATGTGTTCTACTTGATCTTTTGCAGATCGGCAGGAACGGAGTATGAGCAGTATTTTGATCGGCTGGCGCAGATTGAAGAAACCTACTATCGAGCATTTGCCGATAAATATGCCAAGAGTCCGGAACAGATCACGGATTTTTTTGTCCATGTGATTTGCCGTACCGGTTGGCAGTATATTTATGAGATCGTGTCACATAAACTGCCTTTCGAAGAAGCAAAGGTGTTTATGGACAACATAAAACAATATCGTTTTGCTGGCTGGAAAGCCGTGCTCGGCCACGAGTAAAGCAAAGCATCAAGAATGGAGGGACAATTTTCAATGGAAAAGAAAAAACAGAGTGCATTGTCTAGATTGATGGACTATGCCGGAGGACATAAGTATTTTACCTATGCTTCCCTTGTGCTGGCAGCGGTCAGTGCGATCATTGCACTGGTGCCATTTTATGAGATCTGGCGTATGTTGAAGGAAGTGTTAGAGGTACGTCCGCATTTCGAAAATGCGGTTTCTTTGAAACAGTATGGTTGGATGGCTGTTGGTTTTGCACTGCTAGCGATGGTATTTTATATCGTAGCGTTAATGTGTTCTCACAAAGCGGCATTTCGCGTGCAGGCCAATATGCGTATCAAGTTGATGCAGCATATTATGAAACTGCCGCTTGGTTTCGTTGAATCCGAAGGCAGTGGAAAGATTCGTAAAGTGGTTATGGAATCAAGTGCAGCGACAGAAACATTTTTAGCACACAATCTGCCGGATAAGGCAGTGTCTATTGCAACACCGATCGGTTTGCTCGTGATGATGATCGCCTTTGACTGGCGACTGGGTATTGCTAGTTTGATCCCGGCAGCATTGGCATTTATTCTCATGGGAAGTTTTATGATGGGACCGAAAATGGCAGAAGATATGAAACAGTATCAAAATGCGCTGGAATCAATGTCTTCGGAAGCGGTAGAGTACGTGCGAGGTGTTCCGGTGTTAAAAACGTTTGGACAAACGATTTTTTCCTTCCGACGTTTTCGCCATGCTATTGATGAATATGAGAAATGGACATTAGGATATACCAAAAATATGATGTTGCCGATGGTATGTTTTACAACAGCGTCCAATGGAATCTTTGCGGCATTGATCATTGCAGCGTATTTATTTAGTGGTCATGGAGTGACGGATACATTTATCTTGAACATATTCTTTTATATTTTGATCACATCCATATTGACGGTGACTTTGATGAAGATCGCATATGCCGGAGAGTCGCAAATGTTAGTAGAGGATGCATTGATGAGAATGGATACGATTTTGGAGATGCAGCCACTTCCTACAAATGAGGTAAACGTTCCGAAAGATTCTTCGGTTGTCGTAGAAAACATTCAGTTTGCTTATCCAAATACAAAGAATCTGGCTTTGGATGGTGTGAGTATGCAGATCCGGTCCGGAGAGCATATCGCTTTGGTCGGACCATCGGGAGGAGGCAAGACAACATTAGCTTCTTTGATCGCCCGTTTCTGGGATGTGAAATCCGGTGCTATCAAACTGGGCGGTGTCAATGTGAAAAATATAAGCGGTGATGAGTTGATGGATCAAGTGTCTTATGTATTTCAGGACAGCAGACTTTTGAAGATGAGCATTTTGGATAACGTGCGCATGGGACGCCCGGATGCAACGGACGAGGAAGTCATGCAGGCGTTAAAGGATGCACAGTGTATGGATATTATTGAAAAGTTCCCGGATGGCGTACATACGATGATCGGTTCCAAAGGAATTTATGTTTCCGGTGGCGAGAGCCAGCGTTTAGCCATTGCACGAGCATTTCTCAAAAATGCACCGATCCTGATCTTAGACGAGGCAACAGCATTTGCAGATCCGGACAATGAACGACTGGTGCAGCAGGCATTTGAAAAACTTTCCAAAGGTAAGACGGTGATCATGATCGCCCACCGTCTGTCAACAGTGACGGCTGCAGATCAGATTTATGTGCTTGCCGATGGCAAAGTTGCCGAACATGGCACGCACGAAGAACTGCTTGCCAAAGATGCTGTTTATGGACATATGTGGAAAGAGTATAACAGATCTGTAAACTGGCAGGTAGGAAAAGGAGGTGTTACAGCATGATCGAAAGATTACAACATAAATATGCATTATCCGAAAAAGGTACCAAAGATATGTTACGTGCCTTTGTTGCAGTTACTATTGCCAATCTTGTCCTTATGCTTCCGGTAGGACTTTTGTATTACTTGGCGTCCTATTTACTGGAAGGTGATGTTCCAAGAGCAAAGATTCCATTTTTTACGGTTTCGATTATAGTAGTGCTGATTTTGATCGCTGCGTCTACGGTGTTTCAATATATGTCTACTTTCTATTCGACTTATGTAGAAAGCGGTGTCAGACGTCGTACTTTAGCAGAAAAACTGCGCAAGATCCCGCTGTCTTTCTTTGGTAAAAAAGATTTGGCAGATCTTACGAACACGATCATGTCCGACTGTGCATTGTTAGAGACAGCCAGTTCCCATTGGATCCCAGAGCTTGTGGGTGCTATTATTTCTACAACACTGGTCGTGATCAGCTTGTTTTTCTTTGATTGGAGAATGGCGTTAGCGGCGGTATGGGTTATGCCGCTTGCTTTTCTGATCGTATTGTATTCCAGAAAAGTTATGGGAAAAGTATATGAACGCACCATGCAGTACCGCATTTCCTGTCAAGATGGTATTCAGGAAGGTCTTGAGACATTGCGTGATCTTCGTTCTTACAATATGACAGATACTTATATGTCCGGATTGGAGACTAAGATCAAAGCAGTAGAAAAAAATGCTATCTTTGTAGAATTTACCAATGCAGCATTTGTATGCTCTGCGCAGATGATCTTAAAGCTTGGGATCGGAACCGTTGCAGTAGTAGGAAGTGTTTTGTTGATGAACGGACAGATCACGGTCCTTACGTTCTTTATGTTTTTACTGGTAGTGACACGCATGTATGAGCCACTGCAGATCTCTTTGCAGAATCTGTCTGCCATTATTAGTGCAGATACTAACTGCAAACGTATGGATGAGATTTTGTCGTATGAGGAGCAGGAAGGTAACGAGGAGTTGACGAATGATGGTTATGACATTCAATTTGACCATGTTTCCTTTGCATATAAAGATGGTGAGCAGGTATTATCGGATGTCAGCTTTATGGCAAAGCGGGGTAAGGTTACTGCGTTGATCGGGCCGTCCGGTGGTGGTAAGACAACAGTAACACGTCTTGCAGCCAGATTTTGGGATAATGACAGAGGAAGTATCACGGTTGGCGGTATGAAGGTTACAGATATTGATCCGGAGAAACTACTTTCGTTATATTCCATTGTTTTTCAGGATGTTACTTTATTTAATGATACGATCATGGAAAATATCCGTATCGGCAGACAGGGCGCAACGGATGAAGAAGTCATGGAGGCTGCCAGACTGGCACACTGTGACGAATTTGTAGAGCGTATGCCGGAGAAATGGAATACGATGATCGGGGAAAACGGATCGGAACTTTCCGGTGGAGAGAGACAGCGTATTTCCATCGCCAGAGCGTTCTTAAAGGATGCACCGATCATTTTGATGGATGAGGCAACGGCATCGCTGGATGTTGATAATGAATCCTTTATTCAGGAATCCATTTCGAAACTGATCTGTGACAAAACGGTGTTGATCATTGCACACCGTATGCGTACTGTGGATGGTGTTGATAAGATCGTGGTACTTAAAGATGGTACAGTCGCAGAGCAGGGAAGTCCTGCTGAGTTAAAGCAGACCGATGGTATTTACAAGCATATGGTAGAGATGCAGATGGAATCTGCCGCTTGGCGATTTGAATAAGAGAATGGATTTGGTATAACAGTGGCTTATGGCTGCTTAGATTGACAGTTACAGAATATGATGATAAACTAAAAAATAATGCCCACATTTCGCATTTTTTGTTGAAAGACTGTCTGATATATAGCAGTCAGCCTGCGAAAAGTCGGGATAAATAGGAAATGGAGAATACCATGGACAAAGAGATCATGATGGAAGACCGGATTTCGTCAAGACGACTTACTGTGACGATCACGAAAATCTGGTGGGAACGAATCATTGTGCATATCGATTTACAGCTTACGTATGCGGATGAGTCGTTAAAAGGTGAAAAATTTGATGTATATGCCGTGGATCAAAACTTTCATGCCAAAGCACGATTTAAGCAGACGATTGTGGATGAAGAGCATATTCGACTGTCAATGAATATGACAAATCCGGGGAACTGCGAATGTCTGCCGATGGGAAGTTATTTCTTTTATGTTTGCCGCAAGCAGGAGATTTTGGCAAAATGTGTGATGGCGCATGAATTGGTTCCGGAGGCAGAAAATGTATCGCGTTCTTTCCTGCATAACAACCGGACGAGAGGTTATCTTGTAAACTTCTATGTCACGGAAGGGGAAAATGATCTTCCGCTCCTGATGCATATCATGGATGCGATGAAGGTCAGCATGGAACAGGAAAGCAATGGTGAGATCGTGAAATCTGCGGTGACAGATCCAGCGATCAAAATGAAGAAAAATGCAGGCCGGATGCGTTGGAAAGCGTATTATCACAGTCAGGTTAAGAAGTATAAAGACCGTCAAAAGGTGATCATGTTTATGACGGAGCAGAGCGATACGCTCGGGACGAATCTGCAGGCGGTTTATGACCGAATGTGTGAACGTGGATTGGATAAGGAATATACCATTCTTTTTTCCGCAAGACCTGCTTCTTATATCAGACAGGCGCGCAGCTCAACCAAAGAGCTGCTCCACAAATTAGCACAGTGCGATATGGTATTCATTGACGATCATGTACCGCTTTTTGACTGGCTGACATTAGATAAACGGACAAAGCTGATACAGCTATGGCATGCGGGGGCGGGCTTTAAGTCCTCCGGTTATAGCAGATGGGGACACTTGGGATGTCCGGCACCAGTGAGCTGCCATAGACAATACCGCTATGGAATCGCCGGTTCCAGACAGATCGGGAAGTTCTTCTCTGAGGTGTTTGGCATTAATGATGATCAAATCTTGCCAACCGGTATGCCGCGTATGGATGAGTATCTGGATGAAGCCTTTCGTGAGAAGAAAACGGCAGAGCTTTATGAACAGTATCCAATGTGTAAAGGCAAAAAGGTGATCTTGTTTGCACCAACCTACCGTGGCAAAAACCGTAAAACAGCCTATTATCCGTATCACATGATCGATTTTCAGCGATTGTATGATTTCTGCGGAGAGGAATACGTTGTGTTATTCAAGATGCACCCTTGGGTGAGCGAGGCGGTACCGATCGAAGAGGCTCATAAAGACCGCTTTGTGGATGCTAATAAATATCCAAATATCAATGATCTGTTTTATATTACAGAGATATTGATCACGGATTATTCGTCCAATATATTTGAGTATAGTTTGATGCGTAAACCAATGCTGTTTTTCGCATTTGACAAGATCCAATATTCTTTTTCAAGAGGGTTCCATCGTGACTATGAGGAAGCGGCACCGGGTAAGGTCTGCTATACCTTTGCACAGATCATGGATGCACTCGAACAAAAGGATTATGAATATGAAAAAGTTGAACAATATGTAGACAAGCATTTTGACTATATTGATAGTCATGCGTCAGACCGCGTGATTGACTGGATCCTGCTTGGAAATATTCCGGAGGACATTCAGAAAAAACTGCGTCATATTGAGAAAGTAAACCAAAGACTTCCTCTGCTTAATTTTAGCGCATTGGAGGAAGAAGAAAGGAGTTAATTATGAATATTGCAATGATCTTTGCCGGTGGTCGTGGAGTTAGAATGGGTTCCGGTATTCCAAAACAGTTTTTGGAGATTCACGGAAAGCCGGTACTTGTGCATACATTGGAGCTCTTTCAGGAGCATGATATGATCGACAAGATCTATATTTCCGTATTGGAAGACTACATTGGTAAGACACAGAAATTAGTAGACCGTTATGGATTGGATAAAGTAGTATCGATCATTCCGGGTGGTGCAACTGCTCAGGATTCCATCTACAATGTGTTGAAAGATGCAGAGAAAGAAAATGATGGGGATTCTATCGTGCTTTTGCATGATGGCGTGCGTCCGTTTGTATCCTATGATACGATCAAACAGAACATTGAAAGTGTACAGAAGTATGGCAGTGCGATCACCTGCACAGCTTGCTACGAGACAATCTTACTCAGCAAGAGCGGTGAGAAAGTAGATTCTGTACCATATCGTAAAGATACCTTTGCGGCACAGGCACCACAGAGTTTCCGCTTAAAAGATATTATTGCAGCCCACGATGAGGTGCGTGCGATCAATCCTTCGTATGAAAATATGGTAGATGCCTGCACGATCATGACAACGCTTGGCAAAGAAGTACATATGATCTCGGGCAATCGTGGTAATATTAAGGTTACTACACCAGAGGATGTATATATGTTCCGTGCGCTGCTCAACTACAAAGAGAATGAGCAGACGTTTGGTATCGGCCTGACGAACGGAATTCGTTAGCAGACAGTTTAAGAGAAGTATGAAGTATAAGAAAGTAACAGATGGACGACAGAAATGTTTGTGAAATTTGATTACGGATGGAAAGGAAAACTACATGAGTAGGATAGAAAGTCCGGATAACCGGGTGCTTCAAGAAGATTTAGAGCGTGCTGCAGCGCTTGATCTGCCAATTGAAGCGTTAGACGGCAGTCGTATTTTTGTGACAGGTGCAACGGGATTGATCGGCTCACAGCTCGTTAAGTTTTTGTTGTGCCGCAACCGTATCTGCCATTGCAATACGACAGTCATTATTTTTGCGCGCAGTAAAGAAAAAGCGTTAAAGGTATTCCCTTATTTAGAGGAAGAGGAGCATTTGGAGATTGTGCTTGGAGATATTTCAGAGCCGATCTGCTATGATGGAGACATAGATTATGTGATCCATGGGGCAAGTCCAACGAGTTCCAAATATTTTGTCAGTCATCCGGTAGAAACGATCGGTGCGGCAGTGGATGGCACTCGCTATGTGTTAGAACTTGCCAAACAGAAACAGGTAAAAGGTGTTGTATATCTGTCATCACTCGAAGTGTATGGAACTCCTGCGGAAGATGCGGGTATGATCACAGAGAAAGATTATGGATATATTGAGCCACTCAGCGTACGAAGCAGTTATTCGGAGGGAAAGCGTATCGTTGAGTGTTTGTGTGCATCTTATGCGAAAGAATACGATGTTCCGGTCAAAGTTGCCAGATTATCGCAGACTTTTGGAGCAGGCGTAGCTTACGATGATGGCCGAGTATTTGCTGAGTTCGCACGCTGTGCGATCGAGGGCAAAAATATCGTGCTCCATACTGAGGGCAAGACGGTTCGTACATACTGTTACACGATCGATGCTGTTACGGCATTGCTTACCATTTTGGCAAAAGGGCAGGCTGGAGAGGCGTATAATGTTACTAATATGGATACGGCGATCTCAATATATGATATGGCAAAGTTAGTCAGTGGAATCTTGCCGGAGTCGAATATTGCGGTGGAACGTGACATTCCGGAAGATCTGGCAAGTTTCGGATACAATCCGGAGATGATCGTCAAGCTGGATAGTACGAAGTTACAGGAACTTGGCTGGAAGGCGACGGTTGGCTTGCGTGAAATGTATGAGCGCCTGATCGAAAGTATGAGTCTGGTACATTAGATCTGAGTAGAGCTTAGAACGTACAGGCAGAGCATATTGGTATTGACAGAGCCGGTACATGGATTTGAGATCAGAGGCTTGAACAATAGAAAGAGAGGAATACTAATTATGGGAATGACAATGACACAGAAAATTCTTGCAGCACATGCAGGTCTTCCTTCTGTAGAAGCAGGACAGTTGGTCATGGCAGATCTGGATCTGGTATTAGCAAATGATATTACAGGACCGGTTGCTATTCATGAGGTTCAGAAGTTAAATAAAAAGACAGTATTTGACAAAGATAAAGTAGCATTGGTGCCGGATCACTTTGCACCAAATAAGGATATTAAGTCTGCAGAACACTGCAAATGTGTTCGTGAGTATGCCAAAGAGCACGACATTACGAATTATTTTGAAGTAGGTCAGATGGGTATCGAACATGCGCTGCTTCCGGAAAAAGGATTGATCGTAGCAGGTGAGACCTGCATCGGAGCAGATTCACATACATGTACTTACGGAGCGCTGGGAGCATTTTCTACAGGTGTAGGTAGTACAGATATGGGATGTGGCATGATTACCGGACAGGCATGGTTTAAGGTGCCTTCTGCCATCAAGGTAGTGCTTACCGGTAAGCCATCCAAATGGGTAAGCGGTAAAGATGTGATCCTTCATCTGATCGGTATGATCGGTGTAGATGGAGCGTTGTATCGTTCCTTAGAGTTTACCGGTGATGGAGTGAAAAATCTGTCTATGGATGATCGTTTTTCCATTGCTAATATGGCAATTGAGGCAGGTGCTAAGAATGGAATCTTCCCGGTAGACGACAAGACGATCGCTTATATGGAAGAGCATTCTACAAAGAAATATACAGTATATGAAGCAGATGAGGATGCGGTTTATGATGAAGAGTATGTCATTGACTTAAGCAAGTTAGAGCCAACGGTTGCGTTCCCTCATCTTCCGGAGAATACTAAGACGGTGAAAGAAGCGGGAGACGTTAAGATCGATCAGGTTGTGATCGGATCTTGTACGAATGGTCGTATTGAGGATCTTCGTACAGCGGCAGAGATCCTCAAAGGCAAAAAAGTTGCCGATGGTATCCGTGTGATCGTGATCCCGGCAACACAGGCAATTTATATGCAGGCAATTGAAGAGGGCTTAGTGCAGACCTTTATTGAGGCAGGTGCTATTGTCAGCACACCAACTTGTGGACCGTGCTTAGGTGGCTATATGGGAATCCTGGCAGCAGGTGAGCGTGCAATCTCTACAACAAATCGTAATTTCGTCGGACGAATGGGTCATGTGGATTCCGAGGTGTATTTGTCCAGCCCGGCAGTGGCAGCAGCGAGTGCGGTGACCGGTAAGATTTCTGAACCGGCAGAACTTGGTCTTTAATCAATTAATGTGAGCAGTGAAAGGAGATAAACATGAAAGCTTGTGGTACAGTACATAAATATGGAGATAATGTAGATACAGATGTAATCATTCCGGCAAGATATTTGAATTCTTCAGATCCGGCAGAGCTTGCTAAGAGTTGTATGGAGGATATTGATCCGGATTTTGTAAAGCGTGTGCAGAAGGGTGATATTATGGTAGCCAACAAAAACTTTGGCTGCGGTTCTTCCAGAGAGCATGCTCCGATCGCGATCAAAGCATCCGGCATCAGCTGCGTTATTGCGGAGACATTTGCACGTATCTTTTATCGCAATGCGATCAATATCGGTCTTCCGATCATTGAGTGCCCGGCTGCAGCCAAAGAAATTGAAGCAGGGGACACCGTAGAGATCGATTTTGACAGCGGTATGATCTATGACAAGACAAAGGGAACCGAGTATCAGGGTCAGGCATTCCCAGAGTTTATGCAGAAGATCATCAAGGCAGAAGGCCTCATCAACTACATCAACGAAAATACAAAATAACAACAGCACACATAACATGTACGCGGCAGGAATTGACATCAATTCCTGCCGTTTGGGTTATTGAGAAAAAAAGGAAAGATTTATTGATTTTGAGATATTTTTTTAATTTTTTTGACACATATTGGCGGTAGAATGGTGAACGAAAATAGATGTCTTGAAGATAGATTGGGAGGTATCATGAGAATATGAGATTAGGTGGTTTGAGTAAAAAGTTGATGGCTGTTGCATTGTCGAGTGTTATGGTGGTGTCCGGTTTTGCGGGGCTTGCACCAGCCGTTTCCGTGAGTGCAGCAGATGGTACTGCAAAGTTACGTATGATCTTTACATCAGATCTGCATGGACAGTTGACGACAGAGGATTATGAGACCGGCAAGGTCTACACGACGGGTGGTTTGTCGAGGACGGCAACATTGATCAAGAAAGCGAAGGCAGAAGTCAATGCAAAGAATTCTTTGTTATTTGATCTGGGAGATGTTCTCTTTGATTATACAACGGATTACATATACGATGTAAATAGTTCGGCACAGCAGCCGATGTACACTGCGATGGCCAAGATGGGATACGATGCGATCACACTTGGAAATCATGAATTTGATTATACACTGGATTATATTCAAAAACAGTTGTCTTCTACCGGGATGTCCGGTAAGGTGGTATTGTCGAATGTTACAAATGTCAATACAGGAGCACATATTTGGGCAGAGAATAAGATCATTACTAAGAATCTGGTAACAGAGTCCGGTAAGACAATCTCAGTCAAGGTAGGTTTGATCGGTGAGACAGTTCCCACTTTAGCTAAGAAACGAACCAATTACACCGGAGTGCTGAATGGAGAAGATATTGTCAAAAATGTCAAAAAGGAAGTACCGATCCTGCAAAAGAAAGGTGCAGATATCATTGTCGTACTGGCACACTCCGGTATTGGAGAGCAGAAACCGGCAGAGTTAGATGCCAATACGGGATATGCTTTGACGAAGATCAGTGGGGTAGATGCGGTACTCTGCGGTCACCTTCACAAAGATTTTCCGGATGCCAATGGAACAAAATATGATGATTATCCGGGGGTCAATAAGACAACGGGTATTGTGAACGGCAAACCGCTTGTCCAGATTGAAAACCGAGGAGCAAGCATTGGTATGGTTGATCTGAATATCGGTACGAAGAATAACAAACCGACGATCACAGGAAAGTCTACACAGATCCGAAAAGTTAATGCTTCTACAGAGGTAGATCCAACGATCAACGCAGCATTTGGGAACTGGACCAAAACATTTATGGCTGATAGCAGCCAGATACTCAGTGAGGTAGCGGCAGATACACAATTACAAAATTATTTTGGTACGATGGAAGATAATGATGCAATCCAATTGTTGAATAATATTAAGATCAGTTATGGATTGCAATACATCAATAATACGAAGACACAATACAAAAATCTCCCGGTAGTTGCGGCGTCTACTTACCTAAAATACGGATCGTCCGATGGAGAGGATTACATAGATATTCAAAATCAGTTTAAGAAGGCAAATATTTATGATCTGGTCAGTTATCGGACAGGCTTGTATATCTACAAGATGACAGGCGCACAGATCCGGGAATGGATGGAGTGGTCCGCAGGCGGTTATGAGCAGGCCGGCAAAAATCTGTTGGGAGACAATGCACCGGCAGAACCGACAACATCACCGGCAGAACCGACAACATCACCGGCAGAACCGACGGCATCACCGGATGTAGCAACCGGATCAGCAGTGTCTGCGGGGACGGCAGACAGAGAGGAAGAGACATCTTCTCAGGCGGCGGTATATGAGTCTCAGACAAATACTGCACCGGCAGCGCAAAGTAGTTTACAGCAGAAAAATGCTTTGCTTCAGACCAAGGGGCTGCCATCGTTAGGAGATATCTTAAACTATGATTCCAGCAAACCGTTTCAGTTCGTAATGCAGGATGATTATCTGACGGATTGGTCACAGTATTTTATATTTGATGGATTAGAGTACAAGATAGATACGACAGTAGCACCTCGTTATGATGCAGCGGGCAAAAAGATCAACGATACCCATCGTATCGTATCCTTGACGCGCAACGGAGCAAATATTTCAAATACGGCTTCCTTTATTGTGTTGTCTAATAAATTGCCGGATAACAATCTGTTTAAGACGATGAAGCCGACAATACTATCCATTAGCAAAAAGGCGTTGTATCGCAGCTATATTCAGTCCTTTATCGAGAAGATACAAATGGCCAGCGGTACGATCAAGCCGATGCAGGATAATAACTGGAGTGTAAAATACTCGGATAACTATAACTATATTGTACAGAGTGGTGCTAAGGCGTCCCGCTATTTAGACAGCAAGGGATGGATTAAAGCATCGATCGGTGGCGATAGTAATGTTCGGTATTACGTAGCAAATCCAAACGAAAAGTCTACGACGGATACGACAGGACCTTGCCTGACGGCTGTTGTGAAAGATGAGAGAGTTACGAACAAAAAGGTACAGGTATTGATTCAGGCGACGGATTCTTCAGGAATTGCGTCCGTTCGTTATGCGGCTGGCAAATATACGGCAGACAATGCAATTTGGAAGACGGCATCAAAGATCAACGGTAACGTATGGTCTTGTGACCGCAATGGAACCTTTACCATTTGCGCAACTGATAAGAAAGGCAATAACAGTGTTGTCGTACTCAAAATACTCAACATCAATAAGAGTATGTTGTCGGCACCGGTAGTAGATGGCTATACAAACCGTAAGACGAAGATTACCGGTAAGGCAGAAGCCTATGCCAGAGTATATTTTAAGGTTGAGGGGGGCGCAACGTATTCTACCGTTGCAACCAAGAGTGGTACGTTCTCTTACAAGATGCCGCCACAGAGAGCCGGCAAACGCATCTTTGTATATGTTGTTGACAGTAAGGGAATGACAAGTGCACGTACGATCGTGACCGTAAAACGAACCGGTCCGAATAAGCCGACACTTCACAAAGTTAAGACGAACAGCAAACTGGTAACAGGTAAGGTAAACGACAGTTATGCTTATCCAATGATCCTTGTAAACAACAAAACAGTATATGTACCAAATCAGAACGTCAAGGCATTGTACCGTAAGTCTTCGTTCTACAAGAAGAAAAACAAGGTCAAAGTGGGACGTATTGCACTGAACAAGAATGGATCCTTTACGTTGACGCTGCCGTCTACGCTGAAGGCCGGTACAAAAGTTGAGCTTCGCACGGTAGATGCGGTATCCAGATGCAGTTTGTCGACACATGTGATCACAAATCAGGCGGTGCCGATCAGACCGACGATTTCGCATGTCAGCAATAAGACGACGAAAGTAAAAGTGTATGCCTATGAAAAATGTAAAAAGGCAGTTGTAAAGATTGGCAAGAAACGTTGTGTGGCAACCAAAGGAAAGTATAAGTCCAAATCAAAACGTTACTGCTATACTGTAAAGATACCGAGAACCAATTCCACAGGCACATTGAAAGTATACGTTGTGAATGTGAAAGGTGGAAGCCCGGTGCTGCGTGTTCATCCGGTACAGAAAGTACCAGACAGTCCGATTGTTGTAAGTGCACCAACCGGCAAAGGAAAGGTTGTCGGCAAGGTGAATTTGGTCGGCGCACCAAAGAATAAAGCTGCTACGGTTTCTAACACAAAGACCAAAGTTGCTGCGACAGTAGCCGGCAAGGTGTATAAGGGAAAGGTGAAAAAAGATGGCACGTTTGTTATAAAAATACCAAAGCTTAAAAAGGGTACAAAGTTTAAGGTGACGGCAAGCAACCGATATGGCAAGAGCGTACCGCGGGTCAGCAAGGTCGGTAAGAAAAAGTGATCATATTTTGCATCATAGTGAATAGTTGCGAAATATAGAGAAATATTTTATAATAAAAGGTACTATTGGTTTGAAAGGGAATGCAGGAGAACAAAACGGTTGTTTTCCTGCGTTTCGTTCGTTAATATTAGGACAAGCAGGAAGGAGTATGCGCACTGCGGGAGTAGTGACAGAAAGTGAAAAGAAGAGGATATGGAAAACAGTCGATTTAAATTTTCGGTAATTATACCGGTATATAATGTGGAGAATTACTTGGAGGAGACGATCCAATCTGTTATACATCAGACGATTGGATTCAAGAAAAATATTCAGATTATTTTGGTCAATGATGGAAGTCCGGACGATAGTGGCAAAATATGTGAGAAATATCAGAGGGAATATCCGGATAACATTGTATATGTTGAACAGAAAAATGCAGGTGTCAGTGCCGCTAGAAATAACGGATTAAAATATGCAGAAGGCGAAATTATCAATTTTTTGGATTCTGATGACAAATGGGGAAAAACTGCTTTTAAGCGAGCGTATCGCTTTTTTCAAAAATACGGAAATGAGATTGATATTGTTGCCGGCCGTATCAAATATTTTGAAATGAAAGATAATTACCATGTATTGGATTATAAATTTGATAACGACAAACTTGTGGATATTCAGCAAGATCATGAATATATACAGCTAAGTATGGCGACAACATTTGTTCGCGCTGAGGCATTAAAAGGACGACAATTTGATTCTCGAATCCGTTATGGAGAGGACTGTCTTTTGATCAATACCATATTATTTGACAAGTGTAAATATGGCGTTATTCGAGATTGCGTATATTATTACCGTATGCGTAATACCGGAACATCCGCAATGCAAAACACAATTTCCCAGAAGACATGGTATTTTGACACAGAAAAACTTGTGTTTCAACATCTTCTTGAAATGTCCAAAGAAAAATTTGGCAAGCCGATCAAATATGTACAGTATCTCGTTATGTATGATATGAAATGGCGGCTGCGTACTGTTGTGCCGTCAGGTGTGTTGACAGAAGAGGAGAAGAAACAGTATTTGGAGCTTCTTCACGTTATTTTGCAAGATATTGACGATGATATGATCGCTACTCAGAAAAATTGCCTAAGTCTGCATTACCTGCTAGCTTATCAATTAAAATACCAAAAGGATTGCCGGGATGAAATAACGTTTGATGGCGGTTTGGTTTGTTTTCATGGACAGCGGTTAACGCACATGGCAAGACGACGTTTTTTGACATTAGATTTTGTAGATATTAAGGATAATGTGCTGGAAATTACCGGTCAGGCAGATTTTTGGATATATGAGGATGATTATAAAATTTTGTTTGAGGATCAAAATGGAACAGAGTATTATCCGACATATTATTCACTACCATTTCGAACAAGACATGGTTTGTTAGGCGATTATGGTGACGTTAGAGGATATCACGTATCCATACCGTTAGCCGGAGTCAGAAGGCTTCGTGCTGTGTTTGAATACAAAAACGGTGAAAGATGTTATATGATGATCGGTTATGGTAAGTTTTGCCAATTAACGCATGCAATGGATTCTTCGTATGGTTTATACGATCATCATATCCTTCGCGCCAAGGGAAAGACCATATATGTTCAGAAAAAAACAAGAAAACGCTATCGTAAATGTGAGCGGAGATATTGTTTGGAACTGGTAAAAAAAGGATATTTTAAAGAATGCTTTTATCGTTATGCGACAAGAGTATTTCGTAAAATCCACAGCAACAAAAAGATTTGGTTGTTATCAGATCGAATCAATTTGGCACGAGACAACGGGGAAGCACTGTTTCAATACCTGAACCGGATTGACACCGGAAATGTTGATGTTTATTTTGATATTTCCAAGAAATGCAGTGATTATGAACGCATGAAACAGATAGGAAAGGTAGTGCCACATGGTTCATTTCGATATTGCATGTATTTTTTGTCAGCGGATAAGATCATATCTGCACATATTGATGAGTATGTGATCAATGCCTTTGGTGTGAAGAGAGATTACTTGAAAAACCTCTTCCGATTTGATTTTGTATTCTTACAGCATGGACTGACGAAGGATGATCTGTCCGGGTGGGTGAACCGTTTTAACAAGAACATCAGCCTATTTGTGACGGCAGCGAAACCAGAGTATCAATCCATTGTGGATGGCAATTATTTTTATACAGACAAGGAAGTTAAGTTGACCGGTTTTCCACGGTTTGACAATCTTGTGGCTGATAAAACAAAGAAGCAGATCATCATATTGCCAACCTGGAGAAAGCAGCTTGCGAACTCTATTGATCAAAAAACAGGGCAGCGCATTTACAACGATACATTTAAGAACTCTGCCTTCTTTAAGTTTTATGATCGGTTGATTCAAGACGAACGTCTGCTTGACTGTATGCGTGAACATGGATACACAGGTAAATTCTGTCTGCATGTAAATCATATGGAGCAGATTGGCGATTATCATGGCAATGATGTGATTCAGATTCATGAAGGTGCATTGAACTATCAAAAAGAATTTGTGGAGAATGCATTAATGATCACAGACTACTCAAGCGTGGCATTTGATTTTGCTTATATGAAGAAAAGTCTGGTGTATGCGCAGTTTGACCGCGAAGCCTTCTTTGAGGGACAAACATACGATGAAGGCTATTTCAATTATGAAACGGATGGTTTTGGCCCGGTATGCTATGATTATGAGACGACTGTGCAGTCGATCATTGATGCGATCAAACGTGATTGTGAAATGTCGGAAGAGTATAAGAAGAGAGTAGACAACTTCTATTACAAGACAGATACAGATAATTGCAAACGAGTATATGAGGCAATTTTAGCGATTGATCAGAATAAAGAAGCGTAAGAAGGGCGTCTTATATTATTTGATAAAATAGAGATATGACGCATAAAGTGCGCAGCAGCAACAGTTTGATCAATATAGAAGAAAGCGAGGAAAAGAGGATCGCACGAATGAAGTGGATAAAAGTACTATTTATTGGATGTTTTGTGGCGTTTATCGGGTTCACAGGGCTTAAGACGATAGCAGGCAAAGAGGCGAAAAGCCTGACAGAGGGAAGGAGTTTGACTCAATTTCCGGATCTGGATTATTCGGAAATGACGAAAGATTCATATCTTTCTGAGGTTGAGAATGCGTTTTCGGATCAGCTTAGCAGTCGCGAGAACAAAATCCACCAATATTATGATCTGACAGTAAATAAGCTTCATATGAAGTATGCCGGTTCAGTTTCTATTGGAAAAGACAATCAATTATTTGAACAACCGCAGGTGATCAATGACTATGCGGCATTTGATCACGAAGTAAAGAAAATCGCTAAGGTTGTGAATAGAGAAGCTGCCAAGATCACAAAAAATGGCGCAAAGTTTCTTTTTATCAATTATCCACGTAAAGATGTAGGTGCTAAACAGTATCTGCCGAGTTATTATCCGGATTCTACGAAAGATTATCAACGATATATTCGTATACTTCGGCAAGAATTGTCGGACGATGTGATATTCATCGATGCAAATGAGCTGTTTCAAAAATATGATGGAGATGGATTACTGTATTACAAGACAGATCATCATGTAAATGCAAATGGTACGCAGCTTGTTTATGATGAAGTCATGAAATATGTGAAACAGCAGTTCCCGGCAACCCAGACAAAGTCATTGTCAGACTATCGAATCAAGCAAAAGGTGGTTGCCGGATCCTATAACCGTAAGATTGGATATGTAGTGTCAGCCGGTAAAGAAGAGATTACTCTTCGACCAAAATGGAAACTAAAATATAAACGGCTAAACAGTAAGGCGCCGCTTTTTGGCAAAGGAGACACTTATGCCAGTGCGTTTATGGGTGGCGATTATGCGTATACGGATATTACGACACCTCAGAAGGATGCCGCTAAGATCATGATCAGCGGAAGTTCCTATACGAATGCATTGGAAGCGATGATCATTCCAAGCTGCAGAGAGATGATATCGTACGATTATCGCTATAATACGAAGTCCGGTACTTTGGCACAAGAAGCAGCAAAGCAATCTCCGGATTATGTGATCTATATACCAAATCAATCAGATGCTCATTTTTCCTATGAGACATTTCGTCAACATTTGGGATTAAGCAATAAGGCAGGAAAGGAATAGTATGGTTTTTAGTAGTGCTGTGTTCGTTTTTGGATTTATGCCGCTGTTGTTATTTTTATATTTTTTGGCGGAACCCAAATACCGTAATTATATATTATTGATATTTAGTCTGATCTTTTATGGCTGGGGCGGAGTTAATTATTTGCTGCTTATGTTAGCAGTGGTTATGTCGGATTATGTATTTGCAATTGCGATCGCGCAGATCAAGACACAGAAAATACGTAAGCTGTTTGTCGTGTTTTCAGTGGTCGTAAATCTGGGGGTGCTCGGTTATTACAAATACACGAATTTCTTTATTGAGAACATCAATCATTTCATCAAAAATGATATTAAAATTGCGACGATCGTATTGCCGATCGGTATATCGTTCTTTACGTTTCAGGCGATGAGTTATGTCATTGATGTATATCGTGGTGATGTTGCAGCACAGAAAAATCCGTTTTACGTTATGTTGTATGTATCGCTGTTTCCGCAGCTTGTAGCAGGTCCGATCGTCCGCTACAAAACCGTAGAAAATGAAATTGCACATCGACAGATACATATGGAGGATGTTGCAGACGGACTGGAACGGTTTATACTTGGTTTTGCAAAGAAGATCATTATTGCAAATAATGTAGGGGCATTGGCAGATAAAATTTTTGAAATGAATAGTATTGATATGCCGCTTGCCTGGCTTGGAGCAATTGCCTATACGCTGCAGATTTACTTTGATTTTTCGGCGTATTCGGATATGGCGATCGGTCTGGGACGTGTCTTTGGGTTTCATTTTGAGGAAAACTTTAACTTCCCATATATCGCAAAATCGGTTGGTGACTTTTGGCGGCGCTGGCATATTTCATTAACTACGTGGTTCCGTGACTATGTATATATTCCGCTCGGTGGTAACCGCAAGGGGATGCCTCGGATGTATGTGAACATGTTCATTATATGGACACTTACCGGCATATGGCATGGCGCAGAGTGGAACTTTATTTTGTGGGGAATGTATTATTTTGTGTTTCAGGCGATTGAAAAGTTATTCCTTGGAAAATGGCTTGCGAAGATACCGCGTGTATTCCAGCATATATATACCATGTTTGTTGTGACACTTGGCTGGGTATTGTTCCGTTGCGATTCTGGATTATCTCAGTGTGTGACTTGGTTTAAGGCATTGTTCTCAGGTAATGTTACGAGCGAGGGAATGTCATTGCTGCATATGTATGCAGTACAGTATGGTGTTTATCTTGTACTTGGTGTGATTCTTTCCATGCCGATATATCGTGTTCTGAAAGCAGCAGTCTACAAGCGGATACAAAAGAACCGCATCTGCAAATGGGCATGTGCTGCAGCGGGATATGCGGTACTGTTAGCACTGTTTTATGTTAGTGTATTGTATTTGGTCAATTCCACGTACAATCCGTTTATTTACTTTAGATTCTAGGAGGTCTGAGATGAAACTGATCGACAAGACAACGATAAAATTTATTTTGGTTGGAATAGTGAATACACTTGTTGGTACCGGTGTTATGTTTTTGATGTATAATTTACTGCATGCAAGTTATTGGATCTCATCAGCATCGAATTACATCATTGGTAGTATTGTAAGCTACGTTTTGAACAAGTATTTTACATTTCAGAATAATGAGAAATCATTTGCGATGATCATTAAGTTTGTTATCAATATTTCCATCTGTTATCTGGCAGCATATGGCGTTGCCAAGCCGCTGGTGCGCATGGTATTAAGCGGTGCATCTAAAAGCATACAGGAAAATCTGGCAATGCTTGTTGGTATGGGATTGTTTGTTGTATTGAACTATTTTGGTCAGCGTTTTATCGTATTTAAGAAGGATGAGGCTTAATAGAGGTTTTGAAACTGTCATAAGTTTGCAGATTAAGAAAGGGCTAGAGGTATAGGATGAGTTTATTATCAATTATAATACCGGCATACAATGAAGGTGCATTGATCCAAAATACGGCTTCGGTTGTCGCAGACATCATGGAAAAACACAGTATAGATTATGAAATCGTATTTGTGAATGACGGATCAAAAGATGCGACATGGGATGAAATTCAAAAGGCACACCGGAATAATGAGAAAGTATGCGGGGTATGTTTCTCAAGGAACTTTGGAAAAGAAGGCGCAGTATTTGCCGGTTTGGAATATGCGAAAGGAGACTGCTGTGTCGTTATGGACTGTGATCTGCAGCATCCACCGGAGACGATCATAGAGATGTATCATCTGTGGGAGCGTGGATATGAGGTCATTGAGGGTGTCAAAGCAGATCGTGGTAAGGAAAGCTTTATACATAAAATATTTGTTAAAATGTTTTATGGCATGATGAGTGAGTCCACAGGAATTGATATGTCCAGAGCCTCTGATTTCAAATTGCTTGATCGCAAGGCGGTAGATGCCTTTATTGCACTGCCAGAGAGACATGTTTTTTTCAGAGCATTGTCCTCCTGGGTGGGATTTAAGACAACGAGTGTAGAATTTAATGTACAGGAGCGTGCTCAGGGAGAGTCAAAGTGGTCCTTTGCATCCCTGTTTCGTTATGCCATCAATAATGTCACATCGTTTTCAACGGCACCAATGCAGATTGTTATGGGATGTGGAATTGTTGTGTTTATATTCTCTCTTATTTTTTCAATATATTCTATCGTGAAATGGTTTATGGGATACTCTTTGGAGGGATTCACAACGGTTATTATTTTGCTGTTATTTATTGGAAGTGTATTGATGTTTGGCCTTGGAATTATAGGATATTATATAGCTAAAATATATGAAGAGGTTAAGCATAGACCACGTTATATTGTTAGAGAAACAACTGAGGATCATTAAGAATGATCCTCAGCGAATAGAATGGCGATCACGTCTGCTTAGCGGATAAAATTGCGATCGCGCCATAATGTAAAGGTTACACTGTCGACAAGACAGTGTTTCTTTTTGTTATAAACGATAACGTGCATTCCGCCGGCAGGAGAAGTCAGCTCCTGATTGTTCATTTTAATGCTGCAGTCAGTATCGATAGTATTGTACTTTCCCTGACTGAGCAATGAGAACTGTTTATCGTCAATCGTGCAGTTATAAGAGAGCTTTTCCGTTCCGGTATTTGAGTATAGCGCTTTGCCATCATCAATTACGGCAAGGAATGACTGACGAAATGTCGGTGTTTTTGATATGCCGCATTTTTTGAGTATTTTTTTATCTGTGCGATTAAGAAACTGTGAACCATCATCGTGTACAGACAAAAATGCAGTGTATCCTTTTTTACGGATTGCCCGCAGGTATTCGGTAAAGTCAGAGCATTTCGTGAAACGTCTTTCTGTATTTTTATAGATAAGATCAAAGCGTTCCTGCTTCACTGCTTTGACCGAATCTAATTTATAATGTTCCGCAAAAACCCGATTAGTCCAAAAAGTCGGGAATTCTGACAGATCGCATAACATATATTGTGCAGAGTACTTGGTTGCCGGTTCTGGAGTGATGTATGGAACAACAACCTGTTTCGCACCTTTGGCAACCTGAGTTTCTACATAATTGACGCGGTCAGTGGCTGATTTATAACTGGTTACGACATCATAGGCACCGTTTACACCTTGATAGAATGTAAATAGCAGCAATACTGTCATACCGGCACTGCGGGCAAAATGCAGCTCTTTGCGGTCGTAAGCCGTGCCTGCAAGTCCGATGGAGCATGCAATTACCAACAATATTGTCACACCGAATGTAACACGGTCAGTTTGACGTCCTGGAGAAAGGATCAGTGCATATTCACAGGCAAATGCAGCTAATCCGAAGAGAATCTCAGAGTAAATAAGCTCTTTTGCTTTCTTTTGATAAATATGCAGTATGATAAAGAAAGCAAGTAACAAGATGAGAACGATCTGTTTTGTAAATAAAAACTTTGTTGCGTTAGCAAATCGCTCCGCAATGATCAATAAAGGGTTTCGGTCATCGACAACACTCATCGCATATTGCGGGTCATTCATTCGAACGGAATGACCGGGCGAAAAGATTAATAATGCATAACCAATCAGCGTACCGATCAGACCTTCAAACATCCATGCTTTTAATTTGGTCTTGGTAAAAAGAGCATAGACAATCCATCCAAGCATGATCATGATCAATGCACCGGAAGTGTTTTCACTGCTCCAACCGGCAACAACGGCTAATAGTATAAGCGGGATCTGTTGATACCAATGTTGACATGTGTTTTGACCATGAATGAAATACAGGCTGTACGGTAATAGCAAAGTGATGATCCAGACAGCCCCCCACATATAGTTGCATGTACCGACAAGCCATAGACATGTCTGTCCGATCACATCAACAAAAAGCCAAATGCTGCAGGGAATAAATAAGTAAGTCAGTGCGGAAATTTTTTTGGAAACTCGTGTATGTTTTGTTCCGTTAGCATGCAGATAAATGCAGTACGTAAGCCACAAAAACATTCCTGTATTTATAACGTCAAATAGTATTTTGTTTTGAGAGAGAAATACGCGTGCCAAAAAATGAGCGACAGAGCGTCCGTTCATATTCATGTATTGCATATATTCCTTGTGAAGCATATCAAGCAGAGATTTGCCACCCATATAAGTATAGTCATCAGCAACGTACGGGGTGAAAAGGTTAAAGCCCAAAAATACGAGCCCTGTTATAATAAACAGTATAATAAATGAATGATCCAGCAGGAAAATCGACAGTTGCTGCCACTTTTTTTTCATAATCGTTATCTCCTTAGCAATATTAATTATGCGTTATGCGCAGAAAGCGTGCGCAAATATATGATTAAATATGAATACACACTTCGATAATGGTAGCAGAATGCAAATATTATGTCAAATATAGATAGAGATTACGTCGGCGTTCATTCAAATATCATAATAGGCGTATCGTTGAAAAAAAGGGATGAATATGTTAACATGATACGCAGATTATATGAGGACACGATCATTATAAAAATGCAGAGAACTTAATAAGTGTTATAAAAGAATGGAGAACGCGATGCATCATGTAGAGAAACTATGTAATATTTTATATGTGTTATTATTTGGAATCCTGTTAATTGTAGTAATGGGGTCTATGTTTACGTGGTCTTTTCGCATGGTATGGATCCTTCCAATATTTGTAGCATTGTTTATTATATATATTACGAAAAAGAAGAGAATATTGAAAGAAGAATGGTGTTCGGTGCTTTGGTATATTGTATATGGGGCGTGTTTGGTGTTTTTGATCGCGTTTTCCTTTTTGTGTGAAGTGGCACCATCTTGGGATTGGGGGCAGGTGCTGGAATCGGCATCAGAGTATGTGTTGAAAGGGACGTTAGATGCAAAAGAATATTATGCACGTTATACCAATAATCAACTTTGCCTGATCTGTATGGTGACGTTATTTCAATGGATTCGTATTGTTCTGCCGGATGCCAACTTTGTTGATTTTCAGGAAATATCCATTGTGGTCAGTTGTATATTTGTATGGCTATCGATCGGGATGATCTATCTGATAGCTAAGAAAGTGTGGGGAAAACGCAGAGCGTGCATCGCAGGAATGCTGGCGGCCGGCTGCCTGCCGTTATATATGTACGCACAGTTTTTATATACAGATACGCCGGGGATGTTGTTACTGACGATACAGTTATATCTGGGAATCTGTATTTATAAAAGTCATCGTTTTTATCGGAAACTATGGCTAAGCATCTTACTTGGTATTGTGGCAGGGGTTACCTATCATATCAAAGTTATTCCATTTATTGTTTTTTTAGCCATAGTGGTCGCATTATTTTTACAGAAAGAGCGCTGGTATCAGAAATGTATACTGCTATTAATGATGAGCCTGACGTTGGGTGGCGTGATTCAATGCATTGGAGTGTATTCAGATCAATATGCAGAGGACTGTTTTGGAATTACAGATGCAATAAAAGATGAGTGGGAGTACCCATTGACGCACTGGATCATGATGGGATTAAACGAAAAAAGCGATGGTGGCTATATGCAGGAAGATGTTGCATATACGGCGACCTTTGAGACAAAAAAAGAACGCACGGAGGAAAATATTCGCGTTATACTTGCAAGACTTCGCTGTTTTGGTGCAGCTGATTACATACATTTTATCTTTTTCGATAAAATGCCTCGCACCTGGGGGGACAGTTGTTTTGCAGGGGATGACTATTTGTTCCGTATGCCGTATTTGCCGGAGTGTCCTTTGGTACAGATTATGAAATGGAATGGAACGTCACACTCGTATTGCCTGATCTATACATGGACCTATTATGTGATCTTGTTTTTTGGTATTGTATTGTCAGGGTTATTGGCACTGGGACACCGGGGCAGGCAGGATCCGATGATGATCGGCAGGATCGCGATGATCGGTATCGTCCTGTTTCAGATATTGTGGGAATGTAACAGCCGCTATGTGATCACATTTTTGCCGATGATGATATTAATGGCACTTGATGGCTATTTTACTTGTAAACAACGCCTCACACAGGCAGATTGACTTGACAGGTGAAATATGATACCCTCAACTTGGGCGTTTGCCCTAAGAAGTTAATGGAGGACTACTACTATTATGAAGATAGGAATTATTTCGATCAATGCGCATACAAAAGTATTAAATTTTGCGTCACCGCTGCATTCTTATGCATTTCAGCAGTTTTTGAAAATGCATGGATATGACAGTGTGATCATTGATTATAAACCAAACTATTATGGACAATATAATCCGAGACACCCACTGTTTTACCAGTTGTCTCATCCGATGAAAAATAAAAAGAAACAGCGTGCAGCATTGAAAAAATGGCTTAAGCTGTTTATTCCGCGTCAGATCCGTTTTGATAAATTTCAGCGTTTTATCGACAAGTATTATATTACAACGGACGAGTGCTACAACGAGAATACACTCGATACAAACGATCTGGGACTGGACTGTTATATCTGTGCGACAGATGTTATTTGGAAATGTAATAAGAAAGCCGGATTTGACAGAGGATTTTTCTTAGCCTGCGATTCGATGAAAGGCAAATACAAGATTGCATATGCGGCTAGCCGTGGTCCGGTAGTAGAGCTGGAAGAGGACAAGCGTAAAACCTTTATTGAGTACATTTCACAGTTTCAAAACATATCGATCCGCGAGAAAAGTTTTGGGGAGTATATTAAGCGGATTTCCGGTATCGAGACAACGCATGTGTTAGATCCGGTATTGCTTCATGACAAGAGCTTTTATGAGCCGATCATTCAGCGGCCGAAGAGAAAGAAAGGCTATGTACTGCTCTATGTTGTTATGGAAAGTGCGATCCCATTGATCGAGCTTGCGGTCGATTTTGCCAAAGAGCATGATCTGGAAGTGATCGAACTTAGCGAGAATCTGGCAGATGCCAAAATTCCGGCAGGAACACGACATAAAGTAGTTTATGATATTGGTATCGAGGAGTGGCTTGGTTATATGGATGAAGCAGAGTATATTTTCACCAATTCTTTCCATGCAACCTGTTTCTCCATCTTATTCCACAAGCAGTTTTTTGTCGGAAAGCGTAACGGCGACAAAATTTTGTCTGTCATGGAAATGTTTGGACTTTCGGATCGTCGTATTGAAGACTGTTTTGATGGACATAAGTGCATTGCCGACAATATTGATTTTGCGCCGGTGGAAGAGCTGCGCAAAGGCTATGTAGAGAGTTCTACGAAGTTTATTTTGGATGCACTGAAGCAGGCAGAACAGAGTCTGGAGGGATAATATGTGGATTGCAGACCGTTGGAAAGATTATGAAGTTATTGATACTTCAAATGGAGAGAAGCTGGAGCGCTGGGGTGATTATATTTTAGTGCGTCCGGATCCACAGGTTATTTGGAATACGCCACATAAAGAGCCGCGTTGGAAGCAAAAGAACGGACATTATCATCGCAGCAATCGTGGCGGCGGTGAATGGGAGTTTTTTGATCTCCCGAAGACATGGAAGATCCATTATGGAGAACTTGCGTTTCATTTGCAGCCATTTCAGTTTAAGCACACGGGACTTTTTCCGGAGCAGGCAGTGAACTGGGATTGGTTTGGTGACAAGATCCGTCAGGCCAACAGACCGATCAAGGTATTAAATTTATTTGCTTATACAGGTGGAGCAACGCTTGCAGCAGCGGCAGCAGGAGCTTCTGCGACACATGTGGATGCGTCCAAAGGAATGGTTGCTTGGGCTAAGGACAACGCAGCACTGTCCGGGTTATCGGACAAGCCGATCCGCTGGCTGGTAGATGACTGCGTGAAATTTGTGGAGCGTGAGATCCGCCGTGGCAATCATTACGATGGAATTATTATGGATCCGCCTTCTTATGGAAGAGGGCCTAAGGGAGAGATATGGAAGATCGAAGAAAAGATTTTTCCATTTGTGGAATTGTGTACAAAAGTGTTAAGTAAGGATCCGTTGTTTTTCCTGATCAATTCCTATACGACCGGATTACAGCCGGCGGTATTGTCTTATATGATGAATACTGCGCTGGTGCCAAAGTTTGGTGGTCATGTGGATGCACAGGAGATCGGATTGCCGGTAAGCAGCAATGGGCTGGTATTGCCGTGTGGTGCTTCCGGACGTTGGGAGAGGAGTAAGTCCTAATGAAGGGCGATAAGCGCAGAATCAAGAAAATAGTCACAGGCCTTGTGATCTTGGTACTGCTTGGGATCACGTTATCCGGTGTGCGGATCCGTTCGGTTGGTCAGTACAAACAAGAGCAGAAGCAGTTAGCAAATGATCTGTTTGCTACGCCGGATAAGACGCAGACGGACAACGGCACTGTATCAGAGACGGAGCCACCGGACGAGGTCGGTGCATCTGAGGCACCGGGAAGAACGTCAACGTCAGAACCGGGGAAACAGACGACAAAGCCTAAAACGGTGAAGAAATCGCCGCAACGTACGCCGGGGACGGATAACACCGCTTCGCCACAGCCTTCTGCGAAACAAAAACCGTCTGTAAAGAGGACGACAAAGCCGTTGAAGGCACGGAAAGCGACCGGGAAGCCGTCGACCAAAACGAAGCGGTCATCGTCGGTACCGAAAGCAACGAAGAAGCCATCCGCTGCGCAGAAAGCGACAGCAAAACCTGCAGCACTTACCTGTACGATAACGATCCGCTGTGACAGTTTACGGAAGCATTGGGATTCGTTATCGGATAAAGTAAAGGCCAAGATGCCGGAGAACGGTCTGTTTCTTAAGAAGACAACGGTAAATATCACGGCATCCGATACGGTATATTCGATCTTACAGAAGGTGTGCAAGGCGAAAAATATTGCGCTTGATGCAGAGTATAGTACGATGTTTTCGACAGAGTATATTCGGGGCATCGGATATTTATATGAAAAGGAAGCCGGCGATATGAGTGGCTGGCTGTACCGGGTAAATGGCAAGCTGCCTAATTATGGGGCTTCCAATTATTCAGTCAAAGCTGGAGATCATATCGAATGGCTGTATACTTGTACCGGAAAGGTCGAGTAGGAAATAGGAAAGAGAATGTAGTAAGGAGGAAGAATGCAAAGGTCAGCGTTTGAATCATTTCATCCGTGGGTGATATTTGGATATTTGGCAGCAGTACTTGCTGTGACAATGTCTACAATGCATCCTGTAATGATCGTGACGTCCTTTGTGATCTCCTTAGTATATTCTCTTTTTTTGTGTGGGCGCATCGTGTGGAAGAGAAGTGTAATGACCGGACTGGGTGTGGCAGTGTTTACTATGGGAATCCTGCCGCTATTTCGACATAACGGTGCAACGCCATTGTTTTACATCAACGACATGGCAGTGACCCGGGAAAACATTTTGTTTGGCGGAATGATGACATTGCTGTTGCTGGCGGTACTACAATGGTTTTATGTATGGAATGAACTCTTTGGGGCAGAGAAGATCATGTATCTGATCGGGCGTTTTTTCCCAGCTGTTTCACTGGTGATCACGATGACACTTCGATACCTGCCGTTATTGGAGCGCAGAATGGATCAGATTCGTGCCGGGGAGCGCGGGCTGGGATTCGGGAGCAGTGTGTTTCGGCGGCTCTCGGTGCTTTTGTCGTGGTCGTTAGAGGATTCGATAGAGACATCGACAGCGATGGAAACACGAGGGTACGGGATCGGCAGGAGATCTTCGTTTCATTTGTTTCGCTTTCGGAAGCGGGATGCAGTCATGCTCGTGGTTTTTACAGGTCTTACGGCTGTTATTATCGGCCAGTTTCTTCGTCAGAAAGCATCCTGCCAGTATTATCCGGTGATCCGATATGCACCGCTTGGTCAGATGTATTTGCTGCCGGCTGGTTTTGGATTGCTGGCAATGCTGCCACTTGTATATGATGTGTGGCAGTGGATGGTTCGTTCTTTGGAGGAGCGAAAGCAGGGGAATACGGATGCTCACATAGCGATGGCACAGTATTTAGAGCAGACCTATGGTGTTCCTTATCATGAACGAAAAGCAAGGGAAACGAGAGAAGGTGAGATGTGATGGCAGTTATGGAGTTTGCAAATGTGTCGTTTCGATATCCGACAAGTAAAGAACAGGTACTTAAGGAGGTATCTTTTCAGGTGCAAAAGGGCGAATTTATTGTTCTTTGCGGGGCATCCGGCAGCGGTAAGACGACCTTGTTAAAACATATGATCAAAAGCCAGATACCGATAGGGATTGGGAGCGGATCGATGTATTTTGCGGGGGCTGATATTGAAACGATGGATGACCGGGTCGCGGCATCGCAGATCGCCTATGTCGGCCAGGATCCGGAACACAATATGGTGACAGATTATGTATGGCAGGAACTTGCTTTCGGATTGGAGAGTCTGGGGATGAGTGTTCCACAGATGCGGAGACGGACTGCGGAGATGGCGGAATATTTCGGGTTAGAATCGCTATTTCGGAAGCGTACGGCAGCCTTGTCAGGTGGACAGAAGCAGTTGGTGCAGTTAGCGGCAGCAATGGTCGTACAGCCGAAGCTGTTAGTGTTAGATGAGCCGACCTCACAGCTTGATCCCATGGAAGCAGGACGTTTTTTGGATACATTAGCCAAGCTGCATGAAGAATTTGGGGTGACCATATTTTTATCGGAACAGCGGTTAGACGGTGTTTTGCCGATAGCGGACCGCGTTTTCGTGATGGAGGACGGTACAGTGACAGATACCACACCACGTAGAGTAGGGCATTTGCTGAAAGAACGTCATGATCCGGTTTATGCAGCGTTGCCAATAGCGGCTAAAACAGCACTATGTTGTGGGGAGTCTGGGGACTTGCCGCTTACCGTGCGGGAGGGAAAAGTATGGCTGCGAGACTATTTGAAAGCACATTCCGAAGTAAGCTTGGAGACAATTGTAGAAAGAATAACAAAAATGGCACCGGAAATATTTGTTTCGGAGTATTTCAGTAACGCGGACATCGAGAAGCCGGATATACAACGGGAAGACAGAACGACGATCCTTCATGCAAGTCAGGTATCGTATGGATATGAAAAGGGAAAGCCGGTTCTCCGTGACTTTGACTGGAAGCTGCCAATGGGCAGTATCTATTGCATTATGGGCAGCAATGGCTCCGGCAAGAGCACAGCACTCAAAGTGATGGCCGGCATATATAAGCCACAGCGGGGCAGGGTGATCACAAAGGCGAAATGTACGTATCTGCCGCAAAATCCAAAAGCAGTCTTTTCGGAGACAACGGTAGAAGAGGAACTGACAGAGTTTTTGTACCGCAGAGGTAGCAGAGAAGCAGAAGTTATCGAGACTGTAGAGCAAATGTTACGTTTTGTGGAACTTTGTGAGGTGCGGCAGAGACATCCTTATGACTTGAGTGGTGGTCAAATGCAGAGGCTTGCGGTTGCGAAGGCACTGCTTACCAAACCGGAGATCTTATTACTGGATGAGCCGACGAAGGGATTGGATGCTGCCTTAAAGGAGAAATTGGGACAGTATATTCAAAAAATTGTGGCAACCGGAGTGACAGTCGTGATCGTGTCGCATGATGTAGAATTTTGTGCAGATTATGCTACAGACTGTGCTTTATTATTTGATGGGAACTTGATCGGAGCGGATGCTGCCAACTGTTTTTTTGCGGACAATTATTTTTATACGCCTGCCGTACAGCGGTTGTTTGCTAACGAAAAGGAGGATGCGTGATGCGAAAGGCACGGGATGTTTCGTATCGGAGAAAATTTGACCTCAAGCAGGTGGAAAAAGCGCAGAATAAGCGGCAATGGATTTTGCTCGGTGTAGTGCTCAGCTTGCTGGCGTGTCTGGCTGTTGCAGGGACTACTGCTTTAGTAACAAAGCATTATATGCTGCTTAGTGCTGTCGTCTTGGTCGGCGGTCTGCTGCCAATGTTTTTTGTCTTTGAATACAGAAGACCGCAGGCAAGAGAGATCGTGACGCTTGCCATTATGACGGCACTCTGCGTCAGTGTCAACGAGCTGTGCAGTCATACGATCCCACTCCATGCCGGAACGGCATTTGTCATTTTGACGGGAACGTGTTTAGGCCCGGAGGCTGGCTTTATGGTTGGTGCTTTAAGCAGACTGCTGTGCAACTTTTTTGACGGACAGGGGCCTTGGACCCCGTGGCAGATGTTGACGTGGGGACTGCTAGGGATCTGTTTTGGCGTTATTTATTCGCGGGGAAAACGCTTTCATAACCCGATGCGCTTTGTGTTAGGATTGGCAGTTATGGCATTTATCACAGTGTTTGTTGTGTACGGTGGCATTATGAATTTTGCAGCGTGGTTAATGGATCATGCAATGAGTCCGCAAAACAGTGCACTCACGAAGGAAGAATTGCTAATGGTCTATGCAGCGGGCGTTCCGTATGATCTTACCCACGCCGGAACAACGGCTCTTTGCATTTTGCTGTTTGGTCATACCGTGATCGAAAAACTGCAGCGCATACAGATAAAATATGGGATATACAAAAGAACACCATGGCGTTGACAAACTATAGAATGGGGTGTTATCCTAGGAAAGATCGGTGGTGCGCAGATGCAGTCGCACTGCATGGATCAATGAAAAGATAAGATAATATTAGTAACTACTCGGGTTTTTGCGAAAAATTAATAGGGAAGGCGGTGTGAGTCCGCCACAGCCCCCGCTGCCGTATTAGGGGATGGCTGCAACAATATACCACTGGCATGATGCTGGGAAGGGGTTGCAGACAGGAGATCCTTAAGTCGGAAGACCTGCCCGGTAGGGTGAGATATGACCTTTCGGAGGGAGAGGGAGTGTTTTGACGAAATAATTTGCAAGTTGCGATTTTGTCATCACAATTCCTGCGTTTTTTTGCACAGGAGCAGTGTAATCCATAGGGAGATCTGTTCCTTTGAAAATGAGTTCGCAGGAATTTTCTTTGTTATCCTATCGCAAACAATCTGTCAAAATGAGACTGAGGTATGCCTTGGATCTGACAGAAATTTAGTACGCGATATGCGAGAAAGAAGGGGACAAATGAAACAGAAGAAATTAATCGCCCTTTTATTGTCGACAGCATTATTGCTTTCCGGCGTTAATGTACAGACAAGTAAGGCGGCAGACGAGCAGAAACAGCAGACAGTAGCAGTTACACTTCATATGGAGAGAGATGCAGATACTGTATTGGCTCCGGTAACTGTAACAATGACAGAAGACGATAAGAATAATGATTTTGGTATTGGTCTGGCAACAGGTCAGGCTGCAACGTATTCTCCACTTCGTGCTTTTGCAAAATATTTGGCAACGAAGAAAAAGGTTACCAATGATCAGATGAGCAAATATATCATTGCCAGCCCATCCAGCTACGGCGGACTGTGGGTAAGTGGTCTTTCTCTGAATGGTGATGGAATTGGTGCAGCAAGCACAGCAGGAACAGACAGTGAAGTATCTTGGATGTATTCCGTCAATAAGACAGCAGGTGCGGTATCTATGGATCAGTACAACTGCAAGGCTGGAGATAAGGTTGACATTTATGCAAGTTATTATCATATGACAGATCCGGTTACTTATGCAGGCATTCAGAGTGCATATACGGCATTTTCTTCCGATCAGTATACAACATCTTTTGATAAAGATTCTAAGGGATCGGTCACATTGACTTTGACCGAATATGGTGCAACATACGATGCAAATTATAATCCGATCCCATATACCAAGCCGGTAGCAGATGCTGAAGTGTATATTGCTAAAGCTCCACTTATCACGAAAACAACAAGCAGCAATACAGAAGTGACAGGTGCAACAAAACAGAATGCAGTGAAGACTCTTAAGACAGATGCGAATGGTAAAGTGACAGTTACATTTAACAATAAGGAATTCGGTGAGTATTATGTATCTGCGGCAAAATGGACAGAGGATGGTAAGCATAACCTGTTAGTACGTCCATTTGCTACGATTGCCGTACATCAGATAACAGGCGGCCCTGCCGTTGTTAAGGTGACGAAACCGGCTCAGGTGAAGTCTTTGAAAGCAAAGGTTGTTAAGAGCAAAAAGGCTAAGAAGAGCGTAAAATTAACTTGGAAAAAGGCATCCCGTGCAAAGGGCTATCAGGTATACGTTTCCAAGAAAAATAAGAAGCACTTCAAGAAGAACGCTACCGTTAAGAAGACCAAGAAGACCTTGAAGTTAAAGAAAGGTACCTATTATGTAAAGGTACGTGCTTACAACAAGGTTGGTAAACAGGTTAAGACCGGTAAATTTAGTAAGATTGTTAAAGTAAAAGTAAAATAAAAATAACAATTGTAGGAGGAGTGTCTGTGCTGTTTTGCAATACCGCACAGGTATTTTCCTTGGTACAAGAAAGTAAATGAGGTTATCATGAGACGAACGATTTGTAAGATAATGGGCGCCGTAATGATAATGTCTCTTATATGGAGCGCACCGTCCGTGACTGCATCGGATCGTTCTGAGTCACAGAACATCACGTCGGTGCGTACTCCGATCAATGACAAAAAGGGCGGGACCGTTTGGACCCGTTCTTTTTCTGTTGATGGGACATTAACATATAATTCTACGCCGGTCATTACGGACGATGCTATTTATTTGGTGAGTGGAAACACATTATATGAACTAGATCTTGACGGAAATATAAAACGTCAGATGACACTTGCGGCAACAATGAACTCGGTGTGCTATATGAGCAGACAGGAAAATACTTTGTGGATCCCACTGTCCGGTGGAACGATGCAGTGTGTAGATATAAACACAATGCAGTCCTTGTGGGTCAGCGAAGCCTTTGGCGGGCAGTCGCTTTCGTATGTTACTGTATATAACGGATATGTGTATGCCGGCACAGCGGAAGTATCCATAAACAGCACACAGGGAACCTTTTATTGTCTGGATGCACGTACCGGCAAATTGCAGTGGAAATACCGCAATGAGGAACAGCCGGGCGGCTATTACTGGGGTGGATCGGTTGTTATGGATGACAAGCTGTACTTTGCCGGGGACAATGGGATCCTGGTGGAACACGATCTTGTGGAAGACACTGTTTATCGGGAAATATCCATTACACAAAAAGGAAGGATACGAAGTGATCTTCAATATGTGGCAGCAGAGCATGCAATCTATGCGACATCCAATGCCGGGGAGATCTGCCGTTTCGATGGCAGTGAAGTGACAACATATACTATGTTTCCGCGGGCAAAAGCAGTCAATTGCACCAGTACGATGTCGATCGTCGATGACACGGCATATGTGGGCGCAATGGCTGATGGCATGGGATATTTGTGCGTATGGGATATGCAGACACATAGCATGCGCTATACCGTGCAGACGGGAAAAGCCTGCGAAGTAAAGGCAACACCTCTTGTCAGTACAGCATATGAGGATGGAAATTATGTATATTATACCTGTAATAATCCACCGGGTGGTGTGTACTTTATCAAAGACACCAAACAGGGGACGCCTGCGGTGCAGAAGACGCTGTATGAACCGGCTGCAGCCAGACAGTATTGCATGTCGAGCATTGTGGCAGGGTCAAATGGTGTATTGCATTACAGCAATGATACCGGGACGCTTTTTGCGGTATCGGAGGTAGAACACAGCTCAGATATTGTACCATCAGCAAGTCCGGACGTGACCAAAAGTCCGGCTGGCATGTCGAAACCATCGACTTCGGTAAAACCGATGGCATCAAAAACAAAACGGCCGAAAACACCGACGAAAGTGCGTCTCGTCAAGAAAAAAAATGGCTGTAAAATAAGCTGGAAAAAGGGAAAACTTGCCACAAGAACTATCGTGTATGTAAAGGTAGGCAAGGGAAAATGGAAAAAATGTGCGAGCACGACTGGAAAATCGTATCGTTATCGGAGCAAAACCAAGAAAAAAGTACAGTTTCGACTGCGCAGTGCAAGGAAAAACGGCAAGAGATGGATTTACTCCGGATATACCAAAAAGTACCAATATCGCAGATGACACTGCGGGCGCGAATAGCTTGCCTGTAGATGGACTTTGTGGTACTCTATAAAAGAATGGCTGAATCTGTCAATTTTGATAAAAACGGGGGGTTGTTCCATGGAACAGGATGTGACAATGTATCAGGGATTTGCGGATACGTATGACCGATTAATGGATGAAATTCCATATGATGCGTGGCATGCCTATATTTTGGAACTGCTTCGGGAAAATCAGATAGAGGATGGTATCGTAGTCGATCTGGCATGTGGTACCGGAGCCATGACAAGCCGACTGGCGGCAGATGGTTATGACGTGATCGGTATTGATCTTTCCGCAGAAATGTTAGAAGCGGCCAGAGATAAATGTCCGGATAGTGTACTGCTGTTGCAGCAGGATATGTGCGAGTTAGACTTGTATGGCACAGCAAGAGCATTTGTGTGTGTCTGTGACGGTATGAATTATTTGACGGAGTTAGAAATGCTGCGTCAGACGTTTGAGAAAGTGTTTCTGTTTTTGGATCAGGATGGCGTGTTTCTCTTTGACATGAAGACGGCATATTTTTATGAGCATTGTCTGGGAGATCAGACAATCACGGATAATCGTGAGGATGTATCGCTGATCTGGGAAAATGCCTATGACAAAGAAACCGGGCTCAATGAATATTTGCTGACGATCTTTGCAATGGTGGATGAGGAGCGGCAATTATTTGAGCGTACCGAGGAGTATCATGTACAGCGGGCATACCCGTTACAAGATATAATGGAACTATTGCAGCAATGCGGCTTTCAGGCAGACGTATACGAGGCGTGTACGAAGGAGACACCGTCAGCAGAGACAGAGAGAGTATATTTTGTCGCGCATAAAAGGCCGGCATAAGGCAGGGCAGAACAGTGCCTTTTGCACAGTATAAAAGCATAGAATGTATGCGGACCTAGAAAGGAATGTAGAATTATTATGAATCAGGAAGATTATATTGTTAGAGCAATGGGAGCAGACAGACAGCTCCGCTTATTCGCAGTGACGAGCCGTAATCTGGTAGAACGTGCCAGAGAGATTCACAATACCAGTCCGGTGGCAACGGCTGCATTGGGTCGTCTGCTTACGGCGGGCAGTATGATGGGCAGTATGATGAAAGGCGATAAAGATGTATTGACACTGCAGATACAGTGCGGTGGTCCGATCGGGGGACTAACCGTGACGGCAGATGCACAGGCTAATGTCAAAGGCTATGTCAAGGAGCCAAACGTAATACTGCCGCCTAACGCCAAAGGAAAGTTGGATGTCGCCGGTGCAGTGGGACCGGGATTTTTGAATGTGATCCGTGATATTGGCATGAAAGAGCCATATAATGGACAAACACATTTGGTTTCCGGGGAAATTGCCGAAGATTTGACATATTATTATGCTACATCTGAACAGATACCATCTTCGGTAGGTTTGGGTGTACTTATGGACAAAGACAATCATGTCAAGCAGGCGGGAGGATTCATCATTCAAGTGATGCCTTTTGCAGAGGATACGGTGATCGATCGTTTAGAGGCAACTCTGAAAGAAATGCATTCCGTTACGCAGCTGCAAGAGCAGGGAATGAGTCCGGAAGATATGTTAGAGTATCTGATGGGAGATCTTGGCGTAGAGATCACAGACCGTGTGCCGACACAGTACCACTGTAATTGTTCCAAAGACCGTGTTTCCAAGGCGATTGCCAGCATTGGACGTAAGGATCTGGAGGAAATGATCGCAGATGGAGAGCCAATAGAGGTAAATTGCAGTTTTTGCGGCTCTCATTACAAGTTTGATACCGAAGATTTGCAGAAATTATTACAACAGTGATGAGGAGTGTTTCAGCATGTCGAAGAAAAAATTGGGTGTATGCATAGCGGTCACGCTTTTGTGTACCATAGTATTCGCATTTATCATGACAGATAACAAAATATCGAGTGCAACAGCGATAGGCGAAGTGCGCGTAAATGGTTATCTGAACGTGCGCAAGGGGCCAAGCAAAAAGTACGGTTTTGTGAAGTCCGGTGGTGCGAAAGTGACGCTTGCAGATGGCAAACGTGTGACGATCATTGCCAAGAATGGTAAATGGTATCATGTTAAATTTAAGCTTGCCAGAAAAACGTTTAAGGGATATTTGCATTCCAGTTATGTAAAGGTACAGACGGGTAAGGTGCGCACTTCGATATGTGGTAAGGTTTTAGTATCCGGTCAGCAGCTGCACACGAAAGCGAATGAGAACTCCAGCATGACAAAAGTGGACGGCAATGTTGTCAAGATGGTAAAAGGGACATCCGTAAAGATCTTATCGGAAAAAATATATAATAACCAGAAATGGTATTATATCTCCTTTAAGCAGGGAAATGCCAAGTGTAAGGGTTATGTACAGTCGATCCATGTAAAAGTAGATTATAAAAAAGGAATGCCTGCCAAGATCACAACGAATGTCGTGCTCAATCTGATGGCGAAAGCAGGACGTGTTGCCCCTAAGAAAGTAAAAGGAAAAAAGATCCGTCTAACCAATAATATGCAGGTGACTGCTATCGGGGAGAAAGCAATTGGAGGATTTCGTTATTATAAGATTTCTGTGCGCAGTGGTTCTAGGACGGTGAAAGGTTATGTGCCGGAGAAGCATTTACTTTTCCAGATCGTGAAGACGGAAGTTCCGGGTGTTGTACCGAAAGTAACTGCCAAACCGACACCAAAACCGACGAAGAAGCCAAAGGCAACACGGAAACCTGCAGAAACAACACAGACAGAGCATTTGTCCGTGTCAGATGCTCAGTTCAAGAAACAACTGCAGCAGCAGGGATTTCCAAGTACATATATTACACCGCTTATGAAATTGCACAAGCAATATCCTAAGTGGGAATTCGAGGCCTTCAAGACCGGTCTTGACTGGAATGCAGCCGTGGCAGCAGAATCCAAAGTAGGTTTAAACCTGTTAAGCAATAGCAAATCATACGACTGGAAATCGACAGCAGACGGAGCATATAACTGGAAAACCGATAAATTTGTCGTATTTGACGGGTCAACGTGGGTGACGGCATCCGTTAAAGCTGTGAGATATTATATGGATCCGCGCAATTTCCTAGATGAGCGTGGCATCTTCCAGTTTGAATCGTTGAAGTACAGAAGTGATGTACAGACGCAAACCGGAGTAGAAAATGTTTTGCGGAATACGCCGATGTATAATACAAACTTTACGTACACAAACAACGCTGGAAAGAACGTTTCCATTAAATATTCCAAAGCATTTATGGAAGCAGCAGCGGCATCTAAGGTGAGTCCATATCATTTGGCATCCCGTGTGAAGCAGGAGGTTGTCATCAGCTCTACGATGATGTCCAGTTCTGTATCCGGTAATGTGGCTGGTTATAAAGGCATTTATAACTTCTACAACATTGGAGCCAACAGCGGTGCCAATGCTGTCAAGAACGGTTTGAAATGGGCCAGTACAGGTACGGATTACTCCAGACCGTGGAATAATCGATATCGTTCTATTTACGGCGGAGCCTGCTACATCGGAAAGCAGTATATCAATGTCGGCCAGAATACGTTGTATCTGCAGAAGTTTAATGTAACAGCGACGAAGAGGTACGATCATCAATATATGGCAAATATTGAGGCGCCTAATAATGAAGCGACAAAGACAGCGAATGCATATGGAAGCGATAAAGACAATACGCCAATTGTATTTTCAATACCGGTATACAATAACATGCCGGTGAGTGCCTGTGACATACCATCCGGTGGTAAGAATCCAAATAATTACCTTAAGAATCTGTATGTTCAGGGTCATGCTTTTTCGGCACCGTTTGCACTCGGAGATACCGGATCTAAGACGTATAAGACAACGGTAGCCAACAGAGTAAAATCCGTCAAAGTAGTGGCAAGTGCAGTGAGCACAGCAGCGACGGTAACGGGAACAGGCAGCAAGAGACTATCGGTGGGCAAGAATACGATCATCGTTAAGGTTAAGTCAGCCAGTGGCTCGACACGTTCTTACAAAATTGTTGTGACGAGAAAATCAGCGGCAAAGGGCGCAGTTAATACAGAAGCAGTTTCAAAGAAACAGACGAAATCCGGCAAAACGAAGAAGACGTCCAAGAAACCGCATGCAACCAAAAGACCGCAGGTAACCAAAGAGCCGCAAGCCTATGATGAAGATCTGTCGGATGCAGATTCGGGAGAATAGAATATAGAATAATGTGTATCCTGCTGCATCAGCAGCAGGATACTTATGAAAAGTTTGCAGACTGAGAAAGGAATGCAGTATTCATATGAAAAACCCCATACAGTACAAGCAAATAGTGGATCATGGGATAAGAGCAGCAGGGTGTATCATCCTGTTGCTCCTTATTTGCGTTTGTGGCTGGGAAAGTCATGCGTCTGCGGATTGTGCAGATATAAAGATCACAACGAAACAGCAGGTTGTATCGAAGGGAGATACCGTGTATGTTATGGTCACTGTCACATCAACAACGGCAATGTCGGGATTTGAAGGATTTTTTACATACGATAATACGGTATTGCAATTTCAGACCGGGGGAAGTGTTGTGTATGGCAACGATGATGCGTTTCAGATATCCGATATTGACCGGTCATCCACTGATACAAAACTTAAATATTCCATTAAATTTAAGGCGAGAAAGGCTGGGGATACAGAAATTGCATTGACAGGACCGTATCACGTTTTTGGAGAAAGTACGTCCACGAAGTTGTCGGCATCTTATAATTCGCTAGTGTTGGTCGTTAAGGACCGCGAGAAGGCGACTGCGAAGGAACCACCTGTCGCAAAGAAACCAGTGCAGTCTGCACGACCGAAGAAACCACGTGGTTCAAAAACACCGTCACGTTCTGCGCAATCGAAAGAAAATAATAAAACAAACGCTGCCAAAGGAAATAAAAAAACATCGACGATAAACGACAGGGCATTGCTCAAGTCGTTGGAGATCGAAGGCGTCACTTTATCTCCGGCATTTGCGGAACAGACTTCCGATTATACGGCAGTGATCCAAGAGGAGAAAGAATGGCTGAATGTCATATATGAGACGGAACAAAAGGGTCTTCAGGTGGAGATTACCGGAAATAAGAACTTGCAAAAAGGCAAGAATATGATTAAACTGATTGTTAAAAATGCAGATGGTGCACAGAGCGTTTATCAAGTGGAAGTGACGGTGCAGCCGGAACAGGAGACGATGGTTCCGGAGAGTGGGCAGAATGTGCCACCGGGGGATCAACTCGCCGGCAACGCAACAGCAAAACCACAGGTGGATGCATCTGAGGAGGAAATGCGCATTGAAAAACAGCGCATGCAATATATTGTAGGAATTATGGCAGCGTTTTGTGGGCTATTGATCTTGGGGATCATTTCGCTGATCAGGCGGTATCGATCTCAAAATTTGAAATAAGAGCAGGAGGTTTAGAGAGTATGCGGAAACGTTATACGGCTAGTGCTGAGAAAGTATTAGAAAATGCGGGGAAAGAAGCAGTTTCCAGAGGAATGAGCTATGTAGGAACTGAACATTTACTATTAGCACTGATCAAAACAAAAGGTGTTGCGGCTGAGGTGCTGCGGGAAAATGCAGTTAATGCGGAAAGCCTAGAAGAAATGATACAGGAAATGGATAAGTCGGCGGCAGGTGTACTGACTAAGGAAAAGGGCGATTTTACACCACGTGTGCGCAAAGTGATCGAGCAGAGCGTGCAGGAGGCAGAGCACTTAGGAACGGAACTTGCAGGAACCGAGCATTTGCTGATCGCACTGTTAAAAGAAACGGAGTGTATTGCAGTCCGTTTGCTGGGAACGGTTGGGATTAACCTGCAGAAATTGTATATGGATTCGTTGATCGCAGCAGGACAGGATATGAATACTGCGAAAAATGAGTTTCTTATGCATAAAATGAATAAAATTAAATCAACAACGCCGGTATTGGATCAGTATAGCAGAGATCTGACAGAATATGCCCGCAATGGAAAGCTGGATCCGGTCATTGGACGAGACCGCGAAATTGATCGTTTGGTACAGATATTAAGCCGCCGAACGAAGAATAATCCATGTCTGATCGGCGATCCGGGTGTTGGTAAGACCGCCATCGTGGAAGGTTTGGCGTTAAAGATCGCAGAGGGCGAGATCCCGGAGATCATTCAGGGAAAACGTGTTTTAACGCTTGATCTGTCCGGCATGGTTGCAGGTTCGAAGTATCGTGGAGAGTTCGAAGAGAGAATTAAACGTGCACTCAAAGAGGTGACCGGTTCCGGTAATATATTATTATTTATTGATGAGATCCATACGATCATTGGTGCCGGTGGCGCAGAGGGTGCCATTGATGCCGCCAATATATTGAAACCATCCTTGGCGCGTGGTGAGATCCAATTGATCGGAGCTACTACCAGAGAAGAATACCGCAAATATATCGAAAAGGATGCGGCGTTAGAGCGCAGGTTCCAGCCGGTAGAGGTCAATGAGCCGGATGAAGCAGGGGCTTTGGATATTTTGAAAGGACTCAGACCTTGTTATGAAGAGCATCATCAGGTACAGATCACGGACGGAGCACTGGTGGCAGCCGTTAAAATGACGGAGCGTTATGTCAATGACCGCTTTTTGCCGGATAAGGCGATCGATGTGATCGATGAAGCATCTGCCAGAGCCGGATTAAGTGTATATTTGCCAACGCCGGAGTTAAGCAAGTTAGAGGCATCAAAACGTGAATTGAATCAACAGAAAGAAGATGCGATCATTGCAGAGGATTTTGCGCTTGCCGGAGAGATCAAAAGACAGCAGAAAGAGTTGCAGCTAACGATTGATCAGATGCACGCGCAGGCAGATGCCAAACGCCAGAAAAATAAACTGGTCGTTACGGAAAATGAAGTGGCAGAAGTGATCGCTGACTGGACAAAGATTCCGGTACAGAAATTACAGGAAGCAGAGACAGAGCGATTGAAACATTTGGAAGAAATACTGCATGAGAGAGTCGTTGGCCAGGAGGAAGCAGTAAAAGCGGTTGCCAAGGCAGTGCGCCGTGGACGCGTAGGAATGAAAGATCCGAATCGTCCGATCGGTTCTTTCCTGTTTTTGGGGCCAACCGGTGTCGGTAAGACAGAGCTTTCTAAGGCACTTGCAGAAGCAGTATTTGGACAGGACAATGAGATCATTCGCGTTGACATGTCAGAATATATGGAGAAACACAGTGTTTCTAAGATGATCGGTTCACCTCCGGGATATGTCGGATATGAGGATGGCGGACAGCTCAGTGAAAAAGTACGCAAGCGTCCATACTCGGTCGTATTGTTTGATGAGATCGAAAAGGCACATGGCGATGTGTTTAACATTTTGCTGCAGATATTGGAAGATGGTCATGTGACGGATGCACAGGGACGCAAAGTCAGCTTCAAAAATACGATCATCATCATGACGTCTAACGCAGGAGCAGGACGTATTGTATCACCAAAACATTTAGGATTTGGTACAGGCGAGGACGAGAATGCCGATTATCAGAAGATGAAAGAAAGTGTTATGGAAGAGGTCAAGAGGATCTTCAAACCGGAATTTATCAACCGAATTGATGAGATTTTGGTATTCCATACTTTGACCAAAGAAAACATTGAGCAGATCGTTCGTATTTTGCTGCGTGGCTTAAACAAACGTTTACAGGAACAGATGAGCATAGAACTGATCGTTTCCGATGCGGCTGTCGCACATTTGGCGGAGAGCGGCTTCGACAAAACGTACGGTGCAAGACCGGTAAGACGCAGTATCCAGACAGAAGTTGAGGATGAACTGGCCGATCGAATGTTGGACGGAGAATTCGCTGCGGGTGACAAAATTTATGTGGATTATTCACAAAAAAAACTCACCTTTTCCAAAGAGTAGCGGTGGAAAAATGAGGGCAAATGTGATATAATTGTCTACAACAGATATTCAGATAAATCGCACTTCCAAATGTGCGATAGATACCAGATTGATTACACACTTAGGAGGATTATATTATGGCGGGGATTACAGATTTGATCTGCAAGACGGCAGATGGTAAGTTGAGCTTTGGTAATTTTGATTTGGACAGCAAGCAGAAGCGTTCAGATTTTCCTTTTGAGGGGGATCTGTACAAGGTAAAGACTTTCAAAGAGATTACCAAATTAGAGCGTAACGGTATGTTTGTTTATGAATCTGTACCTGGAACAGTTGTAACAGATATGTCTGCGACAGAGCAGGAAGTTACTTTCAAGGTAGAGGGATGGGAAGATTCATCGATCACATTGGAACTTGAGCCGGAGATGGAATATGCAGTTACGATCTCTGGAACAGACATTGGCAAGATGAAGACCAATCTCGGTGGCAAGTTAGTACTCAGCATTGAGATGGATCCGGATCAGAGTTATGATGTGAAAGTGGTTAAAATGTAGTCTTTATTCTAAGGGCGCATAGTACAGATATGTTTTTCTGCGGCAGGAGACAGCATGCAGAAAGCATGGGTGGTTTAATATGGCAAAAGGAAAACAAAAAACAACGTTTTTCTGTAAAGAATGTGGATTTGAATCTCCAAAATGGCTAGGACAATGTCCGGGATGCAAGGAATGGGATTCCTTTGTGGAAGAGCCGGTCGTAAAAACGGCTGCCGGTCGTTCCGTCACGGTGACGGAACACCGGGAACCGTCGAAATTGTCCGAGATCGTTACCAACGATGAGGTACGTACCTTAACCGGGATCGGAGAGCTGGACCGTGTATTGGGCGGTGGCATAGTGACCGGTTCGCTTGTGTTGGTAGGCGGTGATCCGGGGATAGGCAAATCCACTTTGCTTTTACAGATGTGTAAACAGCTTGCAGAGGCAGGCAAAGATGTATTGTATGTATCCGGTGAGGAATCGGTCAAACAGATCAAGATGCGTGCAGATCGTCTTGGAACTTTTCAAAAAGAACTATTTTTGCTGAGTGAGACCGATCTGGATATTGTGACGGAAGTGATCGGTAGGAAAAAGCCGGAGATCGTGATCATTGACTCGATTCAGACTATGTATCGTGAAGAGATCGGATCTGCACCGGGAAGTGTCAGTCAGGTTCGAGAGACGACGAGTACGCTGATGCGGCTTGCTAAAAGTCTTCCGGTTTCTATCTTCATTGTAGGGCATGTAACCAAAGAGGGAGTTGTAGCAGGACCCCGAGTATTAGAGCATATGGTCGATACGGTTTTGTATTTTGAAGGAGATGGAGGTGCTTCTTACCGTTTCCTGCGTGGTGTCAAAAACCGTTTCGGTTCTACGGATGAGATCGGCGTTTTTGAAATGCGTGGCAACGGATTGGTAGAAGTGCTAAATCCGTCCGAGTATATGTTAGCGGGTAAGCCAAAACAGGCGCCGGGTTCGATCGTGGTATGCTCTATCGAGGGTACCAGACCGATCTTGATCGAGGTGCAGGCACTTGTATGTCAGACGAACTTTAATATGCCGAGACGAACTTCTACCGGTACGGATTATAATCGTGTGAATCTGCTGATGGCAGTCATTGAGAAACGGATGGGTGTTCGCATGGGCGATTGTGATGCCTATATCAATGTGGCAGGCGGCATGCGGATCCATGAGCCGGCATTGGATCTTGGTATCATATTGGCGCTGCTTACAAGTTATCGGAATCAATCGTTGGACGATGAGACGATCTGCTTTGGTGAAGTGGGACTGGCGGGCGAAGTGCGTGCGGTCAACATGGCAGAGCAGCGTGTGTTAGAGGCGGCGAAGCTGGGATTTAAGCGTTGCATTCTGCCTAAAGTAAATTGCAGGCAATTAGCACATACGAAAGAGCAGACGAGAGGATTGGAACTGGTTGGGATTGAGAGCATTCATGAATTGTTGGAGGTGTTCTGATGCTTGAAGAAACGGCAGTATCATCTGCAAAGATTATGGAGCGCATGGAAGCGACACTTGGCAATCTGGAGCAGATGTCTTATGATACGATCAACACAACAGATCAACTTGTTACATTGTTGGGTAAGGCGAGAGAGTACAATATGCAGATGCGTGACGGAACAGAAGCAGAGAGAGCGGAAGCCAGCAAACAGATGGGCGTTATGCTGGACAGGCTTTTGAATATTTCATTCTTGTTGAACAATCTTTCCCATCAATTAGAAAATGAAACAGCGTACCAGCGTGAAACTTCTTACGCAATATGTCAGATTATTGATTTTTTATATGGAATGACAGATATAGAGCCTACTGTATGAGTACAGCAGGCTCTTATGCAGTCGACAAGCTAACCTGTTCTGACGTCAGAGAACTAAAATAATTGTCACAGAACGCAGAGTTATTAGTTGTTGTATTAGGAAAGGAATTTTAACATCATGTTTTTAATGGTTATGGACATGGCTGATTCGCCGAAAGATCAGCGAAAGATCGTAAAATTGTATGAAAAATATAATCGTCTCATGTATGTGATCGCCTATAATATCGTGCAACACCATGAGGATGCAGAAGACGTCGTATTGGCTGCATGGGAGAGAATTATAAAAAATCTTGATAAAATTTCTAAAATTGATTGTCAGGAAACGAAAGCTTTGATCGTTATAATAGTTGAGAGGATAGCAATAGACTTTTATCGCCGGAATAAGAGAACTCTTTCAAAAATCATCTATAAAGATGATTGCGAGATGTATCCTATTTATGGAATGAAAGATGCAAAGCTGGATGAAGTAGAGATGCATCAGGTGCTACAGAATATTCCAAAAAAATATGCAGAAGTTTTGATCTTGTACTATGTCAATGGCTATAAAAGTCGGGAAATTGCAAGCTTTTTGAACATTACGGAAAGCAACGTAACACAACGATTATCCCGAGCTAGAAAATTTTTAAGGAAGGAGCTGACAGGCGATGAATGATCAGAAGATTAGAGAAATTTTATCCGCTTATGTTGAGGAAGGAATGCGGCAGCTCAACGAAGAGAAAATGGCAGGTGCAGATCATGTATATTCTCCAAAATATGAGAAGAAGATAAAGAGAATGTTATGGACGGAACAATATTTTGGTAAACATTTGAAACTAGGATATGCTTTACGGTATGCGGCTGTATTTGCTTTGGTTGTACTTAGCATGTTTGCTGCCAATGAGGCAAGTGCGCGTATCTTGAATGTAAATCCGTGGAGATATATTGTGTCATTTTCAAAGGGAAGTAAGATGGAACACAACACATACCAGAAAAAGCCGCAGAAATCACAAGAGCCAGAAAAGACGGTTATTACAGATTGTCCTAATTATATTCCGACAGGATTTGTGCAAACCGCTGATGACAAGGACGAGGCTGGTGTATACATGGAATGGAATAGGAAACAAAAAGAATATTTGCAGTATACAAGAGTTACATTAGAAGATGGGCTGACAATAGCGTCCGATGGGGCCTATGATCATAAAGAGAAGTTTGTAGTATGTGGCTACAAGGGAACCTATTATACAAAGAAAGATGAGGAATGGGTAATTTGGAATGACAGTCAGTATTATCATAAGATTAATGCAACGCACCTTGCGAAAGGAAAAGAGAAATTGCAAAAAATGGCGCAGAGTCTGTATTTGAATAATTAAACGCTCAAACGTATTGTATGAGTGTGAAAAAAATAAAATATTTTGTCAGGATTCTCCCTGTTGATTCGTTATATATATTAGAACGATTAACAGGGAGTTTCTTTGTTTTAAAAGGAGGAAGCAACAATGTACAAAAATTTAAGAAAACAGCTGATTTGTTTAGGATTAATGACAACTCTGATCACCAGTGGAGCAGGTGTAAGGACGGTAAGTGCTGTGGAAGAACCGGGAGATATGATGATTGTTAAAAGCGTTAATACGCAAACAATCCATGCCGGCCTGAGCATTTCAAATGCTGGGAAGGCAAGTATTACAACATCAGTAGTAGGTGAAATCGGAACATCGAAGATTGAGTTGACGGCAAAGCTTCAAAAGTATAACACTTCAAAGAAAAGCTGGACAACAATAAAAAGCTGGGCGAAAACTGTACAGGCAACGAGGGGATCAAATAATCCTACATATCAATTAACCAGTAAGGGAACTTATCGAAGTCATATAACGGCTGTTGTATGGAAGGATGGCAAGTCAGAAAAAGTTGGGGCAAGCAGTGAAAAAAAGGTATACTAAAAATTTTAAAAAAGTTTGTCAGGTTTATTGTGGTTTGTTCGTTATAGTTAATAGAGGGGAGAGATGATGCTGTAATGTGATACAACAGGCTATTTCTTTGCATTAGGCAGAACTATTGCAAAATGCAGAGATAGTATATAGGTATAACAGGGTGGAATCTACGAAAGAAAGGAGATGGTCTAACATGGAACGAATAGCGTGTTTTAACGTGGTAAAAAAAGTTCCTACACCGCAGAGGGCAAGCCCATAGGCAGAATAGGAACTCGTAAAAAACCACAACAATTATAGCATATTTGACTTAATGATGCTATACAAATCAGTTAAAAATTAGGAGGTAGTTATAATGAAAAATAAGAGAATTATTGCGTTAGCACTTGCAGCCGGTATTGCAGTGTCAGGAAGTGGAATTGGTGCAATGGCGGAGGCAACACGTACATCATTTGATTTTACAGTCAAAGCAGAAAAAAAGGATACCACTGAAAATGTTCAAAAGACATATGATGGAGATTCTGCATCAGCCAATGTTACTACATATAAGAATACAACCAATAAGAGTTATTTAAGACTTCGAGTTCTTCGTGGTAAGACTGCAGTGACCAATTATCAGAACATTAATGCGGTCACAAAGTACCGTTTGAAGTACAAAGCAGATAAGTCTGTTATGACCGGTCAGGCATTTAAATTACGTGGATATGTTGCGGAAGGTGTAACAAATGGTACAGGGACCATGAAAGGCGTGTTTCAACCGTAAAGGCTGCTGTAGCATGCATAAAGGACATGGCTGGCGGGGGCTTTGCCCCTGGCCGGCTGTATGAATTATTGGAAGGAGTAAGGTATGTTAAAGCAGGAAATCCGAAGAGTGCTGCATTCTCCATTTTTTTATGTATCTATTATTATACTTGTTTTTGCAGATTTTCCCGTCATGCTGGATCAATTTGAAATGTCCAATGAATTGACTTACCTTGTGGATGTTGGATGGGGAATGGGCTATGGAAGTGTTCTGTATCCATTGCTGTGTGTACTGACGACAGCGGAGAGTTATCTGATGGAATATCGATCCGGGTACCGATATTCCTCTATGTCCAGAACAAGCAAGACGAGATATGCGGTTACGAAGATGGCAGTGGCAATTGGCACAGGAGCAGCCATTGCAGTGCTGTCCCGTCTGCTCTTTTTGGGACTGACGGCATTGATCGTTTATAAGATACATGGACAGGTACTGGTTGGAGGTGAAGATACAATAGAAGCAATGAGTCGTACATCCTTGCTGGTGATACAGAGAAAATATGCGCAGTATCTGATGTTATTCATTTTGGAAGACAGCCTTTATGCCTCGATATTACCGGGGATTGCATTGATTGTTTCGTTGTTTGTAAAAAATCGGTATGTGGTGATGTTGTCTTCTTACATTTATTGTGAGGGGATGGACATGATCTTTATCACACTACAATGGTATTATGGTTCTCCCCTTGTATTGATGAGCACTGGGCGGGCATCCCTCCTGCCATACAAAGGACTGCCATTCCGAGTGATCATGGTACTTTTGTATTGGGTGGTCGAGATGGGAGTGTTTGTATACGGTGTACGTAAACAGACAGAGTGAGAGGAGATAAAAAGATGCGTTATATTTGCAGAGACTATTTTCAAAGGACAGTCTGTAGTGGCCGTTTTGTGCTGCTTGTACTGCTTGTATGGATCTCTTTGTGCAGTTTCTTTAGAGAGTTTGTGGAGCAGTTATCTGAAATGCATTGTCGGGTGGGAGCGTTGGAGATCTTTCCGGCATGGGCGTTTTGCGGTGGGGGAGTGAGTACCTATTTTATATTATTCATTTTTTTGATATTGGCATATCCGCAATGGGATGGAGCGGTGAACCGTCTGGCCAGGCAGGGCAGAAAAATATGGCTGTTATCGCAGTACTGTTATGTCGTTATGACATCGGTGATCTATTATTTGGTTGTTACCGTTGGTTTTATTATCGCTTTATTTCCAGTGGTGGATTGGAAAAACAGATGGAGCAGTTTTTACTGGAAAGCAAGTGATCCGAAGACAGGTTTTGATTTTGCAACAGGATTAAAATATAATCTTTCCTGTACATACAGCCGCAAGATTATGAAAATCGGTACACCGTTGAAGGTGTGGGGGTTGACTTTTTTACTGGTAGTCTTGGCATCTATCTTTTTAGGGATGTTAGTAGTAACATTTAATATTTGGTTCCGGCGTGGTACGGGAACAATTTTAGGTATTTTTGTGATTGTTTTTTATTATATCATGGATTGGATTCCTTTATTTTTTGATAACAAATTTGCACAGTTTGATGGGTATAAGCAGATACAGAACATGTTATGGCGGTTGGAACCGTATCTGAGTCCCTTGTACCAGACGGATGTGTATGGGTTGACATTGCGCAAGGCTCGGCCGGTGATGGAACGGGTAGAGATTGCTGCAGTCTACTATATTGTACTGGCCGTTGTTGTATTCGTGATGGGACTGAGGATGGTGCGCAAGGTGGATCTGAGTAAAGATTAGCTGTGTGATGATATAGATTGATAGAAAGGTATGGTGATTACTGTGGACAATATCATGGTAAAAGTAGAGGGACTTAGCAAAGAGTTTCGGGGAGAAATGATTCTGCAGGATGTAAATATAACATTGGAGAGGGGTAAGATTTATGGCCTTGTAGGAATGAATGGAAGTGGTAAGACGGTATTTATGAAGTGCCTTTGCGGTTTCTTGAAGCCGACAACCGGAAAAGTTACGGTGGATGGCAAAGAAGTCGGGAAGGAGATTGACTTTCCACAAGATTTGGGCCTAATGATCGAAACACCGGGATTTATACCGTATATGTCAGGCAAGAGTAATCTGAAAAATCTTGCACTGATACGCAATCAGATCGGAAACTACGAAATTGAGGAGGCTTTGCGGTCTGTAGGTCTTGATCCGAATTTAAAGAAACATGTATCAAAGTATTCACTTGGTATGCGTCAGCGTCTTGGCATTGCACAGGCGATCATGGAGAAACCGCGGCTGTTGATCTTGGATGAGCCATTTAATGGGCTGGATGTACAAGGGGTTAAAGATATCAGAGAATTGCTGATGTCACTGCAGAAGCAGGGAGTGACGATATTGCTGGCATCGCATTACGATGAGGATATTCGTACGTTGTGCGAAGAGGTATATCTTGTAAGAGAGCATCGCATACGAAAGAAGGAAGAGAGCGATGGAGCAGAAAAATAGGATAGATCATTATAAAATTCAGAGTGTGCTGCTATGGTTTGGGATCTGTTTTTTGTTACAGATCCTCTTGCTTCTGATGCAGGAATTTCAGTACGATGGAGAACATTATCAGCCGTTATTGTATCTCTTTGGCAAGAAATATGGGAAGAATGCTTTTTATGCGACATCAGAAACCATGATGTTTCTGACGCAGTTGACATACTGTATCATGGTAATTCGCAGGATTGCAAAAAAAAGAGAAGAGAATGCATATATGATAATACCAAGGTATAAGAGCTTTCGAGCGTATTATGGAAGTGTATATCGAGAGTTGGTAGGGTACACTTTTTTGTATCAGACGGCAATTTTAACAGGGAGTATAGTGGGATATAGGCTTGTTTGGTACACTCATCATGTGCAGGCTTTTGACGAAAGACAGTTTTTGGGATCACAGGTATGTATGCTTATGGGAGAACTGTTTTTCGGAGCAGTTATGTCGATTTTTATTCTGCGTTGGAATGCACTTCGTGGAACGATAGTGATCTATCCGGGCATTCCAATGATTTCATATTACCTGGGAAGTTCATTGCCGGTTAAATGGAGTAATTTGCTGCCGGGAAACTGGCTGATGGCAGCGCGAAGCAATTTAGTTTCAAAGGGTGGATATTCGATGGCGGCTGCGTTATTTGTGGAATTGCTGTTGTTCGTGATATGCAGTTGTCTATTGGTCAATATGCGGCCAGGATTTGGGAAAAAATGAAGTAGGGCTATTTCTTCAACAAATCCTACATTTGAAACACGCAATAAGTTTTTTAATGACTGATACCAGTGTGAGGTGTCCCATCCAAAAATTGATGATACCTTTCTAGATCGGGACATCTCCGACAATTCTTCAGGCATGTATTCATCAAAGACTTAACAAAATTAGAAATCACGTTTTTGGGGTGGTCGTGGTCCCATATATTGATAAAAGTAAGTTTTCATCATTCCGTTATAGATTTTGCGGTTTTTGGTTGCTTTCTTGCCAATATAACGTTCCGCCTGCTCGAAAGCAGTGATCAGATACATCGACCAACTGTCGAGGCGGTTATAAGCCTCGCCGATCTCGCGGTACAAAGCGGGCATTTCCGATTCGGAATCCAAACGCTGTCCGTAAGGTGGATTGGTGATGATGAAGCCGTATTTTTTGCGGTGGCTTAATTCCTGCACCGGACGCTGTTGGAAATGGATTAGGTGATCTACTTCCGCTAAACGGGCATTTTCCATCGCAGCGGCAATAGCATCGTGGCTGATATCGTAGCCTTGGATATCCATGGATACGTCGCGCAAGATCTGGCTTTCGGCCTCGTCAATGGCATCATACCAATGATTTTTTTGGATGAGATGTGTCCAGTGCTCTGCGGTAAAGCTGCGGTTCATGCCTGGTGCGATGCGTGCGCCGATCATGGCAGCTTCGATTGGAAAAGTTCCACTGCCGCAAAATGGGTCAACCAGAATACGGTCTTTTTTCCAGGGAGTCAATAGGATCAGTGCTGCAGCCAAAGTCTCTGTGATCGGTGCCTTGACAGTGGCGCGTCGATAGCCACGCTTATGCAGAGAATCTCCCGATGTGTCCAGACATACGGTTACTTCATCTTTCATCAAAGTGACGCGGACCGGATAATCATTGCCCTCTTCTGAAAACCAAGAAGTATGATATTTTGATTTCATGCGCTCTACCATTGCTTTTTTCATAATAGACTGAATGTCCGATGAACTAAACAGTTTACTCTTGATCGAAGTCGCTTTGGTCACCCAGAAACGACCATCTTCCGGGATATAATGTTCCCACGGAAGTGCCTTTGTCTGTTCAAACAGCTCATCAAATGTTGTGGCATGAAAGCTTCCAACTTTAAGCAAAATTCGCTCTGTTGTACGTAAAAATATATTAGCGCGGCAGATGGCTTGTGCATCACCAAGAAAAGTGACTTTTCCATCTTCGACTTTCTGAATTTCGTATCCGAGATCCAAAATTTCCCGTTTTAACACAGCCTCCAGTCCAAAATGACATGGGGCGATCAATTCAAATTGTTCCATATGATATGTTAATCCTTTCTGCATTGGCAATAGTTGTATCCAGTATACTGAATAATGGGGAGAATAGCAAATAAAATCCGCATGTTGATACTTGACTAATAGAGGGCAAAACGCATATACTTTTAAGATATGGGTAAATGCAGGCATGGAGGATTTGTAATGCAACAAGAACAAAAAAGAATGAATATATTGAGTTATCTGAAAGGGTACAAAAAAGAATGTTTTTTGAGCCCATTATTTAAGCTGTTAGAGGCTTGTTTTGATCTGACAGTGCCGCTTGTGATGGCAGCGATCATTAATAAAGGAATTGCCAGACATGACAGCGAATATATATTGCGCTATGGCGGGGTGTTGATCCTGCTTGCGCTGGTCGGTCTGACCTGCTCGATCACGGCACAATATTTTGCTGCAAAGGCGGCGGTTGGATTTGCGGCAAAGCTGCGGCATGGATTGTTTGCAAAGATTGAGAGTATTTCTTTCCGCGAAATGGATGAGATTGGTACTTCGACCATGATCACCCGTATGACCAGTGATATTAACCAGATCCAGTCTGGAACGAATATGGTACTGCGTCTGCTTTTGCGCTCGCCATTTATCGTGTTCGGTGCGATGGTTATGTCGTTTACGGTAGATGTAAAGGCGGCAGTGGTATTTGCAATCGTCATTCCGTTACTTGCGATCGTCGTTTTTGGTATCATGTTGATCACGATGCCGTTATACCGTAAAGTTCAGGAAAAACTGGATCATGTATTGGGAAGGGTTCGTCAGAATCTTACCGGTGTGCGCGTGATCCGAGCTTTTCATAAAGAGCAGGATGAGATCACCCGTTTTTCCGATGAAAATAATGCATTGACGAGAATGCAGTTAATGGTAGGACGTATTTCGGCGCTAACAAATCCGGTAACATATGTGATGATCAACGTAGCACTTGTTCTACTGTTGTGGAAAGGTGCAGTTCGTATTGACAGTGGACACATTTTACAGGGCGATATGGTTGCTTTGGTTAATTATATGTCACAGATTTTGGTAGAGCTGATCAAGATGGCCAATTGTATCGTTTTGGCGACCAAAGCAGTTGCCTGTGGAAAGCGTTTGCAGTCGGTATTTGATATGGATTCTTCGTTGAAGATAGAGGGAGAAGCAGAACCGTTACAGCAGGATGGTGCGGCTGCCGTGACGTTTGACCATGTGACGATGAGTTATCAGGGTGGAGGAGATGCAGCTTTAGAGAATTTGAACTTTGAGGCGAAGCCCGGACAGACGATCGGCATCATTGGTGGAACCGGTTCCGGTAAATCTACTCTGGTAAACTTGATCCCTCGTTTTTATGATGTATCAGAGGGCGCAGTCCTTATTGATGGACAAGATGTTCGTTCGCTCCCTCTTGATGATCTGCGTCAGTCGGTCGGTATCGTTATGCAGAAAGCGGTGTTATTTCAGGGAACGATCTACGATAATATTTTGTGGGGTAACGAGGATGCGACCGAAGAAGAGGTAATACAGGCGTTAAAGGATGCACAGGCATGGGAGTTTGTCAGTGCGAAAGAGCAGGGAATCTATACGAAAGTCGAGCAGGGCGGCCGAAATCTTTCCGGTGGTCAGAAACAGCGCCTCAGCATTGCCAGAGCGCTGGTACGCAGACCACGTATTTTGATCTTGGATGACAGCACATCGGCATTGGATTATGCAACGGATGCAAAACTGCGCAAAGCGATCCGTGAACTAACTTATCATCCGACAACGTTTATTGTTTCTCAGCGTACTTCTTCCATTTGTTATGCGGATGAAATTATTGTGTTGGATGATGGAGAAGTGGTTGGCATTGGAAACCATGAACAATTGATGGAACAGTGTCCGGTATATCAAGAGATACATCAGTCCCAGTTTCAGGACAGAAAGGAGGCGTAACGGATGGATAAAGATACGATTCGAACAATACTTTGTTATATTCGTAAACACACCTTTTTGGTGGTATTATCGTTGGTACTCGCTGCAGTGACAGTCGTTAGTACGCTGTATCTGCCAATCCTTACAGGACATGCGATCGATTGCATGATCGCAAAAGGAAAAGTGGATTTTGCTGCGCTTCGTCCCATTCTGGAGAAGATGATCGTTACGCTTGCTATTACGGGATTTTCGCAGTGGCTTATGAATGTGTGCAACAATCGCATTACGTATCTGGTTATGCGTGAGATCCGTGAGGATGCCTTTCATCACATTCATGATCTGCCATTGAAATATTTAGATGGACATCCATCCGGTGATATTGTCAGCCGTGTGATCGCAGATGTCGATCAGTTTGCGGATGGTCTGCTGCTTGGCTTTACGCAGGCATTTACCGGAGTGCTTACGATACTTGGCACATTGTTATTTATGCTGCGCGAAAATATATGGATCACGTTAGTCGTTGTACTGGTAACGCCACTTTCCTTTTTCGTGGCAGGATTTATTGCCAAAAAGACACACCGTATGTTCTTAAAACAGTCTGAAACAAGGGGTGAACAGACGGCGTTTATTGATGAAATGATCGGCAATCAGCGCGTGGTTCAGGCGTATAGTTATGAGCAAAAAGCGATGGAGCGGTTTGATGATATTAATGATCGGTTGGAGAAGTGGTCACTGCAGGCGACCTTTTTCTCCTCGACCGTGAATCCGTCTACACGTTTTGTCAACAATCTGGTGTATGCCGGTGTTGGCGTTGTCGGCGCATTTGCAGTGCTTCGCGGTGCGATCAGTGTCGGTCAGTTATCTTGTTTCTTAAGTTATGCAAATCAGTATACAAAGCCTTTTAATGAGATATCGGGTGTGATCACCGAGCTTCAAAATGCTATTGCATGTGCTGCGAGAGTGTTTGCGCTGATCGAGGAACAGGAGCAGGAACCGGATACGGAAACACCGAAGAAATTAGAGCATGTGTCCGGCCAGATCGATATCGAGCATGTTGCGTTTTCTTATGTACCATCGCAGCCGTTGATCCGTGACTTAAATCTTTCGGTGAAGCCGGGACAGCGTGTCGCGATCGTGGGACCGACCGGTTGTGGTAAGACAACATTGATCAATCTGTTGATGCGATTTTATGAGGTGAATGAGGGACGGATACTTGTGGATGGCGTGGATACGCGCCAAATGACCAGAGGGGATCTGCGAACCGGTTTCGGTATGGTGCTGCAGGATACTTGGATCAAGGATGGAACGATTTTTGATAATATTTGTATGGGTAAGTCGAACGCAACGAGAGAAGAAGTGATCAAGGCGGCGAAGTCGACACATGCGCATAGCTTTATTCGTCGTTTGCCGAACGGTTATGATACCGTGGTCAAAGAGGATGGTGATAACTTAAGTCAGGGTCAGAAACAGCTTTTATGTATTACGCGTGTTATGCTGTCAAAGCCATCTATGCTTATATTGGATGAGGCTACTTCTTCTATTGATACACGTACAGAAATACGTATTCAGAGGGCGTTTGCCAAATTGATGGAAGGACGCACCAGCTTTATTGTGGCTCATCGTTTGTCTACGATCCAAAATGCCGATATTATTTTGGTCATGAAAGATGGTAATATTATTGAGCAGGGTAACCATGAAAGCCTGATGGCAGCCGGAGGTTTTTATAAAGAATTGTATAACAGCCAGTATGCATAACACATAAGAAATACAAGTTTCCTTGTATTTCTTATGTGTATTGCAAATTTGAGCAGAGCTCAAATTTGATAACTAGCGAAAGGTAAGAAATACAAGCTTCCTTGTATTTCTTATATGTATTGCATATTTGAGCGGAGCTCAAATTTGATAACTATTTTTATTTTATAGGAAAATGCTTGTACAGCAGCGTTATGCAATGCAAAGCGCAGGCTTTGTTTTTTTACATTGATAGGAATGAGGTTTTTATGTCACGTAAGATTTTAGCATTAGATTTAGATGGAACATTAACGGATTCGAACAAAGAGATCACGCCACGCACAAAGGAAATGATCGCTAAAATGCAGGAGCAGGGTCATATCGTTGTGCTGGCAAGTGGAAGACCGACTCCGGGTGTTCAAAGGGTAGCGGATAAGTTGCATCTTTCGGAGATGGGAGGATATATGCTTTCCTATAATGGGGCAAGAGTACAGGATTGCAAAACGGGAGAAATTCTGTTTCAGCAGACGATGCCACTGGATATGATCCCGATCTTATTCGATGAGGCGAAAGAGCATCAGATTGGAATGATGACGTATCAGAATGGAAAGATCATTTCCGGGGAGATCGTTGACGAATACATGGGACTGGAGTCACGGATCAATGGATTGGAAATATGTCCTTTCGCAGATCCGGCAGCGCAGGTCACAACGCCGGTCAATAAGTGTCTGGGGACGGCAGATCCGGAACATGCAGCACGGTTAGAAGTCCTTTTCCGAGAAAAGTATGGAGACCGTATTGACGTAGGACGCTCCGAGCCGTTTTTCTTAGAGCTTTTACCGAAACATGTGGATAAGGCGGCGTCTCTTGGCAAATTGTGTGAAGCACTGGGTCAGACCAAAGAGGATCTGATCGCTTGTGGGGATGGGTTTAATGACCGTTCTATGATCGCATTTGCAGGGCTTGGTGTAGCAATGGCAAATGCGCAGGATGTTGTTAAAGAAGTGGCTGATTATGTAACATTGTCCAATGATGAAGATGGTGTTGCACATGTCATAGAAAAGTTTATTCTTGCAAAGGCAAATTGCGGATGAAACAATTAACTTTATCCAAGCCAAATGTATTTGCAGGGTGTTTAGAATTGCAATGATTTTTGAAATGACAATTGAGTAAAAAAGGAGTGTAGAATTAGTATGAAAACATCAGATTTTGCGTATGATCTTCCGGAAGAATTGATCGCACAGGATCCACTTTCTGACAGAGCGTCTTCCCGTTTGATGATTTTGGATAAACAGACCGGGGAGATTACGCATCGCATATTTCACGATATCACAGAATACTTAAAACCGGGGGATTGTCTCGTGTTAAATGACACGAAGGTGATTCCGGCGAGATTGATCGGAGAACGTGAAGAAACAGGCGGCAAGGTTGAGGTACTGCTGCTTAAACGTGGTGAGGATAATGTTTGGGAGACCTTAGTGAAACCGGGCAAAAAGGCCAGACCCGGTACCAGGCTTGTCTTTGGTGGAGGCCTGTTACGGGCAGAAGTTGTTGATATTGTGGAAGAGGGAAATCGTTTGATCCGCTTCGAGTACGAGGGGATTTTTGAAGAGATCCTTGATCAGTTGGGACAGATGCCACTGCCACCTTATATTACACATAAGCTGGAGGATAAAAATCGTTATCAGACTGTTTATGCGAAATATGAGGGATCTGCGGCAGCGCCAACGGCAGGTTTGCATTTTACCACAGAATTATTGCAGCAGATCGAACAGATGGGTGTATCGATCGCGCGCGTGACACTGCATGTCGGACTGGGAACATTCCGCCCGGTCAAGGTTGATGATGTGGAACAGCATCATATGCATACGGAATTTTATCGTGTTACGAAGGAAGCAGCGGATCAGATCAATCAGACAAAACAGGCGGGCGGCCGCATTATTTGCGTTGGGACGACCAGTTGCCGTACGATAGAATCTGCAACCGATGACAACGGCGTCATACATCCGGGAGAGGGTGATACGAGCATCTTTATTTATCCGGGTTATCGATTTAAGATGTTAGACTGTCTGATCACTAACTTTCATTTACCGGAGTCAACGCTGCTTATGTTGGTTTCTGCGTTGGCGGGTAAGGAACATATTATGGCAGCTTATGAAGAGGCGGTAAAAGAACGTTATCGATTCTTTTCCTTTGGAGACGCGATGTTTATTTCATAGAAATGGAGGATTAGTTATGAAGAAGATGTTATTTGTGTATAATCCGATGGCGGGTAAAGAACAGATCAGTACGCATCTATCAAATATTGTGCAGGTGTTTTGCAAGGCATCTTTTGAAGTGACGATCTTTGCGACAGCAGGCCCGAAAGATGCGACTCGTATTGTAGAAGAGCGTGGCACGGAATATGATTATATTGTGTGTTCCGGTGGCGATGGTACGATGAACGAAGTTGCAACCGGGCTGATGTCTTTAGAGCAAAAACCGGTCTGTGGGTACATTCCGGCAGGAACTGTAAATGATTTTGCATCGAGCTTAAGCATTCCGAAGGTGATGGAAGAGGCAGCGTTTTTGGTGGTTAACGGAGAAGTGTTCCATTGTGATCTCGGACAGTTTAATGAGAAATATTTCACGTACGTTGCAGCTTTTGGTGCATTTACAGAAGTTTCTTATCAGACACCGCAGGAGCTTAAAAATGCGTTGGGAAAAACTGCATATTTTGTGGAGGCATTGAAACATATTGCAGAGATCAAGGTGCATCATATGAAGATCATCTATGATCAAGGCGTGATCGAAGATGATTTTTTGCTTGGACTGATCAGCAATTCTGAATCCGTGGCAGGATTTAAGGCATATCAAAACCGCGACATTAAAATGGATGATGGCTTATTAGAGGCACTGTTTATTCGTAAGATCAAAAATCCGGTGGAATTGCAGCTTGTCATCAACTCCTTGCTGACCAAAAATCTGGACTCCGAACAGTTGCTCACGATCAGCTCCAGTCATTTTCATATTGTGAGCGATGATAATATTCAGTGGACGTTAGATGGTGAGGACGGTGGATATTTTGATGAAGTAGATCTGCGATGTCATAAACGCGTACTGCCCATCATATGCGAACCCGCTGCAGTAGCAGGCATATCAACACAATTTTAATGTCATACGAAATTTCGCACTCCTGCGTACCTCTTTTCAATCACATAATAATGAATATGTGATTTTAAGGTTGTTTGAGGGAGTGCGAATGGGATGATATAGAGTTTAGTGGAGGAGATTTATGCAATACTATTTTGCTCCGTTGGAGGGGATTACCGGTTATTTGTATCGGAATATTCATCATAAACATTTTCCGGGGATAGACAGATATTATTCACCGTTTGTTGTGACGAGAGATGGCGGGATTATGAAACGCAAAGAGCTGCGCGATATTTTACCGGAAAATAACAGAGAGGTTACGTTGATCCCGCAGATCCTTACCAATCATGCAGAGAATTTTTTGTGCGCTGCAGAGACAATGTATGAACTTGGTTATCAGGAAGTAAATTTGAATCTCGGATGTCCTTCCGGCACTGTGACAGGCAAGGGAAGGGGATCCGGTTTTTTGAAATGGGAAAATCGCAGTAAGCTGCAGCATTTCTTGGAAGAGATTTATCAATATGCCAAGCCAAAGATTTCGATAAAAACAAGAATCGGCTGGGAAGATCCGGAAGAGTTTACGGACTTATTGCAGTTATATAACACATTCCCAATCTGTGAATTGACGATTCATCCGCGAACCAGAACGGAGATGTACCGGGAGGGCGTACACCGGGAAATATTTAGGCAGGCATATAAGACAAGTGTGAATCCGGTGTGTTATAATGGAGATATAAAAACAGAAGATGATGTCCGTGAATTGGGACAGGAATTTCCGCAACTGTCGTCTGTTATGATCGGACGGGGGTTGCTTTCTAACCCTGGTCTTGTCAGTAGAATTGTGGGGAAGGATACCGGCAAGCAGGAGTTAGAAGCATTTTATTATGAGTTGTTTGATGCGTACCGACAGGAACTGTCCGGGGACGTGCATTTGTTACATAAGATGAAAGAGCTGTGGATTTTTATGGCGCCGCAGTTTACGGAGCATGAAAAGTATCTCAAGCAGATCAAAAAGAGCCGTAAATTATCGGAGTATGAAACCGTTGTTCGAAAGTTATTTTATGAACAGGAGTTGGCTTAACGAAGGGAGGGCTTTCTTTATGGGGAAATTTCAGAGAGTATTTGTCATTGTATTGGATTCGTTAGGGTTTGGCGCAATGCCGGATGCAGAGCAGTACGGCGATAGCAATGTGGATACCATTGGACATATTGCTGAAAAGATGCAGCTTCATATACCGAATCTGCAGAAACTTGGCGCAGCAAATATCCGACCGATCAATGGAGTGGCGTCCGTTACGGAACCTTTGGCTAAGGTGACAAAATTGTGTGAAAAAAGCCACGGAAAGGATACGATGACCGGGCATTGGGAGATGATGGGACTATATATTACCAAGCCATTTAAAACATTTACGGACACCGGATTTCCATCGGAGCTGATCGCAGAACTTGAGAAACAGACCGGACGAAAGATCATTGGGAATAAGAGCTGCAGTGGTACGGTGATCCTGGATGAACTGGGCGAAGAAGAGATTAATGAGGGACATTTGATCGTTTATACATCGGCCGATTCGGTGCTGCAGATCTGCGGTAACGAGGAGACGATGGGACTTGACACGCTATACCATTATTGCGAGATCGCAAGAGAACTTACGATGCGTGATGAATGGAAGGTGGGGCGTGTCATCGCAAGACCATACGTTGGCAAAAAGCGTGGGGAGTTTGTGCGTACTTCTAATCGACACGACTATGCGTTGAAGCCGTTTGGCAGAACGGCATTAAATGCGTTAAAAGATGCCGGTCTGGATGTCATCTCTGTTGGAAAGATTTTTGATATCTTTGATGGAGAAGGTCTGACAGAATCCAACAAATCCAAAAGTTCTGTGCATGGTATGGAACAGACCATCGATATTGCAAATCGCAATTTCAAGGGATTATGTTTTACCAATCTGGTGGATTTTGATGCGCTGTGGGGCCATCGCCGTAATCCGATCGGTTATGGAGAAGAGATAGAACGGTTTGACAAGAAACTTGGTGAATTGCTGGAAGTTTTGCGGGAAGATGATCTTGTGATCCTGACAGCGGATCATGGCAACGATCCGACTTACACCGGAACCGATCATACGAGAGAAAAGGTACCGTTTATTGCATACTCACCGTCGATGAGGCAGGGAGGCAATTTGCCGGAGCAGCAGACGTTTGCAGTGATTGGAGCAACGATCGCAGATAATTTTGGAGTAGAGATGCCGGAAGGAACAATAGGACATTCAATATTACAAATTTTGTAACCAAAAATGATATTTTTAACATGATAGCGATGCTATGATAATAGCCATCGCTATAGTTTATTGATGGCAGGATTCACTATATAGTGGCTGCAAAATATAATTAGACCATTAATATAATAAGCAATATGTGGTTGTGCGAGATAATGAGGGATGGGAAGTTTGAATTATAAACATGTTGCAGCAGAAATGAGGTATGATGGAATGAACAAGAATTTATTTGCGGTAACGCCACCGATGGGGTGGAACAGTTACGATTATTATGATACCGGTGTTACGGAGGAACAGGTTAAAGCGAATGCGGATTACATGGCAAAGTACTTAAAACAGTATGGCTGGGAATATATTGTCGTTGACATTGAGTGGTACAGTTATGATGCAGGCAGTCAACGAGATCGTTACCAGTATATACCATTTTGGGATGTTGCCATGGATGAGTATTCCAGATTGATGCCGTGCGAGCAGCGTTTTCCATCGGCGGCGGGTGGCAAGGGATTCGCACCTCTTGCACAATATGTCCATGATCTGGGGCTTAAATTTGGTATACACATTATGCGTGGAATACCGAGAAATGCAGTGCATGCGCACGCTAAGATCTTACATTCCACCCACACGGCAAATGAGATCGCACAGCCGAATAACATTTGTGAGTGGAATCCGGATATGTATGGAATTGATCCGGCGGCAGAAGGAGCGCAGGAATATTATGATTCTCTGCTTGCGTTGTATGCTCAGTGGGGTGTTGATTTCATCAAATGTGATGACATATGCCGTATGGATATGCCGACAGCCAAAGAAGAAATACGAATGTTGTCGGAGGCGATTGAAAAATGCGGTCGGCCGATTGTTCTTAGCTTGTCCCCGGGACCGGCTAAGATTGAGGAAGCGTGGTATTATGAAACGCATGCGAATATGTGGCGTATCACAGATGATTTTTGGGATGACTGGCAGTTACTTGTGCCAATGTTTGAACGTTGCGAGCTTTGGCAGAGCCATGTGACCAAAGGCTGCTATCCGGACTGTGACATGCTTCCGGTCGGTAAGCTTGGAAAAGGCTTTGCGGATGAGCGGGATACTCGTTTTACGAAAGAGGAACAGATTACGATGATGACACTGTGGTCAGTGTTCCGTTCGCCGATGATGATCGGTGCGGACTTGCCACAGCTTGATGACTGGACGAAGTCATTACTGACGAATGCCGACGTATTACATCTGTTGTCTCATTCGTCCGGAGCCAGACAAATGATGCGTGATAACAGACAGGCTGTGTGGTGTACCAAAGATACAGATGGCAAACATACCTACATTGCGGTATTTAATCTGCAGGATCAGGCAGGTGATGTGAGTCTGCCTTGGGATGCGATCGAGCGGTACGGCATTACAGCAAATATAGCGAAGGAATTGTGGAGTGGTGACCAACAGGATCTACGCAATTGTGAGGCAGTGTCAGTAGCTGCTCATGGCGCCAAATTATTCCGTTTATAAGAACAACACGAAACCCCGCATTCTGCATATAATACTATGAACTTTTTCGTATTGGAGATTAGTATATGTGTGGAATTGCGGGATTTTTTGATGGAAATGCAGACTTTACAGCAAATCGTGAAAAGTATGAAAACATATTACAAAAGATGCAGCAAAGTATTTTGCATCGTGGACCGGATGAGCAGGGGATCTACTTAGGAAAACGGGCGGGATTAGCGCATACCAGACTTTCGATCATTGACCTCAAAGATGGCTCCCAGCCTATGAGCAGACGCAGAGGAAAGAATTCTTATCAGATTGTTTATAATGGTGAGATCTATAATGCAGGGGAACTTCGCAAAATGTTGCAGCAGAAGGGATGGCGTTTTCAGACTACATCAGATACAGAAGTGATCTTGTTGGCTTTTTTGGAATATGGACCGGAGTTTGTCATACGGCTTAATGGCATTTTTGCCTTTGCTATTTTGGATGAACGGCATGATACCTTATATTTGTATCGGGATTCTTTTGGAATCAAGCCATTGTTTTATACGCAGCAAAATGGAATGGTACTGTTTGGATCGGAACCCAAAGCGATCCTGTCGTATCCGGGTGTGAAAGCGCAGCTTGATGAGAAAGGATTATGTGAGCTGCTTGGTATGGGACCGGCTCGTATACCGGGGTCGGGATTGTATCATGGATTTTCGGAAGTCAAACCGGGCTGTTATCTGACCGTGAATCGTTATGGCTTGCAAAACAGACAGTATTGGAGATTGTCCAGTCATCCACATGAAGATGATTACGATACGACCATTGCCAAAACAAGACAGATGTTAGTTGATGTCATTGAGCGTCAAATGGTATCGGATGTGCCGATCTGTACTTTTTTGTCCGGCGGGGTGGATTCCAGTGTGGTTTCTGCTGTGTGTGCAGCCAAACTGCGCAGGCAGGGGAAACAGCTTGTCACGTATTCGTTTGATTTTACCGGTAATCAAAAATATTTCAAAGCCAATTCTTTCCAGCCGTCTCAGGATCGGCCGTATGTCGACAAAATGGTCGAATACCTGGGATCGGAACATCATTATTTAGAGTGTGATTATCAAACACAGGCAGATCTGCTGTATGATTCTGTGGAAGCGCATGATATGCCATGTATGGCGGATGTAGATTCTTCATTGGTGTATTTTTGCCAGTTGGTCGGTAGACAGCATAAGGTGGTTTTGACCGGAGAATGTGCAGATGAAGTATTTGGTGGATATCCGTGGTTTCACCGGGCAGAATTTTTGCAGAGTGGGACGTTTCCATGGACGCCGGATCTTGCACCTCGTAAAATGCTATTGTTAGACGAGGTACGTGAGAGCTTGCCGATGGATGCGTTTGTACAGGAAATGTATGACCGGTCGGTACGAGAGGTGACGATCCTTCCCGGAGAAGATGAGATCGAAACGAATCGCAGGCAGATCGGTTATTTGAACATTCGTTATTTTATGCAGACACTGCTCAATCGCATGGACAGAACAAGTATGCATTCCGGACTGGAAGCAAGAGTACCATTTGCCGATCGTGCATTGGTTGACTATATATTTAATGTTCCTTGGGAAATGAAAGCCAAAGACGGACTGGTAAAAAATGTGCTTAGGCAGGCTTCGCGGGGACTGTTGCCGGATGAAATATTGTTTCGACGCAAAAGCCCATATCCTAAGAGTTATGATCCGTATTATGAAACATTATTGGGAACAAGACTGCAGCAGGAAATTGAAGACTCGAAAGCGCCGATCCTGCAGATCGTGGATCGAAAGAAAGTACAAAAGTTTATCGACAGCACCAAAGATTATGGAAAACCTTGGTATGGACAGTTGATGGCAGGTCCACAGATGTTAGCATATTTGTTGCAGATTAATTATTGGTTAAAAACGTATTCCGTAGAACTGATCTAGCACAGCGCCGATTAGTTACGTTGCTCAAACTTCGCATATCCGAAACTTTTTGATATGCGAAGTTCGAATTCTTAAGAATTCTTAAGATTACGCTGCTATTGTTGACAAGGTAACAGACCTATGGTGTACTAAAGATGTAACTAACGGAAGTTCTGTATAAAGTAGATTGTTTTTTTGTATCTAAAGTATCTATTTTTACATGTGAAAAGTGACATGGGTGAGGAGGAGCAAATGAAAAAGAAACGAATAAGGAAAGGTCAGGTGATTACTATGAAAAGAATGATCAAAGGGATGGTGCTTGTAGCATTGGCATTGGTCGTAGTATTGGGACTGGAAAGCAGAGTTGATGCTGCGGGCAGGACGGTACGCATTTCAAAAAAGAATTTTCCAAGTAAAGCTGTTCGTGTAGAGTTGAAACAGCGATGGGATGAGGATAGTGATGGGAAACTCAGTCCATCTGAAATCAAGAGGGTAAAATATTTAATTGTTTTTGCGTCAGAGGATGAGAAAAAGACATCACTAAAAGGAATGCAATACTTTTACAATTTGAAGAGTGTTGATTTGGATGTTCAGACGATGAATCATATCGATCTGCGAAAAAATAAAAAGCTGGAGAGCTTGGAAATCTCCGGAAAAAAATTATCTGGTCTAAAATTTTATGGCAGGAACTTGAAAACAGTGGATATCAGTGTAGAGCAATATAAAGGGGATCTTAATTTGAGAAATCTGCCAAAATTAGAAAAAGTCTCTATATCATCGGATGGCAAATATAATAAAATAGACTTATCCGGTTCTAAGGTGCAATCGATTGATATTGGAGATCATTGGACAAGTGTGAAGTATCTTGATTTCTCTAATTGCAAGAGGCTGCAATATGCAACGGTGCAATTGCGTAATCTTGGCAAGATGAAAATGAAAGGTTCTAATGGATTGAAGGCATTGGATTTGGAGACGTATTATCCTGAGGACAGTACAATTCGAAAGGTTGATGTGAGTCGTATGAGAGATTTAGTATCTCTTAATCTGTCCGGAAGTAAAATATCACAATTGTCTGTAAAAAATAATAAGAAATTAGAGGTGTTGAATGTTCACGGTACTAATCTTAAAAAATTGAATCTATCTGTGAACAAAAAGCTGCAGACATTAGATGTTGGCAGTACGAAGATTAAAAAATTGGATTTGTCTGCCAACAAAAAAATACGAGAACTTGATGTAAGCCACACGAAAATTAGAACGTTAAATCTCTCGGCCAACAAAAAAATACGGGAATTTCGTTGCGGAAATAATAGGATAACAAAGATGTTTTCCCTGCCAAATCCGGAACGAGTGGAGCTGTTAGATATCAGCAATACGAAGATGAAAAGCCCTAATTTAAAACGGTATACTGCATTGAAAGAATTATATGCCAACGGTATTTCGGCGACTTCCTTGGATCTAAAAAAATGTCGAAAATTAGAGTACATTTATTTGAACGATACGAAATATTTGAAAAGGTTGGATCTTTCGAAGCAGAAGCTTTTGATCAATGTAGAATTTAGGAGAAGTAATGTAGAAGAGCTTGATATCCGTGCTACTACGAGAGTTTGTGATCAGGATGAGGGAGGACGTGGCATTGGATTTGATGATTGTAAAAAACTTCGTAAGGTCATTCACAACAAAAATTGGCGATATCTGTATTGGTTTCAAAATAGCGCAGAGGCCGAAGGATTGAATGTTATGTGGATTTCCGTATAAATGGTCATTCCTTACAGTGCACAGATCAAAATAATGTTAATAAATGTGAAGAATGTTCTTGAACTGGGCGGTTTGGTGTCGTATAATGATAAAGATGTACCATTATGAGAAAATGTCTGGAGCGCCTGTTGCGACAATAGGTGGCAGGCAAGATCTGCAAAGAAACAGTATAGAACTGGAATTTACAAAATATTTCATTTTAAGGAGGAACAAACTATGAATTTCGGCTATTTTGATGACGACAACAGAGAGTATGTCATCACCAAACCAAACACACCGGCACCTTGGTGTAACTATCTTGGCTCACCGGAGTATGGCGCAATCATTTCGAATAACGCAGGTGGATACAGCTTCGTAAAGAGTGGAGCGAACGGACGTATTTTGCGTTATCACTTCAACAGTGATGATACACCGGGCCGTTATATCTATCTTCGTGATGATGAGAATGGTGACTATTGGTCAGCATCCTGGCAGCCGGTTGGCAAGGACTTAAACGAATATAAGAGCGAAGTTCATCACGGTACTGCTTATACAAAGATGTTTGCAGAGTATGCCGGAATTAAATCAGAGGCAATGTATTATGTGCCATTGAATAAAGTATATGAAGTATGGTGCTGTAAAGTAACCAATACATCAGACAAGCCTAGAAAGATTTCTGTATTCGGTTATGCAGAACTTTCTAACGATGACAATTACAATCAGGATCAGGTAAACCTGCAGTATTCTCTCTGCACGACCAACACCAGCTTCCGCAAGAACAAGATCTATCAGCAGATCAACTTAAACTGGTACAAAGGTCCGGACGGAAGTAATGGTAAAGAGCGTTTCTTCGGTCTGGCAGGACAGCCTGTGACATCTTACAACGGTGATAAGGAAGCTTTCATTGGTTTGTACCATGATTACGGCAATCCGGTAGCAGTAGAGCGTGGTAAATGCGATGGCGTATGCAATTACAACGAGAACAGTTGTGGTGCACTGCATACAGCATTAGAGCTTGCTCCGGGCGAGACAAAGACGATGGCATTCTTACTTGGTAAGTACAAAGAGTCTGATGCAGATAAGATCATTGCTGCATATGAAGATGTTTCCGTATGTGACAAAGAGATCGAGGAGTTAAAGAAATACTGGCATGCTAAGCTTGAGAACTTCAAGATCAATACACCAAGCCCGGCATTTAACAGTATGGTAAATACATGGAATGCATATCAGTGCTTCTTAACCTTTACTTGGTCCAGAGCAGCATCTTTCATTTATTGTGGTGAGAGAAACGGATATGGTTATCGTGATACTGTTCAGGATATTCAGGGTGTTATTCATACTGATCCAGAGGCAGCTTTGGATAAGATCCGTTTTATGTTATCTGCGCAGGTAGATAATGGTGGCGGACTTCCATTAGTTCGTTTTGATCATGAGGAGCGTGCAGGACACGAGGGCACACCGGATGATCCGGATTATGTACGCGAGACAGGCCATCCGGCTTATCGTGCAGACGATGCATTATGGTTGTTCCCGACAGTTTATAAGTACATCTCTGAGACAGGTAATCTGGACTTTATGGATGAGGAGATCACTTGGTCTAATATTGAGAAGAAAGCAACGGTTTATGAGCATTTGCAGAAAGCAATTGATTTCTCAATGAACCATTTGGGACCACACGGCCTTCCGGCAGGATTGCATGCAGACTGGAACGATTGTCTCCGTCTTGGTGCACAGGGTGAGTCTTCTTTCGTAGCATTGCAGCTTTACTATGCATTTACGATCATGCGTTACTTTGCAGAGAAGAAGAACGATACAGAGTATATTGCATATTTGGATAAGACACAGAAAGAGATTGGCGATAAGATCAACGATCTGTGGTGGGAAGATGACCGCTACAATCGTGGATTTAAGGATACCGGCGAATTGATCGGTTCCAAGAACGATCCGGAAGCAAGTATGTGGCTCAATCCACAGACTTGGGCAGTTATCTCCGGTCATGCTTCCAAAGAGCAGGCTGAGATCGCAATGGAATCTGTAGAGCGTGAGTTGAATACCGCTTATGGTGCTAAGGTGATGGCACCATCTTATGTAGATCATTATTTTGATGGCGCATTGGCTGGTTTGTTCCCACCATCAACCAAAGAGAATGGTGGTATTTTCTCTCAGACACAGGGCTGGTTGATCTTGGCAGAAGCTTTGATGGGACATGGTGACAAAGCATTCCAGTATTTTGAGGAAAGTTCACCATCTTCTCAGAACGACAAGGCTGAGATCCGTAAATTGGAGCCATATGTACACGGACAGTACACAGAGGGTGACGAGAGCCCATTCCATGGACGTTCTCATGTACACTGGCTGACTGGAACAGCTTCCACTTGTATGGTAGGCTGCGTTGAGGGTATCTGCGGTATCCGTCCTGATTTAGATGGACTTCGTGTTGCTCCAACGATCCCAAGTGATTGGAAAGAAATGACAATGGAAAAGAATTTCCGTGGCAAGAAAATCGTTATCAAAGTAGAAAATCCGAACGGCGCACAGGCTGGATTTAAGGAGTTCTATATTAATGGTGAGAAGCAGGATGATAATTACATCCCTGCAGACAAGCTTACTGATGTTACAGAAGTAAGAATGGTAATGTAATCACCAAATCCTTAGTTCTTAAGGCGCAGGTATTTGCCTGACATTAAGACATGAAGTGAGTTGGATAGCTGTATACGAGGAAGTGTACAGTGCTTAATAATGCAAAAAAGACGCCTCATGCCTTTGGTATGAGGTGTCTTTTCGTAATGGAGGATGAGGAAATGAGTAGTTATAGTTACGACCCAAAATCATTAAAAGCAGAAGAGTTTATCAATCACGAAGAAATTTTAGAGTCTCTCGATTATGCCGAGAAGAACAAAAATAACAAGGAGCTTCTTCGTCAGATCCTCGATAAGGCAAAACTGGCAAAGGGTATCAGCCATAAGGAAGCGGCTGTGTTAATGCAGTGTGACATTCCGGAAGTTAATGAAGAGATTACAAAATTAGCAATGGAGATCAAAGAAAAGTTTTACGGACAGCGTATTGTCATGTTTGCTCCACTGTATTTGTCAAATTATTGTGTCAATGGATGTACCTATTGTCCGTATCATCACAAAAATAAGCATATTCCTCGTATCAAACTGACTCAGGAGCAGATCCGTGATGAGGTTATCGCATTGCAGGATATGGGACATAAGCGTCTCGCAATCGAAGCGGGCGAGGATCCGGTCAACAATCCACTGGAATATATCTTGGAAAGTATTGAAACCATCTACAGCATTAAGCATAAGAATGGCGCCATTCGTCGTGTGAATGTCAATATTGCTGCTACAACTGTAGAAAATTATACCAAATTAAAAAATGCCGGCATTGGAACGTATATCCTGTTTCAGGAGACATACAACAAAGAGTCTTATGAACAGCTCCATCCAACGGGACCAAAGCATGATTACGCCTATCATACAGAGGCAATGGACCGAGCTATGGAAGGTGGCATCGATGATGTTGGACTGGGTGTATTGTTTGGCTTAGAAGGCTATATGTATGAATTGGTTGGCATTTTGATGCATGCGGAACATTTGGAAGCAGCACAGGGAGTTGGTCCACATACGATCAGCGTACCGCGTATCTGTCCGGCAGATGACATTGACACTGCAGACTTTAGCAATGCGGTACCGGATGAAATTTTTGAAAAGATTGTTGCGGTGATTCGTATTGCGGTACCATACACCGGAATGATCGTATCAACACGCGAGTCACAGCGCACACGTGAAAAAGTGTTGAAACTCGGTATTTCTCAGATCAGTGGAGGGTCTCGTACGAGTGTCGGCGGATATACAGAGCCGGTGCGTGATGACAGTTCAGCGCAGTTTGATGTGAGTGATACAAGAAGTCTGGATGAGGTAGTTAATTGGCTGATGAAGCTTGGCTATGTACCAAGTTTTTGTACTGCCTGCTATCGTGCGGGGCGTACCGGTGACCGTTTCATGTCTCTTTTGAAGTCAGGACAGATTGTAAACTGCTGTCACCCTAATGCGTTAATGACTCTGAAAGAATATTTGGAAGATTATGCATCGCCGGAGACAAAGAAAATTGGTGAAGAATTGATCGCAAAAGAAATCTTAAAAGTACCGAATGAGAAGGTACGTGCCAAAGCAATGGAATATTTGTCTGAATTAAATGATGGGAAAAGAGATTTCCGCTTTTAAGGTGCGCGCAAGTATGCTATAATGAGCCTAAAAACAACCAAAAGATAGGTGGACAATGGAAAAAATAAAGACAGATGTAGTTGTTGTCGGGACGGGTGCTGCAGGATTGTATCATGCGCTGCATCTTCCGAAAGAACTGCAAATATGTATGATAACCAAAGATGAAGTTGATCGGAGTGATTCTTTTTTAGCGCAGGGGGGAATGTGTATGCTGCGTGATGAAGAGGACTATGACGGCTATTTTGAAGATACGATGCGGGCAGGCCATTATGAGAACGATCCGAAATCTGTAGAGATCATGATACGTTCTTCGAGGCAGATCGCTAAGGAGTTGCTCGGTTATGGCGTAGATTTTGAACGAGATGACAATGGATTGGTGTTTACCCGCGAGGGTGGACATGGCAGACCGCGCATCCTGTTTCACGAAGACATTACCGGCAAGGAGATCACCAGCACTTTGTTGGAAAGGGCCAGAGAACGCAGTAATATTACGATCTTAGAGCATACAACGATGATCGACATTATAGAGAATGAGTCAGGATGTGCCGGGATTGTAGCGAAAATGTCAGATGGCACTTTGCGGGAGATGTATGCAAAGTTTACGGTTCTTGCCAGCGGTGGTCTTGGCGGTTTGTACCAGCACTCGACAAATTTCCGGCATATTACCGGTGATGCGCTTGCAATCGCATTATGTCATGGGATAGAGATGGAACATATTGACTATATTCAGATCCATCCGACAACGTTATATTCCGAGAAGCCGGGACGGAGATTTCTTATTTCTGAATCGGTTCGAGGAGAAGGTGCAATACTGCTTGACAAAAATAAGCAGAGATTTTGTGATGAATTGCAGCCACGAGATGTAGTGACAGCGGAAATTCATAAACAAATGAAAAAGGATGGAACGCCTTTTGTATGGCTTTCCATGGAAAAGATACCGGAGGAAGAGATCCGCAGTCATTTTCCAAATATTATGCAGCAGTGTTTGGAAGAGGGATATGATCCGACGAAAGAGTGTATTCCGGTTGTTCCCGCGCAGCATTATTTCATGGGCGGAATACGTGTAGACCATGAGAGTAAGACAAGCATGAACCGTTTGTATGCTGTCGGTGAGACATCCTGCAATGGCGTACATGGAAAGAATCGTCTTGCCAGCAATTCCTTGTTGGAATCTATGGTATTTGCAGAGCGTGCAGCAGTCCAGATCAAGGAACTTTTGCCGGATACCGACTGGGAGCAGATCATGGATGGTTCTCCGGTTGACGAAACAAAATATAAGGACTTGAAAGGCTTGCAGCAACATTATAAAGATGTGGTTTTGCAGGAAATCGAGGCAGAGAAGAAACGACATTAGAAACAAAGCAATGATGTTGCAGGTCGGGCAGCAATGATGTGATGACATTTATAGCAGGGTTGCCGGAAGTTGATAGAGACGAAGCAACAGATGATAGACAGGAGGATGAGATGAAAGATCCGATTACATATCGTGTCAATGCTGATCGATTGATCCGCATGGCATTGGAGGAAGATATTACAAGCGAAGATTTATCTACGAATTGTGTGATGCCGGAGTACCAGAAGGGCGAGGTGCAGTTGATTTGTAAACAGGATGGCGTCATTGCCGGACTTGGTGTGTTTAAACGTGTATTTGAATTGTTAGATGATACGGTAAGCTTTGATATGCGTGTGGAAGATGGCGATGAAGTTACAGTGGGTCAGTTAATGGCCGTTATTACCGGAGATATTCGTGCATTGCTGTCCGGAGAGAGAACAGCGTTAAATTACTTGCAGCGCATGAGCGGTATTGCTACGTATACACGATCCATTGCCAAGATGTTAGAGGGCAGTGGCACGACATTGTTAGATACCCGCAAAACCACACCAAATATGCGCATTTTTGAAAAATATGCTGTGAAAGTAGGTGGCGGCAGCAATCATCGTTTTAACCTTTCAGATGGTGTTATGTTGAAGGACAATCACATTGGCGCAGCAGGAAGCATTACGAAAGCGGTCAAGATGGCGAAAGAATACGCATCTTTCGTGCATAAGATCGAGGTGGAAGTTGAGAACTTGGACATGGTAAAGGAAGCGGTAGAAGCGGGCGCTGATATTATTATGTTGGATAACATGTCTCCGGAACAGATGAAAGAAGCCATCCAGATCATTGATGGCAGAGCGTTGACCGAATGTTCCGGCAATGTTACCAAAGAAAATATTCAGAATATGATCGATGTTGGTGTGGATTATGTTTCAAGTGGAGCATTGACACATTCTGCACCGATTATGGACATATCCTTAAAAAACCTTCATGCAATTTAAGGAATTATAAACGACTAAAAAACGGCGAAAGATGATACTGCATCTTTCGCCGTTTCAATTTTCCTTAAAAATAAGGTGCCAAATTATATTTTGACACCTTATGAAATCGTGCGTTTATACAATAGTAATTGTGGTTTTATTACCGGGCAATTACAGTTTTGCTAACTCTTGGAACTGATCCTTTAAGCAGGTATATAGATTCTTGTAGATCTGATGATACTTATCATACTCTGCTGTTGCCTTTGGATCAGCATGGCATTCCTTCGCAGGATCAGTGTGGATCATCTGACGGCAAGCGGATTCTACGCTTTCGTACAGTCCGGCACCAACACCGGCAAGAATAGCAACACCGAGAGCAGGACCCTCTGTTGCGGTTACGGTCTTAACGTCGCAGCCAAACATATCAGCCATCATCTGACGCTGAACGGCATTCTTGGCACCGCCGCCACAAGCCATCATTTCAGAAACTTCGATTCCCATTTCCTTGATGATATCGTTGCAGTCTGTCAAAGAGTACTGAATACCTTCCATTACGGCTCTAGCCATATCAGCGGTTGTATGCATACTGGATAAACCGAAGAATACGCCACGGCAGTTTGGATCGACATGAGGCGTTCTCTCACCATTTAAGTATGGGAGGTAGATCAAACGGTTTGCTCCGATCGGAGTTTTCTGTACATCTGCATTGATCAGATCAAAAGCACCGCATCCCTGCTCTTTTGCCTTGCGAGCATACTCTGTTCCGATATTTTCCTGGAACCAAGCGAGGGAATATCCGGCAGCCTGTGTTACACCCATAACATGCCATGCACCTGGAACAGCGCAGCAGAAAGTATGTACACGACCCTTAGGATCAATAGAGATGTTGTTGCTGTGTGCGAAAACGACACCACTTGTACCGATCGTGGTAAATGCTTTACCGTCCTCTACGACGCCGGTACCTACAGCAGCGGCAGCATTATCGCCGGCACCACCTACGACAACAGTAGAAGTAGAAAGACCTGTCTTAGCAGCAATCTCTGGTAAGATCGTTCCGGTTACTTCCGGAGATTCATATACTTTTGCAAGAAGACTCTTGTCGATATCTAAGATCTCAAGAAGTTCATCAGACCACTGGCGTTTTGGTACATCCAACAGCTGCATACCGGAAGCATCAGAAACCTCTGTTGCAAATTCACCGGTCAAGATGTAACGAACATAATCCTTTGGCAGGAGAATGTGTTTACATTTTGCGTAGTTTTCAGGCTCGTTATTACGAACCCACAGAATCTTAGAAGCAGTAAATCCTGTCATGGCAGGGTTGGCTGTGATCTCGATCAACTTTTCTGCGCCAACTTTTTCTGTCATTTCTTCACATTCTTTTTCGGTACGCTGGTCACACCAAATGATGGAAGGACGGATCACCTCGCCCTGCTCGTCGAGCATGACAAGACCGTGCATCTGACCGGAGATACCAAGACCCTTGATATCATCTGCAGCGACACCGGAATCTTTTACGACTTTTGTGATCGTCTCTAACGCAGCATCACGCCAGTCTTCCGGTTTCTGCTCTGCCCAGCCGTTGTGTGGTGTGTACAAAGGATAGTCTTTGCTTGCGGAAGCAATTACTTCTCCCTTTTCATCGAAAAGTACGGTTTTGGTTGAGGATGTTCCCAAATCAATACCAATTAAATAGTTCATATGAAACCTCCTTCGGTTAAAATGTTTTGTATTTTTACACGGAAAGACACGCTGCCGAAACAGTGTGTCTTTCCTATAAAATGTTACTATATTATTGTAAGGATCAGATTACATAAATGGATTCTCTGTCTTGTAAAGCATTCCCTTAGGCTGGTTGAAGCCGATCTCATCTACATCAACACCGATGTATTTGAATACTTCGTAAAGAGCCTTTCCATAATGACCGAATGCTACAGCACCATGATGAGGGTAGTTGCCTTCGATCAATACATGACGGTAGAAACGACCCATCTCTGGGATTGCGAAGATACCGATCGCACCAAAGGAACGAGTTGCAACCGGAAGAACTTCACCGTGTGCGATGTAAGCACGAAGTTTTGCATCAGCAGTACTCTGCAGACGGAAGAAAGTGATGTCTCCAGGTACAATGTCTCCCTCGAGAGTTCCGTTTGTAACCTCCTCCGGAAGAGAACGAGCCATGATCATCTGGTTCTTCATCTCGCAGAAGGAAAGCTTTGTGGAAGCTGTGTTACCACAGTGGAATCCCATGAAAGTATCTTTCAATGTGTAATCGAATTTGCCCTTGATATCTTCTTCGTAAATATCCGGTGTAACAGTATTGTTAATGTCGAGAAGAGTAACCGCATCGTTGCTGACAACAGTTCCGATAAACTCACTCAATGCACCATAGATATCAACTTCGCAGGAAACAGGGATACCCATCTTTGTCAGACGGCTGTTTACATAGCAAGGAACGAAACCAAACTGTGTCTGGAATGCAGGCCAGCATTTACCGGCGATCGCAACGAACTCACGGTATCCTTTGTGATCCTCGATCCAGTCAAGGAGAGTGATCTCATACTGAGCAAGTTTCTCAAGGATCTCAGGTTTCTTGTTGCCTGCGCCAAGCTCTGCTTCCATATCCTTAACGACATCAGGGATACGAGCATCTCCGGCATGGTTATTGAATGCTTCAAACAAGTCAAGCTCAGAGTTCTCTTCAATTTCAACATTCAAGTTGTAAAGCTGCTGGATAGGAGCATTACAAGCTAAGAAGTTCAATGGACGAGGACCAAAGCTGATGATCTTTAAGTGATCCAAAGCGTAGATTGCTTTTGCAATCGGAACGAACTCATGGATCATATCAGCGCATTCCTCAGCGTTTCCTACCGGATACTCTGGGATATAAGCTTTTACATTGCGAAGCTTTAAGTTATAGCTTGCATTTAACATACCGCAGTAAGCATCACCACGACCCTGTACCAGGCCGCCATCCTTGGATGTCTCTTCTGCAGCGGCTACGAACATCTTAGGTCCCTCAAAGTGTTTTGCAAGTAATGTCTCAGAGATCTCCGGACCAAAGTTACCAAGGTATACGCAAAGTGCGTTACATCCGGCTTTCTTAATGTCCTCCAAAGCCTGTACCATGTGGATCTCGCTCTCAACGATACAAACAGGACATTCATAAATGTCAGCCTCATCATATTTTGCCTTGTAAGCTTCTACAAGGTTCTTTCTTCTTGTGACAGAGAGTGACTCTGGGAAGCAGTCTCTGCTCACAGCTACAATACCAATTTTCATTTTAGGCATGTTGTTCATAATATTATTTCGTCCTTTCTTGATTTAAGTATTACCGGAAGAATATGTGGATCTTAAGTGTGGGATCCGCAAAAATATACTGCGGCCCGGCAACCGCTCGCTATAAAATATTTTATCTCATTTCTGCATATTTTGCAATGGAAAAAAGAGTGGATATTCGGACAAAAAACTGGAGAAAATTCCCCATAAAATATTGACCTTCGCAGGATACTAGAGTAATATTCCATTAGATTATGCATGTGGAGGATGACTATGGGAGATTACATTATTGAATTAAAAAATATTTCCAAATGTTATGAGGGGGACACTGCCGCCGTTGATAATGTTTCTTTATCGATCGCAAAAGGTGAATTTGTAACGTTATTAGGTCCGTCCGGGTGTGGCAAGACGACGATCCTGCGAATGATCGGTGGATTTGAGCTGCCGACGTCCGGCCAGATATTGCTGGGCGGTAAGGATATCAGTAAACTGCCACCCAATGAGCGTCCGATCAACACCGTATTTCAGAAATATGCGTTATTTCCTTATTTGAATATATACGATAACATTGCGTTTGGCCTCAAGTTAAAGAAATTACCCAAAGATGTCATTGACGAGAAAGTGTGCCATGTATTAGATGTGGTGGATCTGGAGGGCTTTGAAAGGCGAAGGGTGCATACGTTATCCGGTGGTCAGCAGCAGCGTGTGGCGATTGCACGTGCGATCGTCAACGAGCCGGAGATCTTGCTTTTGGATGAACCGCTTGGCGCATTGGATTACAAAATGCGCAAAGAGATGCAGCTGGAGCTGAAATTAATGCATGAACAACTTGGCATCACATTTATTTTTGTGACGCACGATCAAGAGGAAGCACTTACCATGTCGGATAAGATCGTTGTCATGTCCAATGGTGAGATTCAGCAGGTTGGTACGCCGGAGGAGATCTACGATGAGCCAAAGAATGCTTTTGTAGCGGATTTTATCGGAGAAAGCAATATTTTTAACGGTGTTATGACAGGGCACAAGAAGGTCTCTTTCTGCCAAACAGAGTTTGATTGTGTGGATGACATTAAGGAGGGACTGCGTGTACAGGCGGTGATCCGTCCGGAAGACGTTGTTTTGACGGAGGCCGGCAAGGGAAAACTTCAGGGCGAGGTGATGTCTTCTATATTTAAAGGAACCTTTCACGAGATCACGGTCCTGCACAATGAGAAAGATGAGATTGTCGCTCAGGCTTCCGGGGATATTGCCAAGGGAACGAAAGTCGGTGTTGATATCTTGCCGGATAGTATTCATTTGATGCATTTTAATGAAAAGGCAAATCATTTCACCGGCATGATCGATGATGCGATGCGTATTCGTCTGGTGGATGGAAGTATCAAAGTGGATATGACAAAGCTTTTTTCGGGTTCGACATTGCAGGATGGAGTTCTTTATGATAAGAGCGGTCATCCGATCGAGACAGAGGGACGCAAGGTGGTTGTCTATATAAATCCAAGACAGGCGCAGCTTAGCGATGACCCACAAGTTGGTTTGGTACAGGGGCATATTGATTCGTTGATCTATATGGGAGATCATTATAGTTATGAAGTACGTTCAAGCAATGATGAGTTGTATTTTGTATATGATGAATATTTGTGGAACATTGGAGATTACGTTAGTGTTGTCGTGCCGGATACAGGCATCAGCGTTACATTAGCAGAGTGATCATTTATTAGTGCTGCCTTGGTAGCGGGATCATTTCATGGAGGAGACAGATGCATTTTACAAGAAAACAGTTAGGGATTCCGTATATCCTGTTTTTGATATTGTTTGTCGTACTGCCATTGTTTGTTGTGCTTTATTACGCATTTACTGATGGACAGGGACAATTTACCGTAGAGAATTTTCGACATTTTTTTACAAATGGAAAAACATTAGGAACGTTATTTTACAGTTTCGTGATCGCATTGCTGACGACAACCGTTTGTTTGTTCATTGCGTATCCGACAGCGTATATTCTGGCAAGAGGGGGATTTCGCAAAAGTGGTGTATGGATGCTTCTTTTGGTGACGCCGATGTGGATCAATTTTACGCTTCGTATCACGGCACTCAAAGAAGTGTTAAACCTGATCGAGGGTAACTTGGCATTTCACCCGCTGTTTAATGCGGTGCTGTGCATGGTCTATGACTTTTTACCGTTTATGATCCTGCCGATCTATACGGTGCTGTTGAAGTTAGATGGCGCACTGCCGGAGGCGGCAGCAGATCTTGGGGCAAAACGTCATCAGGTGTTTTTTAAGGTGATCCTGCCGCTCAGTATGCCGGGGATCATCAGCGGTGTGACAATGGTGTTTTTGCCGGCAATGACGAATTATGTTGTATTAGACATGGTGTATAACAGTACGTATATCATGGGAAGTCTGATCGGAAGTTACTTCAATACCTATGATTGGAATAACGGCTCTATGATCTCAATGGTACTGCTGTTCATTATTTTTGGCATCACTTGGATCACCGGCAAAATAACCGGTGATGATGGGGATATTCAGCGGGGAGGTGCAGCTTTGTGAAAAAGAAAGGATTACAGACAGTGTGGCTTATGCTTGTCGTTGCATTTTTGTATCTGCCGATCTTGATCTTAGCGGTGTATAGTTTTACAAAGTCGACGATGATCGGATCGATCCGTGGATTTTCTGTGCATAATTATGTCACGTTATTTACGACCAAAGAGCTGACAGATATGATCATAGGCACAGTTTTTCTGGCACTTTTGGTAGCTGTATTATCCAGTATATTAGGGACGTTAGGTGCAATAGGAATTTTTTACTCTTCCAAAAAGACACGCATGAGTATCGAACTTGTGAATCAGATACCGGTAGTTAATTCGGATGTTGTGACTGGATTTTCGATATGTGTACTGTTGATCGTTTTTGCCGGGATCGATAAAGATACTTATATTCCGTTGATCGTTGGACAGACGGTATTATGTACGCCATTTGTATATTTGTCAGTGCTTCCCAAACTAAAGCAGATGGATCCGGATATGTATATGGCGGCATTAGATCTTGGCTGTACTCCGGCAAAGGCACTTCGTACCGTAATCTTTCGGGAGCTGGTACCGGGTATTGCGGCAGGCTTTATGACTGCAGTGACCTTGTCGTTAGATGATTATTTCATAACTACGTATACCAAACCTGCTACGTTTAATACGATCAGTACGTATGTGGTTAATGCGACACGTGGAGCACGGACAGAGATCAAGACGGCTCTTTGGGCGCTGTCAACGGTAATATTTTTGCTGGTGGTGCTATTTGTGGTTGTGATAAACAGCAAAGATCTAAAAAAGTCGACAAATGTAGAATGACAGAATAAATGTATAACGATTGTAGAAAGGAATGTAGAAAAATCGTGAAAAAAGGAATTGCATTGTGTGTTTTGTTCTTGCTGTCAGCATTGTGTGTCGGTTGTGGAAAGCAGTCGGAAGATGATGTGACAGTACTTCGCGTGGCGAATTGGGAGGAATACATTGATGAGGGCGGCTGGTCTGAGGATGAGACGATCGAGCTTGCGGACGGCACGAAAATTCTCGGAAAGGAAGAGATGACGGAGCTGTTTGAACAATGGTATGAAAAGAAATACGGTGAAAAAGTCAAAGTGGAATATTCAACGTTTGGCACAAATGAAGATTTGTACAATCAGCTTACTTTGGGAGATACGTTTGATCTGATCTGTCCATCAGAATATATGATCATGAAGTTGATGAAAGAGCATCGATTGGAACCGTTTTCGAGCAGTTTTTATGACACCTCGGATCCGGATAACTACTATGCGAAAGGAGTTTCCCCCTATATAAGGAAACGTTTTGATGAGTTAAAGATTAACGGAGAAGAGTTATCCAAGTATGGTGCAGGTTATATGTGGGGAACAATGGGGATTGTCTATAATCCAAAGGAAGTGGATGAAAAAGATACCGATCATTGGTCCATGTTGTTGGATACCAAATATCGTAAACGTATCACGATGAAAGACAGTATCCGAGATTCCTATATTGTGGCGCAGGCGATCCGCAAAGAAAAGGAGCTGTCTTCACAGCAGTTTACACAGGCTCCTGATTATTCGAATCGTCTTTTTGAGAAAATGAATGATACGAGTGTGAAAGCAGTGGATGAGATTCAGGAGATCCTTGGAGATATGCGCGAAAATGCGTATTCGCTGGAGACAGACAGTGGTAAAGCGGATATGGTTACCGGCAAAGTCGTTGCCAATATGCAGTGGTCCGGTGATGGTGTGTATACCATGGATCAGGCGGAAGAAGATGGGCTTGAGCTGAGCTTTGCCGTACCGAAGGAAGCCTCGAATCTGTGGTTTGACGGCTGGTGTATGCTTAAAAAAGGCGTTCGGTCGGATGCAAAGAAGCAGCAGGCTGCAGAAGCCTTTGTAAATTTCTTGTCCCGCCCCGACAATGTGATCAAGAATATGTATTATATCGGTTATACTTCCGTGATTTCCGGTGGTGACAGTCCTTTGATCTATGAATATGCAGACTGGTGTTATGGTGCAGAAGATGAAGATACGGATACTGTGCCATATTCGTTAAGGTATTTCTTTACTGAAGAAGATGAGAATGCTTCACAGGACTATGTGCTGCAAGTGCCTGTAGGTGAGGAACGCAGACAGGTGTTTGCCGGTTATCCGCCGCGTGATGTGATCACGCGCAGTGCGATCATGCAATGTTTTGACGATGAACAAAATAAACGTATTTCCAGAATGTGGACAAATATTCGTTGTTTTGAATGGGAAGATCTATTTTGATATTATAATCCTATCTTCAAAAAGCTGCCGCTTTGTAAGGCAGCTTTTTTACTTTGTTCTATTTCTTTTTGAAAAAATTTATATTTTTGTTGACAAAAGAAAAAGATTGTATTAAATTATTATAGGGTTAGATAGAGCTAACCTAAATATGTGCCAACTTTCGCACGATAGATAGACCTAACGAAAAGAAGTCGCAACAGATTGCTGTTAGTAACGAACTATATTGTGCGAGGAAGGACAGGAGCGGAAAGGAAAACATATGACTCTGAATGATGCAGTAGAAGGAAAAGAATATGTAGTAGAAGAGATTGCAACAAACGATGATGAAATGAGTGCATTCTTATTCTCACTTGGGTGCTACAGTGGTGAGCCGATTACAGTCGTTGCACGTAAAAAGAGAAATCTGGTAGTTTCGATCAAGGACGCCAGATACAACATTGATATTGAACTGGCGAAAGCTATTTTAATATAAAGAATTTGATAATTTGTCATTTTACAAGGAGGTTTCGTTATGAGAATTGCGTTAACCGGTAATCCCAATAGTGGAAAGACCACTATGTACAACGCATTAACGGGAAGAAATGAAAAGATCGGTAACTGGGCTGGTGTTACCGTTGATAAGAAAGAAAGCCAGATCAAGAAGGCGTATTACGACGGCTCCAAAGAGTTGATCGCAGTCGATCTTCCGGGTGCATACTCCATGTCGCCATTTACATCAGAGGAGAGCATTACAAGCGGTTATGTAAAGAACGAGCATCCGGATGTTATTATTAATATCGTAGATGCTACCAATTTGAGCCGTAGCTTGTTCTTCACAACACAGCTTTTGGAACTTGGTGTTCCGGTTGTTGTAGCTTTGAATAAGAGTGATATTAATGAGAAGAAAGAGACAAAGATCAACACAGAACTGTTGTCTCAGAAACTTGGCTGTCCGGTGCTTAAAACAGTATCCACATCTGATGAAGGACTAAAAGAAGTTGTTGCTCAGGCAGCAGAGTTAGAGGGATCCGGTCAGAAAGCACCGTATGTACAGGGTGAAGTGAATCTTCATGACAAAGATGAGGTAGAGGCTGCTGATAGAAAGCGTTTTGCATTTGTAAATGCAATTGTGAAAGAAGTAGAGAATCGTAAAGTGCTTACAAAGGATAAGACAATTGGAGATAAGATTGATTCCGTTATCACGCATCCTGTAATCGGTATTGCAATCTTTGCAGTAGTGATGTACTTAGTATTCTACATTTCACAGTCTACTTTAGGCACATATTTGGCAGATATCCTGACCGGATGGATCGAACAGTTCCAGGGTTGGGCGACCGATAGTTTGGAAAAAGCAAACGCAAGTGCATTCTTAGTATCTCTGCTTTGTGATGGTATCATTGGTGGTGTAGGTGCCGTAGTTGGTTTCCTTCCACTCGTAATGGTAATGTACTTCCTTATCGCGTTGCTTGAGGATTGTGGTTATATGTCACGTGCAACAGTCGTACTGGATCCGATCTTTAAGAGAGTAGGTCTTTCCGGTAAATCTGTTATCCCTATGATCATCGGTACCGGTTGTGGTATCCCTGCTATCATGGCATGTCGTACCATTAAGAATGAGCGTGAGCGCAGAACAACAGCGATGCTTGCAACATTTATGCCATGTGGCGCTAAGATGCCTGTAATCGCATTGTTTGCAGGAGCATTCTTCCCGAAATCAAAATGGGTAGGTCCATTGATGTATTTCGTTGGTATTATTTTGATACTTTTAGGTGCATTGCTTATCAAAGCAGTTACCGGTATGAAATATAGAAAGTCCTTCTTCATCATTGAGCTTCCGGAATATAAGATTCCAAGCTTGAAGATCGGTGTTTTATCTATGTTAAATCGTGGTAAAGCATACATCGTTAAGGCTGGTACCGTAATCCTTGTATGTAATACTGTAGTACAGTTGATGCAGTCCTTTAACTGGCATCTTCAGGCAATCGAAGAGGGACAGGAGAGTACTTCTATCCTGGCAAGTATTGCCGGCCCGTTTGCTTATCTGTTAGTACCTGTCGTTGGAATTGCATCATGGCAGCTTGCAGCAGCAGCGATCACGGGATTTATAGCTAAGGAGAATGTAGTTGGTACAATCGCTACCTGCTTTGCAATTACAAACTTCATTGATACTGATGAGCTTGCATTAGTAGGTTCCGGTAATGCGGTAGCTGATGTTATGAGATTGACAAAAGTGGCAGCTCTTGCATACTTAATGTTCAACCTTTATACACCACCATGTTTTGCAGCACTTGGTGCTATGAACTCTGAGATGCAGAGTGGTAAGTGGCTGCTTGGTGGTATCTGCTTACAGCTTGCAACAGGCTTCACAGTTGGATATTTGGTATACCAGATCGGTACAATGATCGTCTCCGGACCTGCAGCAGTTCTTTCTACTCCAGGTTTCTATGCAGGATTGATTGCAATTGCAATCTTTGCGGCAGTGATCGTTAGTCTGATCATCAAAGGTAACAGAGCTATTGATACAGAGTATCAATTAGATTAATGTATATATGAAAACTTCACGGCGTCAGAAGATATGGCAACGTATCGTCCGCTGTGGAAGATTTCATAGAATCAATAGAAAGGGATGGTTATTGTGGGAAGCATTATTGCAAACTTGATCGCAATATTAGTCATTGCGCTTATTTTAGGAGTGTCGATTTTTTATATTGTCAAATCTAAGAAAAAGGGTGTAAGATGCATTGGCTGTCCTTCGGCTGGTTCCTGCACAAAGTATTGCGGAGCTGGGTCAAAGAAAACAAAACAGAAAAAATAATGATGGGGCCGTTTGTTTTGCAAAAAACAGGCGGTCTTTTCTCTATATGATCAGATGGATGGTTATGCCTCTTTACGAACAGCGGTGCTTTAGGGAGCGGAAGAAGATAGCAGAGTTAGAAAGGTCAGGTGGTAAATATGGTAAATTATTTGACAGCACAGGCATCGGGCAATTGGATTGCAATCGTGATCATTGTGATCATTTTGATCCCGGCAATCCGTACGACAGTCAAACATATGAAAGGGGAAGGAGACTGTTGTGGAGGACCAAAGGAAAAGGTACCGAAGAAAAAGATGGATGGTCCGAAGCTTCGAGAGCTTACTGTGCATATTGAAGGAATGCATTGCCAGAATTGCAAAAATCGTATTGAGAAGCATGTCAATGAGCTGGACGGTGTGATCTGTAAAGTGAAACTGAATAAAAAAATAGCCGTCGTATCTCTATACAAAGATGTCGATGAATCGCTCATCAAGGATACGATAGAAAAGCTTGATTTTACTGTTGTAGGTATGGAGTAGGGCGATGGAAAAACTTGAATTTCCTGTTGCGGGTATAAAGTAGAGCGGGGGATAGGCAGTGCATAACTGCACCGCCTATTTTTCTCCCTTACGGCACATGATCCTGCAAAAAATAATAGCGACGATCGTACTGATAGTGGTGGCGATCAGACCGGGGAACACAACGGCTGCAGGATTGACGGAACCGTATTGGGAACGGTAAGCAATCGTGCTGACCGGAATCAACTGCAGCGATGAAATATTAATGATCAAAAAAGTGCACATTTCATCGGAAGCCTTGCGGATCGGTCTGCCGGTATCAGAAAGACGCTCCCGCTCTATTTTTGCCAGTTCTTTCATAGCTTTCAGTCCCATAGGAGTCGCTGCCCAGCCCAGCCCTAATAAATTAGCAACGATATTAGCGCTGATGTACTCTTTTGCAATATGATCTTTTGGGATGCGTGGAAATAGAAAATGCAGGACAGGGTCCAGTTTTCTGGTGATCTGGTCTAACAAGCCGGAACGTTTGGCAATCTCGATCAATCCTGTCCACATAGACATAATGCCGAGCATAGTGATCGCCATTGTTACAGCTTCGCCCGTACTGTCAATAGCCGCATTGCTAAGAGCCTCCACCTCGCCGGTCAGTATGCCAAATCCAATACCGATCAGTATCATGTACCCCCAAAGATAATTAAGCATAACCATCCTCACAATATCATGGATTTATTTAACACATATGAAAAAGGCAGATGGATTATTCCATCTGCCTGTACCTTAGCCAATTCAAAGGATTTAGTTGTCCAGATCAATAGAGACTCCCGGAATAATATCAGAAATATCGTCCAGATAACCGATATTTCCGTCATCTTCCTCATCGTCATCATCATCATCTTCTTCTTGGGCCATTTCTGCGATCAATTCTTCGAACGCGGCACTGGCGATCTCAAATTCTTCCGGATCGTCCAGACTTTCAAATACCGGATTGCCATCAGCATCCTCAGAATAGATCAATAATAATACTTCGCCATCTTCGAATTCATCATTTGGCTCCGTAGGAACTACAGCAATGTATTCTTTGCCAAGTTCATGAATTTCCAAAGCGGCAACAGCTTCCATGTCCATGTCATTGCCATCTTCATCTGTCAGAGTGATCACTGCATTAAAGTCGTTATCTTCATTAAAAAATAATGCGTTATTTTTGTCGTTCATTGATATCCTCCATTTTACTATTGCTACATACGTGCAACAAAATATAATACGTTTTTATTCAAACTTCTCTGTATATCAGGGAGAGAGTTTGAAATGGTTATTTGCTGTTCAAATAGTAACATTAGGGGCATCTGATGTCAAATAAAAAGAATATAAAATAAATGCTCAATTAAAACCCTCCATACCGGAAGTTACAGACAATCCACATATTGCATATTATGTCAATCAAATAATAGCTATTTTGCAGCCGATAAAGTAAATTATCCTGCCTTCAAAAAAACTATAGCAATTGCTGCAGAACGCAGAGTTTTCGCGTGATTTCTTATTTTGTTAAGTCTCTGATGAATACATGCCTGAAGGATTGTCTGA
>OGFY01000048.1_pt1 | contig 110558 bp, 83 predicted proteins | sample 1570951 | NCBI WGS metagenome assembly OGFY01 (sample SAMEA2581942, study PRJEB24529) | metagenome | biome: Human gut stool | place: China | collected 2011
GTGCCGTATCTGATTCCATCACACCTAGCTGTCATTTCCGTCTTTCACCGAACGAAGCCCTCTATGGTTTGGGGCAGTATCGTGACGGACATATGAATCTACGGGGTATTAAACGCGAACTGATACAATACAACACGCAAGCCGCCATACCCGTAGTATACTCTACCGGTGGGTGGGGAGTATTTTGGAACAATCCTTCACGTACAATCTTTGAAGATACACAAACCGGTATGAGTTTCATATCCGACTATGGAACAACAGTAGACTACTATCTCTTTGTAGGCGAAACACTTGACAAACTCGTAGCTTCGTATCGTTCGCTTACTGGTACCGTACCCATGTTACCCGATTGGGCACTAGGCTTTCATCAAAGCCGTAATCGCTACCACAACCACAAAGAAGTATTGCAGACTGTAGAACGCATGAATCATGAACAAATACCGCTAAGTACCATCTTTATTGACTATCATCATTGGGGTAAATACGGCACAGGCTCATTCCGTTTTGATGAACGTGACTTTCCCAATATACCCGCCATGCTCGACACCTTGCACAAAAAATATGACACCAAAGTCGTACTCACCGTATGGCCCTGCTTCAAGCCAAACACTGAAAATTATAAAGAAATGTCCGATAAAGGATATCTCCTTGACGGCGCCAAAGCCATTGACGGCATTATCTATGACACATTCAACCCTGAAGCAGCTAAAATGTATTGGGATAAATTCTCAGCTTTACTCAAATATGACATTGATGGCTGGTTCCTAGATGGCCCTGAACCTGATCATGTAGTATCGTTCCTACCCACCACTACTTACTTAGGTTCGGCCCAACGTGTACGTAATATCTACCCACTAGTGCATACCGGTCACTTCTACGAAGGCATCACTCAAGCACAGCCCAACCATCGCCCTTATGTATTGACTCGTTGTGCTTGGGCCGGACAACAGAAATACGGTACTGCCGTATGGTCAGGCGATATACCTGCCACATTCGATGAATTAAGATTGCAAGTGACAGCCGGACTTAACTTCACAGCTACTGGTATTCCCTATTGGACTACCGATATAGGAGGCTATCTAGGTGGCAATGCAGCTGATGAAGCCTACCGTGAACTCTTCACCCGTTGGTTCCAATATGGTACTTTCTGTCCCATTTTCCGTTCCCATGGTCGCCGACATCCCGGCAATACAACGGGTCCTAACGAGCTTTGGGCCTATGGCAAGCGTGTACAAGACATCTGTACCAACTTTATCCATTTGCGCTACCGCCTTATGCCTTATATTTATACACTCACTGCACAAACTACCCTGCACGGCTATACTCCCATGCGTCTATTGGCCTTCGATTTCGCCAACGACCCGAAAGTAATCAATTGCAAAGATGAGTTTATGTATGGTCCTGCATTCCTAGTATGTCCCGTACTACAAGCAGGAGTTACCCAACGCCAAGTCTATCTACCTAAAGGTACTTGCTGGTTCGATTTCTGGAACAATACTTCTTATCAAGGAGGAACTACCCTCCAAGCCGCCGCACCGCTCCATCGTATACCACTTTACGTCAGAGCAGGTTCTATCATACCTTACTATGCCAAAAGTCTGAAGCATATAAATAGCGACACATCCATCGAGGTGTCTATCTATCCCGGATCTGATGGTCAGTTTGTGCTCTATGAAGACGACGGTACGACCTATGATTATCAAAAAGGTAAATACCATATCACCTTGTTGCAATGGAACGAGCAGCAACGGACATTTACTATCCGCCCAGTCCAAGGTAAACCATCCAAACAACGTACCATCACCCTTCGTCTCAAAGGCACCAATAGCAAAAAAGAAGTTGTAAAGCAGTTGAAATACAGTGATAAAGTAATGTCCGTATCATTTTAAATCAAAGACCAACCATGAGAAAACATTTATTTTGTTTATTAATTATCATGATGTATAGCTTTGGCAGTGTGTCAATTCCCTATGCGTACTCCATGCATACAACTATAAATACCCCCATGCAACAATATCATTCTTTGCAGAAAGAGCTAGCCAAAGGTTGGAATACTTGGGACACCCGTAGCGTACTGACACATGTCTACCTTCCCTACGGGTTTGCCATTGATCTGAATTTGATTGATATGAACGGGCATCGGGCCAGTCAATTCAAAGTAGGTGCACGTGGCATTGACAAACCTATATTAAAACCTCATGCACATACCTACGATGGAACTTATACCAAAATGGAGGTGAAATGGCATGGCTATGCCTGGATGATAGAAAGTGCAGCCAAAGGCAGTACTAATATTATTATAGTGACCAACCTCAATGGCAAGAAAGGAGCCAAACTGGCAGTAATACCCAAATCATTATGGGGACGTGGAAATATTATACATTATAATTCTGAGGAAATCTACTTAGCGCCCAAAGACAAATCAGTACCTGTAAAAGCTCACTTATTGGGTGCTCCAGTAGAGCAAAAGGGGCGTGACTTACTAATATCGACCGATACCCAGATTGCCATTTGTTGCGGTATGACCTCTACATTGGAACAGGCAGTACAAAGAGTAAAACAATGCGGCGAAGAGTTTGTGGTTGAAAACAAACTGAAATACGGTAAAAACTACGATTGCTATAATGTCATGCAAACGATCTTGGGGTGGAATAACATCTATGATCCCGGCATCCGCAAGGTGATTACCCCTGTAAGTCGCATCTGGAGTTCGGAATGGTTTGCCAGTGTAGATTTTGGCGGGTTTACGCTATTCTGTTGGGATACTTATTTTGCTTCGATGATGCTGGCAGTGGGGAATAAAGCACTGGCCTATGCCAATGCTGTGGAGATCACCAAAGCCATAACCGAATCGGGATTTGTTCCCAACTGTTATTATAGTAACGGATTCAAATCACGTGACCGCTCACAACCCCCAGTAGGGTCAATGGCTGTTTGGACTCTCTATCAGCAGTACGGTGACAAGTGGCTACTCGAACTGCTCTACAATGAACTTCTTTCCTGGAATAATTGGTGGATTGAGAATCGTTCATGGGAAGGGCTGTTCTGCTTCGGCAGTTCTCCTTACGAAAAGGTAAGCTATTTCCGCTCGGAATATGACCAAAACACCGCTTATGCAGCTTGTCTGGAATCGGGGTTAGACAATTCGTCCATGTTCGATGGTGTCCCTTTCAATAAAGTCACACATATGCAAGAACAACAGGATGTAGGCCTCTCTTCGCTCTTCGTGATGGATTGCGACTATCTGGCACAAATTGCCCACACGTTGAATAAAAAGGAAGACGCTGTTATGCTTGAAGACCGTGCTGATAAATACCGTGACAATATCAATCAGCTTTGGGACAAGGAAAAAGGACTTTATTACAACCGCTCCACTCAAAACGGTAAGTTTAACCGTCGCATATCACCCACCAATTTCTATCCGCTTTTGGCTAAAGCAGCCAGCCAAAAGCAAGCCGAACGAATGATGAAAGAGCATCTTCTTAACCCCGAAGAGTTTTGGGGTGAATATGTCATTCCTTCGGTTCCACGCAATGATCCGGCTTTTAAAAATAATGACTATTGGCGCGGACGTATTTGGGCTCCACTCAACTTTCTGGTATATATGGGATTACGGAATTATGACCTTTCCAAAGAGTGTCGGCAATTGTCTGACAAATCAGAGAAACTACTTTTGAAATCATGGCTTAAAGATGGCTATGTTTTCGAAAACTACAATGCCACCACGGGCGAAGGTGATGATTCCGTACGCAGTGACAAATTCTATCATTGGGGTGCCTTATTGGGCTATATCACACTAATAGAAAACGGAGTAGTAGAATTATGAAAAACATAAATATAATATGAAGAACAAATCTCAACTAATTCGATGGAAACTATGCAACAGCCTTCTGCTTTTAATATGGCTATGCCCGACATGGACAAACAGTTTACATGCCGGTAACCTCCCGTTGGCCTTAGACGATAATATTTCATCAGGACGTTTTACTCTGTCACTGTCCGGCAAAGGTTGGTATATGTGGCGAGACAAGCAAGCGACGTGGAAGAATGACCGTCTTTACCTACCTCATGAAGCAATCAATCTAACACAACTCCCTGCCAACGCTCCTACGGGGGGATGGGGGACGCTTACACCTGCCATAGCTATGCCAGTACAGGTACCTGGAACGGTGGAAGAATATACTACCACTTCCGACAATCCGCACCCGGACGATGGTACAGGTGTGAGCTGGTGGTTCAGGACTATCAATCTACCCACACACTTGCAAGGAAAACGCGTCGTACTACACTTTGAATCTGTGCGGCAACGTGCTGAAGTCTATTTGGACGGACATCTAGTAGGCTATGATGTTATCGGTGAAAGTCCTTTCGATGTAGACATCACCCCAGCAGTACAGTGGGGGGAAAAACAGCAATTAGCTATCAGAGTAACGCATCCGGGTGGAAACTTTCATTGGCAAGATTTCAATGAAATGAGGTGGGGAGCATATAAGATGATTCCCGGCCGGTCGTTTGGTGGCATTATTGGACGCGTCACACTTAATGCCCTAAATCCTATCCACATCTCTGACATTTATATGCAGAACCAGCCCAACCCACAGCAAGTAAAAGCTATACTTACTGTGCGAAATGACGAAAAGTCCACTCACCATGATAAATACAATCTTGAAGTAGTGCTGCATGAGAAAGGAAATGAGAGCCAAGTGATAGGCACACAAACTATCACTCTCAAGCAACTCAAGTTTGGTGACAATCAAATAGAATTAACCTTTGACTGTCCCCATGCCAAACTTTGGCAACTCGAAAGTCCACACTTATATCTTTGCAAGGCTATACTTCAATCATCGAAGCGCATCACACTCGATACCACAACGCAACAGTTCGGTTTTCGCTGGTTTCAGCCTACTGGTATTGGTGAGGATGCCAAGTTAGTACTGAATGGCCGCAGGATAATGCTGCGCACAGCCATCAGTTGGGGGTATTGGCCTGTGACAGGACTCTATGCTACCCCCGAAATGGCCGACAGACAGATACGTACAGCCAAACGATTGGGGCTGAATATGCTCAATTTCCATCGCTCTATAGGTTCCCCCATAGTACTTGACAAAGCTGACGAATTAGGTCTGCTTTATTATGAAGAGCCAGGAGGGTTTCATGCAGCCGGACGTGACTCATTTGCCCGTGCACAAGCCAATATAAAACTGACACGTATGATAAAGCGTGACCGCAGCCATCCGTCACTCATCATCTACAACCTGATTAATGAATGGGGCGGTCCCAAAAGTCGTGATAAATGGCTTACCACCAAACGCATGAACGATATGCGTCAAGCCCACCGAATTGATCCTAGTCGGGTGATGACATTCACTTCAGGGTGGGCAGGCCAAGAACATACCGAAGAGGATGCCAAAGCCCATATGCTCCCTTTTGATACTACCCTCTACCGCAAAGGATGGTATGACAACCATCGAGCAGGAGGCCCGGCCACATGGGAAGAAGGCTATTACCGAAGTACAAAAAATAACCTAATGTTTACCACCAACCGTACCGAAGTGTATATGCGTGGCGAAGAGGGAGCTATCTCCACTCCTCCACGTTTGGCGCTGATAGAAAAACAAATAGGACTTGACGGAGTTACCGGTTGGGATGGGCTACTTTGGAAGAAACAATATATCGCTTTTAAAAAATTCTTCGAACAAAAAGGGTTGCAGGCAAGTTTTGCCACCATCGACGAATGGACACAGAGTATGGGTGATGTACAGCTCGACCACCAAGGTAGACGTTTACAGGGTATGCGTATGCAGAATATAGGCGATATCTATGCCGTGAACGGATGGGAATCCATGCCTTATGACAATCATTCGGGTATTGTTGATATTTACCGCAACTGCAAAGGTCATGAAGAAGTGTTCACCTACTACACGCAGCCTTGTTATGTGACCGTATCACCTTGCAGCCAGTTTTTAAAGTTACCCCATAGTGTAAAAGTGGATTTCCATCTCATCAACGAGAATATCTTGAAAGGTAATTACCAATTGGTAGTAACTACCATATCACCACAAGGAAAAGAAACTCAGCAACTTCGCAAAGCAGTAACTGTCAAAGGTAGTGATTGCTATGGGCAACTCTTACATGAACAGCTCACCATCAACATATCGCAAGGTGAAGGTATGCATCGTATCAAAGCCTGCTTGATAAATGAAACAGGCAAAAAATGCGCTGAGGGTGAAGATAGCGTGTTGGCCATCGAAGACAATAAGCAACTGATATCCGGACGAGGAGCACTCTATAGTTCATCTGCTCCAAATGACGCTACGGCTATTTATTACCAAAATCAAACAGACCAGCCGTTGCCTGCCTTTAATCCGAGTATGCCCGCACTCGATTGGCTTGTGGTAACTCGTCCGTCACTTGACGCTCCCCACCCCATCCCCGAAGAAGCTTTCTGTAACAACGGACAGCCTGCTTTCAAAGTATTATGGTTTAAAGATAACGATATAGGAGCTTTAGCCGGTGTGTCCTCCGACACAAAGATCGACCACACCTTTGTGGAAGGTGAACAGCCTCACAAGCTAATTCCCGCCAATCAATCATTCTCTGCTATCTGGAAAGGCAAACTAAAAGTCCCTTTGACCGGTACATTTCTCCTCGGAGTATCATCCAATCAAGGTATGCGCTTGTCAGTCAACGGAAAACGTATCATTGATGAATGGAGAAACAATAAACAACAAACTATCACCCGTCCTTTCCAATTGGAAGCAGGACAAGAGATAGAGATAAGTGTGGAATATAGTCAAAACGCTCCTTCGGGCAGTGTACAATTAGTATGGTCACTTCCCAACTCGGCGAGCATCTCACCACAGCATTTGCTTAACAGGGTGAAAAAAGACGGAACTACACTAATACTCCTCAAATCAGCCGAGTCGTGGATGGATGCCATAGCACAAGCTACCGGATGTGTCTATAAAGGATTTTACTCAGTAGGACGCAATTGGATAGGTGGTATTCACTTCGTAAAAGAACATCCCCTGTTTAATGGACTGCCCACCAACACAGCTATGGGATGGCCTTACCAAGCATTGGTGCACGAGGGAGATAAGAGATTAGGGTTCTATTTGGAAGGTGATGAAATGATTGTAGGCTCCTATCGTACTACCCCCTTTTGCCTAGGTTCTACTTTGGGAATCATTCCTTATGGTAAAGGGAGAATAATCTACTCTACACTTGATGTTGTAGACAACTTACTGTCACAAGAACCGGCAGCCGAAGTGGCTAGAAAACTTTTTTGCAATATGCTTTCTATTAGTAACTGGTAAAGTAATCTGCAAACTAAAAGATGGGTAGCCCGCTCAGGCTACCCATCTATAAATTATTATTGCTGTCCGATAAAGTTTTTTCTATCCTCATAAAATAAGGGCTGCTTCCCTTTTCCAGAATCAGCCCTTTTGGTTATCTTTGAGTTAGCACACAAAAAGTTTAACCATGGGTAAAAGTACACATTTTCTCGGACAGCCGCTCTATAGTCAGTTAATAAAATTGCTTGATAAGTCGCAAATCCTTCAAATCAGCCGTAATAATGGTGGTGAAAGGTACACCAAACGCTTTGACGTCTGGGTTCATCTTGTTGTTATGCTCTATGCTGTCATCATGCGCTTCGATTCCTTACGCGAGATAACAGCGTCGTTGCTTGCCGAAGCACGCAAACTGCGACATCTTGGCATCACGTTCAAGATAGGTCGGAGTACTCTTGCCGATGCCAACAAGCGACGTCCGGAGATCATTTTTGAAGCTATATATCGCCAGTTATATGGCACTTACCGGCATACATTTTCTTCGGACAGCCGGAATCGCAAAATGCCCCAATGGATGAAACGCTTGCAAATAATCGACTCCACCACCATCACCTTGTTTTCCAACCTGCTCTTCAAGGGTGTTGGACGACATCCTAAGAGCGGCAAGAAAAAGGGAGGAATCAAAGTGCATACAGTTATCCACGCCAATGAGGGGGTGCCATCTGAAATACGGTTCACATCAGCCGCGACAAACGATTCATTCATGCTCAAGCCCTCCACTCTGAACAAGGGAGATATCATGACCATGGATCGGGCTTATGTTGATTATGAGAAGTTTGAACAGCTCACACAAAGAGGAGTGATTTACGTAACCAAGATGAAGAAGTCGTTGACATTCTCCATTCAACAGGACTGTATGTGGCAGACCCCTGAAGGACTTATGGAAGTGAGGATACAGTATGTAACCTTCACCAAGCAGATAAAAGGAGGAGAGATTATTACACATCACGCACGCATAATAACCTATGCGGATACTTGCAAGCACCGTCTTATATCCCTATTGACCAACGATATGGATTATGACCCTGCTGAAATAATAGCCATATACCGTCAGCGTTGGGAGATTGAATTGTTGTTCAAGCAGATAAAGCAGAATTTTCCATTGAAGTATTTCTACGGAGAAAGTGCAAATGCAATCAAGATTCAAATTTGGATCACACTTATTGCCAACCTGCTTCTGATGGTCATGCAGCGGGGACTTACACGTTCATGGAGTTTTTCCGGTCTGGCCACGATGGTTAGGATAAACTTGATGTACTATGTGGACTTCTACAGTCTATTCAACCATCCCGAGAAAGATTGGGAAAATATGCTAAAAACTGCAGCAGGGGAACCACACCAACCGTCACTGTTTGATTGAGGGGGCTTGGATATGTTTAAAACAAGACTCGACCACTGAGTATCAGTAGTCGAGACATATGTTAGTGTTATATATGAGTTTTATCGGACAGCAATAATTGTCAATAGGCTCAATGGCGAATGACTGACGAAGTTCCTTTTCATCCATCAGTCCCTCAATGACCACTGGCTTTCCTTGTTGTTCACGTTTGTCTATCGCTTCCATAAGGTAGCGTACCTCAGCCTCACATTTTGGACAAGTACCTGGACAATCTCCTTTGTGAGGGCACTCCTCAATTTTATAAGGAATCTCGTTCGCATCCGCAATGCGTTTGCGAAGCTCTTTCAAAATCTTGCAAATTCTTTTTCCTCGTTCCATGTTTAATGCTTTTTTATGGTGTATGTAAATCGTTCAATATCTGTAATACCCATCTGACGAAGGGCTTTAATGCTGTTTTCCACATCTGATTCCGTGTTGAACTCAGGAATGAGCGGCACTCTGACCGTTATTTTTGCCTTGTTGTCAATCAGATGCTGTAGGTTTTTGATGACAAGAGAGTTATCACATCCCGTATATGCCTTGTATATCGCAGGATTCATATCTTTGATGTCCACAATCCAATGGTCAATAAGACCCTTAGTCACGCTCACAAATACCTCTGGCACATTCAAGGAAGTTTCGATGTTTATCTTCCAGCTTTTGGGGCAATATGATTTGAAATGCAGAATCTCCTTGCATGACAATAGAGGTTCGCCACCGCCAAAGGTCACGCCGCCACCTGTCGCTCGAAAGTACAAATCATCCTTCTTTACTTTATGGAAAAGTTCTTCGGGCGTAAAGCGTTTCCACACTCCTTTTGGTGACAGTGCTTGTGGATTCAGGCAATACTTGCAGCTCAGCGGACAGCCGTGGAAGGCTACAAGCGTAGTTACACCTGCACCATCCACACCAATCCGATGTCTGCTGATTCCTATGAGGATAGAAGTCTTCATCTGCTTTTACAAACTAACGGTTTTTTTGAAAGCATAACATTTCTCATGTGTATCGAAATCTTCATACTCGTAATAACGTGCCTTTAACTCTTTTGTGGTTGTATCTGTTTGAATGTTATTATTATCTGCCAGCCTCAGTTATGCAATAATACTCCCAAAAGGATTTGGGCAAAGTGACATTTTGCAAAAGTATAGCCTTTCTGAAGAGAGGGGCAACTTGTTCAGGCTTGTAGCCAGCAATACCACAACCAATAGGAGTTACGAGAAATTTGAGTTCTTGATGTCCTTTGGCAAACTCGATAAAGCGGTTGATGTTCTTAGCCATTTCTACAATACCTTCCATCGAAGAGATGGCGTAACTTTGACCTTGTAATCCGTCGCCTTGCCCCCATACAGCTCCAAAATGCTTTGCAGCCGCCTTGGCTGCTCCACCCATGTGATGACCGTCTTTGTTGCTGCCAAAAACAAACACCTCGCCATCGGACAAAGAATCAATTTTCTCGGGAGTGACACGATGTTTATCATCTCGTTCAACCGCTGCATATATTTCAGCTCTCTCCATTTTATCGCATAAGTTAATAGCCTCATTAAGTGCTTTATCCTTTTTCTCTTCTTCCTCCTTGAGCTCCAAGTCTTTGATGGTACGTTCTTTCCAAGATTCATAATAAGCCTGCCATGCTCTCTGATTAGGACCAGAAATTTCGGAATAGAGTAGATAGAGGAAAAGCGCCTTAGCCGATACATCACCATTGACACCAAACTCGCTCAATTCTCTATTGATCACCAATCGGTTGATGGTGTACTTGCCCTCGGCATAAACATAATGAGCCTCAAAGACACACAGACCCGTCCAGCTGCGGTAGTAACGGATATATTCGTCGTCGCAATACATAAACCAATGGTCTTCTTGAGCTTCAGGTATATGCCCCTGGCGAAGGATAGCCATATCCGGATTCTCCATAGAGAATTTCATATCGATGGTTGATATATTATCGGTAGGCATGGGTTGAATATTCCAACTCTCTTTAGTAGCCTTTGTCTCCTTAGAAGGTGTGGGATTCTCCCCATTCAAAAACTTTCCCATGTGACCATAACCCAACTTCCAGAGCATTACTACTTCCTGCTGCTGTAGTTGCTTGCTTTTAGGCTTATAGTCAGGCTGTTCCTCGCAAGCTTTGTAGAATGCTGTGACCACATCCTTCATTTCATCAGTCAGGTAGCTCATAGCTTTCTGCTTCATCCATTCCGGAATACCCCAAAGATGTTCGGCTATGCATCCCACAATAGCTCCCAAAGTGTCAGCATCGGCACCAAGGCTGACTGCTCGGCGAATGGCATCCTCAAAACTGTTGCTTTCGTAGATGATTTGCAAGGCTGGAGGTATCGTACCTTGGCAGGTTTCGTCGAATCGGTTCTTGTAGTCATCCAAGTCCACTGAACTAGCAAAACCAAAGTCGCTTGCTGTGCAGATAGTAATATCTATAATCTCGGATTGAAGCGTTTTGGGAGTAACCAAACCATCACCCGAGTCAATGGCACAATGGATAGCCCATGCTACGGCCTGTGCCCCTTTTATTCCCATAGGGTGGTTGTGAGTGCAGGCAGCCGATAGTTTAGCTTGCTCAATCACTTCATTGTCGTCCCTGAAATACATGCCAATAGGACTCACCCTCATGGCACTTCCATTACCAAAGCTACCATAAGGCTGCGGATGATCGCTCAGTACCCATTGGCGGAAACGCCCTCCGAATCCACCTTTTGGTGACATATAGCGTCGGCACCAATCATGAAGACTTTCGCCATAGTCGCGGCCTTTGAGGATGGCATCGGCTATAGCTACGGTACAAATCGTGTCATCTGTAAAATTATTCTTATCGGAGAAGAGTTCAAAATTATAATCGTTCGTAGCGTCGAACTCGTAGCGGCTACCTACAATATCGCCAATAATTGCACCTAACATACGCTTAAAATGTTATTTGGGTTATTACTTGGGTGAAAACGTGAATGACTAAAAGTCGAACGGATATTTGCGCCATTCCTTGGAGGCATTGGCTTTGTTGAATGCTTCTTCGTCGAATGAATACACATATAGGGCTCTCGGGGTAGATGCGGTTTCGGCCAATACGCCTGCTGGCATCATGCAGCTACGTTCATCCTCCATTTCCTTCTTTTTGAGGAAGCCCGAAGCCTCCATTTTACGCATGAAGTTGCGTCGGTCGTATTTCTTCTCATGAATCAGTTCGTAGATACGCTGCAGTTCATCCATCTTAAATTCCTTGTCCAGTAGTTTGAAGGCAATTGGCGAGATGCGAAGTTTCTCCTGAAGTTTCTCTCGGGCCATGCTGATAATCTCCGCATGGTCAAAAGCGAGGGAAGGCAAGTTATTCCATTCATGCCATTTGGCACGAGCTGCATCGTCTCCTGCAATCACCTCGTAATCATTCTTGCTGACAAGCGCAAAGAAAGCCACCGTCAGTACACGTTCACGGGGGTCACGATCAACGCTACTGAATACGTGAAACTGCTCCAGATAGACATCTTTGACGTTTGTCTCTTCGCACAATTCTCTTCTTGCTCCCTCTTCTACGGTTTCATTCATATTGAGGAAGCCACCCGGCAAAGCCCATGCTCCTTTGTAGGGCTCTATACCACGCTCGATAAGCAAGATATGGATGCTTGTACCATCAAAACCGAAGATGACACTATCGGTTGTTACGGCTGGATGTGGATATTTGTAAGTGTACATGATTGAAGTTTTTATCAAATTACGGATGCAAATGTAATGCGTAAAAATGACGCACACAAATATTTAGGCGTAAAAATGACGCAGGAGGCCAAGATTTAACATTTCAACCTAAAGAAAGCACATAAAAATCGCCTCCATTCTGTCTTTATATATCTATTCTAATAACATATGAACATAGTACAAAATCTTCGCAAAACCCTATCAGAAATAGGGGAAATCCGTTGATTATTAGCAGATTATTTTGTATCTTTGTGTTATAGAAGTTACACTAAAAACGGATAATATGGATGCAATACTCTTACTCTTGATAGGCTATGTAATCTCCCGAGCCTTTTTGGATGATGGGCACAAAAAAAGGAACCGACCCAAAAGGCGCAACACCTCCTTTTGGGACGATTCCTCATATTCTGCCTATGATACTTGGCGGAAATCTCACGGCGACCAGAACTCACTGTTCTGATGGCCCCACTTAGCTTGCACAGTCAATAACCCTCAACAACACCACCCGATGAAGAAACAAATATTCCTTGCCCTCCTGTCCTTCACCTCTTTCTACTGTTACGCTCAGACGAGCCAGAAAGCAGTCGCTGATACCCTTACTGTAGCTACTCCTATCGAGATGTGGGAGTATAAAACCATCTATGTGGACAACACCCATCTCTACGCCCGACAAGGCGAAGTGGAGTTCAAAGCGCACAAGGATGCAGAGAACTTGAACCAGTACGGTAGGGAAGGATGGGAGTTGATAGCTGTCACCCCTGTCATTGCCGAACCGATGGGCAATAACCGTACCTACACCCAAAAGCTTGTCTACACCTTCAAGCGCAGGCTGCAAGCCAAGCGTTAGGCTGCCTCTGTAATGTTGCAGTTCAGCGCCTGAAGCTTCTGCACAACCTCCTCACGTGTCTTTCTGATGAACTCCAGCAAGACCATCGGGTTGATTCTCTTACCCGATGCCCCTCTCACGCCCAAATGCAGGTGTGCCGAGGTGGACATCCCTGTATTTCCAGATACCGCAATCACTTCTCCAGCTCTCACGCTATCACCTTTTCGGACTAAAGGTCTGGAGAGGTGGCAGTAAGAGCAGGTATAAGCCCCAGGGTGACGAATGATAACGTACTTGCCCGACCGCTTGTCCGACGACACCGCAATCACCTCCCCATCCATCACACTATACACCTCTTCATATCTCGCGCGAAGGTCGATACCCTCGTGCATTATCCATTTTCGCATCACAGGATGTCTGCGCATCCCATACGGTGAAGTCACTTTGATATGGCTTAGCGGATAAGCCACGCTCAGGTATTGACGGAATAAATCCATCTTCATCGAGTCCACATTCACCACATCCAACTCCGCTGTCTTCCCTTTTGTGGAAACAGCCTTCTGCACGTCATCAGTAACAATCGTTGCTGGTGGCGTGCTGTCATTTGATGCTTGATGAACCACCGAGTCTTTCGGTAATTTCTGCTCAACACGCTTCACCTTGTAAAGCGAGGAAGAGCGAGCAATTGTATTGAATTGAGCAAGGGCTGTCACAGATACACCCAAACAAATCATCGTCATTATAAGATTCTTCATAAGGCAAAGTTATGTCTTTCCTGCCACATGAAGATGGCCACAGAATAAAGTATAAGATAGTTTATATTATTGTACCTTGTAATTGTACCTTGTCTAAGAACCGTAAAACAAGCACAAACACCCATATACAAAACATTAAGGTCTAATTAGAAAGTACAATTTCTATCCCAGTGATTAAGAATGCATAAAAGGTATTATCTGTATTATGTATTAGACTAAGAATTAGACTTAATTGCGCTATATTTGTTTCACGATTGTGGAAATGAACTGTTAAGTAATTATGATTAGAAGTTATTTTGAAGACGATGAGATTCCCTACGAGGTATTGAATCGTTTCGGTCTCAGTCAGGAGATGATTGAAGACCTTCCCCAGAACGTACTTTCTGGAATCCGTGACGGTCGCCGTTCCCCCGTCTTACCTATTTGTTATACGTGCGAGGATGGATTCAAGGTTCACGACCGAGCACGTTTCTCATTGCTCCGAGACGAGGAAGGCGGTGATGTTCAAGTCATGTTCTACCCCAAGCAGACGCGCGTCACCCTAGAACTCTTCAATCCTGCCGAGCAGGCCATGCTCCGAGAGGGCAAAGCCATCATTGGCATGAAGACCACCGAGGACGGACGTGACGTACAAGCCTTTCACCAGTTGGATGCCGACACCTTGCAGGTACTCACCGTACCTACACCTGTCATTGGCAACAACCTGCAAGTGCTGGCCGACCATTTCAACCTGAGTGCCGCCGAGCTCAACTGCTTGAAGAATGGCGAGCCCCTCACCATTGCCGATGAAAAGGAAGAAGTCACTTTCGGTATCGACTTGAACGATGCCAAAGGCTTCCGACACTGCATGGGCAATGCCCAGAAGTGGAAAGAGCAGGCAGGTCAGGCCATGGACACCTACACCTTCGGCATATTCGGCTGTTGGGTGAAGGATGGCGAAGGCAACCTTGACTACGTCCCGGAAGAACAGTACACAGAAGCCATGTGGGAAGTACAGAAGCAGATCGGTATGAGCCGTGCCTCTGTCCACAAGATGTAAAACCCTAACAACAACGACAATGGCAAAAGAAAAATTCTATCCTGTAGAAGTTCTCGTCGAGAAGATGCAGAACGGAGAAATCGGTTGGCTGGAATACGTCAACCATTACTCACGCAAGATGAAAAAGGAATATGCTCAGTGGTGCAGCGATGAAGGCAAGTCCATTTGCGATGACACCGCCGAGGAGTTCCTCGCTTTGAAGAGCGTAGAGATGGAAGAAGCTATGGAGAAGGGCGATCTCTAATCGTCCGCTCTCATAGGAAATACCCAATCATAACCCATTCCTATGTCAATTAGAAAGAATACAAACCCACGCAGTCTTGACCTGAGTCCCGAGTTGCAGGATATTCTGGTAAGGAACGGAATGCAAGCCCACATCACCGGCAGCAGCAACGGCTTCCAGCTGGTGGTGCAAGGCCATGACTCCCCCGTTCTTGCCTACAACATTTCCGAGAAGCAGCTCAAGGCACTCACCGATTGGGGCACCAACTTCGTCAACAAGCAAGCGTACAACACCTTCGCAGGATTGGTTCAAAACGATTTTGACCTTCCCAAGAACTTTGTTCACGCACGCAATGCCAACGGCAGAGTCACCATGGGTCTCCATGGCTACCGCATCGGTGAAGGCGAGTACGGCAGGATGGCACGACCCTTTTGGGGATGGCATACCGATTGCAGGCACACCCCCTTCTTAGGCTGGACACCCCGACAACAGGAAGGCTATCACCTCAGACGTATCGGTGGCGAACTCTTCTATGCAGGTGCTCCTATGGCACCTGGTCGTCCCGACGGAAGGATGAAGCCTGGCGAGCTGATGAATGGAGGTTACGGCTTCTATTATAAAGGCTCGCAGGCGCAAACCGTCCCTCCACAAAGGGATGTGCTGGCCAACTTGCAGACCGTCATCGAACCCGTCCCAGCTGTGGAACGAACCACCAAACCCGCCACTCCTTACAAGGAAGTCATCACCTCCGATGTCTATTTCACCAATGAGAAATGGCAGGAAGTCTTGGCTTCACACGGCCTTATCATTGATGCCAACACGAAGACCCTCACGGTGCAGAGTGCAGGCAGTCCGGCAGACTTGCAGTACGACCTCACGGACGAAGAACTGAGGAAGCTCACCTCTAACTCCTTGAAGGAAGTCCCCATGGCCGACCGATTACAAGTCCTGAACAATGTCATTGGCAAGGACTTCAAGGATACCGTCACGATGGACACGCTCAACAGCAAGCAATCCGTTGACCTCGCCTTGACCGACCAAGCCAAGGCCGAGATTGACCAGCAGTTAGGCTATACCGCCCGACAGGCTGGTCTCACCGTCCAAGGCAACGACATCCTGATGAACGAGCAAGTCACTCCCGATATGCTCCGACAACCGTTGGATGAGAATGCCGTAGATGGCAGAGACATCGAAGAAGGCAAAGGCTGGTTCCGTGAAGGCAGGCATGGAAGAGCCGTTGATGTGCAAGACATCCGTGTCGAGCGCATCGAACCTCCGAAGCCCGAACAGCCCACTTCAAATCAGGAACAACCCAAGGAACAAGGCAAAGACAAAACTGCCGAGAGTGAAGTCAAGTACCGCATGACCGCTGTCATCAACGGTCAGACCATCAGTCACGACATCACCGAGAAGCAGTACAACAAGTTCATGGCCTTGGACGATGAACATCGCATGAAGCTCTTCGCTAAGGTCTTCCCCGAGGTGGACATCAAGAATGTGCCCAAGGAGAAAGACCCTAACGGCCTTACCTTTGGTGAAAAGCTCTTCGCAGGACTCTCCGCAGCCTTGGGTGTCGCCCACGATGTCGGGCATATCTACAACGATGTGCATGGCCCACGTCCCGACATCTATATCAACCATACCGAACATCACCTACTTCCTGAAAGAGTCTATTTCAAGCCAGGTGTCGATACCCCGATGGATGTGGCCGCCCGAGCCTACGAGGCGCAAGTCAATGCCGAGATCCGTCATATGGAAATGCATCATGGTATGTAACCCAAAGCCCCCAGTGTATGAAAAGTAAGAAATCCTATTGGTTTGAAGTCAGTGTGCGCCTCCAGCGCATGGCTGACGACGGCTCCAACCGTTCCGTCACCGAGCTCTATGCCGTAGATGCCATCAGCTTCACCGAAGCCGAGAAGCGCATCCAGAAAGAACTCTCAGGTGAGATACGTAGCGGCATGGAAGTCAAAAACATCAATCCAGCCCCTTACAAGGAAGTCTTCTTCACCGACGATGAGAGCGGCGAGCATTGGTACAAAGCCAAGCTCTCGTTTATCACCCTCGATGAAACGACTGGCAAGGAGAAGCGTTCCAACACCACCTACTTGGTACAGGCCGACACTTTCGCCGAAGCCCTCCGTAATGTAGAAAGCTTTATGGACGGAAACAGCGACTATGTCACCGCCAATATATGTGAAACGAAAATCATCGATGTCTATCAGCGATGAAAGTTGTAACCCCAACCAAAGCAATTCCCCATGGACGAATTAACCTTTGAAGATTACAAGCGACGCATCAGCATACAGGAAGTCCTGGAAGATGCAGGTTATCGCTTCAACCGTCGTGACGGAATGCGATGGCCCAGCTACAGTCGTGTAGACAGTGACGGTCGCCGCATCCACGGAGACAAATTTGTCGTCTGTGCCAACGGTATGGCCTGCTTCCAACCCCCTGAGACCAAACGTTACAATGTCATCAGCTTCATTGCCGAGCATCCTAACCTCTTTCCTGAGGGAGGGGCAGGCAAAGACCCCTATGCCGTTGTCAACGAAGTCTGTCATCGGCTGTTGAATGCCCCGATGGAGGAACGTCCCAAGTGGCGCACCTTAGCACCACGCAAGGAGACCAAGCCCTTCAACATGTCGGACTACCAATGTGAGAACTGGATGCGAAACGACTATGAGACCCAACGACGTTTCTTCCCATACTTCATCCCACGCGCCATCACACGGCAGACCCAGCGAGCTTTTGCAGGCCAGTACTGCCTGACCACCTTGAGGGATAAGCCCGGTGCACGGCAGAACCTCTCGTTCCCCATGCGCATCCCCGGCTTGGCCAAGATTGTCGGTTTGGAGCAGCGAGGCGTGCCCGATGAGCACGGCAAGAACTCCTACAAAGGAATGGCCAAAGGCACCAATGCCACCCAAGGCGTATGGATGGGCAGTCCGAAGTTAGGTATCAATGTCTCCACGAACCTCGATAAAGCCAAGCACGTCTTTTGGTTTGAGAGTGCCTTGGATGCCATGGCCTTCTACCAGCTGCGTACCGAACCTTTGAAGCGGCAGATTGCCGAGTACCAGAAGCAGTACAAAGACGACCCTTCCGTGCATGACACCTTGGCCTACTTAAAAGAGGAAGTTGGCAAGTACGACAACGCCGTCTATGTTTCCACAGGTGGCTCCCCCAGCCTTCAACAGCTGAAAGGAGTCCTCTCCAAGACCGAAAAGGCCGACCAGCATGTCTGCTTTGACAATGACAAAGCCGGCCATGTCTTTGCCGTTGACCTCTTGCTCACCCGAGCAGGGAGGAATTTCCAGACCACACTATTGGATAATGGACAGCTGCAAGTCATCGACCAAACCGAAAAGCCGGGCAAGAAATACACGTTGAACTTGGAACCCTTCGAGTTTGACCGTATCGCCCACGTCTTAGGAGTCGGCAATCCCGATATGAAGGACTATGTGGAGAGCATGAGCAATCCCAAAGACCAGAGGTCAGGCGATTATGACTTGCTCCCCACACGTTCCTTGGTGTTGTCATACTACAGTAAGATATTCACCCTGAGCGAACAGTACCACAATGGCGAGTTGCTCCAAGGCATCCCCAAGGAGCAAGAGCCAGAGGTCCTGGGCAGGTACAAGATGGTTATGAACGAGTTGCAGACCCGCTTTCGTGACACTCTGAAAAGCGACCTCGAAGCCTATCAGCATCACAAAAGCGGCATCGACATCGAAGTGCCGCCATCAGGCTATAAAGACTGGAACGAAGTCACCATGGACAAACACCAGTACGACGAGCAAGACACCATCAGCACCGTAGGTGAGGATGGGGAGGTCATCACCGATGAAGTCAACCAAGACCACGAGGAGACGGTAAAGCGAGACGATGATGATGAAGAAACCACTAAACGACATTCACGAAGATAACAGGAGAGCCATGAGAAGATTTGAAACCATCACTTTGCGACCCCATCCGATGCAGTTCGTCATCAACGAGCTCATCGTGATAGTGCTCTGTCTGTTGGCCTTGGCCTACGGAGGCATGGATGGTATCTTCTCCCAGGAATCCATGTATGTCGGCTTGGTTCTTCTTCTCTTCTTGCTGTACAAGTACATCAAGCTTCGCCGCACCATCTATACCGTTACCGCCGAGCAGTTCAAGAAAGCCGAAGGCATCTTCACCCGAGATGAAGACTATATCGAGCTCTACCGCATCATCGACTTTGCCGAGCGCAAGAACCTCCTGCAGCAGCTCTTCGGATTGAAGACCGTCACCATCCTCAGTGGTGACCGTACCACTCCCAAGCTCAGTGTACAAGGCGTGAAGGAAAGTTTCGACTTGGTTGCCCTCACCCGAGAACGCGTAGAATACACCAAAACCCAAAAGCCCATTTATGAAATCACCAATCGCTATTAAAAGCATCCTCGTTGCCATCCTGACCCTGTCTCCCTTTTGCAAGGAAGCCAAGGCGCAGTATGTCCTGACCAACCCCGGTGAGTACATAGCTTTGGCCGAGGGTAATGACCTGCTCAACACCGCCATCAAGGACGAGGCTGAGAACCAGATGAAGACCGCCATGTTGCAGAACACCATTGCCGCCGAGTTCACCAAGATAAAGGAATGGGAAAAGAAGTACAGCAGTTATTTGCAGACCGCTGAAGGCTATGCCTCCAGTTTGAAGGCCGCCACTACCATCTACAACGATGGCGTGCGCATCTTCATCACCATGGGCAAGCTCCGCAAGGCCATTGCCAATAACCCCGAAGGTCCCATTGCCACTATCTCCATGAACAATCTCTATATCGAGACCGCCACCGAGCTCGTCAGCGTCTTCACCTTGTTGAAAGAAGCCGTTGCCAAAGGAGGGAAGGAAAACATGCTCACGGGAGCCGAGCGCAGTCAGACCATGTGGTTACTCAGTGACAAGCTCCATGGGCTCAGCCAGCGCTTCCAGCGTCTGTACCTCTCCATCCGCTATTACACCATGACCGATGTATGGCAGCGAGCCAGCGCAGGCATCATAGACCACAGTTATGCCGAGTTGGCCAGCCAGAGCATGAGCCGATGGCGTAGAGCCGCCAAAGTCGTTTCCAACTATTAACCCCTTCCAGTATGCGTAGAATCATCCTTTCCCTTTTGTTCCTCCTTTGCCTCACCTCCCACCAAGAGGTGCAGGCACAGGTTGACCCTACGTTGGCAGGCATGATATACATGTACACCGACAAAGCCGAGAAAGAACTCAAGGCGCAGGAGCGTTCCATGCTGCTGGAAAGCACCGGCCATATCTGGATCAAGGAAGAGATGAAAGCTACCTACGACCTCCAGAAGAAATTCAATGACTATTTGGATTCCTTCTGTGGTGTCGTCAGCTTGGCCGCCCAAATCTACGGTTTCTATCATGAGATAGACTATCTCGTGACCAATATGAACCGTTTGAGTGTCCAGTTGGAGAAGCACCCGACCAACTCTTTGGCCGTAGCCCTCACTCCCCGAAGAAACCAGATTTATCGGGACATCCTCCTGATGAGTCTCGACATCTGCAACGACATTCGACAAGTCTGCCTGAGTGACGTGAAGATGACCGAAAAGGAACGTATTGAAATTGTCTTCAATATCCGTCCCAAACTCAAGAAGATGAACCAGCATATCGCACGGCTTACCCGAGCAGTCAAGTACACCTCCCTTTTGGACGTATGGGATGAAATCGCCGAGAATGCAAAAGCCCCTGCGGACAAAGGAAATATCGCCAAGCAAGCCATGCGACGGTGGAAGCGAGCAGGCAGAAACAAATAGGTAAACAATAAAAGAACAACAACTATGGGAATATGGAAATCAATAGGCAGAGTAGTCGGCTACCCCCTTCTTCATCCGCAACGCACCGCCCGAGGCATGGGACAAGCCTTGCAAGCCACAGGTAAGACCACCAGCCGAGTCGTGGTAGGTGCAGGTGCAGGCTATGTCGGTTGGGAGAAGCTCACCACTGACAAATCCCTGACACGCATTGTCGGTGATGCCGTCATCGGCAAGGAAACCTGCGACAGTGTCGGTGAAACCGTCAGTACCGTCACCCAGTTGCCCGGCAAGGCCATTGACACCCTCGATGGACTTACCCAATCGGTAGATGGAGCCAGCAACCAGATGAGCGGTATCGGTAACTTCATTCACAATATGTCAGGAGGTAACTTCCTGGACGGTATCGGTAACTTCTTTAGTAATATCGGCAACGGCAAAGTCTCAGGTGCCAGCCTTTTGGGACTTGTCGCCAGTGCCTTTATGCTCTTCGGACGTTTCGGATGGTTTGGTAAGATTGCCGGCGCACTCTTGGGCATGATGATTTTGGGCAACAATATGGGAGCCTCCCAGAGCCAAGCCCAAGTCAGACAACAGCCCGAAGCCCCCGAGCGTCAGCAAGGCGAAGCCCAGCAAGCCAAACCCGAGCAATCCTCCCGACAGGATGCACCCCAGCAACAGCAACCCACCGTACCCACTATTCACCGTTAAAATCGAACAGACATGAGATTTTCAAAGGAAATGATACTCCTCTCCCAAAGCGGCTATGCCATGCCCTTTGAGGACAAGGAAGCCGATGTAACCCCCTCCTTGGCTTTTGGCAAGCAGAAGCATCCCAAGACCGGGGAAACCTTCTTCCACCACGGATGCGACTTTGCTGCCAAGCGCGTGCTACTCTCAGCCGTGGCCGACGGACAAGTCAAGGATATGGGCTTCGATACCACCCACGGCCAGTTCATCGTACTCAAACATGGCAAGTACGAAGTCACCTATGCCCATCTCTCCAAGGTCTATGCCAGTGTCGGCGACCCCGTCAAGGCAGGCAATGTGGTAGGCGTATCCGATGACATGCTCCACCTCTCCACCTCCTACAACGACACCGAGCTTGACCCCATGGCCTTCTTGGCAATGATACTCCAAAACTTGCTCGTCGTCCGCAAGACCGGTAAGCTACCCACCAACGAGTGCTACAGCATCGATATGGACATCAAGACCGACTATGACGACAAGAAAGAAGAGGTGGAACATCTGATGATGCGCTATTGGGCAGACTACTACGAAGCCATTGTCCGAGGGCAATACACCACACCCGAGCGCACCCAGCTCTCGATGCAAAACCTCTTCGCCATAGGCCAAGAGAAGCAACTCTACGGTGAGACCCTTCCCTCCATGCTGAACCCTTTGGGACTCTGGAAACGAGCAGCCGCCTTGATTGGCCGCATTCAAACCCTTTTGATTGCCGACTTTTTGAACTACCTCGCCATCACCAATCAGGTCTATCTGAGCGGTACCAGCGACGATAGTAAAAAAAAACTTTAGGTGAAGCCCTTGCCGACGGCCTACTCATCGACCCCTTGGCCGGACTGGATATAGAGATACAGAGTTTCGACATCCCGAGACTCGTCAGTGTCTATCCCGACCGAGCCCTGATACGATGGTGGACAAAGCTCTGGATCAACAACCATGAGGACGGAGAACCCAGTGTGGAAATCACCCGTGAGCAAGCCATCCGCTTCCTTTGGGACAACATCGACAAAGATGAATGGTGCGAAAGGTACTTTCCCGAACAGATGAAGATGTACCACAACGCCATTCAGCAGACCCGAGAACAGCTATTGCAACAAACCCTCGAAGAGAACCTACAGCAGAAGATATGAAGAATCAGCAACGATTTGCGGAGATAGAGTTTTGTCTGGATAAATACTTCCAGGCCAACTTAGCCCCTGTGATGGAACGAATCCAAAGCGACCTCAACCATAAGCAGCTGGAAGAATACGCACGGTATCAATCCAGCTTCGCAGGTGTGATGCGCAGTATGGCCGATGCTTCTCATGCCATCCCCGGTGTGAATACCACCATGGCTCATGTCCAAGCTACAGGAAAGTGGAACAGCAAGACCGTCGAGGACTATTTGGCCATGTGCCAAAAAGATATTGCAGGCAACAAGACCATTCAAAAGGACTTGGAAAGGCTCGCCGGTGAATGGCGCAAAGCCGTTATCGGTGAAATCGGCAGAGCCCGCTACGACCAACTCTCCAAGCAGCTGGGCAGCGACTTGGCTTATGCCTATTTGGACTACCGAGTGCAGCAACAGATGGTGCAGCACATGGTAGATAAGCAAACGCCCAAGAGTACCGCCGATTACATCCTACGCAAAGCCGCCAGCACCAGTCTCATCGGACTTGGCACCACTATGCAGCGCACCCCACTTGCCCATGAGATTGCAGACAGAGCTGAGAAAGCCTACAATCCCACCAAAGGGGAGCGAGCCGCTGCCCGAGGTGTAGCTTTCGGGATGGATGTCGTCTCCACAGGCTGTGTCGGTTCTTGGGCCTCCGTCGGTAAGTTCGCTGCCACCGAGATCGTCTTTGACGGTATTGAGTGGGCGGTCGGCAAAGCCCGAGGTCAGCAAAAGACCATGACCGTGGAAGAGTGTATCTCCCAAGCCGTCTTCTCCAGCCAAAGGAACGTGTTCCCCGAGCTGCGAAGAAAAGGTAAGGCCGTCAAGCCCTGGGAGAATGACTACGTGAAAGGAGTCAATCAACAACTCACCCGAAAAATGGCCATTGTCACTACCCAATCCCCCTTGCTGAACCTCATGGAACCTCCCAAGCTACCTACACCGAACATTCCTTTTCTTGCTCCGGACGAGAAAACCAAGAAGCAAGCAGAGCTACGTAAGAAATACAACATCCCTGCCGTCATTCAGCCCGGCAAGGAAGAAGAATATATCCGTTCATTGGAAGCTCGTGCCAAGGCCAAGGAGCTAAAGCCGCAAGCACAAGCCACCCCAGCGAACAAAACGGAAAGCAAAGAGCCCGATGCCCAGACAGCGACCGCCGTATCGCCCGAACCAACCCCTCCACAATCGCAATCCACTGAACACCCCCAAGTGCAGAACCCAGCCCAGGACAACAGTTCAGGTTGGGAGAAACTCTTAGGCACGTTTGGCCTCAATGATTTTGGCGACATTGGTCACAACCTCGGCTATGTCATCTCGATGCTTCCCGACCTCCTTGTAGGCATGTGGACAGGTAGAACCAAGTCCATCGGTCTCAAGGACAACCTCATGCCCTATGCTTCGGTATTGGTCGGTATGTTTGTGAAGAACCCCATCCTGAAGATGCTGCTTATCGGAATGGGTGGAGCTAACTTGCTGAACAAAGCAGGCCATGAGGCTTTGGCCAATGCCGAGGGTGAACAGCCCCGGCAAGCCAAGCCCCAGTACATGCGCTATGCCGACGAGCCCCTCAATCCACGCATCAGCGATGTCACCCTCAGTGGCAGCATCCTGATTGCCACGATTGACAAAGTACCTTGCACCGTCCGTCTCACCGAAGATGTCGTGAATGCCCATCGAGCAGGAGCCTTGCCCCTGAACACCTTGGCCAACGCCATCCTCGAACGCAACGAACAACGTCAGGTAGTAATGGATAACAACTACGAACGCCTGCAGGAGCAGCAGCGTCAGCAGCAAGTTATCCTCAAATAGCCGAAGAAGCGCATCATCCTCGGCAAAGGCAGGTATTTGCCAAAGAACATTTAAGTACAACCATTATGACCCAGAAGAATCACCAAGAACAGAAAGCCTCAGATAAGCAGGTAGAGATGATTAGCCAAGCCTTGGAGAAAGCCACCCAAAACAACGGCGTCTTCCTCAATGCCGAGCGTCGTCCACAGCCCTCGCTTTTCCCCCGTGGAAAAGGTGCCAGCGGCTTCAACGCACTAATCTTGGGGCTTCATGCAGACGAAGGCGGCTACAAAACAGGTGTATATACCCTGTTCAATGAAGCCAAGAAAGCCGAAGTCAGCATCAAGCAGAAGCAGCATGGCATCCCTGTCATATTCACCAAGTGGGATTCCTACACCAATATCAAGAACCCCGAGCTCACCCTAAGTAAGGACGAGTACAAGGCATTGAGTCAGGCCGACCAAGCCCTTTACCGTCCCAAGCCCACCCGAGAGCTGCGTGTCCTATTCAATATTGACCAGACCACCATGTCCTCCGTCAAGAAGGATGACTATGCAGCCTTGGTCAAGAAGAACGGCAGTTTGGAGAACCGAGAAGCCAAGCCTGTGGATGACCAGGATAACCGCATCAAGGTTAACGACTTCCTCAAAAAGATCCGTGACAACCTCGTTCCTGTCCGTCGTGACAGCACCGGCGTTGCCCACTACGATTCTGCCAAGGATAGTATCTATGTCCCCGACCAGAAGCGATTTGAGAGCTACGAAGACTATGTGCAGGAAAACCTCCGTCAGGTCGTTACCGCCACTGGTCACCAGCAGCGTCTCGCTCGTCAAGGCGTGGAACTCCCAGGCGGTAAAGCCCCCGAGCAGGACACCCTCAACCGTGAGCGATTGGTCGTAGAACTCGCCTCTGCCATCAAGATGCAGGAGATGGGCATGACCGCCCGACTCACTCCTGAGAGCCAAGCCCTCGTACCCGAGTGGACGAAAGCCATGAAGGAGAGCCCCTGTTATCTGGACAGTGTCGCCGTTGATGTCAACTCCGCCCTCGAAGTCATTGCCAAGGCAGAGAGAGGCGAAAAGGTAGAATACGCCTCCGTCCGCAATGAGCAAAAGACCGCCGAGCTCGCCGATACCCTTGGTCAGAACGGAAAGGTCACCATTGACAATGTGCAGATGATGAAGGATGACAACAACCGTTGGACGATTTACATCAAGCCCGAAGGACAGGAAGGTATCAACCTCTATCCCGAGCGTGATGACCTCAATCGTTTCTTCACCACCATGAAGAATGGCTCTGATGAAGCCATTGACAAGCTCCGTGCTGAACTTGCCCAGAAGTACTACACCATGGCCATGAGCAATCCCCAGCTGAAGGTTGACCTTTTCGGACGCGACACCCCACAGGCCGACATTGACCGTATCACCCATGCCAGCATCTTCCGCACCAAGGACAGCAAACTATTGCTTCTCCCTACCATTGAAGAGTTAGGCAAGCAACGTCCTCGTGAGATAACCAATGCCCAGTGGCAGCGTATGTGGCTCTGTGAGGATATGGCTCGCTACAAAGCCATCCTTGCCGCACAGGTCTTCAAGGATGTCCTTCATCCCGAGCTTACTCAACAGCAAGCCAAGGAAGAAGGTGTAACCCTTCACCAAGTCCCCCAATGGGCGGTCGATTACATCGTCAACGGCAACCCCGAAGGTCTCACCAAGGAAGAGCTGAAAGCGGTGGATGACTTCTTGGACAAGAACTTCCCCGACGGCTACGTCCCAGTAGTTAACGAGGAAAATGAAAAAGAGCTCAACACCTCGCCAGCCTTTGGCACTCACAATCCGAATGCCTTGCCCGGCAAAGGTGAGCCCCCTTACCAAGCCGTCAACACCGTTGAAATCGCCTTCCATCCCGCAGGAGAGATGCGTGTCATGACTCCCGAGCAGGAAAAGGAGTTCAACAAGCAGCAGGAAGCTACGGCCAAAGAAGGAAAAAAGCAGCCCGAGGAGAAAAAGTCCAAGTCGGAAGTCTCTCCCATGCTCAAACAGTTCCTCGACCTGAAGAAGAAGCATCCCGATGCCATCTTACTCTTTCGTTGTGGCGACTTTTACGAGACCTATATGCAGGATGCAGAGAAAGCCTCCAAGGCATTAGGTATCACCCTCACGAGAAGCAGTAAGACCAAGGACACCGAAGGCAAACCCCTCGAAATGGCAGGCTTTCCTTTCCATGCCCTCGATACCTATCTGCCCAAGCTCATCCGTGCCGGCCATCGGATAGCCATCTGTGACCAGTTGGAAGCCCCTCGACAGGAAACCGCCAAGCAGGTAGCCAAGCAGGAAGTCGTGGAAGAAGTTCAACCTCATCGTTCGTTTCACATGTAAGCAAGTGTAGTTATGTCAAAGACCCAGGAGTACATAGACCAGTATAAGGAATTTGCTATTCAGCAGATGAAAAGGTACGGCATCCCGGCTTCCGTCACCTTGGCACAAGGCATTTTGGAGAGTTCCAACGGCAGGAGCCAGCTTGCTCAGAACGAGAACAACCACTTCGGTATCAAAGCCACCAAGGCGTGGCTTGCTGCCGGGGGTGGTTATGGGGTTTATACCGATGATAGGCCGAATGAGAAGTTCTGCAAGTATGCCAGTGTAGGCGATTCCTACGAGCACCACAGCCAGTTCCTGAAGAACAACACACGCTATGCCGCTTGTTTTAAGTTGTCCCCCGATGACTACAAAGGATGGTGTATGGGCTTGGACAAGGCAGGCTATGCTACTTCTGGTACTTACGGCCCCAGTCTTATCAAGACCATTGAGCGACTGAACCTCCAGGACATCGACCGTCAGGTGATGGCCGAGATGCGAGCCGAAGGCAGAACGTTTGGTCAGGGAGCCACCCAAACCCTCCCCACAGGAAGAAGTGCCGCACCAATGACTCAAACAGCCGCCCAATCGCCATCCACCGCCTACAGTATGCCCGTCCAGCGTGACGAGTTTCTACTCGTTACCTCTCCCTATGGTATGAGAATGCATCCGATTGACCACGTCAATAAGATGCACAACGGCATCGACATCAAGACCAACCACGAAGCCGTGTTGGCCACGGAGCAAGGTGGTAAAGTCATTGACGCAGGCTTTGATACCAAAGGCGGTGGCAACTATGTGAAATTGGAATACAGCCGAGAGGATGGTTCCAAGACCCAACTCACCTTCTGCCACCTCTCTGAAATCAAGGTCAAGGTAGGTGATACCCTACAGGCAGGTCAGCCCTTGGGCGTGTCGGGCAGTACCGGCAAGTCCACTGGCGACCACCTGCATTTCTCGGTGAAGCAGGTCTCCCCCAACGGCAACGTCCGTCAGGTCGATCCTGCCGCCTATCTTGCTGAGATAGCCCAGAAAGGCAATCTCCAGCAACAAGCATTACTCAACGGCCAAGACCTCCTTGCCAAGTACAAGTCGCAAGACCCCAATAATGGCAATGCCTTGGCACAAGTCAATCCTGAAATGTCAGCCGATGACTGGATGAAGAAACTCCTTTCTTCCGAGGACAGCGGTTTGGATTTGGGAATGAACGGAGGAGACCCCATCGTGGATATGGTGACTGGAGCGTTCACCACCTTGATGGCCATCGCCGTTCAGATAGACAATAAGACGGAGGAAGATAAGAAGCAGATGGTGACGGAAGCTGCTACCACCAAAAGCATCAATCTTGCTCCCTATATGCCGAACCATTCCGACTGTAGCATCAGCCTACAAGAGGGTGGCAAAGCCATTTTGAAGGTTGACGGTCAGGCAAGAGCCTTGTCTCAGGCTGACCTCAGCAGTCTCTCGAATATCTTAGGCTCGTCTTTGACGGATGATGCCAAGATGAAGCGAGTCGCCGTGTTGGTGGACAACATCGTCCTCTCTGGCAAGGCTTCGCAAAACTACGAGCAGGCTGTCAATCAGTCCCAAGAACAGACAAATACCATACAACGATGAGAAAGATTATTCATCCCATACCGTATGCCTGTCTGCATCTTGTAGGCACGGTTTCCTTAGCAGGGATGCTTTACTTCGCTTTTGGAGCGATAGTAACTGCCATCTATGCCATCTTCTCCATCACCACCTTGGCGTATATTCTCTATGAGTTACACCGAGCCCCCTTGATGGAAGACGAAGACGACTCATCAACCGATAACCAGTAATTAGTATTTTGTATGATTAAGTGTAGTGTTACGATCAATGGTACCATCAGCCGTGCAGCGCAGATGCGTACCGATAAGGACAACAACTCCTTTGTGTCCTTTCCCGTGAGTGTAGTTCTTCCTGCCAAGTCAGGTATCAATAAGACCGTCGAGGTCAGTGTGTCCATGAGCGGCACGCAGACCGACTGTCCCAAGTTCCAGCCCAACCAACGTGTGGAAATGCAAGGAATGCTCACACTTCGCAAGAAGGGGGATGCCTTGTACTTCAACTTCATGGCAGGCTCCGTTAACCTCCAACCCTCCGAAACAAAGGATAAGATTGAGGGCGAGATGGAGTTTCGTGGCGCATTGGGCGGCAAGGGTATCGTCCTGAAGAACGACAAGAAAGGCAACCCCTTCCTCCTGTTCTCCGGCTTCTCCACCGAGAAGATTGGCGAGAACTTCGAGTTTATATGGGTGCGTTTCGTTCGCTTCTCAGGCGACAAGGAAGCATTTCTCCAGCCCAAGGCAAAGGTCAACGTCAAAGGTACTGCCGAGTTTTGCGTGTACAACGACAAGGTTGACATCAGCTGCAGGGTGTCTGAAATCACGGAATGGGTGAAGGAACCCTACCAAGGCGGTCAAGCCGGTGGTACGTCCTTCAACCAGCAGAGCCCCAATGACGAGTGTCCTTTCTGATAGTCTAATCCCATAAACGAGAAACCCTATGAGAAAGGATTATCAGAAAACCCAGCGTGACGGCCAGCCTACAGCAGAGGATAGAGCTTTGGAGAAATTCACGGATTTGATGATTGACAAGCTTCAGAACCTCCAGCAGGATTGGCAAAAGCCCTGGTTCACCGAATCAGCCCTGGCTGTTCCTCGCAACCTCAATGGTCGTCAGTATAATGGCATGAATAGCGTCATGCTGATGATGCACTGCCAGAAGAACAACTACGAACTCCCTGTGTTCTGTACCTTTGACCGTGTGGCCAGCTTGAACTACACCAAGGACAAGCAAGGAGCAAGGCAGCAGGTCAAGGACGAGCAGGGCGAGAACTTACCGCAAGTTTCGGTAAAGAAAGGGGAGAAGAGCTTTCCTGTCTTCATCACCACATTTACCGTGGTGAACAAGGAGACGAAGGATAAGATCAAGTACGACGATTATAAGCAGATGTCTGAGGACGAACGCAAGGACTACAACGTTTACCCCCGACTTCAGGTATATTCAGTCTTCAATGTCGGGCAAACCAACCTCAAGGAGGCTCGTCCTGACCTCTATGCCAAGCTCGAAGAGCAGTGCAAGGGTCAGCGTAGAAGCGAGGAATTGCGAGGTGAAGTATTGCCTGCAGTCGATGCCATGATTAAGGACAATGGTTGGTATTGTCCCATCAAGGAAGTCCATGGTGACAATGCCTACTTCTCCATAAGCCGTGATGAGATTGTGATTCCCGAGCGTCAGCAATTCAAGGATATGGAGTCGTTTCAAACCAACCTTTTCCACGAAATGACACACAGTACCGGTGTGGAAGGCCGTCTCAACCGCATCGTTGCCACCCAGTTCGGATCGAGCGAATATGCAGCTGAGGAACTCAAAGCCGAGTTGACAGCCGCTTTCGTGGCGGCCAACTATGGCATGGTCAAAGGCCTGAAAACCGACTCCGCTCCTTACTTGAAGTCATGGTTGGACAGCCTTCATGAGTCCCCGAACTTCCTGAAGACCATTCTTCTGGATGTCAAGCGAGCTTCGAGTATGCTGACCCAGCGTATCGATGGCATCAACAACCGTATCGAGCAGGGTCTGCCTCCGATCGCTGAGGAATGGAAGAACGAGAACAAGCAGTCACAAGCTGCCAATGTACAGGCCGGGGAAGTGGCGGCCAAGGCTCCTTCCAAAGCTCTCAGCAGCGAAGAGGTGAAGACCAAGTTGGATGACTTCATGCAACAGTATTACTTTGCAGCCAGACGTGAGAACAACGCACGTTTGGGCGGTTTTACCGAGCATGAAGGCAAGCCGGCCATCCGTCTGTACATTGACTCTGCTATCGGCACGAGCAACTACGTCATTACCCATGAACAGGATGCACAGCAGAAAGACCATTTCTTCATGCGCCTCATGGATGATGGCAAGGAAGTCTTCAAGTCCAATGAAATGCCCCATAATCGTGATGACGCATACAACTTTATGCGTAATGCGGTGAAAGAGCAGGCCGACTATGAGTTCGACAAGCAAGCCGAAGCCCATAAGCAAGGTCAGGATGACGAGCAATCGTTCCATCGAGGACGATAAACTTGTCTCCTAATATGAAAGCAGCCCATTCTCGTGATGAGAGTGGGCTGCTTTCTGCATTCGTTCAGCTTTCAAATTCTAATAACCAGGGTTTTGGGTCAGCTGAGGATTGTAATTCAAATCACTACTTGGCAAAGGCCATAACAACTGATACAATTGAGCATCTGCTAAACCAAGGAATGACCCTCCTAAGTTGTTTCGTCTTATAAACGAAAGGAAAAATGGAGTTTGTGTCTTGTAGCGCAATGTAGCGATGGCTTTGATTATATCCGTTTTATCTATGTTCAGGCTCTTCTTGCTGCAATATTCATCTATTTCTTGCTTGGCCTTTGAAGTGTTATTGTTGTAATAATAGCACTCTGCCAAAGACAAGATCACATCTTTATAGTCTAAGCAGGGATGAACAGACTCGCCGCTTCTTGTCTGCACTGCCAAACCTAAAATACATTCAGAGTTATTGGCGTATTTCGACAAAGTTGTATTTTCAAGGCTATAATAGCCATTGTTTACTACCTTTTCTAGGAGTGATTGAGCCTCACTATAATTCTTCTGATTCATATAGACGTATGCAAGAACGACACGAGCGACATCTTTTGAAACGAATAATGCATCATTGACATTGCTCAAAGACTCATTTTTCTTTTCATCTAAAGATGGCATAGCCTCTTTCAAACTTACAGCTAACTGAGTTAACAGTTCTTGTTCGCTTGTTCTTGCGATATTCTGAGCAACATCGACACCAAACTCTGTAATATAAGGAACTCCACCCCAATAGGCGGTCATTGCATAATAGGCTAACGCAAAATATGTGTTAAGGTATTCTTGATAATAACCTAGTGCGTTGGCATCTACGCGTTTTATTGTACTCATCAAATTTAATGATTTGTAGAACATCTGCCAAGCATTCGATATACCACTATCATCAGCTCTAAACGGAGTGTGATTTGTTTGAAGTGAATAGTTGCCTTCTAACTGGTAAACTTTAGCCATTGCATCACGGAAACAGCTAAAAGCATATGAAACAGCATTTGCTCCATCATTACCAAGGTTCACCCTGTCTGACTTCATGTTGGGATTACCGTCTTGAGTAATAGTGATTTCAGCCACCTGTTTTCCTCTTGCATTGAATAGAGGAAAAGAAACACTCTTTTGAGCCTTGAACTGGGCAGGCGCAACATGCACCTTTATAGTATTACCTTCAATCTCCTTGCTATATTCCATATTTTTGATTACGTATCCGTTTTCATAAAGACTACTAAAGTAAGTATCTTCATTTACACTACCTCCAGGTGTGATACTTTCAAACGAATCCCCATCGGTCGTAGTTGATGGAGCCTCAAAGTAATATTGCTTGTCTGATTTGACTGTAATCGTATAATCACCACCCTCCATTGGAACTGTGATTTGAGATTGGCTCAACTCAACGGTGCTATTACCATCGATTTCATTACCTGCAATACCATCATTATCCCAGTCAAAGTAGTAAGCCAAGTCTTTTACGCTGACGTTATAGCCTAATTCCTTATAACGGTTGACGATATTCTGATTGATGTCCTCCAACTTACCGTTAAGGTAGTTCTTGGTCTTCTTCAATTGTTCTTTGGTACTATCCGTGAAAGTGCCTGTTGAGCTAAATTCATTGGTGAGCTTAGATAAGAACTCTACAATCTCAGCCTCAGAACGGTCGGAAAGAACGTAGGACGATATGGCAATCAACGCACCTGCTGCATCGTCGCCTGCAATGATTGAATATTGACTTGCATCTTTCGTAGCATAGTCTTGAAGTGCAAATGCGGTCATCAGCTCTTTTTGAGCCTGCTTATTGGCATCCGCAAACGACATTCCTTTAGATGTAACCAAGTAAACGATACGCTGGCTCTTTAAGTGAGTAACAATATTCACGTTAATGGTGGAGTTGTCACTCAGATCCACGATGGCATTAAGCTTGATAGTACTGGTTGATAATTCGCCATCTACTTCATTGAAGAAATAGCCGTCCGCTGTGAGCTTTGCATAAGGTGAGTTCATCTTGAGCGAACCATAGTTGAAATCACCTGTGTTATTCTCAATGGTTGTGGTATATGATGCACCAGTCGGTGTCATATCCTTATCCAAGGTGCGCATCTCAACTGTTGAACCACTAACGAGTGGGCCTTTTTCAACTTTACCTTTAACGATATGAGCAGTTTGGATGAACTGGTCGTCTATCTCGTCTTTTGAATCACTGCAAGACGTAACAGCCAATAATCCTGCTATAGCAAGTATTATTGGTTTTGTAAACAAATATTTCATGTGGTCATTCTTTTACACTTTACATATTACGATAATTGCCTACAAATATAATGGTTTTGAAGCGAATATATTGTGTATCGGGAGGTTACAATGCTAATTTGCGCCCATTTTTCACCCTTTTTACTCGTTTATGACTAATACCACCATTCATTTCGTTTGATTTCTAAGGCATATTCTGCCTCTTTCGTTGATATATCTTCTTTGGCTGATATTAGCTAAAGTCTGATATTTTCAAGCAATAGTATTCCAAATTTGAGCTACTTATAAAAGCCAAAAAGCACCACGATTCACATCGCAGTGCCCTTTGTTTCATGAATTTCATTCAGTTTTCCGCTTCCTCTTCGGTGTCGAAGACAGAAGTTCATAAGGCTGAACATAGTCGGTTCCTCTTTCTTCAATAGGTAGTGCCCCATGTTCCTTTAGCGTGTCATACAGGAATTTTACACCCAACGGAGTCCACTGAGTGTTTTGCGTGGTTCTGATAGTACCATCTTTCGTTTTGATAGGGAACGTGACACTATGTACATAACCAACATACTTGTACTTCTCGTAAAGATTCCATGGGCTGGCCGCTTTTTCTTTACCCGTAACAAGGTCTTTGGCCTTTCGTCTCCATTGAATACCTAAGTGTTCTAAGTATTTATTGAAAGCCATTGCTGTTGTTCCATAGTCCTGAGCAATACTTTCAACCGTAACGAGAGATTTGGAAGCCAACACCCTTTCGCAATAGATGGATTTCTCGGTCATATCAGCGATTTGCACCTTCTGCTCTGAGATGAGAGCCTGTTGCTCTGCACTCTTCGCTTGAAGTTCAAGACGAGCCCGACGTTCTTCCTTTAGGGATGTTGCCAACTTAATGACTGTATCAGGATCGAGTAAAGCCTGTTCGATGGCTTGGTTAGTCATATATGCACCATGTCTGCGAATAGAAGGGAGAACTTCAGATGTAACCCATTTGCGGAATGCCTTAGCCTCTGGTTTACGCGAATCAAGGATTACATCGTAAAGACCATCTTCATTGACAAATGTCGCAAGTTGTTGTCTTCCAAGTCTATCAACGATGGTATCGTTTGAAACGACATCATCTGTTAGACGCTCCTTAACATGAATAGCCTTCAGTCCAAGAACCTCACAAATATCCTTCAAGCAGAATCGAGGTTCGTTGTTATCATCAACGATGATCCTAATCTCGCCAAATTGAGGACTGTTGAATATCTGTAATCCTGTTTCCATTACTCGCTTCCTTTTTTCGGCTCAAAGAAGAGCTCCACCTTCGTCTGGCGGTTCACCTCCTTGGGCGAGAAGTCAGCGATGCCACCTTTCCCAATCATCACGATATGGTTCTCCTCGATGCCACGCTGCAGGAACTGTTGGCCGATGAAAGATGCACGGCTTTGGCTCAGCTCCTTGTTAATGGAGGAAGACCCAGTTGCACTATCAGCAGCACCTGTGATGCGGATTCGCAGGTCATACTTTTGGGCGATGCGAGCAATCTCGTCGATGTTTAGCGATTGAGAAGCATCTGTCAGCTCTGCCGTATTCAGACGGAAGAAGAAATAGATAGGCGCACCGATACACGCACGGTTACGGCTCATTGCTATGAGGTAATCGTTCCACATAGCTGCATCCGAAGGAGTGGCCTTATCGTAGTCGCTGGCGTTACCAACCCCGGCATTTCTTTCGAGCTTTGCCATATTCTCAGATGTGCCGTTCATGCAATCCAAGGAGTCCTTATCACCATTCCATTTGCGGTTACGGAGACGCGCCATTAGGCTATTGTAACCAGAATAGTCATTGAACGGATAGACCTGAGTGCTTGCCACAGAGCCATCCTCCAACCCCTTCAATCTGTTACCATACGTCTCCAACAAGCCTTCGAGCTCCAGAATTTTCTTCATTTCCGCAATCACACGACTATCCTTATCGTGTCGCTTGACGTATTTCTGATTCTGCTCACTGATAAGCGCAACCTGATCCATCAGCCAGTTGTTCTGTGCCATATAGGGAGCGGCATCAATCACACGTTTCCAGGAGTTCTTGCCCAGCGTGACGGACAGTCCGGCAGTCATCTGAAAGAGGTGGTCGCCCATCTTACGGGAATCGCCGAGGCCGTCAAAATCTCTGAATGTGGTGGTGCCTCCAAGTTCCAAGTTAAGATGTAAGCGTTTCGTCATCCGATAACCGCTTTTGAATCCATACGACAAGGCAAAGGGATGCGTCCCCATCTTCTCGTTGTGAATGATACCTGCTCCGACATACGGCGAGAACTCCCACCGAGGGTCTTGGGTATTCCTATATATAGAGGGAGCGAGGTTCCAGAGGAAGTCCGCATGGATGCTCTGATAGTCCGCCACCTCAAAGCAAGCATCCTTCATCTGAAAGCCGCTGAAAGCAATTCGTCCACCGATGGAAGGTGTGAACCATTTGCCCACTGAGAATGTGTAGGCAGGCCTCATACGGTCGAACATATCGCCGCATCCCAGAGGGTTGCCTGCAAACACATTCACACCAGTCCCAGCCGAGAGGAACCAATGTCCTTTCCAAGGCGAGGTCTCCGTGACACCTGCCAGATACGTCGGCTCGATAGGTTGGAGCATCAGTTCCGATGTGGAAACCCTCGTTACACGCACCGAGTCGGTAAGCTTATTCATTTCCGTTGCCTGTGATGTGGCACCGAGGCACAAGGCACAAGCCAAAGTAAGTTGTCTATACATGTTGTTCTTGATAAAATGATTGTTATTACTATTCTTACACATACGATAAAGCGTGCCCACATAACAGGCAGGCGACTGCCCACCTGCTATCTGCGCACAAAAGTTAGCGTTTCTTCTTTTGGCCTACACGAGGATGCATCATGCGAGCCCCTTGCATCAGGCAGCGCATTAACCACTTGCGTTCATCCTCGTCTTCACGTCTGCCCCAGGGCATATCACTTCCACCGCCACCACCGCCGTGACCCTCTGCAAAAGTTGTCGCCTGGTCAACGAGACCAACAGACAACAAGATGGCACAACCTATGATGCCGCTAAAGCGCATGGCGAACTCCTTGGCCAAAGTCTTGTCCAGCGCCTGCTGCACCTCGGGGTAAGGGCTTGTCGTGAGCATATCATGCACGGTGCTCACCATCTCATCCATCGCTACCGATTTCAGACGCAATTCCACCTGCTTGGTATAATCACCCGACATTCGGCCCAGTTCCGCATCCATCTCCTGCACCTGAGTTTCCGCTTTTACAACCTGCTGGTGAAGCACATCCAACTCCTGCTCGGTGACAGACAGTTGCAGCTGACGGTTTGTGAGTTTCTCCCTCACTTTCTCCAACTCCTTCTCCGTCTTTGCCAGTTCACTGTCCAAACGCGACTTATCTGCATCCGCTTGATTGTATTCACGGAGCAGCTCATCACGTTGTCTGGTCAGTTCCTCCTGACGCGTCGTGAGGTTCGCTATCATAGTGGTGAAGGATTTCAGCTTACGCTCAGCAGCTGCCGTCTGCTTACGGATTTCATCCAGCGTCATTTCGCCGTCATCAATCTTCCGCTTCAGTTCATCAAGTTCCTGAGCCAGCTTACGGCGGTACTGTTCTGGTGAGCAATGCTTCGCTCCTGTCTCTCGAATGTCAGACCCACGTTCAAGTCCCCACTTGGCGTTCACCTTGGCCAGCTCATCATGAAGGTAGAGCAGATACGCACGCATCGCCTCCTTCGACTCGCCATGGAATACCTTCTTATGTGACAGCTTGACCTTATCCGTTATGGGCAATACCGTACAATGGATATGTGGACATTTCTCGTCCAGATGCACATAAAATCCGACGATGTTATCCTCCCCCCATTGCTCACATGCAAAGCGGTATTGGTCGAGCGCCCACTGTTCAATCTCCGGCATCCGCTGGATATGCGAGTTGTCCCTTTGACGTTCCAAATCCACATCCTGAGTGCCAAACGCCAGCTCCACCATACGGTCATGATTACCTTGAAAGATAATCTTAGCCAGCGTGTTTCGGGTAGGCTTCTCCTTCCCCTCATTCGGGTCTTTGAGACCAAGAGCCTCCAGCCGTTCCTTCATACGCTGAGGGATAGACTTCGATTTGTCGATAGGCTGTATCTTACCGCCCTTGGCAATCTCGAAGTTCAGGTGGTCGCGCGTGGGGTCATACTCACGCCTTCCCATCTGTACCTGCTTCGTATGGTCGTTCCATTTCCGCTGGTGCTCGTTGCTCTCGTTCATGGTCATCCCCTTGCCGGGCTCGATGTCCATGACCTGTTTCTGTCCATTAGCCATAATCTCGATATTAAGACCACCGACAGTGCCGTCCTCTCCCTACGGTTTCCTTGCCCTCTCCTGCGTTCCGATAGGCACGCCAACCACATATAGCCCAGCCATCCGCTGCACGGCTGTTTCCGTTCTTTCCTTCTCTCCAGAAGGCATCATCGTGACCGAGCTTGCTCCTTGTATGGTCACGCTCCACCTTTTCGGTAGAAAAGTGGGGATTATGCTCCCCACTTCCCTTTGGTAGTGGCAGCAGACAAGTCTGATGCCTCATTGTGGGCAAGCCCACTTTCAGCCCTACGGGAGGTGAAACAGAATAGAAAGGGGAAAGGCTAAGCCGTGGTTTGCGTCCTTGGCGCACAGATAAGGCAAGGTACTAAACGAAGGTAAAGACGCACTGACGATGTCATTTTCAAATGTTATCGGCAGGGTGGTCTTTATGTTTACCCTGATGTCGCACCCCATCTGTTTCTGTCGGCTTGTCCGCAGAATCTGTTGGGGTGAAATCCACTGGCAGCCGTGCTGACAGTTCTTGGAACGCCTGAGCGAAGATACGTGTGACAGTGTCTCTCGTATCTCCAAAGGTCTCCCAGACCATGAGGTTGATGTTATGTTCCTCATCGCAGAAGAGGGCGTTCATCATCCGAACCGCTTCTTCTTGACTGCCGTGGCAGATCGTGAAGAAGCAATCCAGCAAGGACTTCTCCGCCTCGGGCGTGTACACACTTACCAAAAGATGTCTGACGGCCAACATCATCGCCTCCAGATAAAGAGTGGCCACTTGGCATCTCTGTTCGGAGGTATAGAGGAGATGGCCGTTCTCGTCCATCATCGGGGAAGCGTTCTTAGCAAACTGCTCAGATAGCTCCCGAATGACGGACGTGGTTAATAGACCACATTCAGCAAGTGGCACTTCGCCTTCAGCGAATCCAGTGCCCGAAAGCAGGTTCGTGGGATGGTCGGAAGGCAGCCATTTGAAGCGGAGTGATACCAGCTCCATACGGCTGCACTTCACCTGAGGCGTATGCGTGATTTGTCCCAGCTCCACAAGCGTGTCCACAAACTTGCGGACAGTCGCTCGTTGCCAGCGCCATTTCTTGGCCAGCTCGCTGATGGACGTAATCACCTCACCCGGCACCAAGTCGAACTCCTGCCCATAGCAGCTGACGTGCCCCTTGAAATGTGTCGCCATTTCCAGAAGGTCACGGAACGCCTCCAACTTCGTGAGACGCTTGTCCTCCTCGGGAGCCAGGAACTCCAGCAAGCGATTGCTCAGTCCCAAGTGTTTTGGTTCAAGTTGATTGATCATTATCTAACAATAAAAAGTTCCACATAAAGTAATTCACACGTCTGACCGACCTCTACGGAAGGGAAAGCACTCCTGAGATGGCCGTCAGTGACCGTTTTTGGCACGTCTTGCCCGTCTTTTCTTTCGGTTCTGACGGCGTTCACGGTCTTTCTCTCTTTGCTTCTGGTTGCGGATAGCCCTCTCAGAAGGCTGTCCCGAAGAAGAAGCATCGTCGTTAACAACGATTTCCACTTCCTGAGTCTGCGAAGCATCCTCTTCGGCAGGCACGGTGTCCACATCCGTCTCCACCTCGATAACCTCCGCTTCCTCAAAATCGTAAGGCGTATGGATGTTCACCATCTCCGCCCGAAGCCCCTCGATGGTATCTTCGATGATGTCCGATGTGTCACCACGTTCAGTTACCATCGCCATCAGATCCTTGGTCGGATAGACCCACGAGGTAACGAGCAGTACCATCAACGTCACCGCTAAAGGGTTCGCGATAGGCAGGAAGAAAGCGGCTAACATCATCACATAACATAGCCACATGAAGCCCTTGCGGTGAAGCAAGCGCATGATGCCATCGCTATACTTTTCTGAAAACAGAGCGAAGACCAACAAACTCGACGGCAGCAGCTGAACAGGGTGCGCCGATGCACATAAAGCCGTGAAGTGATAGGCCAACAACATGAGTAAAGCCACCAATACGACGAAGCGTCTTCCTTTCGGGCTAACTGCCAGCTGTTCACGAAAGCCCACCAAAAGGGCATGTTTAGTACCATAGAGATAAGCAGCAATCCCCACGAAAACGAGTGGGAAAGCGAGTTGTAAAAGTTTCCAAGTCATACGATATAATTTGATTAAATGATTCACATGAAATCCGCTATCACCTTTCTCTCGTCACGGAGATACTCCAGTCTTCCGTGCAGCTGGATTCGTCCATGCTCACGGATGATGTCTTGGTACATACATTCCAAGGAAGTGAAGTACGTCACGGTCGTATTGTGGCACATGCCATCACGTTCCGTGTAGAAGTCCATTCTGACCATCGCCCCATGCTTGTTCTCTGAGTAGAAAGAGCAACTGCGACCCACCTCAGAGTCCCGGCGTTGTACGAAGTAGTAAAGCATCACCAGGCGATTCACCTTCTCCATCTTGTCGATAATCTCCCCGATGGTGTGCGGACGCATCAGCCCATAGCGTACAATCGCCTTATCGAGGTACAACACATTCTCCTCAATCGCCTCGGGGTTGAGGAGGTCGGGAGCTAAAAGCGACATGGCAATCTCGAACTTGTAGATGACCTCGTCCATGTTATCGTCGGCTGACATATTCCTTGATGATTTCGTTCGGCATTTCCTCGATAGGCAGCGGCGACCAGCCCATGCCCTTGTTGAGCGAGGCAGATACGGCAGGCAGCTCATGTGCCAGCGTGCGCAAATCTTCCTTCTGCTTATCCGTCAGAAGCGAGAGCGTCAAGCCATCCATCGGAAAGAACGGCTTCATCATCATCCACAGATAGACCACCGCCTGTTCGTCATCCCCTGTGACACGTCCTTCCTTGATGTCAGCCAGGCAGGTCATGGCATTCTGGATGATGCGACGGTTCGTGCGCATGAGCATATATATAATAGGTGCATCCGAAGCCATCTGACCCTCGCAAGCAGATTTGAAAATCAGCTCGCACACGCTTTCCGTGGAACTCGTGATGTTCTTGAGCGACACATTGCCCAGCTCATGCAGATGCACGAGGAATCCCTGAAAGGCCAAATCCTCTGCACGAATAAAGCGAAGCATATCCGACTTAGACTTGATGCCCTTCTTCAGGTAACTCTTGAGAAGCGTCGAGTAACTGCTCACCGCCTGCTCCTTGGTAAGCTTTGGCAGCTCTGCCGCATCCAAGGAAGCGAAAAACTTGCGAGCATCCGCACCATCGAACAACGAATCATTCGGCTGTTGCTCGTAGAGCGCTTCACGGACGGTGAGAATATCCTCAAAGGAGCGCACCTCAGCATCCACCATCGCCTCCAATCGGTTGGCCACCGAATCCTGAAGGCTGCGATACGTCATGTTGCCATATATCCTATGTGGTATGGAATCAGGTTGCACGTGATGAAGGAGCGTATCTGACAGCACGAACCACTCTTTGGTGAGCGCCACCACCTCCTTGATGTCCGTTTCACGTGTCTTGATAGCCTTTTGCAGGAAAGCCTGATGAGCTTTGAGCGCCGAAGGGGCATCCACTACCTCCATCTGCTTGTTGTTATCACTACAGCCACAAGTGGCAGCCGATGTCATGAGTACAACCACAAACGAAGCGATAGTTCCCTTTGTTTGCAGGATATTATACCCGAAAGATGTGAGTCTTAATTTGATATGCATAAACAGTTCTAATAATTATCACGGGCAAAAATATGGATATTCAATTAGACCTAAACACACATTTCCTCTTAGGTCTATACGTGATTTATTAAAGTCATTACGCAAAATATTCACGTCTAATAAATACACAAATAATGGTATAAAACAAGTCCAATTATATGAAACGAAAACCACCCAATAGTTGAGCAGTCCACCCACAAAATCATGAAATTTGAGGTCTAATCTCAAATAATTATCAAAGTCTAATTGAGTTACAATTATTTTCTGTACTTTTGTCGGAAGAAATAAGAATCACCACTATGGCACGAGTAGGATATATCATGTCCTTCAAGCACCTTGAAGAAGACTTGAAGGCCGACATCCAGTGGATGAATGACCACGGATGCTGCAAAATTTTCATTGAAGACGAGCATAACGAGGCTATGCGCATCGTGTGGAAAGATATGCTCGAATGTCTTGCTTGTGGCGATGAAATCGTCATCAGCAAATTCTCTCACGCTATTCGAGGTAGCCGTGAGTTCTCCGTGTTCTGTGACTATCTGCGTCGTGAGAAGGTCGATGTCATCAGCATCCATGACGAGATGGACACCAAGGGAAAGACCTTCCCTCCCAAGTCCTTGACCGACTTCATGAATATGTTGGCCACCCTGCCCACCGAAACCATGGCACTCCGTCAGGCGCACGAGCATAAAGCCAAGCTCATTGCGAGAAAGCATCCACGCACCCTCAATCAACAAAAGACCGACCGCAACAACAAAATAGTACGCATGTACCAGCAAGGTGAGTCTATTGACAAAATCTGGAAGATGAGCGGATTCAAAAGCCGCCAGAGTGTCTTCAACGTCCTTGATGCGGCAGGAGTAGACTTCAATCGAGGCCATTCCAAGAAGGAACTGCAAGATAGAAGCACCAAGGAAGAACTACAAAAAGATAATAGCGATGACTGATAAAGAACTTGCCTACGAATTGTTCGGTAGATACAATGGCGATGAAATCATGTATCGCCACAACAAATGCTATTTAGAGCTCGCTCACCATCTTCTACAGGAGGACAAGGATTGCGACCTCTATCCACATGTTGCCTTTGCAATGGCCAACGAACTTTATAAAGATGCTGGTGACACCTTTAATGAAAGCTATATGCAAGCCGCCGTTGAGGGATTTGAGAAACTGCAAAACCCCTCTGATGACGTGAAAGCCAAGCTTGCTAAAGCCAAAGACGTTATCGCAAGAGCGCAACAGAGCCGCCAGCTTTACATGGAAAATATGTCGCATCGCGTTTTGGATAAACGTGTTGAATCAATGATTGAGGGTGCTGAGTATCTGCTCAAATACACTCCTCTTATCAAAGAAGAAGGCGTTTATATCCACGACATCTTTATCCATAACGATGATGACTACGACCTTTTATCTATCGATGTGATTATTGACATTGAGGAATCCGATAGTGATAAGGTTCATCACCTGAAGCTTCATGTCGAAGACATTGACAAATTCGAATTTGAACGTGAGAACTTTGGATTATTCGTCTTTGACTTCACAGTGATGCCCTATGAATACGAGCATAAGTTCTGTCCTATACAAAAGTCCTGTCTTATTGAAGCCAGTTTTGACGAAGTTGGATTTATCACCGCCGCCACTGTCACAGTAGAAGAACTCACCGATGAACAGTTAAGAACCCAAACCGCCAGATAATGTTCAGCATACTGATATACCTTTCCCTACCATTCGCCTTTCTCTTCCATGATATAGAAGAGATAGCCAAGCGAAAGCGTTGGGCACGAATCCATGCAGACCGCATTGGTGGTATGTACCCGAACATGCGTCCAATGCTCGTCCACCTGCGAGATATGAGCAACAGAAGTTTCTGCATCATCGTTGTAGAAGAGCTATTGCTCATTATCCTCGCTGTAATTTGTGCAATCTATGGATCATTCATGGTTCCATTGCTTGCACTCACATGGGGATTCTGCATCCACCTCGTGGTGCATATCATCCAGGCACTGGCCGTCAAAGGCTATGTTCCGGGGTTGACCACCTCGGTGCTCCTCCTGCCATACGCCGGAATTGCCGTAGCAGATATGCTTCAGCAATTCTCATGGCAGCAGAATCTGCTTTATGCTGTATCTGGTATTGCAATCGTGGGGTTCAACCTCATCTTGATGCATACCATGCTTAATAAATAGGAAAGCTTGCCTCGTGTGGCTCGAAAAGAGTCAAGGAGTGAAACACTTGACCCTGATAGAGCCACTTGAGCAACAAATACCCAACCATGCTGGTATGGGTACTGCAACTTGACCGCTGTAAGAGTTGTAGTACCCATTCGAGCGTGGTTGTTTTTTTTATTCATCAAAAACAAGGAACAATGTTTAGAAAACTATTCCAATGGGCGAAGAGCCTATTTGCTTCCGAAAGCAAGTACGAAGCACAGACTACAGCGACTGAAAACGAAGTACAGAACCCTGCAAGCACTCCCAAGAGTGCCTCCTCGCTTGCTCCAAGCGATTGGGAGCGTATCGAGCAAGCCATGGAGCAGGACTTGCCCCTTACCTGCCAGGTCTTGGCCTGCAAGAAAGGCGGTTATACCGTGTCTGTCCTTGATACCTACGCCTTCCTCCCCAACACGTTGACCCACTACTACCGATCACACACTCCCGACCGTGTACTGGGCAAGCAGCTGAAAGTGCATGTGCGTTCTGTCAAGAACACACAAATCATGGTGTCGCACAAAGAGTTTCTCGATGAAGCCTATAGCAAACTTGCCATAGGCGATGTGTGCGATGCCGTGGTGGCCAAGATACTTGATGGTCGTTTGCTTGTCTATCTTCCCGATAACGAGCTGTATGCGACCGTGTCCATGTCCGAACTCTCTTGGAGTCTGGAGGACACCATTGCCGACTTCTGCCCTGGGCAACAGGTAAGGGTACGTATCACCAAGAAAGGCGGCCTCGAAAAGATTCGTGCCAGCATCCGTCAGGCCGAGGAAGCCAACCCGTATGAAAAGTGCATCAACGACTATCATGAAGGCGATGTGCTGCAGGGCGTGATCATCAACGTCCTTGACTTCGGGGCGTTCGTGAAACTCTCCGAAGGCGTTTCGGGCTTGCTTCACCGCTCGGAAGTGCGTTGGGATGAGCCTGCGCCCAACATGAAAGACATCTTCAAGTTCGGTGATAGGGTGAAGGTCGTTATATGCCGCATCGACCATGAGCAAGGTCGCCTCTTCCTCAGCATAAAACGTCTTGATACCACAAAACTATCTGACGTGTATAAGGCTGGAAGCATCCATTCGGCACGAGTAATGCTGGTGACGGATAAGTTCGTCACCTTAGAGCTCCCTTACGAGGTGAAGGCGCAAGTCAGAATGCTCCGCTTCGCCAAGGCAGGTGTGAAGCCAAAAGAAGGGGAAGAAGTAGAGGTGCAGGTAGTGACCTACACCCCTGAAAGCAACAACATCAAGGTGGCTTTGCGCCTGGAACAAGCAGCATAGAAAGCCACCTAACCACATCATAAAAATCGGGTTATCGAGCAAACACAAGCTTGACAACCCGATTTTTTATGTTTAGCAACATGTAAAACCAACAAAATCGTGATTTCCAGAGGTAAAAAACACTTCTGACCTACAATTTTCGAAGCGAACATGCGGAAAATTCTCACTTTTTGTTTAACTTTGCACACATAGTAAATATATAACCATATGGCAAAACATGGATATAAGAATCGAATCAGAGTCGTTTTGGCTGACCGAAATGTAACCAACCGAGCATTGGCCGATAAAATGGGAGTCAGCGAAATGACTGTCTCTCGTTGGGTAACCAATCGATTTCAGCCCTCAATGTCGCAGTTTGTGGAAATCTCTATATTGCTGAACGTTGACATAAAGGAACTGATTGAAGTTGATCCAATTGAAATTAGCGGAATTGTTGATGAACCAAGAATTGGTTATGGTTCCAAAAGTCTGAGAGTAAGTGCTGAATGATTCAAATATATCATAGTATTCTGTACTGCTGCTTGTTGGTGTTGACATGAGTTCATGGCCAAGGACAATATCGCAATCAGCTTAAAACTAACAATAATTTAGTATGGACAACGTACAAAAGATAGAAGACTCTTTATGGGAAGCTGCAGAAAAACTTAGAGTGGATAGTGGTTTGAAATCTACACAATACTCTACACCGCTTCTCGGTTTAGTATTCCTACGCTTTGCTTCTATTAAATATGATAGATTCAAAGAAGAAATTGAAGCAGAATATAATCGCTTCAAAGGTGGTCGTAATGAGAAACGTATAGAAGATATAGCTCTACAAAAATGTGGCTATTATTTGCCGCCTCAATCTCATTTTGATTACCTGCTTTCATTATCAGAATCAGAAGATATTCCTTTGGCTATTAAGAAGGCAATGGAAGGCATTGAAGAATTTAAGCCTGAATTAGTAGGTTCTTTGCCTAAGGAAGAATATTTAAACCTTGAACCTTCTACAGAAGACGATGAAACGGCAGCTGTACGCGACTATTCGCTTCCTGCATCGTTGCTTAAAATCATCAATCGAATCCCCAAAGATGTGTCAGGTGATGTTTTTGGAAAGGTGTATGAATATTTTTTGGGTAAGTTTGCTAGTAACGAAGGCAAAGGCGGTGGTGAATACTACACGCCTCCCAGTGTTGTACGCCTTATGGTAGAAATGATAGAACCCTACAAAGGTAAAATTCTTGATCCTGCATGTGGCTCAGGTGGTATGTTTGTACAGAGTGCCGACTTTGTAGCCAGAAGCAACGCTAAGCCAGATGAAATACGAGTGTATGGTGTAGAACGTGAAAGTGAGACGGTAAAGCTTTCACGTATGAACATGTTTATACATGGCCTCAGTAGTGAGATTGTACAGGCCAATAGTTACTATGCCGATCCTCATAACTGTTATGGCGATTTTGACTATATATTGGCCAATCCTCCTTTCAACGTGAAGGATGTGAACTATGATAAAGTGAAGGACGATCGTCGTTTTAATACGTTTGGTGTCCCTAAGAACAAGACGAAGGCTGGAAAGAAAAAAGATTCAGAAACCGTCCCTAATGCAAACTATCTTTGGATTAACCTCTTCGCCACCTCACTGAATGCAACAGGTCGAGCAGCTTTGGTTATGGCAAATGGTGCCAGTGATGCGGGTAAATCGGAAGCAGAGATTCGTAGTCGTTTGGTAGAAAATGGTATAGTCAGCTGTATGCTTTCATTGCCGAGCAATATGTTTTATACGGTGACTCTTCCCGCTACACTATGGTTCTTTGATAAAGCCAGATGCGAAGATAAACGAGTACTATTTATCAATGCATGTAATGTGTATCGTCAGATAGACAGAACACATCGTGAGTTTACTGCCGAACAAATAGCCAATTTGGCTTGTATTCGTCATCTATACCAAGGTGATAGTACTTATTACAACTCCCATGTTGAACAATACAGTAAGAAAATCGAAGAACTGAATGTGGCACTTGACGAAGCCTTGAAAGCGAAGAAGGCTGTATCCAAAGAAGTTCTTAAATTCCAAGAAGAGAATCCTGATAAGAATTTGACGAATGTTCTAAAGAAGAAGGTGGAGGATGCCGCACAACAGGTTGCTGACATAGAAGTTGAAATTGACTATTTCATTCAGCAACGTGACTGGCTGACTGACAACTTCCCTGGCGGCGTTTATCGTGATGTGATTGGTCTTTGTAAAGCTGCTTCAATTGAAGAAATTCGCGAGCAGGATTATTCACTTAACCCTGGACGTTATGTGGGTGTATCTCTTGATGTCGAAGACCGCAATGACTTTACTGCTGCAATGGGTGAACTAAAACAGACACTAACATCGCTAAATGATAAAAGTCAAGAGTTGATGAATAGTATAATGGATAATCTTAAAGAATTGGGAGTATGATGATAGATTGTACACTTAAAGATGTTGCCACATCGATTCAGACCGGACCTTTCGGCTCTCAACTTCATTCTTCAGATTATTCAGAGGAAGGAACTCCTGTTGTTATGCCACAAGATATTGTGGATGGGCAAATTTCGGAATTAAAAATTGCACGAGTTGATGATAGTCATGTAGAAAGACTGGCGAGGCATAAACTCAAACAAGGAGAAATCGTATATCCGCGTAGGGGGAATTTAGCTAAGTGTGCGTTTATAACCCCAAATGAAGAAAATTGGCTTTGCGGTACTGGATGTCTTAAAGTGACGATAGACACGTCTAAAGCGAATCCTAAGTACATATATTTTCATCTTCAGCTTCCAGATTCTGTATCATGTATTGAAAACGCGACAATAGGATCAACAATGCCGAATCTTAACACAGGCATCTTGGGTAACGTAAGATTAAAGTTGCCGAATATTGATATTCAGAACAAAATCGTCGATATCCTTTCCCTGTACGATGAACTTATTGCAATCAATCGTAAGAAGATTAAAGTATTGGAGGAAATGGCTATGCGTACCTATCGTGAATGGTTCGTGTATATGCGATTCCCTGGATATGAGCATACACCTAAAGTAGATGGATTACCACAAGGATGGCAATGTTTAGCTATAAGCGATATGCTTAGCTCCTATATTGGAGGTGGTTGGGGTGAGGAAGACGCATCTGAGAAATTTTGCAAACCAGCGTTTGTAATACGTGGTTCAGATATACCGTCTATCCTTCAGGGTATTCCCAACTATGATATTTACCGCTATCATTCCAAGTCCAACTTGAAAAGCAGGAAGCTTAATTCCGAGGATATTATTTTTGAGATTTCTGGTGGTAGTGACTCACAACCATTAGGACGTAATTGTATCATTACAAATAGTCTGTTGCATTCATATGGTGGTGACGTTATCTGTGCAAGTTTTTGCAAACGTCTCGTTCCCAAACAAGATATGTCATTCTTTTTGTACACATATCTGCAACAAATCTATCGAATGGGGTTGTTGGATACGTTTTGTGTACGTACCACGGGCATCAGTAATTTTAAGTTTGAGGCTTTTATCAAGTTTCAGAAAGTTGTTGTCCCATCAAATGAATTATTGATCTCATTCAACAAGATAGCTTCTCCTATATATGAGGAAATATCTACGATTGGGAACCAAATATGTCATATTTCAAAAATGCGTGACAAGCTGCTTCCTCAACTAATGCGTGGCAAGTTAGAAATAAAAGCATAAAGAGTAAAGCTTATGAGATACTTTATTAAGGAAGACGACATAGAACAAGAATTGATAGATGTATGCATGAATGAATTGCATTACGACCATCATTTCGACTGCATGAATATCGACCATCTTCATCGAAAGAATGAGGTGGAGGTACTTAACCTTGACGTACTGCGCCAAGCCATTCGTAGCGTCAACAATGAAGCAACAGATCGGCCGCAAGGTATGACAGATGCAGAAGTGGAACAAGCCATTGATGCAATTCGTGCTTCCGACTTAAACGTGGATGGGCATATCCTTAACCAACGTATTCTCACAACCATCATAAGTGGCTGTCGTATGCAGGTGTTGCAAAGCAACGGACATAAGGAGTTGCGTACTGTACACTATATTGACTGGAAAGAAGGCAATGCTGACAATAATCAATTTGATGTAATCAATCAGCTTTGGATTCAAGGTCAGGTGTATCGTTTGCGCCCTGATGTCATTGTGTATATCAACGGCATTCCTCTTGTGACCATTGAACTCAAAGACAGCAACATTCCTGTTAGAGAAGCCTATGATAACAACTTAACTCGTTATAAAGCTGCTATACCTCAGATTATGGCTTATAACGCATTCCTTGTAGCCAGTAATGCAACTAAGACCCGACTGGGTTCAACCTTTGCTGACTGGACCTATTTTTCACCATGGTTTCGAGCATCTGAGGATGAGAAAGCCGACAAAGAACAATTGGAGGCCGATAAAACAACGCTCGATGCTATGGCGAGAAGCCTGTTGAAGAAGGAAAACTTGCTGAATTACATAGCCAATTACATCTTGTTCTACAAAGGCACTAATAAGATTTGTGCTAAAAACCACCAATTCTTGGGCGTAAATCGTGCTGTAGAACGTTTCCGTTATCTGCAATTTGGTAAGCCCAAAGCAGATGAACAAGGTAAGATGGGCGTGTTTTGGCACACACAAGGTAGTGGTAAGAGTTTCAGTATGGTATTCTTAGCCCGCTATCTAAAGAATAGATTCCAAGGCAACTACACATTCCTTGTTATCACCGACCGTGAGGACCTTGACGACCAAATTTATCGAAATTTCCTACATAGTGGCTTTATGAGTGAGCAGGAAGATTGCCGTCCTCAATCGAGTGAACGCTTGCGTGAAATGCTTACTGAAGACCATCGGATTCTCTTTTCACTGATTCAGAAGTTTCGTTATGACAAACGCAAGAAATATCCTGTATTGTCCGAGCGTGACGACATCATTGTGATGATTGATGAAGCGCATCGTACCCAATACAAATCACTTGCTGAAAACCTACGTGCCGGTCTTCCTAATGCCAAGTATATGGCATTCACAGGTACACCGCTTTTCGGAAGCAAACAGCTGACCAATCGTTGGTTTGGAGCTACTGTGAGTGAGTACAATTTCAGTCAAGCTGTAGCTGATGAATCAATCGTCCGCTTAACCTATCGTAACCACCTCCCCGAAGTGCAGAATGAAAACCCCACTTTTGGTCAGGACTTTATCGACATTATATCAGATGAAGAGTTGGACGAAGACCAACAGAGGCGTTTGGAACAAGAATATGCCAAAGAACTTGAGGTGCTGAAACGTCCTTCACGTTTGGATAAAATAGCAAATGACATCGTTGAGCATATCACAAAACGTGGCTTCCTTGGCAAGGCCATGGTGGTGAGTGTTGACCGTTTTACTGCTGTGAGAATGTACGACTTAGTACAAGCTAAATGGCAGGTCAAAATCTCACAGATTAACCATACCCTAATGTCACTGTCCTCAAACAGTGAAGAGTATCAACGATTGCTGAAAATCAGAGACTGGATGCGAACAACCGATATGGCTGTTGTCATCAGTGAAAGTCCTGGTGATACGGAAAAATTTACCGCTGAAGGACTGAACATCAAACCTCATCGTGACCGTATGAATAGCGTAAACGAGGAAGGGCAAGAGCTACAAGACTTATTTCGTGATGAGAGTAATCCATTACGAATTGTTTTTGTTTGCTCTATGTGGCTTACGGGTTTTGACTCTCCTATGGTTTCTACGCTATACATGGATAAGCCGCTTGCCGGCCAAAACCTAATGCAGACTATCGCACGAGCCAATCGCAGAACCTCAACCCTTGATGTTTTTGGTCGTGAGAAAACTTGTGGACAGATAATATCCTACTGCAATATTTTTGGTAGCCTCAAAAAAGCCTTTGCAACTTATGGCGACTCTCCTGAGGATGACGGAACATCTTCTGGCGATGAAACAAGCGGAGGTGATAGCCAAGGCGGTGCAGCTATGACATTGGATGAGTTGTATGCGAAACTACACGAAGCAATCAAGTTCTGCGTAAAATGGTGCAAGGATTTGAATGTTGACTTGAATATGATATTGACACAAAACAAGGTGTTCTCCCAAATATCATTATTCGAGCAATATGCGGACACCCTTATCAATCCGAAAGAGCGTAGAGCACAGTTTAATGCTTACGACAATACCATCAATCAACTCTATGAAGAATGTCTGCCTGACATCATTTCGAAGAAAGATGAGTTCGTCATGGCAGAAGTCATCCATTATCTTCGCCGTGTGTTGGATAACTCTGTTGACAGGAGAAGCCTTGACTCAGCTCGTCGTCGTATAAAGGACTTGCTCAATCAAAGCGTTGTGCCAAAAGGTACAGGCCCGATAGAATCGAGAGAGTTCACAATCAAAGAGTTTGGCGAGTTTGATTTGAGTCGTCTTGACGTAACACAACTTCGCGAGGAGTTCAGCAATGCCACATGCAAAAATCTGGAGATTGATGATCTGCAAGGTTTCATTGAGCAGAAGCTCGGAGCGATGCTAAGTCAAAATAGCGAACGAAAGTCCTTTGCTGAAGCTTTTCAGGAAATCATCAACCGTTACAATGCAGGTAGTATAGAAACCGAACAAGCCTTTGATGAGTTGATGAAGTTCTTCTCACATATGAGTGAAGAACAGCGTCGAGCATCTCAAGAAGGCTTGACCGAACAGGAACTTGAAGTATTCGACATTCTGCGTAAGGAGCAACTATCCAAAGAAGACGAACGAAAAGTGAAGTACGCAGCTCAAGACCTTCTCACAAAGCTAAAGGAACATGAAGCCGAGTTGTGTACTGTGGATTGGTACAAAGACAGTACCAAAAAACAGACCTTCTATTTCTTTGTTCGTGATACACTCAATGAGACATTGCCTGAATGTTACGACAGAGCCGTGTTTAGTCAAAAATATGAGGCACTATGTTCTCAGTTTGTCTATAAGGCAGCAGCTAACAACGGTATGTTATTCACCTGCTAAAGGAATCGATTATGGTTATTAAGAAGCAACATATCATATCTTGGTTGTTAGATGAAAGCTTCATTGCAACAATGGACAAGATTACTATTTCAAAGACTGACAATCCCACCCATTTAGGGTATCTGATGAATGGACTCAAATGGTTGTCTGAGGTAAGAGAAAGCAAGCCCGACTGGGGCCTGCCTGAAATGCTTATGCCCTCATTTGAGAAAGTCATGAAGAAGAGTGCAAAGTCCTTTTATAACATAGACCACCAACTCTTTCAAGAGTTCTATAATGATAATGAATGTGGTATTTTGCTGCATAAGGACTTTGGCACCATCGTGTATGGTTTCGGTGAAAACACACTGTACGTTTGGCTTTTCAAGACAGTCAATGGCTACAGTGTCCTCTATAATTACTTCTATTATGAATCAACCGAGGCAAATACACGAAAAGTCTTCTGTTGGCCGACACTATTGGATGACCCTCAGCTCTATGATACGAACAATGAGGAACGTAATGAATTGTATTCTTGCGTAGCCAATCTCCTTATCACCTATCTTGCTGTCAAGAAGTACGCCGAAGTTGAAACGATTGTAGTTCCTGCAAATACGATTAAGATTGTTGAGGACACCATTCAAGGCTACAAGCATAAAGACAAGGTTAAAAATGATAGTGGCCAAAAGGTCATTATTATGGATTCTCGTTGGTTCGTAAAGATTATCAATGATAACGACATTTTTGTCCGTGGCTTTTTCCGATTGCAAAGAAAGAAAAACGCAGCTGGTGAATGGTATAAAGAACTGATCTTTGTCGATTCGTTTGTAAGGCACGGCTACCATCGAAACGCTAAAATAGAGGATGATACAACCGAGAATAACCCTAATGATAAAAGCATATGAGAACAGTATTGGTATTCCTTTTCTGCGCCATTTCATATTTTGCAAATGGACAGACTTATAAAATGTATGCAACGCAAAACTTGCATAATCAGTTGCGATTAAATACAGCAACTGGTGAGGTAAAACAGATACAAGACGATGGACAATCTTGGACTATTGGTGAAGCTGTTGAAGAGTATGGCTCTAAAGACGGTCGCTATTGTTTAGCCAAGACACAAAATATGTGGACTTTTCTCATGTTAGATACCTATTCTGGTAAAACATGGCAAGTCCAATTTAGCGTAAAAGGCTCAGACTATATGTTCCGTGTTCCACTGCAAGGGTATTCATTGGCATATCCGGACACCGAATCTATATGGACTAATCGCTTCCAGCTATTTGCTACAAAAAACATGTGGACATTTATCTTGCTCGATTCATACAGAGGAAGATTATGGCAGGTTCAATATAGCTCAAGTGACCTTGATAACCTCATGTGTATTCCCATTAACGAGACTGATTTAGTCAGCAACGTGGAAAAGTGCACTTTCACCATTCAACCGTTGACGAGTATGTATCAATACTATTTAATCAATGAGAGCAATGGTGATATGTGGAAGTTTCAGTGGAGTACGAAAGGTGGAGATTATCGCTGGATAAACAAAGTCAATTAGAAGTTGAAAAGTTATGATTTGTAGGACAAAGGAAATAGAAATACCTCAGGACAATCCCTTCCTGAATTGTAAGCTCCAACGTGAAGCTTACGCCATCATTCTAACAAAGGTCATCAGCCAGTTAGAGGAAGGTGGTGTACTCTCTATTTGTGGAGAATGGGGAACAGGTAAGACCACATTCGTGAAGATGTGGGAGCAGCAGTTGAAAAACCAAAATTTTCAAACGCTGTATTTCAATGTGTGGGAACATGATTTCATGTCAGACCCACTCATTGGCATCATTACTCAGTTTCGTAAGCTCGTTCCAAATGACGGAGCCAAGCAAAAGCTTGCCGAGATTTCGAAGTCCTTCATGACCATTGTAACAGGGATGGCTCCCAAAATAGCGAAAGGCATTGCTACTCATTATATCGGAGCGGAGGCAGCAGAAGCAATAGAGGCAGGTATGTCCAAAGCATCTGACTCTTTTGATGCTATATTGAACAAGTTTGAGGAACAAAGCAACTCCATCAACGAGTTCAAAGACAGTCTGCGCAACTATGTTGATCTTGTATCTCCTGACAAACCCATCATCTTCATCGTTGATGAGCTTGACAGATGTAATCCTCATTATGCCGTAAAGACGCTTGAACGAATCAAGCATCTGTTCAATATCCCTGGTATTATTTTCGTCCTTTCCATCGACAAGGAACAGCTTTGCAATTCCATTAAAGGCTACTTTGGAAGTGAACAGCTCGATGCAAAAGAATACCTAAAAAGATTCATAGACTTTGAGTATCAGCTACCTAAGCCTACTTTGAAGCGGTATTGCCAGTATCTATATGGCCTATATGGATTTGACCAGTTCTTCGAAAGTGAACAAAGAAAGAATTACTCTATCCAATCAAATGAAAGAGAGGATTTTTTGCAAATGGCTGTCACTCTATACTCATGTATGAATATCAATCTACGACAGATTGAAAAGCAGTTTACACATTTGCGGATAGCCATCCAGAGTTTTAGAGCTGATAAATATGTTCATCCTGATGTAATCGTACTGCTGGAGTATTTCCGTCAAAAGCATTATGACTTTTACAACAGGATGTATCATAAGCAATATACCATTGACGAGTTAGTTGAGAGGTTAGAGGAATATCTCCCCAACACTCTTCTTTCCTATGATGGAAGTCACGATGCGCAAGCTCATAGCTTCATGTTAGGCGTAAGCAAATTGATTTGCTGCTATGCTGAGGACGATATTAACAGAAGTCACGCCATCAAACTTGTAACTGAAGGGAACGAGTCAAAATTGCTTTTCAAGTGCAACATCTTCAACCAAGAACATCTTTTGCGCTTTATAAAGTTTTATACGGAAAGAGCTCCATTCCAAGGAATCTTTGACATCAGAGTCCTTATGGATCATCTTGAACTACTCAATGATTTCATCGTGAATTAGTCCACATAAGAAGGTAATTGAACAGCGATATAACAAGATTTGAACTCAAAAGACCTTTGATTTTAGTTGTCGTTGATAACTTAGGATAGGGCATAAAGAAGATATTTGTATGAAAGAAATACCCATATATATTAACGGTGAGGGTTATTCCACATGCGACACCGGCATTACGGTGGAAATGTGGAAGGCCTTTCTGCGTGACGGCAATCTAATGAATCCCGAGCGCATAGACATGCTGGTCAAGTTCTATAATGAGCCTGACCACAAGTCCACCTGCCGCACTTTAGCAGAAAAGTACGACAATGAGACCGTATCTGCCCCTCAGAAGTACAACTCCCACAATACCCATTTAGGCCAAGCACTTTGCAAACAACTCGATATGGTTGTAAAGCGCCCCAATAACGAAGGAGACTGTTATTGGATTATCGCCATGATGGGCAAAGACCTTGGGAACAACTATTTCGAGTGGAAGTTGCGCCCTGAGTTAGTGCAAGCGATGGAAGAATTAACCGTGCCTTGCGCTGACCTTGGTTCGTTTATCAACACCACCAATAATGCATTAGGCGAGTTCGTTGATACCTTTCGTTATGCTCGTAAAGAAATTGCCACATTAAGCCGTGCATCCCGAGGAGGCATCCTTTTCAAATACGATGATGACAGTAGGGATTGGGCTATTAACGAAGGAGGCGGCACTGAAATCCAGTATCACATCTTTCTGCGTGGGACTAAAATTGGTTATGGATTAGGTTTCAACACCCAATATGTGCCCTTTGCCAATGATAAGTCCCCAGTGGGTTATATGCAACCCTACGTGGATGCCTATTTCAAAATCAAGGACACCTATCCGACAACCCTATTGAAAGCAAACGGATTCGATTGGATTGAAGGAAGCGAAGACGATCTCCATCATTTAGAGCACAACTCCTATTATCTGTTGGCTCGTACCATCGATATAGATAATGGCCAAATCAAATGGGTGGACTTCCAGACCATGTTGTCCTACCTGAAAGGACCCATATTCCGAATGTATAAAGACATCTTCAAGAACAAACAAAAAACCGAAGGAGGAAAGAAACAAGCTATGGACACAATAGAACCACTATATAAGTTGCTATGTCACAAGAAGAACATCATTCTTCAAGGCGCACCGGGAACAGGTAAGACATACGCCACCGCATCTATCGCTGTCCGTATGTGTAACAAAGACTTCAATGACTTTGCCAACCATGACAAGGTGATGGAAGAATATGAGCGTTTGCGTGAAGAAGGCCAGATAGCCTTTTGCACCTTCCATCAATCCATGGACTATGAAGACTTTGTGGAAGGACTCAAGCCCGAGGTAAAAGGCGAAGGTGTGGAATACAAAGTGGAGAACGGCATCTTCAAGACCATCTGTGAGAAAGCCCAAACCAACGACGATTCAGACATCATCAAGTGCATCGACAAGTACTTGCAGTCCGTCAAAGGCTATGCCAACCGTAAGACCATACCCTCGTTGACAGGCAAATCAGCTTTGTTGGTATGGTGGAAAGAAGGAAACGACACGATAAGCACCCGAAGTGTGCTTTCAAAGTCCGAAAAGGGCGATGAGTATTCACCCTCGCCGCTCAACATTGAAAAGGTCAAGATGCAAGCCATCGGCGAAGGAGTGGAAAATAACTGGCAGCACTATGCCCAAGCATTCATCAACGCTGTGAAGAAAGAGTATCAGCTGGAGAAGCAAGTGTCAAACAAGCCCTTCATTCTCATTATAGATGAGATAAACCGTGGCAATGTTTCCAAAATCTTCGGTGAACTTATCACCTTGCTGGAAGCTGACAAACGAACAGGTGAAGGCAATCACACCATCAGCTTAAAACTCCCTTATTCAAAGGATGACTTCACTGTGCCCTCCAATCTGTATATCATCGGTACGATGAATACCACAGACCGTTCTACAGGTTCTATCGACTATGCGGTAAGAAGACGTTTCGCCTTTGTGACGCTTGCCCCCAGTGCCGATGTGATAAAGAATTGGTGCGAGGCGAATGCCATTCCCGATGATGTAAAGGATGCATCCTTGGCGTTATTCACTGAAATCAACGGCACATCTGCCGAGGACAAGCAATCCTTCATTGCCAGCCATAAAGCCGCTGACTTTGAGTTAGAAGATTTGATGGTTGGTCATAGCTATTTCATGGCCAAGGACATGGAGACCTTGAAATTCAAGATGAAGTACGAGGTCGTTCCCTTGATAAAGGAATACCAGAAAGACGGTATTTTGAAGTCCGTCAAAGGCGATAAAGCCTATTTTGAGAAATGGATGAACGCTGAATGTAACCATCAAGCTGACCAGTAATGCGCGAACACGAAAAGATACCATACGATTCCTTTGCCCAACAAGCCTATTGGGGTGAAGGAATGCGTCTTCCAGGCCAAAGCAAAGGTCTGGACAGATGGTTCTTTCAGTGGCAGTGGCGCAATACCATGAGGGCAGAAGATGAGATCGACTCTGACGAGCCCGTCATCACCGAGTCCGGCTATTACGCCTCCTACGTCATTGGAGCGCAATGGTTCGACGAAGAGAATACCATGCCCCTTGTAGTAACCACCAAGTATGGTTGTGACCGCATCGACTTCCTGAAGATGTTCAGCGTCTGCTTCAACAGTGGCATCGAGGCTAAAGAGTTCTCAAAAATCTATGCCGTTGATATGGAGCAGCCACGCATCAAAGCCCCCGAGCTAAAGAGCGTGCTCAGTCCCCTCATTGTCGCCCATTTCCTCTCCATCGTGAAGGAAATCGTCAAGCGAGGACTGAAAAAAGACTATGTCCAACGAGAGGACAACCTCAAAAAGGTCAAAGGCCGTATTGCCATCTTCCGCAATGAGCGCATGAACATTCAGAAGGAGCGATACGACAAAGTCTTCTGCCAATACCAGGAGTATTCGGAGGACACCGTTGAGAACCGACTGATAAAGAAAGCCCTGCTGTTCTCCCAGCAGATATTGCAAGTCGCCGGTCTTTCTCCCAGTTTGCTCCCCCTGCAGCACACCGTCCATGAATGCCTATCAGCCTTTGCCAATGTCAATGACCAGATAGAAGTGTGGGAAGTGAAAGCTATCAAGCATCACAAGATATTCAAAGAATACGATGATGCCATCAAGCTGGCCCAGATGATACTCCATCGGTATGACTACAACATCACCAATATCACCACTGCCGAGGAAGAGGAGTGCCCCGTCTTTTGGATTGATATGGCCATGCTCTATGAGCACTATGTGTTGGGACTGTTACGAGAGGCATACGGAAGCCTGATACATTATCAAGAACGAGGCCACACCGGCTATCCAGACTTTGTGTGCTATTCCCCGCAGGTCGTATTGGACACCAAGTATATTCCCCGCTTCTACCAAGGAAGTATTGACACCTACATCGTCAGACAGTTGAGTGGTTATAGCCGTGACAAATGGATATTCCCCACGCAGCCAGATGCTAACATCCCTTGTGTCATTATCTCCCCAATAGAAGGGGACGAGGAGAATCCTTTCAAGAACAAACCCTTGGAGGATTTTCTCCAGAAAGAAGACCGCCATCTTTGGAACTTCCATCGGATAGCCGTCCCCTTACCCATGTTGAACGAAAACTGATAACGCCATGCCCGAGCAACCCATCATACCCACCACTGCCAATCTCTTCAAACCATCAGAGATAATCGGCATCCTTCGCAATCACTTGGCCACCGGTCAGGTGAATCAGAAGGTTGTGTGTCTTCGAGGCATCTACTTCAAAGGCACCTACATCAACCAGTACTTCCATACCGCTAGTGACAGGCTTGTTGATGAAAGCACCAGTGACGAACTCACCCTCTCCATGCCTCTCAATCTGAGAGAAGGCTATGAGAACGGCAATGTTATCACCGTCCATGGCATCCTTGACCGTACCATCACCAACAAAGGATTGATACAAATCGTCCTGAAGGTGACAGAGGTAGAGAAACTCAAAGAACTGGCCGTATCTGAGGATGAAATCAAGCGCACCGAGCTACGCCGTATCAAGTCCGAGAAAGGTTTCAAGAACGTCGATAACATCCTTGAATCCCTATTGTATCAAGCCAAGCGTCCGCAGGTCGCCCTGGTCTATGCAGAAACCAGTATCACCAATGAAGACTTTGAGAAAGGCGTACAAGCCGCACGCACCCATATCGACTTCACCGAATACCGTGAGTCCTTTGCCCGAACCAAAGTTTTCTGCCAAAAACTCAAGCAGCTTGACACCATGAACTTCGATGTTATCGCCATCATCCGTGGAGGAGGGGCTGGATTGGAAGCCTTGGATGAAGTCGAACTCTTGGAAACCTTGGTCAATATGAACACCGCTTGGATGTATGGAGCCGGTCATGAAGGTGAGAAACTCTTCATCCTGAACATAGCAGACAAAGCCATTGCCATCCCCCATGCCCTTGGCACCTATTTCCGTGACATTACCGACGGTGTCGTTCAGAAACGCAACAATTCAAGAGCCGCCTTGGTCAAAGAAGTCGAAGGTCAGTTCAAGAAACAGATTGAGGATTCCAACAAGAAGAATCAAGAACTCACCAAGCAGTTGGAAGCCTTGCAGAAACAGAACAAAGAGCAGACCGAGGCCTCCAATAAGAAAATAGAGGAATTGACCAAGGCGCAGAAAGAGCATGAAAAGGTCGTGAAGGAGATGACCGAGCAACATAAGAAAGCTACCGAAGAAGCCAACAAACTTCACAAGACCCAGAACGAGACCCTACAAAAGGCCAACACCCAGTTGCAAGAGCAGTTGAAAACTCAGGGCAAGACCTTGACCGACCTGCAAACCCAACAGCAAAAGCAGCAAGGTGAGTTCAACAAAAGCCTTGGGCAAATGCAGGAGACTAACAAAGGACTTCAAGCCTCTGTAAACAAGATGACCGGTGAGCTTATGACAGCCAGACAACGAGTGACGGAGCTTGAAAGCCAAAGTTCAGGTAGCACCGGGTATATCATCGTTATCATTATCTTGATAATCCTGATGATTATAGGTTTTAGTATGTAAAGATGTCCCAAATTCATAAAAGCAACTTAATAAATTCGACAATATGGCATTAAATACAGAAATCATCCTGACCCTTCAGCAGTTGAAGGGATTCGGAACAAAAACAATCATTGGCATATCCCAAATAGGTGAGGATATAAACACTATTGAGGAATTATGCCATTCTTGGAAGTCTCGCAAAGGCAAGAGATTTGAGTCTATCTCTACTGAAGACTTGTATTCAGCAAACAAAGCCGCATTGAGGGTTTTGGATGCTTGCCAAAGAGAAAATATAGGCATCATTTCTTATGATGAACCTTTGTTCCCTACTATGTTACGCAATTGCATCAATGAAGAGGGAAAGGAAGACCCTGCCATACTATTGTATTACAGAGGGAATATCGATGCGCTCCAAAAGCCGGGCATTGCTGTTATTGGAACAAGAGAACCGACTCCCAATGGAATAAAAGCAGGAAACTTTTTCTCTGCTGAATTCGCGAAACAAGGCTTCAATATCGTTTCAGGACTTGCCATTGGCTGTGATACCACAGGACATGAAGGAGCCTTGTCGGTTGGAGGTACAACTACAGCCTTTTTGGCCAACGGCTTGGACTGGAACTCTATTTATCCCAAGGAGAACCTTGAACTGGCAAAAAGGATAGTTGAAAACGGTGGTCTTCTCCTTTCTGAATACCCTATCGGCCAAACTTGCAACAGGTACAGTCTTGTCGCACGTGACCGATTACAAGCAGGTTTGTCGTATGCCACCATTGCTATTCAAACAGGAATAAAAGGCGGTACTATGCACGCAGTCAGAACCACGCTTGAAGCACATAAACCCTTGTTTATGGTAAAATTCAAGAGCGCAGAAGACAACAATCATGAGAAAGTTCAAGGTAACAATCAACTGATTTCTGAGGGGAAAGCATTTCCGTTGGGAAGTGAGACTTTGACTGAAGCGATTGAAAGAGCAAGGGAGAGCATTAAAAATCCATCTGTGACCCAGGTACAAGGTCGTTTTTTTTAATAAAGCGTTACGATTATGAGAAGCATTATATTTGATTTGGATTTGACTTTGGTTGACACGACTTGCCTTGAAGAGGCACGTCATGAACGCAACTGGCAGAAAGCATACGGATTGATACCACAGACATCATTGTATAAAGGTATTCAAGAGGTGCTTGATGTTATCGCTAAGTTTGGGATTAAGACGGCTATAGTAAGCACGTCACCTCGTCCCTATGTAGAAAAGTTGGTGGAATACTATAAGTTGCCGATTCAACATATAGTAGCCTATCATGATGCCAAACCGATCAAACCCCATCCTGCCCCGATGCTAAAAGCCTTGGAGCTGATGGGCATTGAGGCAAAGGAAGCCATTTCTTTCGGTGACAGAGTTATTGACATACAAGCGTCCAATGCAGCAGGTGTTGAAAGTGTAGCTTGCTTTTGGGGAACAAAGGAAAAAGGAGACCTTCTCCGTTCCGGTTACTCTCATGCTATTGTCAGACCAGATGAAATACTAACTTTAATAAGGTAAGAGACTATGCTCAAAAAAATGCCGATAATACCCCCAAGGTTTGTGGATGGAGTAGAAAAGCTCCACGCACAACTACATGATGCCTATTCCAAGGCTCAGAAACTATTTGGTTCGGTCTTAGGAACATCTTCTGTTCCCAAAGGTGGAAGCTTACATTCAAAAAGCATTCGTATTTTGGTCGATTTTAACGAGACCCAACCCGAAGACAAATTAACCGGGTATTTTGTGTTTGGCTGGACAATCGCAAGATTTCTCCCAATTACATTCGACATGGCCTTATTGTTTCCGGTTCATAATCATGGAGGAGGGGATATACCTACACGTTCCGGCATCACATACGATAAAATATTGAAATCAAAGCGGAATCGGGATGTCGTATTATTTAACTTCATGAGAATCGAGTATGAGGATTCCCCTTTATACTCAACAAGTATGATGGCTGATTTCCTTTCACGCTATGCGGATAAAATAGATGATGTAGGACAACTATATTTTCCCACTGATCTAACAGACCTCAGTGTCATTGATATTCCTAAAGCATATACGGAAAGAAGTTATACGTTGGTCGGGGAGAGATACTATTCGCCTTATGTAACAAAAGGTGAAGCCTATTGTGTCCTCTTTGCCCAGTTTGACAATGAATATGACTCTAATGCGATAAAAGTACTGCGATGGTTCCCCGTACAAAAGGGAATAGAAGCTGAACAAATGATGGGTTTGGAACCTGATGGAGGTGATGTGTTCTTCGAGTTGGGGTATATATCCCGACAGGAAAATTCCGAACTGCACTCTTTTATGGTTGAAAATCATTCACAACTACTATTTGGGAAAAAGGAAGGAAACTCAATAACCCTATTAGGCGGAGTGAAGATGTTCAAGTCCAATGATTTGAAGTACCCAAGATGTTTATATAAAATAGCTTTGAAATGAATGCCTTATATACTTACATATTCAAACATAACCGATATAAAGAAGTAATCGCTTTGTCTGATGAAGCCGTTACTAAATACGGTAATGCCTATAAAGTTTGGGCTGAACATCAGAAATTTGTTTCAAGGGACACCTTTCAAGACAAAGAAGTAATTGCCAACCACCTATCTGACATTCAGAAAATTGATGGTTGGATAAAGAAATGCGCCAAACTGAAATCATCCAAGTTGGATGGAATGCTTTGGCTCTTTAGGGAAAAAGGCTACCAGTCCATCCCTGAGCTGCATTATGAGGAATACAAGTTCATTGATGAAAAGTCCTGCGACATAGAAATACTACAGAACTACTTTGATTCTTATTCTAAACTGATGAGAGAGAAAAAAGAGGCTGTAGATCGTTTTCTAAATGTATCGAAGTATAAACATTCTGACAATGAAATAAAGCGAATTGCTTGTTCTAAAGATGAAATAGATCAGATTGCTTTGACATTAAACAAAGTTCAACAGTGCCAAAGATTGTTCCCGAAGGCTTGGGAAGTCTTTGCTAAGGGGAGAAGTATCAATGAAATAGATCTTTATGAGTTAGATGAAATCTCTAAAGATAGTTTCGATACGAAAGAGTATTACATGAAATTGTATAAAGAGAAATATCTCCTTATTCAATTGATTATGGGAGAAAGCCTATGTCAAGTAAATTCATTTACGAAAGAGGCAATAGAACAGCATGAAGAAGTATTTTGCATATTGAGTTCCACTGAAATGGATGAAATGCATCCTTTCAATGAATCAATTCAACTTGAAGATACAAATCAATTAAAGCGTGCCATCCTCGATTCTCAAAAATATGGGGATGACTGTCTATTTGCTGATTCCTATTCCATTAGTAAGTTCTATGCTTTACGAGCAAATTTGGATAAGATTGGAACTTCCTTTGATGATGCTGTCGGAAAAGTAAAAGAAAATACTGATGCAATAAAAGCATATCACCAAGAGGAACAAGGTAAAAGTCAGGTGTTTATTGAAGATTATCTCCAAATTGTAACCGAAACAAGCCCTCTGTATAAATTCGTTGAATCATATAAACATGAGAGGGAAAATAGGCAAAAAGCTAAGCGGATTCAGCAATCATATTCCAAGGGGTTCTCAGCCATCTACGGAACGATGAATCTTGATACTTGTAAGATGCAATATATTCTTGGTATTATAAGTAATGAGTCTGAAATACAGAAGAAACACCAAGCTATAGAGGAGCAAGAACGAATCCGTATTGAACGAGAAAGACGATTACAAGAAGAACGAGAAAGACGATTACAAGAAGAACGAGAAAGGCAAATACAAGCTCAGCTGGCTGAAGAACGAAAAAGACAGGAGAAGGCACATTTATTAGAATGTGTTTCCAATTGGTATGTTCCCACTCATTCTTCAATAAGATGTTTCTCGATGTTTAATTACTATCCAATGACCTGTGATTTTGAAGCTGATGAAGATGAATGGGATATAAGGCGATTGATTTGGGACTTTAAGGCGAATCCCAATAGGCCTATATCTATCATCCAAATTATGCAAGCACATAGTCAAGCTGCACGTAAGGTTTCTACACAAATGTGCAAATGCTTACGATATTTCTTTGGTGAATCTATCAATCAGCTAACATTGGTTTGTATACCTTCATCGAAAAAAGAAGTCACAGCAAGAAGATATAATGATTTTTCCAAGATGGTATGCGAGAATTTGGGTATGCAAAATGCATATCCATATATTCAAGTTACGTCAAATGGTGAAGCTTCTCATTTAGGTGGAAGTGTAAAAGCAGAGATTTCAATAGACTCTGATTTTTTCAATGGTAAGTACGTATTGTTGTTCGACGATGTGATAACAAGCGGACGGTCAATGGAAAATTTAAAGTATAAGTTGGAAAGAGCAGGGGCGAAGGTAATTGCTGGTTTTTCTATAGGCCGAACTATTCATACCCGACAATTTAACAATCCTATTGATAATCTCGACCAATTTAAGCCTTGTACACAGCAACCAAATACATCGTATGATGATGATTTGCCCTTCTAATGTGAGCATATAGTGTGAATATAAAAGTTTTCTTATGAGCGTAGATTTATCTCTTATCATACCCAATGAGTGCCGTTCCGTCAAAGACAAGGAACACGCACGTCAATATTTTGAAGCATCCATGGAAAGAATTGCCAAGTATTTCCACGGAACCAAGGAACAGTTTATCACAGACGTTGAAATCATAGAAGAAGAGGAAGAATGCTTTGAAATTACCTATGGCTTTGAAGTACCCCTTTTGAACATCAGCGTCTATATGCACTCCGGCTATTGGGATATATGGCCGGTCTCCAGATATAGCCAATACTTCTATCCCTATTCCGAAGACCGATTTGGCAAGCCCAGGATATGGGCAAGAAACTACTGTTTCAATGCCCTGTTAGCATTCGGACGCAAAGACGGCTGGATATGCGATGAATATCACAGCTGGAACAGCTCCCTCGATACCGACTCCACCTTTGAGGATTGGAAGATCTATGAGAACGACACCGAGGATGGAACTATCTCCGAGTTCAACCTGATGGACTTTGCCGATGTAGATCCCGAGAACCAAAAATGGCCCGACTACCAAGCCAAGTACCACGATGACTTCAAGGAATGCCATGCCAATTTGGATGTCATTAAACAGATGTTCCCCGACTATGAAATCCTGAGCATGGGCTATCCACTCTCTGAATACGCTTTGGCAGCTAAAGAAGAAGGCTTGTACCTGCTCAATATGGAGACAGGAGAAAGCCTAACCGATTATCCCTTCACGAACTGCAATGCCAATTTCAACGGTGCAGGCGTGCAGCTCTTTCGAGGAAAGGAAAGTGCCTTCTTCAATTGCATAGGCAAGCAGCTCACCGATTACCGAGTTGGTGATTTCTCATGGGAATGGGACAGCAGAGACTGCAATTACTTAGGACAGATAGTCACCGATAAAGCAACCGGCAAGCGATTCCTCATAGATGGAACGCCCATGCCTGACAAAAACCAATAAACCTATGACTGATAAAGACTATATCGAATACGCCAAGGCCATCCATGAAGAGGTCTATGCAATGTCCACACCGATGATAGATGGAATGGCAGGCAAGGTGCTGACTCGTATCCGCAAGGAACAGAAAAAACTCTTCAAAATGCCCGAAGCATGGACAAGCGTCCTATCCAACATTATTGATGTTGTCGATGTTATGTCTGTACATGCCCATAAAGGCAGAATTTGGAGCGAAATGAACAAAGGACTTGAGAAGATACTTGACCAGTATATCATAGACAGGTATAACGAACTTGAAGCCAAGCACCACCTGATGTTGAAATACCGCTATGTTGGAAAGTTTAGCCTAACGACAGAGGTAAAGGAACGCATTTATGCAAGGCTTGGAGCTCATTACGACACCCAGAGAATGCAGAATATGCTTGAAAGATACCCAGATTTGAAAGAAGTATGATAAAGAAAGCTATAGACCAACTTACAAGTTGTGCCGAACGTAAAGAAATAGAAGATGCACTAAGGCATATTGCCGAAATAGTGCTAAAGGACTATATCCTGAAGTTTGGTGAGACATTTGTACAGCTGATAGAGATTGAGATGTACTACTACAACGAAAGTTGTTACAAAGACACCGCAATCCACAAGAGTGAGCAGCAACGCCACAGGTATGGAAAAGTGTACGTCCATCCGTCGGGGTTTGACATCTGTCTGTCCGATTCTGATGACTATTATCTAAGCTTCCTTGTAAGGTCAGCACGAGTCGGTAATACCAAAGTGGTTACAAGTGGACCTATCAACGTCCGCGAAGCTATAAAAAGGCTTGGTGTTGACCTTGAAAAGGATTTGCTTGAACTTATCGCTACTCCTGTCAACCCTCATGTGAATGTCTATTTTGCTACACGCAAAGGTCTTGGAAAATCAGTAATACCGGAGGACAATGCAGCCATGCTCAGTGCGGCATTGGGCGTATCTGGCAAAATGCTAATTCCTTCCGGCTTTGAAAAATATGCCTACTGTGAGCTTAAACGTCGTAATGTCCATGACAAAGAGACAGCTGATGCTTTATCACGAGAAATTATCGGTGGCAGAGTGGCAGGTATAAAAGAGTTTTACCAATAATAAATGGTCATGATTACTGAGATAGACAAAGACACCATATATTTCTCCAGCTTATTTGCACGCCATTATCCTGAGCTGTATGGAGAAATCAAGGACATTCTGACTAAAAACGGAGTGTCCAATGGTACTATCACGAATACTGCTGATTACTTCTGTCGCGACTATATGCCTGTTCAGATTGACATGCAGCACTATCTCCTGTATATATATGACCCAGACTATTTGAAGGAAGAACCAGAATATACCACGGACATAGAACTTGTTCTCAGCACCTTGAAAAAGATAAATGTTGAAGTGGTGAAAATTCCCTTGAAACTTGATGGTGGCAATATGATATTCTGCCAAGCTAAGAATCCATTAGATGAAACTTCATACATAGTTATGACCGACAAGGTTATGATCGAAAATGAAAGTTACAGCAAGTCAGAGATTGAAACCATCATCAAGGAACCACTGCTGAAAACTTGCAAGGATGTTGATATTCTTTGGCTACCATGGGATGAAAGCGAGAAATGCGGTCACACAGATAGCATCGTCCGATATGTAGGTATCGGGGAAACTGGAAAGCCTAAGGTGTTCGTAAACCTTGAAGTTTATGAGGAAAAGGATGCTAACGACATGTATGACATTCTATCTGATAAAATGGAGGTTGTAGAGATACAGCTGCCTGAATATGACGAATTAAGTTGGGCATACATCAATAGCGTGCAAACGGATGACATCATAATTGTGCCAGGCTTAGGCAATCAGAAAAACGATGCTACCGTTATGGAGCAATATGAAACACTCTTTCCTTACTATAAAGGCAAAATCTATCTTGTTCAGATGCGTGAGTACGTTAAAGAATGGGGTGCAGCCTTGAACTGTAGTACGTGGACGATAAAACAAAAGTAAGCTATGTTTGAAAAATATTTATTTCCAATAATTTACAACTTTCAGTGCATTGGCAATGGTGTACTGATAGGCAAATACTTCTTCACTGCGGCGCATGTCATCTATGAAGGAGCAGGAAATTGTATGGTTGAAATAAGCGGCAAAGTATTCCAACTGCGAGAAGACAACGCCTTAGCACTTGTAGCTGAACAAAATGAGGAGAAGCAATTGCTCTATGACTTTGCTATATATGAAATCGACTGCTTGCATAGCCCTTTCCAGCTAAGCCAAGAGACCCTTGAAGCCAAATCGTTTCTATATAGTTACAGCGTAAAGACACTGTATAATTCAAGTACCAATGAGGTCAAGCGACTGCAATTGCTAACCAATACAGGCAAAGTCTCAAACGAGAAGATAGGCAATATTCTGATATGTGATTTATCTGATAAACTCAGCGGAGGACAAAGTGGAAGTCCTGTCATGTTGGAAAAGAACGTGTATGGACTGCTTTGTGGCGATCCTGATGGAAAGAAAGAATCACGCCACTGTTTTTACACCTCTGGTGCTGCTATTGTTGAATATCTCCGAAACAATAAGCCTGAAGTTTATTCGCTTTTGTGTATGAAGTGTGTTTTCGCACTCCCTAAGAGTTGGAGGCGCATCGAAGAAGAGGCGAAGGCAAAAGAACGCTAAAGACAAGAGAAAAATATGTGGAATTGGATTCTTATTATCACAACAATATTCGCATTCCTTTGGTTCTTTTTAACTGGTAAATTCCCGCGATAACAAATGATAAAGATACGAGCCGTCATAGAACACATCACCTATCAGAATAGCGAGAATGGCTATTCCATCCTGAAGGGCAAGGTCAAAGACCATAACGACCTTGTCACCCTCGTTGGCACCATGTTAGAAGTACCTGTGGGGAGTGTGCTGTTGTGCGAAGGCGACTGGAAGATAGACCGCAAGTACGGCAAGCAGTTCATCGTGCAATCCTTTGAGGAAGTCATGCCTGCCACCGTCTATGGTATCGAGAAATACCTTGGCAGTGGCTTGGTCAAAGGCATTGGCCCGAAATTCGCCCAACTCATCGTCCGTCAGTTCGGCACCGACACCATCGAAGTCATTGAGACCGACATCGAGCGACTCTATGAAGTGCCCGGTATCGGCAAGAAACGTGTCGAGAAGATTCGGGAAAGCTGGGAAAAGCAGAAAGACATCAAGAATGTCATGCTCTTCCTCCAAGGCTATGGGGTCAGTACCGCCTATGCCGCCAAGATATACCGCTGCTACGGCAAGGAAAGCATCGACAAGGTCAATGAAAACCCATACCGTTTGGCCGACGACATCTGGGGTATCGGTTTCAAGACCGCGGACGGTATTGCCAATAAGATGGGCTATGAGAAGAACGACCTCAGACGCTGCAAGAGCGGCCTGACCTATACCCTCAGCCAACTCTCTGACGAAGGCCATGTCTATGCCGAGCAGGAACAGCTCCTGAAATCCGCCATGGAACTTCTTGAAGCCGACCAAGACCCCATCGTACAGGCTATGAAGGAAATGGTAGAGACCGAGCAGCTCATTATGGACGGCGATGTTATCTATCTCCCTCCGTTCTACTATGCCGAGATAGGCACAGCCAACAACCTGAAAGGTCTGATGAACTGTATGGGCAAGAAAGCCGCTCCCATCCAACCCAATATGGAAGCCATCACCTTGCAGACAGGCATTGAATACGATGAAGTGCAGGTAGCCGCCATTCGGCAAGCCGTCAATTCCAAGGTCATGGTACTCACAGGTGGCCCAGGTACAGGCAAGACCACCACGACCCAAGGCATTATCGCCGCTTTGAAAACCATGGGCTATAGCATTCTCTTGGCCGCACCTACAGGACGAGCTGCCAAGCGTATGAGTGAAGCCACAGGTATGGAAGCCAAGACCATTCACCGATTGCTGGAGTACAACCCTGCCGACGGCTATAAGCGCAATGACGAGAACCCGCTTGAAGGCGATGTGCTTATTGTGGACGAATGCTCTATGATAGACATCCTCTTGATGAACAACCTCGTCAAGGCACTGCCCGAGACCATGCACCTTATACTTGTCGGTGATATAGACCAGTTGCCCAGTGTCGGTGCAGGCAATGTGCTCCGTGACATCATAGATTCCGAAAGAGTGCCGGTCGTTAGACTGACACGCATCTTCCGTCAGGCACAGACGAGCCGTATTGTGATGAGTGCCCACGCCATCAATGAAGGCAAATTCCCCGATATTAGCAATGGCAAGGACACCGACTTCTTCTTCATCAAGAACGACGATGCCGATGCAGTGGCCACCGCCATTGTGGACTTGGTGAAGAACCGACTTCCCAAAGGCTATCATATGCCCCTGAGTAAGATTCAGGTGCTCACCCCTATGCAACGAGGCGTGGTCGGCTCTGCCAACCTCAATCTCATCCTTCAGGAAGCGTTGAACCCCACCAAGGAAGGACTGAGCCGAGGAGGATATAATTTCCGCAAGGGAGATAGAGTTATGCAGATACGCAACAACTACGACAAGGAAGTCTTCAACGGCGACTTGGGCTATATCGAGAGCGTCAATCAAGAAGACCGCACCCTGATGGTCAACTTTGAAGAGCGATTGGTGGAATACGAAGTGTCCGAGCTCGACGAGTTATCTTTGGCTTATGCGACCACTATCCACAAGGCGCAAGGTTCTGAATACCCTATTGTGGTTATGCCTGTACTGATGAAACACTATGTCATGTTGCAGCGTAACCTGATATATACCGGCATTACCCGAGCCAAGAAAGTCTGCGTGCTGATAGGCTCTACCAAGGCTTTGGCTTATGCCATCCACAACCTAACTGTAAGTAATCGAAATACCAAACTTAAAGAAAGGCTGCAATTATGACATAGCAAGCAATACCGACGATACTGCCAAATGGAGTCTGGTGCTCGTTACTCAGCAAAATGGATAACAAAGGAGGTAAAATTGTACATGTCTGCAAAAATGGCTACCTTTGTATCAATATGAACCATTATTTATCAGTGACTTAAAAACCAAAGATATATGAATATACGAATTATTTACTTTTTCCTGTTGGCTTTGCTGTTAACAGCGTGTGAAAGCCAGTCAGAGAAGCTTCAAAAGATGGCCAAAGAAAACATCCAAACTGCTATGCACGACATTGCGAAAGACTCCAAGTCCGTGGAAATCTCGGATATTGAAGCGTGCTTTTCGTCTGACAGCCTTTGTATCATGAAATGTAATGTCAAGGCTCAAAATGCTTTTGGCGCAAATCTGACGCAGGAATGTGAGTACATACTACTCCAATATAAGGAAGACTTGTATGAATGTGCATATGCAAGTGGTGGCAATGATAAAGTCTTTATCGATACCAACACTTTCGCGAAGAACAAGAACAACACATTGTATAAGAATCTATCCTATCAGGATGCGCTATATGCCACAGCTGCTCAACAGGTAATGATACGAGGACGTAAGGTCGGTGAAAAACAACAAACCGAACCGATTACTATACCTCTTGCAACCAAAACAGGATTATGGAATATCGCATCATTTAAGGACGAGTTTGGCCAAGACAGCCAAAATAAGTCTTTAATCTTGCTTAGTCTGGGGCAGTTCTCTAATTCCGCTACTACAGGTTCCCCCTTATCCGTGGCTTTATATGTTTCATCTGCGGATGTTCCCATTTTTGGATTTGCTCAATACAACAATACCATCTATAAATGTAATGACTCAGGATATTTGAAGGTGAAGGATTCAGATGGTAACGTCACAACATTCAATGTCGCATGTGACTACAATGGCTCTATTTCAATACAATATGGCCAAGGCAGTACGATTGATTTCATCAACCTCCTAAAAATGGGCAAGCCTCTATATTGCTTCGCCGAATTTGGCAGCTATATCAAAACGCAATTCCAGTTTGTGCTTCGTCCTGAAGGGTATCAAAATGCTAAGGAAGCACTATTAGACATCCTTTATCCCAATGCTAAAGCAGCTCTGGCCGAAGAAAAAAAATACATAGAGGAACTTTCCAAGAAAGATTCTTCTATCAAGATTACATCAAGCGGATTGGCATATAAAATCGTCAAGCAAGGAAACGGACAGAATCCAACTGCCCAAAGTGAGGTGCTGGTTTCCTATAAAGCTATGAAAAAAGACGGGACGGTTTTTGATAGTACCAGCCAACCCATATGGATTAAGCTTGAATACACAGTACCAGGATTCAAAGAAGGAATGACCATGTTGCCATTAGGCTCAGAAGCCGTTATATACGTTCCTGGTGATTTAGGTTATGGTGCCAATGGTATAGCCGATAAAATCGCCCCGAATGAGCTTATGATTTATGAAGTTAAGCTCCTGAATGTCCGATAATAAGTATCGCATTCTCCACTTTGGCGCATTTTGATTATCACTCTCAAATGGAAGCCATTCTCTTATAGAAGGAGAATGGCTTCCATTAGGATGATGAACGGTTAATCATCTGCCCTCCACCAAGGGTCACGGCAATCTTCGCAATAGATTTCGTCCTCCATTCCTTCTTCAACAAAAAATTCTCTGCCACAAGGGCAACATTTGATTTTTGGATTATCCATAATGATATTTTTTAGTGAGTAATATGGCTTATCGCCGTTGTCATTAAAGAATAGTCATCCCGCAATTTAGATGTTTAGTTGTTGCGTAAAAATTTTGCGCAATCCTCTTGCAGCGATAACAAAGACATAATCCCCATGCACATCATCCGCATTAAGCCCATCGGTATCACCCTGCTTGCCACCCTCCGTTGTACGGCAGCCTGTGACAACTGCTGTTTCGGATGCCATCCGAAGCAAGGGCGCACCATGACCTTTGAGGAAATGAAGGACTATGTGGATAAAAGCCTGGAAGCCTATCCCGACAGCATCCAGAAGTTCGGCCTGACAGGAGGGGAGTGTATGCTCTTGGGTAAGGACGTAGATAAGATAATCGCCTATGCCAAAAGCAAAGGCTTGGCCTGCAACCTCATTAGCAATGCCTTTTGGGCGACCGACTATGACAAAGCCTACCGCACTCTCAAACGCCTGAAAGGAAAAGGACTTGTGTCCATCAGCTTCAGCACCGGCGAAGACCATAACAAATACGTCCCTTGGATGAATGTCCGTCATGCCGCTGTTGCCGCCGCCCGATTGGGTCTTGCCACCGACCTGAGAATTGAGAATCAAATAATGGGACAGATGACTGTCAGCCGTGGATTGTATTCCGATGTCGAAGTTATGGAGTTGGTGGCTCAGAAAAAGCTGGTCCTAACGACAAGTCCTTGGATGGAATACGCCAACAAAGGCAAGAAGTCAAGGGCACATAAGGTTGTGCTCCGAAACGACGATAAAAAGGAAAGTTGCCATTCCTTGTTTCAGAACATCATCATCAATCCTTACGGTGAGGTATATGCCTGCTGTGGTATTGGAGTCTGCCATATCCCACAGATGCGTTTGGGCAATATCCATCAGGAACCCATCAAGACCATCTATGAGCGAGCCTTCGATGATTTCCTGAAGGTATGGCTCTATATGGATGGTCCTCAAGCCGTCCTCAAGTTCGTGAAAGAGAAGACCGGTCAAAAGTTTCCTTGGCACACCACCCATTTATGCGACATCTGTCGGGTCATCTTCACCGACAAGACCATTCTACCCACCATCAGACGCCACATCTTTGATGCCATGTTTTTCCCCTTAATATCCTATAACTCCATAGCCGAGCTTGAAAATGAGCGCCGAACCAAACGATAAAAAGCACCTTACTCCCAGGCAGATAATCAACCGATACCGCAAAGGAGAGTACGTTGACGAGAGCATTGAAGCCATCTCGTCAGCCATTTCATCGTGCGGTGAGGTCTTTGATAGCGTAGCCATTGCCTTCCCCACGACCCTTGTGCAAAAAATAGTAGAGAACCTCTCCACCGCCCAGACCCTCTATGAACGGCAAAAGGAAGGCAAGCCCATAGACGACATCGTCATCGAGGACTATCCCTATCTGAAGGACATCCTTATGGACTTGTCCTATCCTCCCTTATGGGAAACTATGATGAAAGACAGAAAGGACAACGCCTTTATGGACATCTTGAAAGAGCGGCAATGGGCATGTAAATATCGTCACGCCGACACCTCTACCACCACGACAATAAGCTTCATCACATCCCTCTATTCAAGAGACATTGATAAAACCGAGCTCTCCTCTTCTACCTTTGAAATCGTCCTGCGACTGATGCTCTGACGACCCCAACGAGTTTTATATCCCTTCTGTCTTACCAACCAACTCCTTGTGCATGACAGCCAAGGCATTGAACCGTTCACAAAGCACGTTATAGGATGAAGTCAGGCTCCATATCTCCGCTTTCAGCTCCTCGTTTTGGTTGCACATTTCTTCATATTTCGGGATAAGGGACACTGCCGCCAACGCCTGCTTGCACACTTTGGCCAGCTTATAGACCGAAAATCCCAAGTCTTTCGCCACAGCTTCAGCCTCTTCACCTTGAAGAATCCGCAAAAGCGTTCGGGCAGGAGAGCTATTCTGCGTACAAGCGAAGAAGCAATAGCAATTCTCAATCAGTTCCTTGGTGTATGAAACGCAAAGATTACGTTGTGACAAAAGCTTTCTCTGTTCTATCCATTGTTCACGAAGCTGGCGATAATCCTCGTCTATAGCTTTTCTGACCTCCAAGATGGCCTGTTCCCTGTTCGACAACTCCCTAATCTGCGGCTTCAAAGCCTCCACCTCCTCACGGTGGAAACGGACGTACTTATTCGTTCGGGAGTGGATAGTAGTCAGGAAGCCACGTTCCGCATAGTTCGAGACACTCTGCGGATGCACACCTAAAATCTCTGCCGCCTCATTGCGAGATAGATATTTCTTACTCTTCCTCATCACTTGCCCACCTTTTCATCATCCGACATCAACAGTTGCACCGTGACGAAGTTCGGATTAAGTTGCATCCCATCTTTCACGAGCATGGGTTCATACCGATAGCTCTTATATGGTACACATTGGTAGGCCAACATCGCTTCATAAGCCGAGATAAGCCGCACCAAGTACCACGCCATATCGTTCAGCTCCGACACATTTCGTCGCTGGTTAGCTATCAATGGTGTCAATACCTCCGCAGGAATCTGAATGCCTATACCCATCTCGTCATTGATAATCTTTGCCGTGAAAGCAAAGAAAGGGCAGTCCATTACCTCTTGGCTATTGTAGCCCATCACACTGATCGTTACCTCCAGTACCTCTTCATCCTGCACGAACTGATAAGCGACACTTAGATATAACTTACGGCCACTGGGCTGCAGGGGGATTGGAATGACAAATACACCGTGCGTTTCCCATTGCAGCTGCCGTTCAAACATGACCGTAGCAAGGTCTTTGTGGGAAATACGGACGTATTCAATCAAGTTCTTGGTCAACTTGTCGGACAGCAGCTGAGGAGTTTCATCATGGTGAACCTTGTACAGTCTCGCCATATAATAGAGACTGAACACCTCTTCATTCTCAGGCTGCACCCCTGCATGATGCTCGCCCCCGACGATGGAACTTGCAAAGGGGAGAGAAGGTATCTTAATCATCATTGTCTTTCAATTTGTAGTTGTTGTACTTCGTTTTTTCGAGGATTCCCTCTTTTATCATAAAGTTGATGTAGCTCTTGGCCGTCTTTTCCTCACAATGGACTTCCTTGGCCAATAGCCCTGCCAATACCCCGAAGGTATAAGCATCCTGGTTCCGGAAGATGGTCAAAGCCGCTTTCCGCAACTTCTCCTTCTTCTCATTCTTCACATATTCGGCACTCTTATGGCCGGCACTGACGAACATCCGTTCCTCCTTACTCCAGGTTATCAACGTCATCGGCATATCCAGCGCACTGCCATCACGCACCTTCACCGCCTTGATGACGGAGAAGGTCGGGTTGTCATCCTTCTCCACGGAGAGGATGCCGGCCGCCTTTCGATGCGTCTCACTACCAATGTGTCCACGAATCTTCAAACCATTCGGGATATGGTGAAGCGCAAACACGACGCAGGTGTGGTACATACCTGCCAGTCGGTAGAGCTCCTCGATGAGCGCCGTACATTCCGCTTCGTTGTTGGCCGACGAAACAAGGTCAGCCGCACCGTCGATCACCACCAGATGAATGCCTCCATGCTTATGGTGCGACAAGTCCATCATGTCCCGAATTGTCTTCATACGCTGCTGTCGGTTCTGAGCCACCATATTCAACGCATAGTAGAACGGTGGATAATCTTCCAGCTTCGCCCGACGCTTGGCCGTTTCCGTATTCTTATATAGGTGTGGCCCCGATTGCTCCGTGTCGAAATGCAGCAACGCCTTTTGCTGGATATTCGGGGCAATGGTGAAGCCTAACATATCCAGTTCCTCGTGGTCATCCGTGGTCAGCAAGGCACCGGCAATGAATGTGCTCATCAAGTTACTTTTGCCTGTACCCTCACCACCTGTCACACACATGAGGTTGTCACTAATGCCGATAGGCACCTCACCGCATCGAATAATCACCGGTGACGGCTTGGGAGGGTGCGCAAAGTCCATGAGGCAGGTGTTTATCAGCATCATGGATTGGGCATACATCGCCTCCAACTGCTTGCAGACGATTTCATGCAGCTGGGATGAAGAGAAACCAGCGGCAAAATAGTCCGACACATCCTTGCTCTGCTTGGAACCCTCCAACGGCAGACGGATAGATGCCACCTCATACTTGCTTAGCTCCTGTTCCGCCTTGGCCATGGCTTTTTTGCCTGTCTCGTCCATATCATAGAGGACGAAGATATGCTTGAAGCGCATTGAAAGCATATCCAGGATGTCCGTGCTGATTTCAGCAGTCTCGCTGTTGAAGCAGACGGCACTGAAACCATGCGATGCAAGGGAAAGCACATCCTTTTCGCCACCTGTAATGAAGACCATATCCCCACGGAAGGGAAGCTGATTCAGTCCAAAACAATAAGGACGCGGCTTCTTTCCTCCGAACTGGAAACGAAGTTTCTCCTTCGGGCGGTAAATCTTGATGAACGTGTCGCCTCGATAGCCAAAGATGGGGGAACCAGGAGTAGAGGTGTAGCAATAAGAGCCTTTCTCACCCACACTCTCATAGGTGTCCAATGATACCACATCGTATTTCATCAAGATGTCGGGCGTAATCCCGTACCTTTTCCAGTAGTCAAGTTCTGTAAGTGAGAATACCTTCTCTACGAACTTGTACTTTTTGGGGGCTTCCTCCTTTTCTTCAATAGGAGCGGAGGGAGCGGAAGTTGTTGGCTGCCGTACCACCATTTGCTTACTTTTGGAAGCGAACGGCATATCCAGGCTATCCATGTCGATGCATAGGTTCAAATCCTTATTGATTTGTGCCAGCACCTCACGGAACTGTGTCCTGCAATCCAATCCAAGGCAACCGGCGGCAAAGCGAAAGCAGTCTCCCCTAATGTCACCACCTTGGTCTTTATATAGGTAGATATGCTTGTCCTCAGAGAAGAAGTAACTGCATGACGGTTTCGTGTCATAGTACTCAGGGTTTAGAAAGTTCTTTTTGGGCTTCTTGCCCCCGGAGTAATGCTCGAAGACTTGACGGCCATTGTCCGTCCTTCTGAGTATTTCGTCCTTTACATCTTTCGTCTTCATAAGCCTTGCTGATTAAGGTTCCCTATGTTCTTACTGTACCAGGCGAGCATCCGTTTATAAGCAATGATTGGATTGAAGCCACGGGCGACAAGCCTGTTTTCAGCCAGCGCATCCATCACATCCTGATAACTGTACTCCACCAATCGGGATGTGCGGTACCTGCATTTGATCCAATGATTGTTCTGCCACTTGACAAGGGTTGTTTTGCCTATCTGCAACTGTTCCAACAAGACATCTTTGCTGACGACCACATCATCCACCAAATGATGTTGGTGCAACCCTGACTTGTTGGTTTCAGGTTGCTGTGTCTTTGAATCCTGTAACTTCTGGAGCGTATCTTGAATGCCCACCACTGCATCCCTGATTTCCCGAAGATAGTTTTCTCCTTCTGGAGGAGACTTCTGATTTTTATTATCTGCCATAACGCTGTTCTTTGATTACCCATAGAGACATAAAATGCCCCACAACCGATTTGATTGTGGGGCAAAATTATAGGGAAGACCTCAAACTCTTGTTTGGATTATTTGGAGCGTCCAAAGCATCCAAACTCTTTTTCCTTAAAATCTTCCTCAAAGTGGCTAATAAGGGTCACTTCTTCCAGAACTTGATGGCATTGGGGACTCCGGACAAGACCTTCATGATCTCCTGTTCAATACTTCTCTGTTTTTCACTGAGGAAGGCCTGCTTGTAGTCGATAAAGTAGCTTCTCGCTGCGTTAAGGTTCTTGCTTTGCATCTTCAAGCCGGTTGTGGTAAGTAACATACCGTACTTGCAAACGATGGAAGACCACCTGTTTGACTTGATGGCTCCAGCTTGTATTAGCAGATGGAGTACAAATCCCAAGTCACGGTTCGTCGCGCAGGGAGGAACCATGTACTTACAGGCCGGATCTCCATTCGTTAGAAGTCGCACAAGGTCTTCTGCAGAGATGGCGGGACACAGCAAGTCATGATTACGAAAGACCTCGGCAAGTTCAGCTTTGGCCTTTTGAGGATAGTCCGCAATGGGGAGGATTCCTTTCGTCTTAATGACGGTCTCTTCCACACCAATGGCGTTGTATATGCTTATCATCCTGATAGCGTTGGCTTCCTCGAACGTTTCTGTGTTGAAGTGCTCCTCGGTGAACTTGCGGTTCTCAAGGATATGCTTCACCTTGTCTCTGTCGATGACCTCCTGCTGCAAATCAGCATAGGTTGACGACTCATCGAGGATGATAGGCATACTGAGCTTGACAAGGTTTTCCTCTAAGAAAGCCTTGTAGCCCATCTTACGGTTAGACACTCGGTTGCGGTAGTCCTCATAGGCTTTAAGTAGCCATTGTACCGCACCATGAACCTCCCTTGCATCCTTCGAAAACGCAAAGAGAGAGAGTAGGCAGGGTTGAAAATCCTGCATACATCACATTGTTTTTGTCCATAATGGATGACATTAAAAAGTGAATATTAAGTAACGCACATCGCGTTTTTATTAGTTCATTTTTCATTAAAGTGACTTTTGGTAGTATATTTACTAGCCTGACAGAACCCTAAATAAGATACACAAAGGGTTTGGGGGTGCAAAAATAGTCTAAACCTGCCCCATTTTGTGGTGCAGGTTATAAAAATTGCCTTAAATCGTATGATTTGTCCGTGATTTACAGTACTTTTGCCTATCATGAAATCGTATGCGCTCTTCAAACAGTACATTTGGCTGGTGAACATTATCCACCGCCGAGGCAAGATTTCGCTCAGTGAGATAAATAGAGAGTGGCTCTATACTGACATGAGCGGAGGGGTAACGATTGCCCGAAATACCTTCCTTCGTCATAAGAATGCCATCGAAGACATATTCGGAATAATCATTGAGTGTGACACACACCATGATTACCAATACTATATAAGCAATCGTCATGTGCTATCTGAGGACTCTATCCAGAACTGGATGTTGTCAACCATCACGGTGAATAACATTCTCTCGGAAAATATCAGCCTGGCCGATCGTATTCTTTTGGAGGTCGTTCCAAGTGAAGGCAACTTCTTGCAATCCATCATAGATGCAATGAGGCGCAAAGTCAGAATACAGCTGAGTTATCAGAAGTATGGCTGTGACAGTAGCACCACACTCTCATTTGCACCATATTGTCTTAGGTTGTTCCAATGCCGCTGGTATGTGTTGGGTCAGTTCCAACGCCCAGTTCGTGAAGGAGAAGTGCCTATGACACGTGAAGGCCTTCCTGAAGGTTACACAGAATGCTTTGCTACCTACTCTTTGGACAGGGTCAAAAAGATATATCATACGGATGAATCGTTTGAGATAGACAAAGATTTTAGTGCTGCAGCCTACTTCAAATACTGCTTTGGAGTGTATCGTGTGGATTCTATTCCTGTACAGAAGGTGCTTATTCGCGCCTATGGTTTGCAGCGTTATTATATGCGTGACCTGCCTTGGCATCATTCCCAGACTGAAAAGTATTGGGGAGAAGAGTATGCTGATTATGAATTTACGCTTCGACCTACGAGTGATTTCATCCGTTTCATCATGAGATATGGAAGTTTGGTGAAGGTGCTTGCGCCAACCGAACTTGCAAGGAAAGTCAAAGCGCAGCTCATGGAAGCTGTAGATATGTATTCCGACCTTGATGAAGAACCTTAGTCATTCCGCACGCTTGCAGAATGCTTGGGGATTTCACTATTAACAAAAGGGCGAAATGAATATGGAAAATATTGTCCTCATATTGATTGCCATCTTAGGCTGCATAACAATAGCAGGTCTATGCTATTGGCGCATGACCATCCAATCACGCATTTGGATAGAACGTGGCCTGGCTTCAACGGACATAATCGAACGCCGTTCTTGTCTCCGAAGGGCTGCCCTGTTGTTCAATAGCGATGCCATGCTTGCTTATGCGTGCAACAATCCGGATGGATTTGTCAAACCCAAGCTGTTGCCCTTTGACTATTACATAGGTTTCCACCATATTCCCTGCATCTTTGCCGACCATTACTTTGCAAAAGGTCTGACCAAATGGCTCAGTGAAGAACAGAAAGCTTTTATGAAGCGTATCTATGCCTTCAAAGGATTGGAGGAAGATTGCGAAGACCTCGTAGAGGAAGCTATTCAAAAGCTGGGAGTAGCCACTGATGGTGTCGTTGTGATTTTCATGCCTTGTAGTAATGATGTCCGTTTCAAAAAGAAGTTCCAGCATTTGAGCTGGAAACTGAAGGAGAAAGGCTACGAAGCAAATCACATGACTTATCCCTATCTTTCCGTAAGAAATCAAATGAGTGAAGTGTCTTCACAAAAAGATCTGATGACTCATGTAAGAAGGATAGTAGGGGTGGATAATCGCAAGGTGATAGTGGTAGACGATGTGCTTAACACTGGGGCCACCTTGAAGGCTTTTGTGAAAGAAATGGCTAAATACAATACGAAAATTGTGGGGGCTGTGTTTGTCTCAAAAGTATTCAATCCGCCTAAACCTGGACTTTGGACATGGCTACGGATTGCGCTTCACAAAGAAAATGGGGCGAATAAGCTTAAAAGACCTTGACTTGGTAAGAAATATATCACTTATTGATTGTAGTTGAACAAAAAGTGTTATCTTTGCAATATGAAAAGAGCAAGTACAATATCAAATATTGATTGCGTAATGCCCCAGGTAAATAGCCGTTGGCGTTGCTCTAATCGTTGTGAAGCAGCTAAAAGGTGGGTAGAATATCCGGACCACATTTTCGTAGACAGAATAGATATACAAATTGAAATAATTCCCGTTCCCTTTGATAAGATCTCCGACCAACGGAGAGGAGAATCCAGTGCCGCTATTCGTGAACGTGTCATCCAAGCACGTCAGATACAAGAAAAACGCTATACTGAGTATTCAGGAATCTACTGCAATGCTCAAATGAATAGCAAATTGCTGTCACTATACGCCCAACCGGATGGACAAGGTCTCTCTTTATTAAAGAATGCAATGGACCGTCTAAATCTTTCCGCCCGCGCCTACGACCGGATATTGAAGGTAGCACGTACCATTGCCGATCTAGAAGGAAGTGAACAGATACTTTCCGTTCATTTGGCGGAAGCCATAAGTTATCGGAATCTAGATAGAGAAAATTGGGCAGGATAACGCACTGAAATGAATCAAACAGTTGTCTGACACCCGGGTCTCAGGCATACCGACACCCGGGTGTCAGCATACCCAACACCCGGGTGTCGGTATGCCTGAGACCCGGGTGTCGTACAACTTAATGCAATAGAAAATTTTCGGCACGCCCCGGAGTGAATAATTCCCACAAAGAAGCAACAGTCCATCCAGGTGCAAAGATATCATTATAGTATCCTTTTCCATTCCTTCCGTAATCCCAATTAGTATGTTGAACCACTTCCGGATAATAACCAGCTTTAGCAATACCGCACATATGCGCCTCGTAAGGCAACAACTGCCTCATGGATGTTGAAATCACTTCTGCAAAATTTGAGAAACGGGGTTCTTTATATTCTACCGATAACCAACGTAATACATCTGCAAATTCAAAAACAAATACATCGATATGGTTATTTTCTACCGACACATTACCCCAGCCTCTGGTTTTCAGCCCTATATCACCCAACATCTGCCCCGGTGCAAAAGGAACATCCCAAAGATAATACCAAGACAAGGCAAAATAAGCCGCTTTCTTTGTCAAATCTGCATAATGTTTGTGCTCCTCCCCTTTAGTAATCAACGAAAGATAGTAAGTAGCAGTGGCAGCGTAAAGAGAGGCCTCCTTATCTTCACAATTCGCATCAAGAGTAGATGAGAAATAATCCGCCTTGGATATCAATTCTTTCTCCAGGTAATCAGCAGTCCGCTTAGCACTAGCCAAATAACGTTTATCTTTGAAATATTTATACCCCATTACCAAGGGTAGTGTAGCCGAGGGAGTACTACCTCCACTCTTGTCCACAATAGAGAAATCATCATGAAACTTCCGAGAAAAGCTACCGTCAGCATTCTGCAACTGCAAAAACATATCCAACATCTTCTTCACCCGTTGCTCCCATTCTATATGTCGACGTCCACGCTCTTTTTCGTAAGCCAGAAAATGAAATATCGCATAAAGTCCTTCTGACTGGCGGCGGATACTATGAACCGGATCCACAAACTTCTTATCATAGTTCACAGACTCCTTAAAAAAACCCGCCTCAGTAAATCCATTCTTCAAATAGCTATCAAATATTTTTCTACTATTTACTTCTAACTCTTCCCGGCTACATTCTTCGCCATATTCCAAAGCATTAAATGCGTTAAGGAGTACACGCCCGATAAAACCGACTTCTGCCTGCCCATTAGAAGCACATTTATCTGTACGCAGATGTATACCGGAATTATACACCAACGGATATTTATCTACTAAACTACTCACAAAGAAACGGCTAAGTGTTTGCTTTACATCCGATATTGAATAAGGAGTATCTACAGGTTTGGGTTGGAAAGTATCATAACAATATTCCCATGCGCGACGAACAAAGTCTGAATAATCTTCTGCTTCACTTTCCATTATTTCCCATGTCAACAGAATCGTTTCTCCTTTTCTCAGATGCTGAAAAGCCGTCACAGCCGGTGCCAAAGTCAATTTACGAAGATAGCTTTTAGGAGCCTCCTGATAAGGAAAGCCAAAAGACAACGTAGACGTTCCATTCTTATTCTCAAATCCGGTAAATCCTAAAGAGGTCTTTCCTGAAAGAATTACTTCTCCTGCCTTATGTGTAGTAAGCGTCTCATTATTAAGTTTATCCAAACGATTTACTGTCACAAAACGCTTATCTTTCTCGCTAAAAATCCCCGTAAGAGGTGCGCTCAACCTATCCTCGCGAACAATCCAGCTATCTGACGTATGAAATGAAGGAGCTTCCTTAGGTGAACGTAAATTACGACGATACCAGAATCCCGGCATATAGAACTGACAATTATCATGATGAAAATTTGTTGAAAACTGTTGACTATAACTAAAATACGTATCTTCCAAGGCAGTGATACAAACCGTTATTTGCAGTTTATCACTTCTCTCCTCCATAGTTTGAAATATTGTCAATGGTATTTTTTCCGAAGCTTCCAAATAGAAATCGGAGCCTTTATCCTTTGATTGCTGAAAAGTTAATGGATACCGTTTGGCTTCATTTCCCGGTGCTTTCAGGGAAATAGCCGCAGAGACACGTTCTAATCTATTGTCTATTGCTTTTACGTGTCCAACGTATGCCATGAGAGCCACTCCAAAAAGTAAACATTTTAAGTTCATACAAATTAAATTATGCAAATCAGAAACACGAATTCTGATTCTTGTTAGTATTAATTTTTATTATTTCCCAATTCAAGTGCTTTTTTACGGAACATTGTTTCTATCCCTTGACCTCATTTCCAATATTCAATAAGATATTACTCAATGACTACAATTGGAATATCTAAAAGAAATGCTAATTTCTTGAGTTCCGGGACTTTATGTCCAACACCAATCGCACAATGGTGTGAAGGACCGGCTTTGCTCCATCGATTCATAAACTCACGTGCACCACATGCAAAGCGATAACGACTATTAGTATTGCCAATATGTAATGTTTCTCCACGTACAGCTTCCCCTTCAGCAGCTAATAGAAATACCCCATTTTTTCCCTCACAAACGGACAATAAAGTCACATCACCAGGCTTTACACTCATTTGGATAGACAGACCTTTACCAGGTTTTCCATGATATAACGGAAGCGGTACAAGTCTCACTTTTTCTTCAGCAATCGCAAAATGAGCCGGTCCATCGTGTCCTAGCAAAACTACATCATCTTCAAAATCCATGGCATAGAATTCTGAGAAGGAGCCACCAGCCTTTAAGAGTGACATAATCTTCATTGCTTGTGCGTTTTTCACTTCACATTCTCCAGCTATGGGGATTCCATATCCTGTCAACAATGTATTTCCAGCAATAACAGATGTAACAATGTTCTCATAATCATTTCCGCGGAACCCTTCATAATAATAAGCCATTGCTCCCAACTGATGAACTTCCACTAATTTATCTAGAGCTACAGAAGTACGTGCCGCTCTTATCAGTTCTTCTGATTCACAGGATGCTTCAACATTAAATTTATCATGGAACTCTTCCAACTTACAATTCAAATTCTGCTCTGTCACCTCTTCTATATATGCTTTCAATTCACACATCTCCAGCAACTCCACATGAGTACCAAAAGCTGCGCTTTGCTGCATTACATCAGTATAAACATCTAACATTCCACAATAATAATGCCCCAATATTCCCAAACGGTTCGTTCGCATACCATGCATTGCGCAAGTAGCATCTACCCAAGAAGCAATCTCTTTCCAAACATATTCTTCTGATAAATATCCGGTAACAATATCATATTTCACTCCAGCTCTGTTGAAAACACCTGCAAACTCAGGCACAGAACAAGCCTGACAATGCGCTAACCATTCGCCTGTCATCTTTCCCCTATCTCCCATTGAATTAACCTTCTGATAATCTATTGCAGGAACAGGTTGTATATTCAAAATGATTATAGGCTTTCCTACCTGCTGTGCCACAGGCAACACCGTAGAAGAAAGGGCATAAGTGGAAATAAATAGAAAAACCAATTCCACATCAGACTGTTTTAATTGTCGGGCGCATTCGGTCGCTTTCAAAGGCGAATCTATCATACCTGTATTGATGACTGTCACTCCCATCGTCTCTATTCTAGCCGCAATTTCGTTTTGATAAGTTAATAAACGGGGAAGAAGACCTTCAAATTGTTCCCAATAGGTATCTAATCCGACTCCTAAAAGTCCAACTCTAATTTTTTGTTGTATCATAACATCATATTTAATAGACATACTTTTCATAATTGCCAGCATTTAAGGAAATAAGATACCAAAAACCAACAAAATTTTCAATAACTTATCGGCCAATAAATCGCATAACGCTCAAAATGTATCTTATAAAACGGTTCTATAACTATTTTCTCAAACCCTTTCAGATTTATTTTAAACTTTAACGGAGCTGCAGAAACCGATTCGACACAAGTAGGAATTTGTTCAGCAGGAACAGTAAAGACAGGAACAGTCGCTAAATCCACCTTATTCATTGCAGTATTATTCATCTTTCCCCAAAAGGTAACAGGTAAATTTTCTTTTCCCAAATGTCCCGCTAGTACATACGGACCGTACAACAAAGCAATATATCGACCTGAGCCAACCAAGTTCTCTGTATATATACGCATTGGGAGATTCAATGTTATTGTATTTTTCCTTTCCCACACATTATTGATCACCCAATAACCGTCTCTATCAAGAAAAGGCCGTACAACTTTCCCATTTATGGCAATAGTAGCTTTATCAGTCCATTCCGGTTTACGTATACGGAGTACCAATCTTCGTTTTTCTTTTAAATTCAGTATGAAGTTTACTTGTTCCGATTCCGGTATACAATTTTGCTGGATAAGCTCAACCCCTTCTTCTTTCCAAGAAAGAATAGAAGGAATAAACAGATTCACTCTGATCTCATTTTCTTGCTCCGCATTCTTCTTTTTATGGCTATAAATAAACTTTCCCAATTTAGCCGGGCTTTCTAACCCCGTATGTCCACAACACCAAAAAGAACTATCACGTGATGCGTAAATACGATAATGACCGGGACGCATAGAAGTAAAATAGCAGCACATTCCCTTCTCTGGGTCATAGGCAGAAAGTATATGATTAAATAATACACGCTCATAATATGCAGCTTTAGCGGCATCGGGGTGCTGACAGAAAAGAGTTTCGGTCAAACGTAGCATATTCACCGAATTACATGTTTCCGGACCTCCTACCAAAAGAAGCCTTTCTGCAAACTCCTCTTTTGGAAAAAAATGTTCTCCTGTGCTATTCCCACCAATAACCCATGTATGATTTTGTGTGACAATATTCCAGAAATTGGTTGCCGCAGTCAAGAAACGCTGATCACCCGTAAATAAATAATACTTATGAAATCCGGTAAACTTCGGTATCTGCGTATTTGCATGCCATCCAAAAAGTATATCCTTACCTTCGGAAAGAGGAAGCCACATCGCACGATCATTCAATCGACATGCCCAATCAAGAAAACGTTTTTCTCCAGTCAGTTCATAGGCCTCTACATAAGACTCATTGATAGAGCCATGCTCACAGACAAGTAGCTGCTGAATCTGGTCATTCGTCAACTTATCCAAAACCTGATAGCCAAACCAGTCTGCTAATCGTACCAACATAGGCAACGCCTCTTTCTGTTCGCATTGCGTATATGCAGCAGACAATCCAAGAAGCATCTTATTTATCAGATATACGGGTGCCCATACCCCATTCACTGTAGGATTATTTGTCTTTATCTTCCCATCTGCAACCTCCTTAAATAGCTTTCTCCCATCTTTAATACCCAAAAGAAAACCATCCTTTCCAGCTTTCTGACATAACTGTAATTCTTTCAACACATATTTTAACCTCTTCAACAATTCCGCATCACCTGTAGATTGATACATCATAGACACTGAAAATAGATAGAACCCGAGGAAACCTCCCCTTAAGGGACCGGCTCCCCAGACTTCTTGTGACTCCCATCCTGCATAAGGTGCCGCTTTGGATGGAAGTCCCGCCTCAATACGATAAAAATGAAGTAAAGAATCGGGATTTAACCAAAGAAGGTACTCCTTTCCTTTTTGTTGAAGAGACAAAAAGGGACTCTCCAACAAACGTACCTCATTTAGCGAGAAATAAGCTTCCAAAGAATCATTTAATATCGGTTCTTTTCGAAACGAGGCTATAGCTTGATTATTCAAAACAACAAGCAGTAATAGAGTCAGAGTAATTTTCATCAGTATATTATTTTCCCTTTTCCCGTACATGATATATACAACTTCTACTTTAACATAATCTTCATTGCAGGAATCAACCTAACAGGTCCTAACAGGCCGGCTTCCATTAGTGGAGAATCCTTACGATAATGCTTCCAGGTAGTAAATGTTACTCTACCGCCTTCCGGCTTACTTTCTCCATTTTTGTACCACTCAGGCAATTTCTTAATAGCTCCACGACTCAATGCTGCAATTCCATTGATACCTCCCCCAGGTACATATTCATTTTCCTCCGACAGCTGTTCATCGCCAATCAAACGGTTGGTCCATTGGTTAGTTACTCTAACTTCCAATGTGTTTTCTCCGGACTTCAACACATCCGTAACATCAACCACATAAGGACGAGACCATAAAATTCCTTTATTCACTCCATTGACAATTACCTCTGCCATCACTTCAACCGCACCCAAATCAAGTAAAACGACCTTATCTTCGGTAAGCATAGATGACTTTACGCTAAAGCTTGTCTTATAAGTAGCAGTACCGGAGAAATATTTCACTCCTTCATCTTTATGGCGATGCAAAGAAACCAACTTTGGCAAGTTTATCTTTTCCGGTGCACCCAACCCCTTCGGAAAACGTACTTCCCATTTTTGATCTATCTCTACCATACGTCCTACTTTTTCTACTTTCAATTGTTTCTTGCTTCCATCTTCCATGACAAACGTATAAATGCCATCCCTCCAAGCCAATAAAGATCGAGAATTATCATAAGGCATCCAACTCAGCGTCCGCTTATCCTCTTCTCTCTTATAACCCTTAGCTACCATCTGTCCTATCTCTTTTTCAGACAAGACGCTACGGAACAATATAGGAGTAGACATATCCCCATTATAATAGGATGCCCCTTCCTGCAAATTGGTAAGATTCAATCCTGGATGAATTGTTTGTAAAGATCTCGTTTTATAAGAAACAGGTTCTCCATTTATATAAATAGACGGAGCTCCATTCTCGTACACCAGGCAAACATGGCTCCAACCCGAAATTGGCCTCTCTGCAGCCATCTTGAACTCCGGATATCCTTTTTCATTCTCCCAAACAGCAACCCCATTCCGACCGATTGCCAGTCCACAAGTAGCATGTCCTGCTCCATATAGCCGTTCACCGGATGATGGATAAATGGCATAATATTCCGTCCAAGGATTCGGAATATACCCCATTGGATTGTCAATATTCAACATAGCATCCGACTCCGGTTTTACCCATAAGGCTATTGAGAAATTATCTTTAATGTCAGTATATATCGCCTGATTATACTGCGTAGCAGACATTGTAGAAACATCGACCAAACAATCTCCATTTCTATGGATAGACCGAATAGCAGGTGACTCAGGGAGGTCAGAACGGAATATCACAAAAACAGAGCCATACTCATCCAATCGGATAGGAACTGAAACCGTTTCTTCATTAACACGATATACCATAGCACGAGACCTTACGCCCGTTACCGGATTCCAAAACTCCGGTATTTTTCCTTTTACGCGGAAATTACATATTACCTCTTCTGAAGTCCTCCGTTGGTTAGCTACAAAATAGGCCTCCGTATCCCCGATCTGTCGATGAATATAACGTATTGGAGCACTATTAGGATTAGATATCACCTCAAAGTCCGGTCTGAGCTGGATTTTAGCAAATATCTGTTCCAATTGCAGGGAAGTATCCCAAAAGAGCTTTCCTTTTCCTATACTGCGATCCACCACTGCTGTAGGGTTCTTTCCCCATAATTCATCACAAAGATCCTCAAACACTTTCGTATCAACAACAGAATGAGATTGTAATCCCACCGTCTGCTTTGGACGTGCACCAATGATAATCAATCCCTGTTCCGCCATACATTGAAGTTTTCTCAGTAAACTTAATGTAATATGCGATTGTTCCTGCAAAACCAATACACGATAGCTCATTCCATCCGGGAGCCTCAAACGTCCTTGTTCCATCCAAGCCTTATGTAACAAAGTTTCCGTATTTATCAAATCGTAATCATATCCTTCGGGGGGAACTGGAGTCAAATCCTTTCGATGTACTTTAGTATATCCTACTATATTATCACCTGTAAAGTAAGCCAAATCAGCAACAAATAGCCCCTCTTGTAATACGGTTTGACAACGATTCAAATAATCCATCCAAGCACGTCCCGGCTCCCACCAAGTATTGGTTCGGTCAAAGTGTACCCCCCAAGGCCCCAAAGTCATAGCAGGAACAGCATTCGGATGAGGTTGCATAGCGTAACGATGTACAACCATCCTATTAATACCCTCTGTAAAAGCCTTATCGCCAACAGCTTTCAATGCAAACGGATACTCTTGCCACCTTCCAGATTCCGGTTCCGAAGTATAAGCCTCAGCACCTACTATTTTCTGTCCATTAATATGAGCAATGGAAGAAGCTAATTTAGTAGTACGCCGCATCATCAGATTATTCTGGAAAATAGCAGATAATCCATTCCAAAATTCTCCCATCACTCCATCTACCCGCGAACCAATCTGCAATTCCTCCATCGGACCGCGATCATAAGGCTCACAATAAGACACCAAACCATACCGATTACACAAGGTACGGAATTCACCATAGTAATTGTCTGCCAACAAATCTGCTTGTACACGACGAATATCCCATAAAAAACGTTCTGTCAGATCTTTACTTCCCACAATCTTACCTGTCATTGCCGGCAGATATTTAATTAAATCATATCCTGCTCTTTCATAGAACTCTTCTTCAAATCCCGATGTCCAGTTTTGCATACCGACTTCCCAACTATCTATCTCCAATCCTATCTGAATCTGATGAACATACGGTTTGATCAGCGGATAAAGTAAATCCATCATTTTATTAAAATGAAGCTGAATAGCCTGTTTACTGAATTTATCACATTCAAGTCCCACACCCGTATCAGGAGCTGCGCAATTCTTTCTTCCGGTAGAAGTATGTCCCAAACGGATAATCGTCCAATTTCCCAAAGGTGCTTTCCACTTTAAGTTCCCTTTAGAATCAACAAATTCCGTCAAATCAATAATTTCTTTCGGATCAATGACTTGTTCTTTATCATATTCCCGGATATCGATTAATCCTTTATGATTGAAAACACTGTTATTCAAAAGTTGCCAATCTGAGAAGCCTACAGGTTTTCCATTTTTAAACGAAGGAAAAGCAAGCACTGCTATGTCTTTATAATATCCCAATTCAGTAACCGGCCGAGGCAACAGAGTATCAACCTGTACATTACCTCCAACTTCTATTTCGCTCCAGGTAAGCTTTTGCATTGAATATTCAGGAGTTATCCAAGGACCACCACTAGAAGACCATCCCGGACAATTATGCATCACATAATCAATACCCAAACGAGCGGCTTCTTTTATAGCGTGCGCTTTTAGTTCCGACCATTCCGGGCTCAAATAGGTGACCGGTCCTTTAGGAATGCCTGTACCTCCTTCCAGATTAAAGACACCTCCTACACCGATACGATGCATCGCTTCCAAGTCCTTTGTAATTCCCTCCTTCGTTATATTTCCATTCATCCAAAACCAATAAGTATAAGGACGTGCAGATGGAGATAATTGCGTAAAATCTTTCTCCAATTCTGCAATTGGCTTTACTTGCACTGCACGAGCGGTTCCCGATGGTAAAGGCAACTTCTCATCTATGGAGACCGGCTTACCAAAATATGGAGTCCCAGAGTCGTCAAACGTGAACTTCTGTAAACGGACATCACGTTTCCAACCTGGTTCCCTTTCCTTTTTTGTATGATAATAAATATAATATTCTTTACCGTCAGGAGAAGTAGTAAAACTAGCATGACCTACACCAAATACACTATCCGTGCCTTCGAATACAGGTTTCTCACTTTTTATCCAGCTTTCAGGACTCAATAAATCAGCATCCAAATCTTTTAACCGGAGATAAGACAGTTTATAAGTATCCAACCACGACTGCCCACAAGAATAGACAATAAATATATCTTTTCCATGCTTCAATACCTGTGGCCCTTCATTCAATGGTAGTATCCCTTGCTCATAATAGCGATCCGGAGAAGAAATTTTCACTCTCCCGGAAGATATAGTCCAAGGATTTTCCATTTTAGCAATATACAAATGCTGTTGAGTTTTATCAGTTGGTTCGGCCGTTTCCCAACCGGACCAGATAGCATACAATTGTCCTCTATGCTCCAACAAAGTCATATCAATCGCCCATCGGTTGTTTTTCCAGTCTCCCAACACATCACCAGTAAATAGCATGCCTTTATCTACATATTCTCCCATTGCATCAGAAGTTACCGATTCCAATACCCCAGTTTTCTGGTGGATAAAAGGAGGACCACTATACCCCGCAGCATAATAAATGTACCATTTACCTTTCCAGAAATGGATTTCCGGTGCCCAAACGCAAGTTGAATTCCACGCACCCCTCTGAGGTACCTTCCATACCCGTACCGGAGGATTTATTTTATGCAAATCGCGAGAGCGAGATACCCCAATACCTCCAGGTACACCGCCACAATAATAGTACCAGCCTTCATGTTTCATCACCCAAGGATCAGCTCCTGAAGACAAAATAGGATTCATGTAATACTCTTCATGTTCTTGGCTATTCACCGCCATCGAACTCACGAGCATAAGTATACCTAGAAATAAAGTCCGTATCATTCCAAAACTATTTTTTAGTTCATGCTTTCTTTTAGAATATCTCTTTTATAACGAACCAAAGCTTCCACATAATAGTAATCAGCGTAAGTCAAAGGTACATCCACTTCCCCTTTACCGGGATTATTGCCAACTGAATGTTTCAGAATAAAATTACAATTGGTACCCGGTTCAGCAAGATATTCCGGTGAAGAAAGTGTTTTCAACTGAGTCTCAGCGACCGACAAGCATTGCCTGGAGAGCTCCCCTTTTGTATATTGACTCAATTCTATCAAAGCTGAAGCAATTAATGAACCGGCAGAAGCATCACGTAATTCGTTTGGGATATTTGGAGCATCAAAATCCCAATATGGAATTTTATCTTCCGGTAAACGCGGATGATTCATTATAAACTTAGCTATATTTACAGCATGCTCCAGATATTTCTCTTGCCCTGTCTCACGATACATCATCGTATATCCATATAACGCCCAACCTTGTCCGCGTGCCCAAGAAGACTCATGAGCATATCCCTGACAGGTATTTTTCTTTTCCGGCTGACCGGAGATCGTGTCATAAGAAACGACATGATAACTGCTATAGTCCGGACGGAAATGATGTTTCATTGTTACATCTGCATGTGACTGGGCAATCTTGGCAAATTTTGGATCGTTTGAATTTTTAGAAGCCCACATCAACATTTCCAGATTCATCATATTATCAATAATCACAGGATACTCCCATACTTTCTGGTTCCAATCCCAAGAACGGATACATCCTACTTGAGGACGAAAACGAGTACTTAATGACTCGGATCCCTGTAACAAGACTTTCTTGTATTCTTCATTCCCTGTTAAGCGTAAACCATTACCAAAACTACAATATAACATAAAACCGACATCATGATTATCAGTTGTATATTGTTCTCTCTCTACACGTTTAGTAAAATTCTCAGCAAATGCTCTCAAAGTGTCATCTCCATTTGCTTCATATAAATACCATAAAACACCCGGGAAGAAACCACTTGTCCACCAACGCGATTCTGAAGTCACTAATTTCCCATCCTTTCCGATTGTACGTGGAAGCTTACCTTCCTTATCCAAAAGACTTTCAGCCATTAGTTTCGACTGTATCGTAGCTGTCTGTAAACTACTGTTAACAAGAGTACTCATTTCACTTTTAGGAGCTGAACAACTACAAACAGCCCCAAACAAAAGAGACGTAATAATAAATGAACTTATTCTCATATTATATTGATATCTATTGATTAATAATTATTTTAATTGCTTCTTGTACTCATAATTTATGTTCTCTACTTTCCTGGATGGAAGTGCATTCTTTAATTTGAGTCTATCCTTTCATTATTAAAAGTCAACGTCCACAAAAGAGAACTTATTCCTTTTATCCGCTCTGTATTCCTTTAAATAAGGAGAGTAAGTTTCCACACTCACACATCTTTTCGTAATATCTATATTCACAATACGTAGAAAACCCGTTTGTCCTTTATTCGAGCCTTTCACCCCATCTTGGAAGTTAGCCAACATCTGATATACTTTGTTGCCATGTTCACCTGTACTAACCAATGTTCCGATACCGCTATTTAAAACATGTCCACTAAAGACAAATAAAATATTGGGATATTTACTTACTAATTTATCCCACATCTGTTCTCCATTATTCACAGCATTAACACCAGTATCCTTACCTAATCCATACTTTTGTGGTAGCCAACGATCTCCCTCGCCCATGCGTGTATCATCTGAGTACATATAAGCATGTGTATTAATTATCACTTTATGATCTGGATGTTTTTGTACTACCTTTCCTGCCCAATCCAAGACACTATTACGAGGTCCAAATTCCAAACAAAGAATTAACCATTTTAATCCACACGCTTTGAAAGTATACCATACATTATCCATTTTTCCTTCCTCAAATGCTCCTCCAAAGTTCTTAGTCTTGCTGTACTTATCGTAAGGGAAATAATGATTAAAAAGTTCTGAATCTCTCTTATTTGAGTTCTTGCCCAAATCATGATTTCCCATTACAAAAGCATAAGGAAGTTTATTATCCATCATATTTAGAGCACCAGCAGCCTCTTTCCATTCCTTATCAATATTGTGGTCAGTCATATCCCCTTGTTGCAAAACAAAGTTAATACTATCAGCATTGTCAACCACCCATTGTATCTGCGACCTCAATATATTCGGATAGAGCCGCGAATAGGTCTGTATATCCGGCAATAAAACTAATTTTACTTGTTTATGCGACTTACAACTTGATAATGTATAAATTGTAATCAAAAATAAAACAAACCACTTCCCATGCTGTCTCATTAGATATTAGATTTATCTTTAATTCCTAATAGCATCATCTTTCTTTATATCACGGCTACCACTCCAAATCTTCATAGAAGACCATTTTTCCGGTTTAGCCGTCCAGAATTCATCATCCGGCTGTAACCCTAAAGGTAAGTATATAAAAGTACACAAATAATTACTACCTGTCGACACATACCTGTCCGCAATCTCTGGCTGATGACCACAAAATCCCAAGTTCAGCCATCCGTCTTTATCAAAAGTACCTTTAATTAGCTGATTTTTCATCACTTTAGTCAATGCACAACGTACTTGTGCCGGTTTTATATGTTTTGGCAACAGTTTCATCCAAGAGACTTGAGCCAAAACCTGAAATGCTCCAAAGCGATATCCCATAGATCTTCCCAACACCGGGTAAGTTCCTTCTGGAGAAATCATCTTTTCTTGCTGATCAGCGTGACGAATAAAACGCTGTAATTGTACATCATAAAAATCCGCCCCTTCTATTCCATGCTTTTTCATAATAGCCAATACATCTATCAACATAGGTTGGATAACATAGCTATTATAATAATCTAAATGAAAATTACGTCCATCACCATACCAACCATCTCCTTTATACCATTCTTTATGTCTTTTCAGAGCATGATGAATAGGCTTTAACTCACATTCACCCGTAAATTCCAACAAAGCAGCCTCGATTGTAGCAGAAAACATCAACCAATTACATTCAAATGCCTTAATCCTACGAGAAGCTTTCAATTCTTTAATAACCCTCTCTTGAGTTATTTTATCCAATTTAGGCCATATCTGATCTTTCGAACGAATTAATCCTTGTGCAAAAAAAGCAGCATCCACCAATGGTTGCCCACCAGGACCATCAAAACGCATATAGTCTGGAGATTCCGGATTCACAGCATTTGCTATTGACTTTACTACCAACTCTGTATATTTAGCACGTAGTTTCCCTTCTTTCGTTTCATCAGGAGGAAGATTCAACCAAGCTGAAATACCATTGAAAGAACGCCCTAATGCCTCCAAATGTGTAACATTCTTTCTAGTATTGCCATTGTTCAACCCATCGAAAGTTTCAACAGGCATGTTCTTTCTTAATGTATTCTGACTTAGATTTGTATAAAGCGGATCTATAATCTTAATCATTGTCTTTACCCAATATTCACGATCCTTACTTTTCTGTGCAAAAGCACTATTCTCATTACCCCAAAAGGATAATGCCAAGAAAAGCAATAATAAAGTACTCTTTTTGTTATTCATTTCCATACAAAGTTTTTATTATCAAAGCCCTAGTAACTTCAAAGTAAGTCGGTGGCTTCTTTTATAATTAATAAATTTAATTGCCCTTCACAACTATCTCATTTTTAGCATTTCAATACCTGCCATCAAAAATGCCCCTACCCCATACACTTCTGTCATATTCTGTGTAACTTTTTCAGGAGCGGCACTGACCGGTTGAACATACCCAAGCATACCATCCTCGTGAACATAACTTTTCAATGCTTTCCAACCTTTTTGAACAGCTTTTTTATACTTTTTATCTTTCAAGATCCCTTGATTTACTCCCCAACCTAAACCGTAAACAAAAAAACCGGAAGCACTATTTTCGGGAGAAGGATATGAATCGGGATCAAGCATACTTGCGTGCCAAGAACCTTTTTTGTCCTGACACTTAATCACAGCAGAAGCCATTTCCTTATAGATATTCAAATAGTAATTGTAAGTAGGATGATCTTTAGGCAAAGTTTGCAGTAATAAAGGTATTCCTGCAAACACCCATCCGTTTCCTCTTCCCCAAAAAACTTTCTCACCATTTTTTTCTTTTCTAGGAATATATCTCCTATCACGATAGTACAATTTCGCATCCTTATCATATAAAGAATCAGTAGCTTCTTTAAACTCCCGATCCATAAAATCTAAATAATTTTTCTCCGGATAAAGTTTATTCAACTGACCATACACAGGAGGAGCCATAAACAAAGCATCACACCAGGACCAACGTTCCGACCATCTTTTAGCGCCAAGCCATAAACGTGCTTTCGACGGATTAGCTATAATAGAATCCACCCGCGCTATTGTCGGTCTGATCATTGCCGGATCACGAAATTTCTCATACATACGGATATACATCTGTGCAATGACAAGATCATCCGCATGATAAAGACGTTTCAAGAATGCCCAACTATGCTTTTTTCCGATCTGCATCAGAAAGTCATAGTAACGAGAATCCTGTGTGTAATCTGCCCATTCCACCATACCTCGGAATAGTACAGCATTTGTCCATTCCAAATCATGATGTTTCACTTGTGGCTGATGATTCACCTGCCACATAGCAACTTTATCAATTAGTACACGATCTTGGTCTTTGTTACTTTTCGCTTCAACAGTTGAAAAGACTGCAAAAAGAGTAAAAACCCCAATAAGTATCTTTTTCATGGTAAAATATATAATCTTTATGTTTATTATTTCAATGAATTGCAAATATCCTCATTCATCTTTTTCAAAATAGCTTCGTCTAGTTTAATCACTTTACGGTCATAGGTTATCAACCCATTCACCTCTACTTCTACATCGGTAGTCTGTGTATAAACAGCCGCAGAAAAGCCTTGGCCAATCATTTCCTTCAACATCTTAGCATATCTTAGATACTCTGCCGTAGCTTCTGCCGATGTATTAAATTGTACATATCCCCAGTTTCTATCCGGTTCCCAAAGATGATCCTTCAATACCAATCCAATTCCTCCATATTCTCCTAGCACTGTGGCCCGCTGTGCATCATATAAATACATTTTAGGACCAGGATAGTTATGTAGATCGAGCATATCACCACAAGTATAATGATTACCACCACTAGCAGGATTAACTAAACGTGTCGGATCATATTGCTTAGTCCATTCTGCAATTTCACGAGTTTTAAATTGTCCCCAAGCCTCGTTAAAAGGTACCCAAGTTCCAATACACGGATAAGAATAAAGACAATCAATGATTTCTTTCCATTCTTTTCGATAGTTAGCTTCAGATTCGGGCGAACGCGTCAGTTCTGTTCCTTCAAAGTACTTCCGATTCTGCCATTCCGGATTTTTATCACCACTTGGCATATCCTGCCATACAATAATGCCCATCTGATCACAATAAGTATACCAACGAGCAGGTTCTACTTTTATATGTTTCCGTATCATATTAAAGCCGAAATCCTTCGTTTTTTTAATATCATAGCGTAACGCCTCGTCTGTAGGTGCCGTATATAATCCATCCGGCCACCAACCTTGATCCAATGGGCCAAACTGAAACAAATCTTTATTATTCAGTTGCAAACGTACAATACCTTTTTCATCTCTTTTCGTAGAAAATTTACGCATCGCCATATAACTCTTTATACAGTCAATCCGTTTTCCTTCTGAAAATAAAGAAACTTCCATCTGATATAAAAATGGACTGTCGGGTGACCAAAGTTTTACATCAACAGGCATAGAGATTTCAACTGGTAATCCATTAATAGATGTTCCCATAGCCACCAGTTGTCCTTCATCAAATACTTTTACCTCAAACTTATCCGAAACTCTATCATTATCAGTTTCCACTTTTACCTTCACCCCATTTGTATCTATATCGGGAGTAGTTCGTACGTTAGTTATATAATGATCAGCTACCGGTTCTAACCATACAGTCTGCCAAATGCCACTTACCGGAGTATACCAAATACCACGCGGCTGACTTACCTGTTTTCCTCTAGGCTGAGTTCCTTTATCTGTCGGGTCCCAAACTTTTACTACTAGAGTATTTTTCGAACCATCCAAAGCTTGTGTTATATCAAAAGAAAATGGGGTAAAGCCTCCTGTATGTTCACCCACTTTTATATTATTCACCCATACCTCTGTTTTCCAATCAACAGCTCCAAAATGAAGCAAAATCTTTTTCCCTTTCCACTTTGAAGGAATTATGAAACTACGTTGATACCACAAATTTTTATTCTCTCCCAATATTCTTCCAACTCCGGAAAGAGAAGACTCAATAGCAAAAGGTACGAGTATTTCACCATCAAAAGAAGTTGGTATCCCTTTTCCTAATGGCTGAATGGTATAATTCCATAGACCATTCAGATTAGACCATTCAGAACGTTCCATAATAGGACGCGGATATTCCGGTAAAACATTGTTAATGTCAATGTTTTCTGTCCAAGATGTCTTAATTTTATTACCGACCGGTTTCCACTGTGCCCATAATACCTGAGAAGATAATAACAAGGTGGCTCCTACTAAAACTAAATGTTTTATCATATTATAATTTAAATAAAAATATAAAGCACTCTCCTATTCATATAAATATTCTACAAAAATAGCATATCAAACTTCAATATACCTCACAAAAAAAGAATATAAGGAGAAGAAGAAGTGATGAATGGCAGGGAGGGACCTTTCTCCCTACCATTCTTCCCTCAAAAATAAAGGTTCTTAGTTATACTATTACTTTACTTTCACTTCAATTAAGACACTCTCTTTCTCTGAATCAACAGTCTGTTGAGAAACCAGCCGTAGAGGAAGTACACAAATAGCACCGCTATTATTCGTAATGAAATCATATACTGCAGTCTGATTGAATGTAATCAATATGTCAGTACCTCTTACTGTACCATCAAAATGAAGGTCTGTTTCACTCAATGTGTAGGCAGCGCTCGGCAAAAGCTTGTAAGTACGTCCAATGGTGGCACCATAGTCTCCAATTTCCTCAACAGTCCAAGGTTCTATCTTTACGTCACCTGTCATGGTTGGTTGCGCTCCACCTTTCAATACTGTTACAGTATAAATAGAAGTTTCTGCTGACCGATCTACGGTATATGTCTCATTTAAACTATTTTTCAGTGCAAATACTACATTATATTCTTCTGGGAAAAGAGTATCGTAGTCACAATTATCTTCTATACAAGCCCCTCCTATTATCAACAGAAGAGATAATGTAAGCAATTTATAAAATCTTATTTTCATATCTTCGTTTTTAATTTATGATTAATATCCTGGAGCTTGAACCATCTGCGGATTAGCATACAATTCATTCAAGGTTGTATTCTTGCCATCTTCTGATACCCCCTGAGGAACAGGTAATAAATAAGAACGATCGTACCATGCAAACGGCTGGTCAATAAGAGTAGGTTTATTAAAATCTTCAAAAGTAGGATTTACTTTACGACCATTTAGTCCATAAAAAGAACCAGCTTTCAAACGCTCAGGCGCAATAGTCCAACGGCGTAAATCATAATACCGTAAACCTTCTTCATAAAATTCAACAAAACGTTCATTACGCACCCAATCCATCAAGCTCATATCACCTAAATCAGTGGTGGTCAATTCCTTAACACCTGCACGTTTACGAATTACATTCAAATTATTCAAAGCCTTTTGAGTTTCACCCTTAGCAGCATAGCACTCAGCCAAGTTCATATAAAGTTCTGCCATACGTACTAACGGACGACGAGGGCAACCCCATTGATGAGTACGAGTAGAAGAATACCATTCCGCATTAGGATCCAAAAATTTCTTACTTAAATAACCGGTACCCACGTAATGACGATCACGGCTTCTATTATATCCATTAGTATTTGTATTCTTGAAATTGATCCACAAAGGATTCTTGCCATCCTGAATTTTAGGACTGTACATACAACCATCATAAGCAATCCATGCATAAAAACGCGCTTCACGCTGCGTATTCAGTTTAATGATATCATACTTTACCGTTTCTTTATCAGGCATTGACTTATTATCAGTATTTACTTGTCCCTCATGATAACGGGTATACCATTCCGATTCCGGATAGAACTTTGGATCTTTAGCAGGAATCAGACCATTTTGGGTATAAAAATGCTGAACGGTATAAAGAGTAGGAGCTTCTGCCGCATTCCCTCCGTAGAGGGTTCCTTTACCTGTCACGACGTAAGAAGGTGGCTTAATTGTGGACTCCTCACCTTGATTCACTGTTTCATTACTTATACGTACTCCCCAAATAATTTCCTTATTTCCTTGACTCTCATTTGCATAAGATAAATATTGGAACATACGTACACGCTCCTTAAAAGCTATATTTTCAGATGTTTCTTCCTCACGACCGGGAATGTAAAGCAACCCCAACTTTTGAGTTGCCGCAAGCTCATTAGCCGTATTTACATCAAACAATTCATAACCAGCGTCTTTAGCCACTTTTAAAGCTTCTTCACAAGCTGTTATAGCTCGATCCCATTTTTTCTCATCATACTCGTGACTAACCAGTTCGTTACCATATCCTGGAGTTTGAAAATTCATATTTTTCCACTCAGGAAAAGGAAAAGAACCATTCCACAACGGAGAAGCCGCATAAAGTAGCAATCTGGCTTTCAAAGCCTTGCAAATAGTAGAAGTAGCACGTCCCAGATCCCTATCCAAACGCACAGGAGGCAGCCCAGCTGCTGCATCATCAAATTTCTTTGCAATATAGTCTACACAATAGTCAAAATGAGAGCGACCAGGCAATTCATCTGTCGTTATACCCGGATCTACCTTACCATCAATAATTGCAATCGGACCATATGCTTGAAGTACACGCATTTGATAATAAGCCTCCAAAAACATAGCCTCGTGCATAAAAAGGTCACGGTCTTCAGAAGAAAGATTTGCAGGTTCGGACTTCTTCAACTGATTCATAAACTCATGAGTATAACCTAAAAAGTTATAAGAAGGCGTCCAAATGTTGTAATCGGTATTACAACTAGGTACTCCCGCTTGAGAAGAAGGAGAAGCCGTCCCCCACTGAATACGTTGCGCAAAAAATGCATAACCCGGTGGAAAAGCATTCTCATCATTACCACGTTCATAAGCTTTAAAATAAAAAGGTTCAGAACGAGGCACCCCGCCATAGCATGTATAAAGGAAATCCAACGTAAGATCAACATCTTTCATTGTGTCGTCAAAGTCTGGCGTAGCAGGAGGAATTACATCTAGATAATTGCAGGACACCAAACAACAGCTTGCCAGAAGTATACTGGCAGTCCGCTTAATACTTAATTTTATATTAGTAAGCATATATAATATGATTATTTCGTTATTATATTAAAAATTCAACTGTACTCCGATATTAAATGTTCTGGAAAGCGGATAGGTTGTCCACGACAACTCCGGATCCCACTCCTTGAATGGACTGAATACCGCCAAATTATCACCTGTGAAATAAACACGACAATGCGGGAAATTGTAACCGATCTCAAGTGTTTTGAAACGGAGGAAGTTACGATTGACTAGCCAGAATGAACTAGGTACCATATTCTGTTTTACGTCACTTTCGTTTACTCCGAGACGAGGGAAACGTGCATTAGGGTTAGGATTATCTACTGACCAGTGGTCATCAGCAATCCACTGCATCATATTCTGCGGAACAGATGACGTAACCCCTTGACCGGAAGTCAAGAACGGCTGAATGTTACTTAACATTACATTACGCTGCGCCGACCCATTAAAGAATGCTCCAAAATCCCATTTCTTATAACTGATATTAATACCAAAACCATACTGAATAGCCGGAGTATTTCCATTAGGTTCAAGTATTACCTTATCCTCTTCCGTAATATAGCTGTCACCATTCACGTCACGATACTTAATATCACCAGGGCGACACTTGCCTAGCATAGACTGATCTGCCCAATGAGCAATTTCCTCTTCACTTTCAAATAATCCATCTGCCAAATACCCCACAACAGCACCAATTGGACGTCCTGTCTGACTTTGCCAAACGTAAGGGTAAGAAGGTTCATCCTTGTACTTATATTTGTTCTTATTGTAAGTGAAGTTTCCACGTAAATCAACAATCCAATCTTTGCCAAACTGCTTCTTCCAGTTTACACTTAGTTCTACTCCCTTATTTTCTACCTCACCGATATTACTCCACGGAGTAGATCCCCAATAACCCAACATACCCGGCCAAGAGGCACGACGCATCAAAATACGGTCACGATAATCACGGAAGTAATCAAAAGTAATGCGCAATTGATTAAAAAGTGACAAATCAACCCCTACATCAAATTTAGTAACATGTTCCCAGCCTGCATTCTCAACAGAAAGGACACGAAAAGCAGGTCCTTTATGAGATTGTTCTGTTCCAGGAAAACCAGTCCAAAATCCATTACTTGAACCACCTATTTCCACATTATTAGTATAAAGGAAGTGAGGAGCACCACTATCAAATTGGTCACTTCCAACCAAACCATAAGAAGCTCTTACTTTAAAATAATCTATCACTTTCTCCATAGGAGTCCAGAACTTCTCCGAACTTACTACCCAACCGACAGATGCCGCAGGGAAAAACTCAAAACGACTGCCTTCAGCCAAACGTTCCGAACCATTATAACCAAAATTAAATTCCAGCAAGTATTTATTAGCATAATCATAAGTTACACGTCCGGAATAACCTTGATTACGATTAGGCAGCACACTATCACGATATTCACGCATCATATACATCGCCATTGCTGTTAAATTATGATCGCCAAAACTACGTTTCCAGTCTAATCGTGCATCAAAATAAAAAGTCTGATTAGTATAACGATTAATACTACCTTGATTAAGGAAAGGATTACCAGTCTGAAGCTCTGTCAACTCATAAGAATCCGGATTTTCGACATTCCATGAACCATCTTTTACTGAATAGAAATAAGGTTTCATACTATGAGTATAGTGCGTCAAAGCATAGCTTTTTACATTAACTAATGATTTAAAGCTTAATCCCTCAGTAATAAAATCCAGTTTCTGATTAATATTTAAAGAAGCGTTCATTGTATGATATTGCTGTTCCTTATAATTACTCAACATATATTCATAAGGATTCACCGCCATTTCACCTTTACCTACCAATTGGCTACCAAACCGAATTATATTTTCATCATTCGGTTGCTCGGGAAAGTAAGCAGGATATGAAACAGGATTAGCACGCATTACACGCTGAAAGATGTCGCCAGTACTATTACCCGGACCGTGTTTAGAACCAATCTGCGCCATTATACGGAGATCAAGCATAGTAGTATTAGTCAACTTATAACCAATATTGTTTTGAAAACTATATGACCAATTATTTATGTTATTGTCATACACATAGTTTTTGGGAGCCTCCATTAATCCTGTATCATGATTCGCCTGTAAACTCATATAATAAGTAACACGTGATCCACCACCTTGCACATTCACATTAGCACGTTGATTCATATTACCACTTCTGTACATTAAGTCAAACCAATCTACATTAGGATAAACATAAGGATTAATTCCCTGTTCGGTGTAAGCAATCTGTTCATCCGAATAAAAAGGAGTAACATCACCATCTAAACGAGCAGCTTGAGCCTCATTGTAATAACGCATAAAATTTGGTCCATCTACAAACTCTACACGATTAGTTGGAGTAAAATAAGAAGCTTCTAATGATACACTCACTTTAGCCTTAGTGTTCTCACTACCTTTCTTGGTAGTTACCAACATTACACCATTAGCACCACGATTACCATAAATTGCAGTGGCAGAAGCATCCTTTAACACCGAAAAACTTTCGATAGTTTCTGCCGGAATACGGTTCAGATCATCTGCAGTAATTTCCACTCCATCTAATAAAATCAAGGGAGTAGCTACACCACCAAAAGTATTAATACCACGAATATAAAATTGAGAAGAAGAACCTGGCTCACCACTAGTAGTCATAGAAACGACACCGGCCAGTTTACCAGCCAGCGCACTAGTAAATGAAGAAGAAGGAACCTTAAAATCCACACCTTTTGCCGTGGTGATGGCACCAGTGATTGATACTTTCTTTTGAGTACCCTCACCTATCACAACAACTTCGTCTAACACTTCGTTGTCTGATTCCATTTTAATAGTCATCACACCTAAATCTCCGACCATTAATACCAAAGGTTTGTAACCAATGTAAGAAATTTCCAATTGAGATTTACTCGTCACTGAGATGTTAAACTTACCGTCGACATCAGTAATGGTACCACTCGTTTCGCCCTTTACTTTAATATTGACACCTACTAAGGGCTCATTAGTACTTGCATCAATAACAGTACCGGTCAAAATACGCTTCTGTGCCACTGCACTTTGCTGTACTGTATCAACACTACCAGTCGCATAAAGTGGCCGCGCTCCTACAAAAAGACTTAGTAGGAGTGCTGCTCCCACACATCTCTGCTTCAACTTTGAAATTTGACTTTCTTTCATAGTATATTATTAAAAATAAATAAAATAATAATGTAACCGAGAATTACATATAATCGATACACAAAAGTATGCTACTTACAGATTATAAGTAAGTAGAATTTTCTCTAAAAATGCAACAAACGTCCCTATTTTAACTGCAGAAACAACTAATTACCCCATCAATGACACAAAAATAATATGCAGAACGTCTCAAATAAAAGAAAGAATAATAAATATGTCCCAAATACCAAATATATGGGTAAGATTCTCAGAAATACAATTCAAATTTACCTATCCGGCAAATTCTTTAGGCAACACCCCAAACTGTTTCTGGAAGCACTTGGAAAAATAGGAAGGAGAGTTAAAACCTACCATATAACAAATTTCATTCACACGTGCATTACCTTCTTTCAACAATTGGGCTGCCCGTTTCAATCTTTCCAGTCTCAAATATTCATTCGGACTTAAATCTAGCACTCCTTTGATTTTTCTATAAAAGTTGGATCGACTCATATTCAATGAATCTACAATGTCATCCATACTAAAATCAGGGTTATGATAATTATTCTGAATAATTTCATTTAGTTTCTTTATAAACTCCTCATCAGCCTTTGTTAAAGCCATTGTATTAGCAGCAACAAAAGGAGATTGTGTAAAAGCCTGCCGTAATTTCTCACGGCTATTAATTAAATTAGCAATACAAGCCTGCAAATATTCAACAGAAAACGGTTTTTCTATATATGCATCTGCTCCCAGCTCCAACCCTTCTATCTTCGATTGAATATTTGTTTTTGCTGTAAGGAGGACAATAGGAATATGGCTATAATCCAATTTAGACTTAATCACTCTACATAATTCAAACCCATCCATTCGGGGCATGACTACATCACTTACAATTAGCGTTACCTCATTACTATCCAATACTTCCAAAGCCTCCACTCCATTTGTAGCAGTTAATACAATATAACTATTTTCCAACTGCCGGACCACAAAAGATAGCATATCCGGATTGTCATCTGCTACCAGTATCACCGATTTGTTTGCCTTATTCTCCATCAATCCTACCTGACGTTCTGTAACCTTATTACTTTCCACAAAGCTAGGCTCCACTACTAATTTAATTACGCTATCTTGTTCTACAGGAAGCATCAAACAGAAAGTATTTGCTTCTTCTCCCTCCAACATCATCAAATTACCTCGATGCAACTCAGCCAACGAACGTGACAATGCCAATCCAATACCTGTACCAGTAGTTACTTTTCCATTATCTTCTTCATTAAAACGAATAAAAGGTTTAAATATCTCCTCCTTCATCTCATCCGGAATAATAACACCATCATTCACAGTACGGACATAGAATCTTTTTTCCGTCTCTACTTCATTTAGATCCAATAATAGATATACATAGGTTTCCGCATATTTCACTGCATTATTCAACAAGTTACTGATAATTTTCGTAAATGCTTCCTGATTGATATGTGCATAAAAATCCTGTTCAGGTACATTCAAAACAAAATTCAACCCTTTCTGCTTTGCCAAAGAGGTAAAGCGTTTATGAGTTTCTTTCAAGATTTCCGTAACATTACATTCAGTAAAGTTCAAGCGGAACCCCTGACTTTCCGTTTTACGGAAATCAAGTAATTGATTGACCAGATTCAGCAGCCGTTCCGTATTCTGTTTCATGACATTCAAATCTTCCCGAGTTTCTGCATCCACCTGTTTCTTTAATATAATATTTTCCAACGGACCTTTTATCAATGTCAACGGAGTGCGTATCTCGTGGGCCACATTCGTAAAGAAGTCAATCTTTGCATGATATACCTCACGCTCCTTTTCCTGTTCAAACTTCTCCATCTGCCGACGATGTTTGTAATTACTACGTCTCTTGAAATACATAACCGCATACAGAGAGCAACCTATTATCAACAAAGCATATATGAAATAAGCACAAATTGAAAGATAAAAAGGAGGTAATATCTGTACCTTTAATGATACTCCTTCTTCATTCCATACCCCATCACTATTAGACACCTTAACCTTAAATATATAATTGCCGTAACGCAAATTGGAATAAGTAACGATAGGACTTTCACCGACCGTCAACCAATCTGTATCAAAACCATCCAACTTATACATGATCTTACTCATTTTCGGAGCCTGAAAGTCCAATGCAGCTACCCGAAAAGAAAAAGAATTCTGATTGGCCCGAAGTACGATTTCATCAGAGAACGTGATACTTTTCTCCAACGGAGATCCCGGATCACCCACATACACTTCCTTACCAAACAACAGAAAATCCGTAATCACAACAGAAGGAAGAGACTTGTTCTCCGAAAAAGTCTTCGGATTAAACGCTACAAAGCCATCAATACTTCCTAAATAGATCGTTCCATCCTCCGTCTCAAAACTCGACCGATAGTTAAACTGATCTCCCAACAAACCGTTGGAAGTTGTATATACTTTCATCCCACCTGTAGCCGGCTGAAAGCATACCAGGCCATTATTGGTAGTCAGCCAAAAGAATCCTTCTTTATCCTCCACAATCTGATAAACCACATCGTTCGGCAATCCGTCAGCCAAACTATAATTGGTGAAAGTCTCCGTATCCGAGTGAAAACAGCAGAAGCCTCCACCTTGAGTAGTCAACCACACCTGACGATGTGAATCCTCAAAGATACTTACCACTTTATCATAGGGTAGACTTTTCGGATTATTTTCATCATGCAAATAGTTTTTCCATCTTTTCTCGTTTACATTATAACAATAAGCACCATTTGCATAAGTTGCAAGCCAGAGGTTACCACCGGAATCTTCTTTTATATCATATACAAACTTTCCATTCAGTTCCGGTATCCGGTCAAAACCATCCAACTGTTTATTATAGCGCAACAAACCAAATAAAGTACCTAAATAAATATCTCCCGTCGTTGTCCGGCAAATAGAAAAAACACTATTATCCACTAACGAATGAGGTGACTCTGTTTTCAGATACGTTTTTACAATAGCTCCCGTCCGCGTATCCACCACTTTCACTCCCTTTGAGAAAGTTCCTACCCAAAGGTTATCACCAACCATACACAACCCATGTACATTTGTAAAAGCATTGCTCGGTGTGAAGAAAGAGAAAGTCTTTGTTTTAGGATTAAAACGATTCAAGCCTCCATCTTCCGTACCAATCCACAAAATACCCTGATTATCCTGACAAAACTCACGTACACGTTTCCCCTGCAACCCGTTCTCTGCTCCTTTTGGATAATATTTCTCAAAATTCGTATAGAAACGGGGATAATAGTTTATCCCACCGAAGTAAGAACCAATCCAGATGCCACCTTCGCGGTCTTTGCACAAAGAATAAATAGCATTATCTGACAAAGAGTACGGATCGTTAATCGAACTACGCAAATGAACATACTTGCCCGTCCGGAGATTATAAATATAAAGCCCCGACTCTGCGCCAATCCAAAGTTCATTGTCAGAAGCCACCAGCAATTCACGGCAGAATACAGACTCTCCACCTTCATCCACCGAAAGCAAGTCATGTAATTTGTTCGAAGTCAGATTCAGCTCCTTCACCCCTCCTTTCAATGAACCTACATACAGACAGTTGTACGCACCTTTCGCGAGGCATATCACAACATCGTTCGCATAAGTTTCTTGTTTATCCACAGGAGACAGATAGGGATGAAGTGTTTTCAAGCGGTCTTTCGAATAGAAAAGTCCGTCACCGTAACAGCCAATCCAAAGCGTTCCGCTATTATCAAAAGCAAAAGTCTGCACATTGCTGGTAAGAAAAGAAAAATCCTTTAATGTATGATTCCGAAGTTGGTCCTTTTCCAAATCATAGCAGAACAACCCTTGTGACTCTACAGCCATCCAGACGCATCCCTGATTATCACCGGATATTGCAGTTACTGTGTGCTCTACTCTTGTACCCTCCAGACTGAGCTCGGTAAAGTGCGAAAAAGAATCTTTCTCCGGATAATAAACGTAGAGCCCCACATCTGTTCCTATCCAGATATTTCCCTCCGCATCCTCATAGAGAGCCGTAATAAAATTATTGCCAATGCTTTGCCGACTACGATTATCATGTTTGAATTTACGGAACGACAAACCGTCATACCGGTTCAGTCCATCCTTCGTACCGAACCACATGAATCCTTGTTTATCCTGCAAAATCGCATTGACTGTATTCTGGGATAATCCGTTTTGTACACTCAGATTTTTGAAATAATAATGTTCATTCGCCACTTGTGCATGGCAAATGCCCGAGTAACAAACAAGACAGATCAAAAGTAGTAGAGTCTTCTTCATATTACGTGTTTTCTAGCTTTCTATTTGAATTACCAAATGTAGGCAAAATAACAAAAGAAAGATAGCAATTACGTCTCAATGAATAATAAAATAGTCCTATTTCTCTATTCGAATACGTGCGTCAACCGCCACAACCGCCTTCTCAGTTGCCAAAAGCGGGTTTATATCCATTTCTTTAATCTCTGTCGCAAAACGGAGCAAGGTAGACAAACGAACAATGATTTCCGCAAACTTATCCTCATTCACCCCCTTTTGTCCACGTGTCCCCTGTATGATTTTATAAGCCCTCAGCGAATGAATCATCGAATAAGCCTCTTCATAAGAAAGCGGGGCCAAACCCGAAGAGACATCCTTCAGCACTTCCACAAAAATACCTCCCAGACCACAAAGGACCACATGCCCGAACTTCTCCTCATATTTCGCTCCAATGAAAAGTTCCGTACCTTTCAGCATTGGCTGTACCATGATTGCTTTCGCATCGGCTATTTGCATCATACGGTCAAACTCCAGAGACAAATGTTGCTCACTCTTGATATTCAACACGACCCCGCCAACATCCGATTTATGCACAGGTCCAACGACTTTTGCCACCACCGGAAATCCGCAACGACGGGCAAAAGCCACCACTTCTTCCTTATTATCCGACACAAATTCATCTACAAGCGGAATACCGGCTGCATGAAGCAAAGCCTGTACATGATGAGGCGCGATATATCCGTCATCCGGAATAGAATCAATGATCCGCCGAATTCTCGGAACATCCACTCCGAACAGTTCTATTTCAGGAACTGCCGGTTTAGGAGCATTCACAATGCGGGAAAGAGCAGTCCCTAATGTGACCTCATCCGAAAAGTTCACGTGACCTTTAGCAAGGAACGCTGCCACTTCCGCTCCGGCAGTATTGATGGAAGGAAGTATCGGGAAAATCGGTTTACTGCAAACCTGCATTTTCTCATGAAGCACATCGTACATCTCGAACATAGTGACTAGTCCCGGAGTTCCAAAAATGGCCATCACAGCATCTATATTCTCAAATTTCTCTTCACAATAGTCAATACAAAGACGCAGATGTTCCGGGGTTCCCGTAGCAAGAATATCAATCGGATTACCGACAGCAGCTCCCGGAAAGAGTTGCGCTTTCAGTTCTTCTGCCAGGTTACCTTCTAACTTCGGTACATTCAGCCCCCCCTTGCTCAACGCATCCGTCAGCATTACTCCGGGACCTCCGGCATGAGTGATAATCGCAAAATTCTTTCCCTTCAGTTCGGGCAAGGTAAACACACAACCGACGGTAGTCAGCTCTTCACGTGAGAAACAACGTACAATTCCCGCTTTACGAAACAAAGCCTCAACAGCAGAATCCGAGCTGGCAATAGCTCCCGTATGCGAAGAAGCCGCACGGCTTCCACTTTCCGAGCTTCCCGCCTTAATCGCTGCAATCTTACACCCTTTTCTTATCAATGAAGAAGCATGGAACAATAATCGGTCCGGATTTTGGATACTTTCAATATAGAGCAATTTGATTCGTGAATCTTTTTCAGAATCGAAGTTCTCATCCATAAACTGTAATACATCCTCCACCCCAATCTGTTTGGCGTTTCCTACCGACCATACAGAGTTGAACTGCAATCCTTTAGTCACCGCGCTTTCCAAAATGAATACGGCTGTAGCCCCCGAACTGGAGATAAGATCCACTCCTTTCGGATTTAAACTTGGAATTGGTTGACTGAACACACTATGGTGCCAAGTATTCATTAATCCGATGCAGTTAGGTCCTATCAACGACGCGTCATATTTGTTTACAGTTTCCAAAATACGTTCTTCCAACAATGCCCCCTCATGAGTCTCCTCACCAAAGCCGGCAGAAAGTATGATAAAAGCCCGGGTATGCTTCCGACCAGCCAATGTTTCTACAATGCCAGGACACATTGAAGCAGGAACCGCCAATACCGCAAGGTCCGTATCAGGCACGTCCTGCACATCCGCAAAGGCAGGAACTCCCTGCACTTCTTTCTCTTTTGGGTTCACAGCCCGAAGTTCTCCCTGATACCCCCCGTTTATCAGGTTCTTTAATATTGCGCCACCCGGCTTATGTACATTATTCGAAGCCCCTACTACAACAAT
>OGFY01000055.1_pt1 | contig 106291 bp, 118 predicted proteins | sample 1570951 | NCBI WGS metagenome assembly OGFY01 (sample SAMEA2581942, study PRJEB24529) | metagenome | biome: Human gut stool | place: China | collected 2011
AATTACAATGAATAGATATAAAAATATCTGCACCACTATTATTTGCAGTAGCACATACATTAGGTTTACCCTCTGTTTCTCCGTTTAAATTATCACTCTGGATAAGCTGGCATGGATAGCCAATAACTTCCATTGTCTTTTTTACTTTCTCTCCAATAGCTAAAGCAATATCTACCTCTCTAATTCCATTTGCACAAGCTCCAGGGTCTAAATCCATATCATGTCCAGGGTTGATAAAAATTCGTAACATTGTATATGCAACTCCTATCTAAAATTTTAAGTTTTATTTACTAAGTTAAATCTACCGATTATCTTCCAATTAAATCCTTTAGTGGTGCGGTTTGTAGGCTTTTACCTTCCAATAACCTTCCAATTATCTACCGATTATTTAACAGCTAATTTTAGGTGTTTTACAAAAATAGCACTTTTTATAAGATTGTATGCATACACTTTATAAAAAGTGCCTATTTTGTAATATCTTTATTATTAACTCGTACCAGCCCACCCAGATAACCTAACAAGCCAGCACTTATTGTTGTAGATAATTCCGCATTACCATAAAAAATAGCCGTTATTAAAGCCATAACAAGCCCTATAACGACTACTAAATTTACTATATCTAATTTTTCATATTGCATAATTACCTCACTATTTGCATAATACCTATAACTATACTAGTACTAGTTGCTACTAATCCAATAAAACCAATAACCAAATTTTTAATAGAAACGATTTGTTTTTTATCGTTCTCTAGCTCTTTTATACGCTCGAACGCAAGGTCGATTTTTTTGCTATGTCTATCGAGCCTTTCCGTATTATTTTTTTGGTTGGCTATTACTGTTTCTACCAGTAAAGTTTCTACTCTTGTTAGTTGCACTTTAAGGTCACCCACCTCATTAAACAGGGTGCGTATACTTTCATCTGCCATCTACTCACCTTCTTACACAAAAAGCCATTAGAGTTTATTCTAATGGCTTTTACATTTTAAAAATATCAGCATGGCTTCCTGTATCGACTAATGTTAAAGTTAATATATCATTTTCAATTAAATATATTAATAACCAATCTGGTTGGATATGGCATTCATAGAAACCTTTAAATTTCCCTTTTAATTCGTGATTACGATATTTAATATCAAGTTCTTTTCCTTGTCTGATGTCATCTATAACTTTATCTAATAATGAAATATCTAATCCACGTTTTTTCATTAATTTATAACTTCTTTTGAAAGTATTTGTTATTTTTACTTTATACATTATTCTTCTAAAGCTTTCTTTAATTCTTCCATAGTAGTATAACTTTTTACATTAGGATTACCTGAAATTTCTTTAGCTTCAGCCATCGCTTTTAATAATTTAGGACTAAAACATGACATTTCATTCTTTGTTGCTTTTACCTCAAATGGTATTTTTTGCTCTCTAATTACTGCTTTGATAAACATATTTATCGCTACAGATACATTTAATCCAGTTTGTTCACAAAAGTGTTCAAAAAGCTTTTTATCTTCTGTTCCTATGCGAACACTTAAAGATGTTTGTGCCATAATATCAACTCCTTTACATATATTATAGCACATTTAATATATATTGTAATACATTTATTAAATTACAGCTTGCTTTTCTGCTAAATATTCAGCTACTAATGTACGATATTCTTCAGGAACTACTTTTTTACTGTCGCCTTCAATAGGTTCTAAGTTCCAAGAACCTCCAGCAACTAATAATCCATAAACAGGTATCATGTATTCTTTTATAATCATTTTATTTGCTCCTTGCTTTCTAATTTCACTAATCTTTGCTCTTGTTCTGCTACTGCATTAGCTAAAGATAGTAACATTGGACTTATATTTTCATGTGCTATAATCTGTTGCGTTTCTTCTTTTGGTGGTGTAAAGACTACGCCTAAACCTTCTTTAAACTCTGTTATATAGCCTACTTCACATTTTTGTCCTGTAATATCTATCCAATAGATATCTGGACTAAATACAGTGTATAAATCTTCTTTCTTTAATTCTGTTTCATAGATATAAATTACTTTTCCATATAATAACTGTGCATATCTGTGTTTATTCACTAAATATAACCTCCCCATGCTATTAATACAAAGCCATTTGCACCCCAATCGACATTAGCATTTCCTCCATCGCCACGCCAATATCCACTACTGCCACCACCGACGTTAATACTTAATGTTTGATTGGGTGTTACATCTAAATATCCAGTTTTATAACCTCCACTAGCTCCGCCAATTAATCTTCCTCTATAAGATGAAGTCCCCCAACTCCACGTTCTACCGTTACCGCCTTTTCCATAAGTTCCCGACTCTGTATTAAAATTTAAAGCCCAGCCAACACCACCAGCAATTTCCGTGCCCATTGTATAGCCGATTTCCTGCATTGCTACAGAACCCTTTTTCCCATTGGGACTGCCTCCTGCTTGTTGAGTTCCACCAATTTCACCATAGCCTATAGCATTACCATAGTTCAAATTCCCACTACCTCCCCCGCCTACAGAAATACTATCTATTGAACTGCCACCGCCAGCCGATACATTTGCGTTATATTGACCACGACCCATTGCTCCGCTTCCCGCTCCTGCTATTGCGTATCTTATACGGGTTACGTTTTTAGGTACTGTAAACGTAAATGTACCAGCTGTGGTATAGCTTTGTTCTGTATATACAGGCTTAGCACTGTTCAAAATCGCTTTAGTAGCACCATTTTTTTTAACTCTGCCCATTGTAGCCCTATTGTCTGTAGTTTCCCCAATAGCTATATAAGCTGTAACGCCATCTATTTTTGCGTTTATATAATCTCCGCCTATTTCTGCTGTTGTGGAATATGCTTTAGCTGTATGTTCGGTTGCACCTTTTTTTAAGTGTAATTTTTTTGCTAATTCCGCCATAATATCACCCTACTCTATCCATAATTCCGAACCGTTTGAAAAAACTATCTTCGGAACTTTAATATTAACACTACTAATAATTTCTACACCTGCATAAGTTAATTTAGCAATTTGTACTGTATTATCCTTATTAACAAAAGCTATGCCACTATCAGCATTCACCCCTTTAATACATAAACAGCCAGCTTGATTACTATCGCCAATATAAACATCATCACCGATTTTGTTCCATATACCGTTTGCCAAATTTAGAGCGCCTGTTAATGAGCCTCCACTTAATTTTAAATAACTGCCATCATGGTTATGAGCAGACGGCGCAAATGTTGATGGTTTTCCTGTGATTAAATTCCATGCAAGGCTTTTCCAGACGCCGTCTCCTGTAAAAATAGATGTTGCACTACCATCTCTTTTGGGCATTAATCCATTTGCCGTTGTTGATACAACTGCTGTACTTGCTTTGCCATTCCATGTAGTTTTTTCTGTATCTGTTACAAATCTGTGTGTCGCGTCTTGAGTAATCATGGTGGCAGGGTGATTTGCTGGGTGTACATAGTTGTTTGCACCTGTTGCAATACCATCTAATTTTTTCTTTAGTTCTGGAGTCATATACCCTTTTAAACTGTCCGTAACTACACGCCAGTCTTGTGCATTTACTACGTTTTGCAATGTATCAATCCATTGCTTTAATAATTTATCATTAGATAAAATTACACTAAAAATCAAATTCATTGTAGAATAAAGCACTGGGTCTTTTGAAATAAGTTGTGGAATTTCTAAAAAGAAATCATTACTATTAGGTATTGATTCATCTGGTCTTTTAAATCCATTTATCTCACTTGGCATTAATAACCCAAATTCTTTTTTTAATTCTTCACTATTCATCTAATCACCTCAAAACTCTACAGTCCATTTAAATATTGCTCCACTTTCAGCATCTACACCTTTAGATGTTAAGAGTCGCATTTTAGCAGCAGTTTGTTCTTCTTCATCTATCAAAGCTACTTCATTTATTGCACCAGTATACTCACCAGCTTCAATTTCTGCTTCAAAACAAACAGAAGTTTCAACCGGATAAGTTACAGAAGTAATATCTTTAGTTAAAACAACATTATTAAGTGAACCATTGTCTGTTGGTGGTGCAGGATTTCCTTGCTCGTCTGTTTCCCCTGCTATACCAAAAGCCATTTTTACAATTTTACTTATTCTCCCTGTTGTTCCTATAGCTTGTGCAAATGCCGCTCTGTAATCAGTCGTAGTTTTCTTATTGGACTGCAAGAAGGTATCTGTATTAAAATCTGCCAGCGGTGCCGGTTCACCGTTTATTGCCAATGTTTGTTTCGGATTAATGTTCTGTGTATTACTCATAGTTTTTCAAAACTCCCTTTCTTCATGTTTCCGTTTTTATCCGTGCTGTAACAGGTGCATAGGTTTTCCATTTGTGCATTTTGCAGGGTATAATCACCCTCCCATGCGTGGCTGCCGTCCCAACAAAAAGAGCCGTCCCATAGGTTTTTTGCGTTCCCTGTGGTTCGGCTCTGCATAGCATTAATTTTACCTGTATTTAATGCCCTGTGTTCAATGTTTTGTTTTAAGTCTATATCTACATAATAAATACTGCCTGCTTTATGGCTTGTTAAAAGGCTGTGCTTAGATGTTATTTTGTACGTTATATCTGCACTTTGTCCTATCTTAAAAGCATATGCAGAATTAACTTTAGTTAAAATATCTATAACATGGGACTGCCTTTCTTTATATTTTGCATCCGGTTTTATACCGGACCAATCAATACTGCCGTCCCAGCACCATACGCCGTCCCAGTACATATTTTCCGCCGTGCCCAAATTCCAGAAATTATGGTGGGCATTAATGTACTGGATAATACTTGCTCTATGGCTTGTTAAAATCTGACTTATAATCCTGATTACTATAGCAAAACCCAAATGCGCTGGTTTATATGTATTTACGGCGTCTAATAACTCCTTCCATTTTATTTCATCATCACCGCTGACACATAATTCAAACCAGTATTCAGGATTATACTGAATTATATAGCCGGATTTATTTTCACAAAATATATTTATTAAATTGTTCATGAACGTTTCAGATACGGTATTTGCACCTTGCAGTTTCAAGAGTATCTGTATACGTCTGTCTTCTATGCCGGCATTTTCTTTTACGGATATCCCAAGAACTCTTTCCCAGTCAGAAAGGCCCCATGTTGCCGTTTCAACAAAAAGCTGATTTTTTACATCCAATACAGCAAGTCTCAACTTTTCATGCTCATCATCGCTGATTAACTCTGTGTTTTTAAAGTCATCATCAATCGGCAGAAATTTCGGCAGATGCTTCAATGTTTTTACAGGTGTTCGTCTAAGTAGAAATAACATTAAAATCCACCTCATTTTCTAAAATTGGTAACTGTTCTTCAGTGAGAGGTATGTTTTTTGCCTCACCGTTTAAAGTCAGACTGTCATAGTCAATAACGCCACTGCACTCTAAAAGTGTTTTGCCGATATGAGCAATGGATACGTAACCACGATTAAAGCCTATTTCTTTAAAATACGTATCAACCTTTTCTTTGAATTCATCCTTATTTACGCTGCCGTAAATATTGGCTGCTATTTTTACATTCACGGCAGTTGCTGATACTACGGTTAAATCTGCGCCGATCGGTTTTTCTTCTTCAAGGTAGGCACGGACTTTATTTAGCAGTGTTTCATCAGCAACGTTCAGATTTGCGTCAATTATAACCACCTTGACTGTACCGTTGCCATTCCAAAGAGGAATACATCTTGCACCACCTACGCCTTCAATCTCGCGTGCCCAAAGTTCATAATTATTTTTATTGCCGCTTGTCGCTGGATTTCTGACTTTAAACAAATACCTGTCGAGTAATTCAGTATCCGTTTCTTCGTCATAACCGCCCATTGTCGGTTCGGAATTTATCACACTGTTTATACCGGGAATAGACATGGAAATAACATTTATAGTTTCAGCATCTACATTGCCGATAACTCCGGCAGTTACAGCTTCAATATTTATTTGCCCGTTTTCTTTTATTTCCGTGTTTTCGATAGCTACAAACTGGATGCCGCTTTCCGTTGCAAAAGTAGCACCTGCGTAAATCATGCCGGTGCCCTTTACAGTCAAAACACCTATAGCTTTGGTGGCTTCCTTTCGGATAACACCGTATTGTTTAGCTATCATGGTCAGATATTCGCCGTATGAAGTATCTGCAAAAGCAACTTTGTTTAGTTCCTCAAGTTCAACCTCGACTTTGGCAAATTCGATCGAGTTGCTGGCAAGTGCGTCATACTGGAACGTTCCTTCGAACAATCCTGTTTTTGCTTTGGAACTATTAATCATTTCCTGCAATATGTCTTTTTGTTCTCTTGCCTTATACATTAATCACCAGCTCCCCGTAAACCGTAGTTAAATCAATTTCACAATCAATATTTGTCTTGTCGCGCGTTATATTAATAGAATTAATAGACTTTATATACGGATTTACCATTAAACATTCAATTATGGCTCGTTTAAATTCGGAAATCCGCTCGCCGACCGTCATGACTTTGCCGATAAACTTTTTAAGCTCGATACCGTACTGCCAGCTATACGCCGTGTATCTGAAACGTTCGGTCTTTAACGCCTTATAAATCCAGACTTTTATAGCTTCATTTCCTTCAACTAACACGTGATTACCGGCATTATCATAGATGAACTTGTCCGTGTCGAAATTCCATGCGTATTCTTTGTATAGTGGTAAATCTTCTTCTACAGTAACTGTATTTGTGCCGGTAAATGGAAATTCTTCACTCAAGTTTTACCACCTCTTCGTTTATGATATAAAGCTGTCCTTCCGCCCCTTCGCACGGCAGGATACTAACCCAGTCGCCGACTTTCAACGTATCGGTATAGATGAAATTTTCAGTGTAGTCATTATCTATGCTGTGATTATGGCTTTCATATGAATTGTCGCCGCTACCGCCTGATTTATTCTGTGTTGCGGAAACTAAATGTCCTCGTGCCGTTCGTTCATAGCCTACAAGAAGCCGTTTTGAAATATACGCATTTTCAGGTGTTAACTCAATATTATTTGCTTTAATAACAAAATTAGGTGGAGGTTTTTTTACAATACCTATAAAAGCACTGCGTGGAACATAAGATTGTGCAACGCTATGCATTATATCAACTATTTTTTCAACACTTGACTCTGCACTAGGAATTTGTGCCATTAAATCACCTACTTTTTAGTTTTTTCTTGCGGAGCTTGTTCTTCATTCATCATATTTTCAAATTCAAGCTCGATTTTCATAATATGATTTCCATTCTGGAAAGTATGCACATCACTTTTTACCCAAAATTTACCAGCGTTTAAACTATCTCTTATTTCTATGGAGTATGAAGACTTTACCCGATAATCTCCAATTAATGTTAAACTTCCACTACGAGTAAGTCCTCTAAGCATTGCTTCAACTTCTTTATTAGTATCTTTATTTGGGTCAGTTTTATAAACATCTTGTATCATAGAATACTTATTGATCCATTCATCATTACGTTTATATCCTATCATATTTCCTTGTTGGTCCGTAATCATCACTTGATTTACCATATTCTCGATACTTTCTTTATAAGTACTTTGAGTCATATTACTACTACTATCAGCAATATAACCTTCAATTAATGTGCCTTTTAATATAACATCCAACTGATCATTATTCATAACAGGGTGATATTTTTCACCTGTTTTTTTACTTGCCTCCGTATAAGCCATCATAATTATTTGATATCCTGTTTTACGGTCCGCAATAAAACTTACAGGAATACCTGTTTTTACTAAATTACCAACTTTTATACCCAGTTCCTTACATATTACTGTTGTAATATCTTCAGCTGTTATATTCACAAATTTTTTAGTTGTTTTAGATTTACTTAAAATAAACAAATTATCAAAAGTAGTAATTCGTACATTGGAATTTTGTCTATTTTTCTCTACATCAAAAACATTACCTCGAAAGACAATATTGTTTTCTTCGTCATATCCAAAAATAGTTTCTCCATTATTTATTGTTAACACTGGAATATTAGGGTCTCTGTCATCTTGTACATAATCAAATACTAATTTTCTTGCCACCTGAAGTCGTGAACCGCTCCATGTAACTTTTTTCACTAATGTAGAAATATCCTTACCTTTATAAAATATTTTCATTTTAGATTCTTCCTCAAATTTAATTTTGTTACATTGTTTATAGCTAAATTTTTTAAGTCATTAGACTGCACAATATTTCGCCAATGACTGTAATCACCATAGACTTTTTTTGAAGCATCTAAAATATCATCAGCTTTATCTACCCAACTTTCTGGATTTTCAGGCTCATCAGTTCGTTTTTTCAAGCCTGTGGTTTCGTCTATTTGTTTTTCATTATTAGCACTTGGTGTATTAAGCTCTTTATATTCAATAAAAGATAATTTGTAATAAATATCCCTTGTGCCGTCCTGTTCACGGTAGGTGAATTCCCGAAGCCCCATCATCAAATTTACGGGGCTGTCGGTTATTATTACCCTTATCGGCTTTTTAGCTTCTTTCCACTTTGTGAGTAGTTCCACGCATTCAATCGGATTTTTAACATCTCCCACGATAAACGGATAATCATGTTTCGGATGCGGGAAAAAGCCGGAAAAACTAAGCCGTTTAAGTTTTGCATTGCCAAATAGCATAGCTTCACCGAAATCAAGGATATCTATTGTTTCATTATTTTGTGCTGTTTTTATTTCGTAACTGCGGGGAGTAACAGGAATAGTGAATTTTTCATTGTCTGAACTTAATATTATTTGCCGTTTGGCAGCAGTTTCATTCCCTAATGCCAAAGATAATAAATTTACTACGCTGTAGGCTTTATTCATAAAACTGTCAAGGCTCATTAATATGCACCTCCAAAGTTTGCATTTACCTGCCGCATGATAGACACAAGACGGTAGGCGATTTCATCAATATCCTGTTCATTGCGTACAATAAAAGTATTGCCGGTAATTGTTACATTGCCGCCGCCCGCATTAGATGTATTTTCGGCAAGTTCACGCTGAATAATACGTTCCGTTGTCTGTGCCGGATATATGCGGCTACCGGTCGGGAGGTCAACAATTTCGCCGCCCTGTTCATTTATCTCGGTAAGACCGCCCGTCCAGTTCATTGTACCCGTAGCGTTTTTTCCTATACCGCCGTCAACGAAACTGAGCACACTCTGAACAGGAGACGGAGCGGAATTTTTAAGTTCAATGTATTTCTGCCTAATTGGTCCGAAAACATTTGATTCAAACCAATTTACCACGCCTGCCCATGCACTTTGTATAGTGGCAATTGCACTGTTTATACCGGCGGCAATTCCTGCACCTGCACTTTGCGCCAAATTTTCCAACGGATTATATATATTGCCGGTGAACCAGCTTACGGCTTCGCTCCACTTACTTTGAATATTTTCCCATGCATTTGCGGCAGACTGCCAAATGCTGTTCCACATTTCTATATTTGCCTGTGTCTGTATTTGTGCATTTTGTACCTGCATCTGCCCTGCCGTATTAGTTGTATCGGTAATACCGTTCCAGATTTCCGTTGCAAAGTCTTTAAGCCCTGAAAACGCCTGTTTTTGCCCTTCAACCTGTATTTGATTACTTTCAAGTTGCATTTGTCCGGCAATGTTAACATTGTCAGTGATTTCACCCCAAATACCGGAAACAAAATCTCGAAAACCTGAATACATTTGTTGCTGGCTGTTCATTTGCGCCTGAGCGAATTGCAGTTGAGCCTGTCCGCTTTGTTCTGCAATATTATTAAATGAAGTACTTACTCCGTCATACTGCATTTGCGATATATTCATATTTGTTGCAGCTGACATGTTTTGAGCTTGTCCCCATGAACTGTCATTGATGCGCTTTATAATATTGTTATCCGCAGAAAAATCGAAAAGTCTTGAAATACTGTCGGCAAATTGACTGCCTAAAATACTGCCGCCAATACCACCGATAGCACCGCCGATAATTGCACCGGCTCCCGTACCGATACCAGGGAGAACGGAACCGATTGCAGCACCTGTTGCTCCGCCAAGTTTTGCACCTGCCCAGCCGCCTGCAAGACCTCCGCCGGCTCGTGCAACGGCAGCGCCTTTTTCTCCCTCGTCGGCACTGTATATATCATACGCGGCAAAAGGAACGGTAAGGGCAATATTGGCTTTATTTATACCACCGCCATAATTCCAGCCTGTTTTTATTGCATCTTTTGTATTACTCCAGATAGTAGGTTTTGCAGGCGGGGTTTTCGGTTTATCCGTAGGTGGCGCACTGGGCTCATTTGGTACTATCGGCGGCGTTTCACCCGGTTGATTTTTACCGTTTACGTAAACATTTTGGGCATTTAGAATAACATCTTTTACAGTCTGTCCAGGGAGATTCGTCGGCAGATTATTAGGTACTGAACCCGGCAAATCTTTAGGAATACCTTTGGCAATATCAATCAGATTTTTAACACTTTGTACGGATTTAGCAACGATATTATAAAATTTCTTTGCTCCGGCAATAAGTCCGATAAACAAACCTGCACCGGCGGCAACTGAACCCATGCCGTCCATCTGTATCATCTTTGAAAATGCGTCTCTGAATGGTTTTGTTACAAGGTCGAATGTTCCCCAGAATGTAAAACCGTTTTCAAATAATTTGTTAGCATCTAAAACAAGTTCAGTGATTTCCTTAACAAGACTTCTTAGCCCGCCTGTTGCTGAGCCTTCCATAAGTGTATCTTGAAAATTCTCCCACGCGCCGCCGAGCTGTTCAATATCACCTTTTAAGTTATCCAACATAGTTTCAGCCTGTTCTTGGACTGTAACTTTCGTCATTTCATCGTACATATCTTTAACGGATTGACTTGTAAATTCACCAAGTACCTGAGCGGCACGAATACCGTCAGAACCAAAAGCATCTTTATAAAGTGAATTTAATTCCTGCTCTGTAAGTCCCTGCGTACTTTCGTGCAGAATATCTGCTATTTCACCTAAAGAACGAAGTTGACCTTTTTCATTATAAAACTGATTTTTGCCATCTTTTAATAAACCCAGCTTTTCAAATGCTGCTACTGCCGGTTTTGTTGCAGGTTCAATCTGCTGTAACATGGATTTTAAACTTGTACCGGCATCTGAGCCTTTAAGCCCACGGGAAGCCATAAGCGCAAGAGCTGTATTTACCTCATCAAAATCCATACCGGCTTTTTTGGCTACGATACCGACAGCGGAAAGGGAATACTTCATTTCATGAACGCTCGTTGCGGAAGCATTCGCCGCACCGGCTAAAATATTTGCGGCATGAGTTGCGTCCTTAACGCCGAATGTATTCATTGCTGTACTCATTATCTCCGCCGCTTCCGGCAGTGCCAAATCACCGGCCGTGGCCAAGTTTAAAGCCGCCTCACTAGCATCGCCCAATACATCTTTTAAAGAAATACCGGCTTTTATAAGCTCAGTCATTCCCTGTGCTACTTCCTTATTGCCAAATGCCGTAGCCTGCCCGAGTTCTTTTGCACGTGCTCTTACCTGTGCCATAACATCATCGCGGCTCATACCGTCTAAACCTTCTTTTGGCGTAAGTGATTTAATAGCAGATAACTGAGCATCAAAATCCATACTTGTTTTTATGGTATCGTACACACCATAACCGATACCGGCGGCACCTGCCATTTGTATACTTGTCGGCATAAGCATTCCGTTTGTGAACTCATTTAAAGTATTACCCATAGAATTCATCGGGTTGGTATTAGCTTTTACATTCAGTATAGCCGTATATGTTTTGCCCATAATACCGGATAATTCCGATTTAACCTTTAAAATGGTGTCTGTAGCACTGTCTTTAGCGTGAATGCCTACAGAATAAGACTTGCCTGCGATACTGCTAAGTCCTGATTTTATGGAACTTAAGGGTGATGTTACCATATCCCGGACAGATACGGATACAGAGCTGTTTTTTATTCCTCCAAGTGCCGTTTTAGCTTTGTCGGCGTTTTGTGCTAATTCTTTTAAACCTTCACCGGCTCTTGCCGAAGATTTAACAATACTATCTGTAGTTTTAGAGGTAGCCTGTGCCTGACTTTGTAAATCTTTCAGTGCTTTTTTCGACTTAACTATAGTCGCTGTCATGTTGTCTTTTGCTTCCAGCCGTGCTGTAAGTCTTGCATCATCAGCCATTTAACTACCTCCTAACTAGCTTGACACCGGCAAGCTGTGCTTCAAATTCTATTTTCTGAGCTTCAATTTCCTGCTGTTTGCGCATTGCCGTATAAGCAAAAAGTTTATCCAAATAACTCATGTTAAAAAAATATTCTAATGTATGACCTTTGAGAAGCAAAAAAGCGGCTGTTGCCGCTTCCCAGTTCTCATCTATCAGTTTTTTATTTCTTCATGCACCTTGGCTTCAAGACTTTCATATCCAGCACATTTCATAATAGCTGTTGCAATATTACCTATTTCACCGGCTTTAAACAACTTACCGATAATATCCGTCGGCTCTATACAGTTATACGCTTTTTGTAAATCTTTATCTTTTAAATTGGGCTCAACAACATTATCTAAAATCATAAGTTCATTTACGTTATCCAATTTTAAAATATCAGCGACGAAACTTGCGTCCGGCTGTTTTACGGTAATTGTGCCTATAGATGTTTCGATATCATACAAAATTTTTTTATTGCCTTCAATTTTTTCTTTCTGTTCAATAAGTTCTTTTACACTAATAGCCATTTATATAATCTCCTTATTAAAAATAATTATGCACCGATAGTTTCAATGAAAGATGCATCTTCAGGTGTAAATCCTGCCGTAAATTCTTTTTCCACGACTTTACCTTTTTCAAAACTCATCAAGAGCAAGTCATTAAACCAGACATTATCAATAGAACAGCGTTCTTTCTGTCCATCCACGGCATCCGGGTCATCAATCAAACCGATAAAGGTGCCGCGCGGGTCAAGCCCCTGTTTCCATGCTTCAAGATACTTATTAATATTTCTGTTCACAACGGATTTAATTGTAAAGGAAAGTTCACCGGTTAAAGATACGATTTTACTATCTTTACTGATAGAAATAAATACATCTTCACGGTCGGCGGTTACCTTTGCTTCAAACTTCTGAATTTCAAACAAAAGCTCATTGTCCCACCATACTTTCCCCCAGCTGCCGTTCCAGCGGCGGCGTCCTCTGTATTTTACAGCTTCTGCTTCTCTTCCCATTTATAACTCTCCTTTACATAGTAAAATCAATCGTCAAATCTTCCATAGCGTTAACCGGCGTAATACGGCCTGTTAAATAAACATTGGTTCCCGTATTATATTCGCGAATTTGCTGTACTGTCATTTCCGCGACATCTTCACCTTTCAATATTGCATAGTTTTTCTGTTGTTCTTCGTCAATATCCACTGTATTCTGTGCCGTAGGACTGTTATCAAGCACATTGCCTTTCAATCCACTGAAATAAACAAGAATAGCAGAAATAAATAACATTTTATGATTATAATCATTTATCACTTTGCCGACATAATCCGATTTGAACGTATCACGAATATCATCCGTTATCATGTCGATGCATTCAACAATTTTTATGGAACGGAAATCCTGACCTACGTCAGTTGTAAATGTCGTAAGACTGTTGCAGGCACGGGCAATTTTAACGCCGTCGCCGTCACCTTCATCAACGAGTAACAGTTGTCCTTTATCAATTAAGCTGTCAATATCTTCATACGTTTCTACGCTTTCAACTTCAGGCAATTGATAATATGTTGCACTTCTATCCAGACTAAGTCCCGCCAAAATGCCGGCAATACGTGCCGTGTATTCCGTCGCCGTGTAAATAGTATATGGCTTAACCGTATCGTCATTTGCTACAGTACTATCTCCTACAATAGCTTCGCCGATAATTGCCGCAGGTGTTTCAGTGGCATCTTCCACGTAATCGGGATTAGGTACCTTGATATCTCCTGTACAAAAATTAATAATGCCCTTGTCATCAGCTGCCATGTTGGCAAGTACAGCTTTAAATGTTTTATATTTATTACTACGCTGCGTTTTAATCCAGCTGTCCAAATCTTCCTGTTCACTGCCGGAAGCTGTCGGTGCGCAAATATAATTCCATTTAATATTGCTAATCTGTTTAAGTACGTAAGACTGATTTACTGTCGGCTCTGCTACAGTATCATCCGGAATTGTATATACTAAAATACGTAGCGGCGTACCGAGCAGACATTTTTTAATTAAATCGACATTTTTATCCGTAAGTCCTTTATCCGGAATATCTGTGATATCGGAAATTTTATAAGATTTCATAACGTCCGTTGTTTCGTTTTTCAAAATCATGGCCACAATGCCGCGGGCAGAACGGGCAATTGCTGTTGTAGATTTTGTTTTAAAAGTTATAAGTATTTTCGGCATACCGAATATTTCTTTTTCGTTAGCCATTAAAATCATCTCCTATTTTAAATTAAGTTCTAGCGTTTGCATTAAATCATACATAATAGCAGAACTTTCTTTATCGGTTAAACAATCCGCAAAATCAAGATAAAAAACATAATGTAGTATCTCATCGACAAATCGCGTATGACTTTCAAGAATGGTGATATATCTGTCTTTGATATGAAATACAGGTCTAATTAAACCGTCTAAGGTATCAGCCGTATCATACAGAACAGACCTTTTTATTCGGCCGTACTCATCCGGAATTAGAACCAGCATTATATCAATCTGTATGGATTTATCCGTTAAAATTTCATCAACGGTTTTATGCCGCGGCATCATTTCCACATAAAAATAAGGCTCACTCGATTTTTCCACATTATCGAAATGAACCTTATAATTGAATTTAGATTTTAAAAGCGTTGTAAGTCCTTTTTTTATATCAAGTAATTTAATCATTTAAATATATCATCCATAATTATTTTGGCGTCCTCCTCGAAATTATCCCGCAGTTCCTCAACACCCTGATGAAGCATATAAGCACCTTTAACAAATTTTATTTTACCATTTTCATCTTTTACCCATTCGCCCCTGCGGTTTTTTACGCGGTGTCCATATTCCATATGTGCGGCATATTCCGTATTATTGTAGACTTTAATACTGCCCATATAAGGACGGGTACGCTGCCAGTTATTTTTTAAATTACCGGTATCAACGGGCGTTAAATCTTTAGTGTATTCGATAAGGTTTTCAGCGGATTTTTTCACAAATTCATTGCTCTTTTTAGGTATCTTTTTTATGGCATTATCAAGTTTAGCGATAAAATCATCAATGCCTTCAATTTCAACGCTCATCTTGCCTCATCCTTCCGTTTTACCGTTACTTCCTGATGTGATTTATACTTAAACGATTTTACGACGTTCAATAAAATTTCCTGCTCGTTGCGGGATATTTTCAAAATATCATTCGGCAGAACATCGTATTGCGGCGGAAGAAATAATTTTAAATCCGTAATAACATCTACCTGTCTGTCTGTATTTTTAGCTGTAAAAGGTTTACCGCTTTGATACAACTTGCAGGGAATATTAACATAGATTTCCTGCACTGTATAATCATCTGCTCCTTCGTCATCAACAGCATTAATTTGACGACAAACAGTAACATTATCATGATACATATATTTACTAAGCAGACTGTTTAATTGTGATGGTGTCGGCATGAACCAAACCCCGCAATCTTTCGATATAAATTCAATCTCGGCTTGATACTGTCAAAATCCAGGTCATTTAAAACACCGGAAGAAATCGCCGCCGCCACATTAAATTCAAATTTGGTATCACCGGCTTCAATGCTTTTAAGCTGCGCCGCCCCTTCCGCTGCTGTTTGCTCGTCGCCGATACGCTTATTTATCAAATCCATACAGGTGAAAGTTAAAGCACGTGGAAAGTCGTGTCTGTGGCAGTAGTCAAGCACGTCATTTACAAGTTTTTCAACATAAATACCGAGTACAGCCTCGTCGATTTCCGTATCGCCGCGGATTGTTTTTACTTTGGCTATAATATCCGCCACTGCTTCAGCAGGTGTCATAATATCCCTTCTTTTATCCATTTATACCTCATTACTAGCTTTCTAATTCCAAAAACCGCCATTATATAAAATTACATTCCAGACAATCACCCAAAACACTTTTGCAAAAAAGCTTACCTTTATAGTTTTCCCATGACAAAAAAGGCTGACGACAACCTGCATGGTAAATAAAATTATTGCCAATATATACCAGATATCCATTTAATCACCTCTTAATTTTGGGCATAAGAAAAGCACTCACATTTCTGCAAGTGCTAAAAATTATCTTTTAAAATATCATTTTTTCCCATATTTCTTTCGGTATCTGTTCTAGCGGCTTATTATTTTCTATTGCTTCTTCAAGCATTCTAGTATCCCTATTTGTCTCATTAACATCAAGTTTTGTTGGTTGGTGTATTAAAGGTTCGCTTAAAAGTACACGGTCAAGAGAATTTTCACCAAATTTTTTTAAATATTTATCATATGCCTCATCAAATCGCGCCAATGCTTTTGCATATTCCTCACCAAAGGCTTTATATTTTGTCCACATTATATCCCTCTTTATGCTTTCAATATTAATCCTATAATTAAATACAAAAATTCTATATCATCTTTTATTGTAGCATAAATAGGCTTATATTCGCCATTGATAAGTTCGACTTTTTTCAGTTGCTTTGTTGGTTCAAATACTAATTCTAACCCCACGCTTAATACTTCGGAAGCATCTGGATAGTCCTTACCGATATAAGGGCTTATAAAATCATCCGGCTTAGTTGTTTCATCCTTTTTATATCTTGAATTGAAAAGAATTTCTCTTAACAGTACAGATTTTTCATCTTTAGTACGGTCTTTTAAAAACTCTTTAGATATTCTAAGAGCATTTTTATTGAAATATTCAACATAATGACCTATTTCATGGTAAGGTGTTGTTTTGCGCATTCCGTTCATATGAATTGATACATAACCTGTTTTGTAGTCTGGAAACTTTGTAGCATAATATTTACCATTAGCCATAACAGCTCCTTCATTAAAAAATCCTCTATTGGTTATTAGAGTATACAGTTTTTTTCCGCTATCAGTTAAATAATTTACCCAGTCTTTTGGATAATAGGAAAATGCTTCACTAAGTTGTTGTTTAGTAATTTTGTTACTTCCTTTTGCCCATTGTTCCGGTGAAAGTTCGCCGCCCATTTCACGGAAATTGCTGAATACTTCTTTTAAGGCTTTTTTATCGCCGATTTTATTTTTAATATCAAACTGTTCGCATACGTTTCGTCCGATATTGATAATATCATCTTTTGTACAACTTTTTATATCCGTATTTTTGATTAATTCTTTAAGTGTCGGTTTATTAGCGTTAACTGTCAGCTTTTTGTGTGCTTTTTCCCACTGACTGAATGACATGGATTTTTCAATATAGACTTTGTAGTAATCATCATAATTCATAGCGGCAGGGATGATAATTCGCTTGCCGTCTTTATTTTTCGCCGTTCGTTTGCCGCGACCTGTATCATAATCGGTTAAATTACCTGCAATCGTTGAACGGCAATGCGGATGTAGCGGCGGCATATTTATTCCGGGCGTTGCACTGTCCACCGGATAAACTTTGCGGTCGTGTGCCCTGCATACGGTCGACGTTTTTTTATCCAGCGTAGCCAGAAATATATAGTATTTCATATCGCTATCTTTTGTACTGTCCAGTGTCGCCTGATTTTGTACGTAGTTCATTTCAGTACGCACAAGACGTGTTGCTTCATACTTGCCGACATTCATGCGTTGCTGAACGAGTTTTGCCATTTTATTAATAGACACGCCGCGATGAAAGCCGTCCGTAATTTCATTTTTGATGAGTTTGGACAGCTTGTCCGTATTTTTCCAAATACGCTCACTATAGTTTTTCCCTGACCATGAATTATTCAGCACTTTGCGAATTTTTTTATCATCAACTTCTGATACAGACGATTTTATACCGATTGTTTTGCCGATATCGAACAGATTTTTATAATAATTGTCCTTATATGCACCGGATAAAAACTTTGTCATGCCATTTTCGCTGTCCGTGCCGAGCCTGTAGAGGTTTTTTAATGTATCGCCATATAATTTATCAAGACGTGAAATACGTTTGCGCATGGCAAGCGTATTTAGTTCCAGCAGTAGTTTATTGTCAACGTTCTTATCTATGGCATCCAGATATTCTTCCAGAGACATTCGCCACTGCTTAAATTCTTTATCCGTTAACAGTTTACTGGCTTCGGTATAAGTAAGATTGTTATCTTTGGCATATCTGCCGTATAAAACAGCAATATCATCAGTAATACGAGAAAGAGCCCGCCTGTAATACTCGGCAAGCTCTTTTTCAATCGTATCTTTGGATTTTTTAATCCATTCCGCTTCTCGTTCTTCAGCACGCTTTTTCCAGTAATCTTCATTATTCATAAGATTACCTTAACCTTAAGCTGCTACAACTTTATGTTTAAATGCTACCATACGAATTTGTTTTGGTTCATAAACACGTTTCCAATTTTGATGATTAGCCAATTCTTCACGGCTAGGGCTTTCCACATGTTCACGCACTGCATTCTGCCATGCAACGCCTCTCGGGTGCATAATGAAGCAACGGCGATTGTAAAGCATATTGACGCCCGCGCCAAGATTAGGGTCGCGGTCCGTTTCCGTCTGCACAAATCCTACAGGAGAACCTTCGCCATAGGCAATAGCACCGCGTCCGAATAAGTACGTCGTATAAATATCACCTTCAAACGGACAGCCGTCATCTACGATAACTCTGCGGTCCTGATACGTTTCAAATTCAACAGAGTTACTGTCGCGTTCCGTAGAAATAAGGTTCTGCTGTTTAAGGTAGGATTTTGTCTTAGAGTGCATTACCACGCCAGTAAGCTGGTCCTGTGCATCGCCCAAAAGCTGAAGTGCGTCAATGAATGCCGATGCGGAAATATTTGCATTTTTACCGGCTTTTCCGGAGATATCAAGTACGTGGTCTTTCATAGTGTCTGCACTGAATACGCCTTTTAACAGATTAATAAGTTCCTTCTGATATTCTCTAGCCCAATAAGAAGAAACGAGTTCCGCAATAGCTTTCATCGGGTCACTACCGGCAAGTGCTGCTGCAAGATTTGTTGCGGACCACTTTTGCTGACGCATAATTGTTGTAGATACGTCTTTATTAGAAATGACTTTTTGAAATTCGATACTCGTACCTTCAATAATATTTTGCGCATCACCTGTCAAATCTTCAAAGAATGGCATATTGTGAGTTCGTGCTGCTTCGCTTGCAAGTCTGGAAAATTCCGGGCTTGTCGTGATTATCCCGCTTTGAAATAAAGCGGATTTTTCCATTGTGCGATTAATTACGTACGGATTAAAAAGCTCCGGTACGATGATGTCTGCAAGTGTTGTTCCTGCCATTAATTAAAACCTCCAATACTAACGCCTGCTTCCTGTGCCAAAGATTTAGCCAGTGCAGGGTTTTCCTTAAACAATCTTCCCTGTTCCGTCATGTTGAATGTTTCTTTTTTAAACGGATTTACTTTATTTTCGCCGTTTCCGCCAGCTGGTTCATATCCACTGCCTTTTGGTTTTCCATCTTTAAATAAAAAAGGCTTAGATTGCTTCAGAGGGTTAATCTGTTCATCCAAGCCTGCAACTGTGCCGTCATCGGACACAATTAATTTAGTTTTATCAATCAAACCAGCTACGATATCCACATCTTGCGCTGTGCCGCTTAATTTTAGCTTTACTGCGCTGTCAATGCGGAGATTTTTCAAATCCGTTTCGTACTTTGTTTTTGCGGATTTGTTATCTTCCTGCAACTGTTTAATCGTAGCTTCAAGTTTTTCCTTATCGCCAGCTGTCTTTTTCAACGTTTCAAGCTGTTTGTCGCGCTCTTTAATCTGCGTTTCCAGATTGGATTTGGCTGTAGCGGCTTCATCAAATTTTGCTTTTTCTACATAATTATCTTTTAAAAAATTCTTTAAACCCTCTATAGCTTTCTTCTTATTATCGCTCTCAAGGTTTAAAGAAGTAATAAATTCTTCAATGTTCATCATTTATCTCCTTATGCGCCGGCTGTATATGTGCCTGTAATAGATGCCGTACTTCCATCATCTAAATGCGCTGTACCGGTAATTGCAGTACCGTTAATATTGAGCTCAATAGATGTGATTTTAGCTCCGGTATCACCTTTATTGCCTTTAGCGCCTGCCGCTCCATCGGCACCTGCTGGACCTTGTGCTCCGGTATCGCCCTTTTCACCTTTATCGCCTTTTGCTCCAGCTACTCCTTGCTCACCCTTATCTCCTTTTGGTCCTTGTTGTCCGGCATCCCCTTTTTCTCCTTTTTCACCTTTAAGAGAATTTAAAAAATCATCTTCTGTTTTATCAGAATTACCTTCTTGTGATTTCCAAAGTTCATAAGCAGATTGACCATTTTCTCCTTGTGGTCCTGGAGTCATTGCTCTATTATTAGCATCTTCAATTCCTTTTTCCATATTGTTCATCAAGGATTTTGTAATAAGTTCTCCGTCCTGCCAATCATGTTTTGTATACATAGTTTTATTCTTCCTTTCCTGTTTTGGATTTATTAACTTTTGCCTCGCCGACTACAGCTTCGGTAATATCTTCCTCTGTACTTTCGGTATATTCCGTATTGGTCTTGATACAATACTGGATAATGCGGATTATTTCATATTCATTCAAATCCGCTACTTTACTGAACGGGAAATCCTTGCCGAAAGCCGTGTAATACTCTTTCATCCATTTATACATTATTCATCACCACCTTTGCCGTTATAACCGTCATCATTATAAATATCCTGTTGTTCCTTCTGCTCTTTGGCTATCTGTTTTTCTTCCTGTTCCGGGTCATCAACAAGAGGGTGATTTTTTATAATAGTTTTATCGGATATAATGCCTTTGGATTTACTGCAAATATCTACAAGCTCACTTTCACTCCTTATAGCGTTTCTTGTCCATGTCTGGATGATATTTTTAACATCCTTATTGTGATAGCGACAGATAGCGCGAACAAGTTCACCAAAGCCTAGGCGAAATTCCGTTTCCATAAGCCCTGCTTTAAGCTCCAAAAGCGAATATAAAAACTTCATTGCCTCGCCGCTGGTAGAGTCAAAACTCTGCTGCTCAGGGTCTATGCCCTGTCCCATAGAAAAAATAGCCTTTCGCGTTGTTTCCAAAAGCTCTTTTCTTGCTTCTACCGGTATTTCTATGGTTATAGTGGAAAGTCCACTCTGGTCGCCCGTACCTGCGCTGTCGAGGTTTATTGTCTTGTATTTTTTCAAATTGCGCAGAAACTCAATGACACCTTTTGCACCTTCTTCACGCATTCCGCCATAATTGGTAAGAACGAATAGTACCTGCTGAATATCTTCAAGGTCATTTACAAAGCCACTGTATGTTTTGTCATAGCTGTCAATTAATTTTTTTACATTATCCAAATCGCTTGTTTTCAGATTATTGTTAGCAAATGGAATAAACGGAACATTTCCCATATCATGCGTATAAATATTGGAAAAGCCATCTTCACCCGTTGCCGTGATATCATAGCAAAACATTGGATAATCGATTAAATCATTTTTTATGGAATATTCTTCGCCGTTACGACGCCGAAACACCTGGCATTGTGTATCCGTCCAATATTCATACACTGTCCAGCTGATACCTTCATTATCAATATCCGTGTAGTATCTTAAAACTGCTAAAAGCTTTTTATCCAGCTTTTTGGACCATACAGGAATAACCTGTGTTGAAGGAACAACTGCATAACAAAAGCCTTTATTATCGTCGTGCCAGTAGTGAAGCCATGCTGTGCCGCTATTTGAAGCATTTACGCATAAATCCTTGCACTTTTTAGCATAATCATCGCCCAGTGTATCTACAATTAAAGCGTTAAGTTCGCTGTTTTTTGTATCGAAAATCGGCGGATACGTAAACAGATAGCTTGCTTTCTGATTTACCAGCAGATTGTAAAAGCTGAACGGTACACGGTTATCCGCACTTCTAAGCGGATTTTTCACCTCTTCATGATGATGTTCCTTGTCTAGCAGAATATCGTTTTTAACTTTATAATACCGCTCCGCTACATCGGATTTCATAATAAAATCGCTATGTCCTGCTACATAATCCGATATCAGTTTTTTTGCCACGTTTAATTCCAACTTATCACCTCCTTACCAAAAGCTTTTCTTATTTCTGACCGGCATATCATTTATAAAAGCATATCTACAGGCATCAATCGTATGATTGTTTTTATCAGGATAAGCAGATATAAATTCATCATCCTTATTTCGCTCATATTCATAATTCACAAATTCTTTATACGTATTCGGACATTTTTGCCGGTCAATATATATGTGATTTAAGCTCTGAAGCCATTTCATACCATAATTAACACTATCTGGACCTTTTTTTGCACCGTAAATGTTAATGCCTAAATTTCTAAGTGTTACAATGCTTTTTGGCTCCGCACTATCTCCCATTATCATGTGATGGTCGAATTTATTTAGTATAGGTTTTAATTTTTCTGCTGCCATTTCATTAGTAAGCTTTATTTGATAAATCTCATTAAACAAATATAAATCATTATGCTTTCTATCATATGCACCTTGAATATACGCAAAAGGGTCGACAGCAAAACCAAAATCAATGCCATGCCTTATATTAGTGAACCCATTTATCATTTCTTCAGTAATAACTAATTCCTCTACATTCTCAAAAACATTACCACCTGTCCCAATAGCTTTACCAATAAATTCATGCAGATATTTATTATAGTTTTGTTCTTTACAAGTTTCTGCTTCAATTAGAAATTGTGGACCTAACCAATTTTGCGGGACATCTAAATAACAAGAAGTATGAACAATTTTATCTGGTCTTGGGTTAGTAGCTTCATAATTCACCCAAGCATTTTTACTTTTAAGTGGATTAAATGAATAAAATACCCAAAACTTATCACCACCACGAAGAATAGATTGATTTAATGTATCTATTTCATTCATACCTGTGAACTCGTCCAATTCCTCATACCAGCAGTAAGCAAAATAGCCTTTGCGAAGTTTTACTGATTTAGATTTTTTAGGATCATCACAGCCGCGAAAAATAATACGTTGACCTGTAGGTTTATAAGTCAGTCCAAGTGGTGAAAGACTTATTTTCCAAAAGTTAGACACGTTTAATTTATCTATTGCCCATATAAGCTGTTCAAAGACACTTTCTTTTAAATAATGTCCAACTTTACGAAAAACGATTGCATTGTAATTTGAATTTTTCATCATGCCAATTATAATTTCAATGCTAATATATGATGATTTTGTACTACCTCGACCACCTCGAAGCCAATAGTGAGTATATTCGTGATTTTTCACTTGATGATGAAGCTTATAAAAGATTGGTGCTATCAAGTCATTCAAATTTATCTGCACTCGTTTTCACCTCTACATCAGGAATATTATCTATAATTGTAGCTTTTATAGGCTCATCTTCTTTTACCTTAGATATTTCTGTTTTAAGTTTTTCAATACGTAACTTTTGTTCTTCTGTTGCAAAATCCGAACGACAAAGTTCTTCATATTGCTTAATAAGGTTCATCAGTGTCCCCATAGCCCTTGATTGTGCAATTAAAAAAGAAGCCTGTTTTTCGTAGGCTTCTGTGTATTGATAAGCTATAGCTTCACCTTCTAAAGTTATTCTTTTTGTACAGTCATTAGCATCCTCTACGTACATTAATTTTTGTGAACGTATGATTGCTGCATATTTAAGGCAAATGTTTTCCCATAAAATATCTAGTGGCGACATGGCTTCAATACTACCTACAAGCTCTAATGTTTCCGCTGGCAAGTATTTTGAAAATAACCCATGCTTCACCGCATTAGTATTTTGTAATTTACCAATGCAAACACTTGATACTTTTCGTTTTGTTTCAGTTGTTTTTTTTGAACCTTTTTCACGTTCCCATTTATACTTAGAAGCCCATTGCCTAACGGTCTTAGCAGGTATTTTATATTGCTCCAAAATTGCCTTAAAAGTAGAACCTTTTTCATACAAAATTTGAACCTTTTTCTTTATTTTTTCATCATATGCCATTCCTCCCACCACCTAAATTTTTGTACTAAAAAAAGCCACTGCAAATATAACAGTGGCTTAAATCCCGTATCATTAATTTTTATTATTCGATTTAAAAGTAGATACACTACCAAGTAAATGTAGTATAACACATTTGTCAAAAAATAGCAATTATCTTGTTATTAATAAAGCTATTTTTTACTAATATCACGTAACTCTATTAATTTCTTTCCAATATCTTGATTTAATGAAAACGTAATATGCCAATATCCTTCATATATTTTTTCAGTTATTTCACTTTTTCTTAATTTATCAGCTAATATACCTACAGTACTTGCTAATCTATAAACTTCTTCTAATTTGTTTCTAAATTTAGGTTCATTAACATCTATTTTATAATCTTTTCCCTTTATTTCTTGTTCTAAGCTTATTAATCGTCTATTTTCACGCTCTATTTTTTCATACTTATGTTTCCTTAATTCATTTTCCATGTACTCAAAAGCTTTGATGTATTTTATTTTCCATTCCAATGCCTTTTGTGTAGTAAAACCCATTGCCAATAACGCAAAACCATTCCTTGTCATTAAATACATAGGATATCTTCTTCCACGATTAGTAATATAATGCGATTCAAAAAACCAATTTTTCACAGCCGAATTTTCGGCTGTGAGATATTCTCTTATACTATCCAATACATGTTTATGTTCTTTATTAAAATCATCTGCAACTCTTTTACTTGATACTACCAATGTGTTATTTCTTAATTCTACAGGTCCAAACATTATATCATCCTTTCTTTTATCCATAAAAAATGATATAATAAATTTATCAATCTTTATGGTTGACGCTATGACAGTCCTACAGCTTTTAGTCGAGTAATAGGGCTGTCTTTTTATTTATCTTTTAAGCTATTTAAACCATCTCTAATTCCTTCAGCTCTTGTTTTATTATTTCTTTTACAATAATCATCTAAGATGTTTAATGTTTCATTACTTACTTTTACTGTTAATTTATTTGGCTTAGGATCATTAGTTGGTCTGCCTATTTTTTTGACCACCGCAATACCTCCTTTTTGGTCGACTTAATTATACATTTTAGTCGACCAAATGTCAATAAAATTTTTTTATAACTGATATTTTGACCGTAAATTTATCGTGATTCAAAATTTATTGATAAACCCGCATTTATTTGTGCTAAAGTCTTTTTATTATTAGCTTTTCGTCTACCTTTGCCGTTATTAACGCCACCTTTTATTTGTTCTCCTTCTTGTAAGCTCATTGCCTTATACATTAAATTTTGCTGTCGTTCTTTTTCCCAATGATTGGCAAAATTCATATCTTGTGGCCACAATTCAGCTCCACATTCAGGGCATTTAAAATAATCACCTTTAGCTTGCATATGCACAGCTTTACCTTCATAAGTTAAACAAATATTACACAAAATATCCTTACACATACATTAATCCTCCAAATACTAATAGGGTAGCCAAAAGCTACCCTTTAAATTATCCAATTAAAATTAAACTTATTCCCACTAAAATTACTACTGCACAAGTTCCTAAAATATATTTTTTATCTTGTTCACGTTCCATTTGTTTTAGTTCATATCTTGTTGGTATTCTCATAAATCAAAATCCTTTGCTTTATATGTTTTTTTATCTTTTACATCTCTAATAACTAAATTAAGCACCATATATCTTCTTCTACTAAGAAACTTTACAAATAAATTAACTACTCTTTGACAAAATCCTAATCTACCTTTATTTATTACTTTATTAGCTACTGGATCACTACAATGACCAGAATTTGTTAGGATATTTTGTTCGTATTTTTGCATTTTATCCCTTCTTTATATTTTTTATATCCATTAGCCATACATTTTTTCAAATCGGATTTTCCTAAAATACATTGTTGTTTATGTCGCCTAAGACTGCATAAAAAGATGCCATCATCAAAATAACTATATTTACACGACATAATTATCACCCTTTCATATATTTAGCTATTTTAGCTTTTACTGCTTCCATCATTGATTGCTGACCATTTGCTTTATCTGAAAGTGCTTGCATTACTCTCTCATCTTCAGTATCTTTAGCGATTAAATGATGTATAACTACTTTTTCTTTTTGCCCTGGTCTATGCAATCGTTTATTTGCTTGTTGATATAGTTCTAAATTCCATGTAATGCTATACCAAATAACAATATTTCCGCCATGCTGTAAATTTAAACCGTGACCTGCACTAGCTGGATGAAGTAAACCCATTTCTATTTTGCCATTATTCCAATCTCGCAAATCTTGTATATTCTGTAATACTCTAGCTTTAGGAAATCTTTTTAATATCTTATCTTTATCATGCTGATACCAATAAATGACCATAAGATTTTTGCCTATGTTATCAACTTGTATTTCTTCTAAAGCATCAAGTTTATAATCATGGATATTTATAATATTTCTACCTTCATCATAAATAGCTCCGCTTGCAAATTGTAACAACTTACCTGTTAAAACGCCTGCACTACTTGCTGTAATTATTTCATCAGACATACTTAATACTAATTCTCGTTCAAATTCATAGTATTTTGACATGATATTTTTTGGTAATTTAATAGATACCTGATTATAAATAACTGGTGGTAAATCAAGGTAATCATCTGATTTTAGACTTACACAAATATCTGATATTTTGCTATATATTTCCTGTTCTGCATGCGGTAAGGTTTCATAACTAAAAACCACATGACCATTTGTTTGTGCGGGCCTAAAATAATTTTTACGATATTGTGTTATAGTCTTACCTAACCTTTTACCGCCATCTAATAAATATATTTGGCTCCATAAATCCATGAGTCCATTTGGTGCTGGCGTTCCAGTTAGTTCTACTATACGTTTGATAAAAGGTCTTATTCTTTTCAATGCTCGAAATCGCTGACTACGATGATTTTTAAATGACGATGATTCATCTATCACCACCATATCAAAATCCCACTTTTTACCTAAACTATCTACTAACCAGCCGATATTTTCACGATTGATAGTATATATATCTGCCTGCGTATTTAATGCTTTTTTTCGCTGTTTTAAATCACCACAAATTACAGATACTCGTAAATCTTTTAGATGTTCCCACTGGTTTATTTCATCTTGCCATGTTACTTGTGCTACTCTTTTTGGTGCTATTACTAATACTTTATTTACTACCCAATAATCATACATAAGCTCAGATATTGCTGTTAAGGTGGATACTGTTTTTCCCATACCCATATCCAGCATTAAAGCAATAGCTTCATTATTTACTATCTTATCTGTAGCATATTTTTGATAAATTCTTGGCTCGTATTTCAATCATAAATCACCTTCTTTGCTATACTCATTTATAAATAACTCAACGTGGTCTTTACTACTTATTACCCATACATCTACACCATGATTTATTAATTGCTTTATACGTTCCCATTGTATTTCTCTAGGGCTTTTATTTGGTGCTTTCAATTCTACGAAAACTACTTTCCCATACGGCATGATTACTATTCTATCTGGTACACCCGCCGTCCCTGGGCTAGTAAATTTCCAAACAATACAACCCAATTTCTTCAACTTATCTGTAAAATATTTTTCAATTTGTTTTTCTAACATAACTCAATCTTTTTCTAGGTATACCAAGTATACTTTGTTCTATATAAGCTATATAAATTAAGAAAATAATGTACATATGTCTTTTATTTTCTTAATTTCGTGAATCTATTTATAAATTTGGTATACTTAGTATACAAAACCTCAGAAAACCCTATTTTATAGTATTTATTAAGCACACATACTAAATTTTCATTTCAAATGATATTTACAATTTTATTAATTCTTTTAAATCCTTTTTGTAAACCATAACGCTTTATTCTCATTGGACTTCGGGGTTGTTTCCAGCCTTCTGTTTTTCTTAATACATCATTTATTTCTGTGGCCATAGCTCTAGTTAATTTCTTCACATCACCATTTAATAGTTCCACCCAAATTTCTAAAGCACATATTCTATCCGGCAACTTTGGCAACCGTAGAATATATAGGGTATAAGATTTAAGAATATAATAAACAAATGTATTTTATCTTCTTATTTTTATGAGTCTGTATATATTAAAAGTTGCCAAAGTTGCCAGTACTGAAAAACTCCTTAATAAAGAACTCTTTCCATCAATTTTATAGCACTATATAATACGATGAAACATTTACAAATTTACACTTTTCTATAAAATCCTTTTTGTCTACCATAAATCATAAAACGTATGGGATTTTGAGACTGTTTCCAATCTTTTGTTTTTCTTAATACATCATTTATTTCTATAGCCATAGCTCTAGTTAATTTCTTCACATCACCATTTAATAGTTCCACCCAAATTTCTAAAGCACATATTCTATCACGTTTGACAAGTGGCCCATTATATTCAAATCCATCACCACGAATGAAATCTTGCCTATCACTGATACTCAACTCTGCCCAATTTTCAGGTATTTCTTTTTCAATAAATTCACGTATCATGCCAGCTAATGGGCTTTCTTCAGTATGTTGTTCTTGTACTTTTTTAGCTTCTTGCTCCATTTCTTCATCAAGATACAATTTTTCGCCACCCTCATATAGTTCTTTAGCTTCTGCCCACAACTGGTCAATAGTATCTTCGCTAATTTCAAAAGGATTTAATCTTCGTTTATTCTTATCTACCATTATTGGCCACCAACGACGACCACCAGTTTGATCACGAATAAAATCATTATTATTTGTAGAAGCTATAAATATACACTGTCTAGGAAAACGTTCTGTACGTCTACCATATGCAGGTCGAAAACTGTCTTCACGCTTAGTAATAAAATGCTTTATTTGTTCAACTTCAGCTTTACGCACTGCCGATAATTCCGCAAGTTCAATAACCCAAAATCCTTGAATCTGTTCCATACCTTCTTTACCAATAACTGTACTCATACTGTCAGAACTCCATTTTTTGCCAATACGACCAATAATATAAGATTTACCTATACCTTGACCGCCAACTAACGTTACTACATAATCAAATTTCGTTCCTGGATTAAACACCCTAGCCACACCTGCACAAAACATCTTTCTAGTCATTGCACGATTAAGCTTCGTATCTTCGGCTCCTAAATAATCTATGAATAAAGTCTCTACTCGATGCTTACCGTCCCATTTAATACTTTTTAAATATTTTTTTACTGGATTAAAACTATGTTTATGAATAGTTTCTAATATAGCATCAGCGATTATCTCTTTACCTTTTATGCCGTATACATCAGATATATAATTTCGCAAGGCGCTATCATCAGCGTCAATCCAATCGCCGGTATTATTATCTTTACGCCATACTAATTTATCTAAAACCACCATTCTATGAGCAAACTCATCTAAAGCAAATTTACCTTTTAAATTAGGGTCATTTTCTAATATTAATTTCACATTATGAGGCGTATTTTCATATCCGCCCCAACGATTTATATTCATCTCAGCAGTCCATTTTGTATCAATATCTGTTAGAACTTCGAATTCACTATATACATCAGCCGTTTTTTCTTTACCGATGGTTTCCTTTACTACTTCATCAGATACAGCCAAATCTTGCATAGCTTTATAACTTGGCAATCTTCCCGTTGGAGTACCTTCTGATACTTCATCATCTAACTGTCTAAATTTATGCAGTCTTACCATATCAAAAGCATTTAATAATTTTCCACAAGCTGGGTCTGTACTATGGTGACTGTAAATAAAACAATTATTATAAACAATAGCACCAGCTGATGTACTTCCCTCAGCATAGGTATATCTATCATCAGTACCACATGGCACATATATATCAGATAAATATTTTGCTATAGCTTCTTGAATAGTATACGAGCGACAAAAAGCACCAATAATTCCTTTTTTACTAAGTGGATCTTCCTGTTTATCTACCGTTCTTTTGATATCTACTTGAACTCTACTACTCACGGGCCAAAAACTTTGGTCTTGCCAATTATCATATCGATTTAAATATTCATCAGCATCTACCCAAACGCCATCATTGTATTTGAAAATAAATTCACCATCTTGACTAGTACTAGGAAAATACATCAATCTATGCGGTTGATATGTGGTATCATCAAATAAATCAATATCGATATCATTTGCTATCATACGACTTATTGCTTGATATTCATCTGGATTCACAGGACGATTTATCGGTATGACTAATCTATACCTAGGTTTATTTTTACTATGCTTATGCGTACTATAAATACAACAAGCTACATTACCTATCGTAAAAAATAAATTATCCCAAAAATCATTAGTGGCAAAATCAGCGTCCAGTGTTATAACTGAACGCCATTGTACATTTTCAGCGACTCGCCTACCTTCTTTTAATGCCCCACCTACAAAACCGCCAACATCTTTAATATCATCTTGCTTTGACTTAGCAAACGATTTATATTCAGCAACGGTCTCCCCTGTTCTTCTAGTTTTTGACAATTTAAAAAGAAGTGTGGACCATGATAACTGTTTATTTTTCCATTTCTTTGATTTTCTACTACTAGCTACAGCAATAGATACTTCTCCGTCATATTTTAACTTAGACAAATTGTCTATGTTCAAAGCGGTATTTTGCATTATTAATTCACGTCCTTACACCGCCTCTCTTTGCGGTAAAATTTGTTTTTCAGGTTTAAATATATCGCTGCAATTATCATAATTAATATTAGCTTTATCAGCCCATTTGATAATCTCATCATTTATCTGCTTATTATTATGAGCTGGTTTATTAGCAAATAATTTTGCTTGTATTAGCTTATTATTTTGCACCTCGATACAAGCTTTTAACTTACCTTTATCATCAGACATTAAAACTATATTTGATTTACCTGTATAAACAGCATCAACATAATTACCCACACAATTTCTAAAAATTTTGCCTATATTGCGAAGTACATCTGAATTCTCAGGTAAATAAAATTTAATACTATCAAACTGCATAGCTAATCTTCTACAGATTGGGTCATTGATATTAAAAGCTCTAAATGGATGTTCCTGTTTATAAATAGCTGTTACTAAATAATCATGTAGATTAGCAGGAGCCGGTTTTTCTTGCCAAAGTGTAGCTTTATCTTTCAATTTAAATATCATATAAATAGCGTCTTCACATGAAATTTTATCTTGAGAATTATGCCACCAACGCATTAATGCATTGATATATTCTATTCCCCAGTTATAAGAAATTAGTGCTAATTGATTTAATAATGTGCGAATATCTCGTCGCCATAAAAAATCAAATTCCAAACAATTATTAATATTATTGAAGGTATCTATATTACCTTGAGCTATAGTATAAATTTGTTTATGACGTAATAATAAAAATGGTTTATCTTTTACTAATCGTCTAATCGCAGGCTTATTTGGTAAATTTGCTATTTCTAATAATCCTGATATTGTATCTTTTGCCTTACTTATGATTTTCAATCGTTCATCTGATAAATATGCATCATCTAAATCATAAAAATTTCTATCAGCACTACCATAATAAAATGGATATTTACGATATATATAGTTATAATCAATAACTGATAAATTATTTAAGTCTGTAAAAGCCAATCGATAAGCTATATTCAGTATAGGTTTTATAAAATAACTGCCTTTATTTCCATGACATACATACATTGATTTTATTTTAAATTTAAGTTTAGACTCTAACTTTTTGGATAATCTCTCACGAAGTAGTTTTAATATTTTTTTAAAATCTCCCGCATATATACTTGTAATATGTCTATGATTCAAAAATTTTAAATTAGTATCCCTACCAAAACTTGTGTCAAAGATATTACATAAGTTATAATTAATAATAAGTTTATGATTTATATATCTTTTATAAATAGCAGTCCTTTGGGCTACATTAAAGGATATAGTCTCTTTATATAGTCTGTGATGAAACATATATTCGCTATCTTCATCACAGACTATTTCTTTACCTGATAAAGTCAAACGTAAACTATCTTTATACTCCTCAAGACAAATTCTCATGCTGAGCGGGGAATACTCCCCGTCAGCCATAAAGCTAAAATCATTTTTTTGCGTAACTTCTGTAAAACGTGAACCACATTTAGGGCAATATATAATCTGATCATTTGGTCGCACACCATAATAATTTCCTACACCATCCCATAAGGATTTAAAACTATGACCACAACTAGAACAATGATACATATTCGTAAACTTATTACCATTATTTAAGCTTTTTAAGCCACCCTCATAAAGATAGAATAATTTCGGCATATATAAGTCATATATTCTCAAATTAGTCACCTCAATCCCAGATATCGTCATCTTCTTCGTCTACTGGTTTAATTTCTGTATTTTTTATAACTTCTTTTTTATCTTCAGATTTAATTTCTTTAGCAGCAGCTTTTATTTTATCGGCTTCTTTTTTAGCTTCAGCTTTTTGCTTTTCATCATACATATCACACATTTTTATAGTTTCTTCACAAGCTTTATACATACGTTCCAAATAATCTAAGCTATTGACAAAATTCTTATCATTTTCTTCTATTTTTAATTCAGCACGCAATTTTTTAATTTCATCAAGTTCCTCAATTTGTTTTTCCATAAATTTTTTTAATTGTAATGTATTTATTTTTTTATCAGCCATTTTTATTACTCCTTTAATTAACATCAACATATAATGTACGGAATCAATCTTTCTTATAATACTTGGTTATATAACCATCAGCATTTAAAATTAACTCTGGTGCCCAATCAATAGCAGTTCCCATTATTTTATTAGCAAGTTCTAAGGATTTATCTATACCAGCAGCAACACAATCAAGAATAACTTCATCATGTACATGCATAACAATCTTAAAACCTGCCTGTTCTAATCTAATCATAGCGACTGCTAAACAATCTCTAGCAATTGCTTGTACTATATTTTCAGTAAGTTTTCCACCATAAGTTTCTAGCCTTTCCCATGTACGAGATACCTGATTTGTACCTTCATATGTGATTTTGTTATTCTCAACACGAGGTCTAATATATGTTAATTCTCGCCCTGAAGGTAAACATATACGAAGCATACCCGCTCTATAATAAAAAGCCATATTATGATGAATTTTCACTTTTGTTTTTTCATTTATAGCCTGTTTAGCTGCTTTATCCACAATAGACCATAAACGAACAATATTTGGACTAGCTTTTCTCCATTTAGTTACAATATCGATTAATTCTCCATCAGTAAGCCCCATTTTATCAGCACCCATAGCTTTTAAAGCTCCCATACTGCCCTGATAACCTAAAGCAAGTTCAGCTATTTTCCCCTTTTGTCTAAGTTCACCATTAATACCATGTTTTACCACTGGTACGTGAAACATCTGACTAGCCGATGCACAATAAATATCACCGCCATCAGCAAATACTTTCATACGCCAATTTTCTCCACTAAGCCAGGCAATAACTCTAGCCTCAATAGCTGAAAAATCAGCTACTACAAATTTATTCGATTTAGTCGGTATGAAAGCAGTTCTTATTAATTGAGATAATACATTTGGAACATTCTCATAGAAAATTTCAAATGTTTCGGCGTCATCATGTTTTAATAATTCTCTAGCATCGTCCAAATCACTCATAGAATTACGAGGTAAATTTTGAACCTGTACTAATCTACCTGCCCAACGTCCAGTACGATTAGCACCATAAAACTGAAGTAATCCTCGAATTCGTCCATCAGCACATTGAGCATTCTGCATAGCTACATATTTTTTTATTGAAGTCTTAGATAGCAACATTTTTAGCTTTAACATATCTTTGACTTCTTTATTTTTTACTATTTTTAAGAGTTCTAATACCGTAGTTTTTGTGATTTTAGAGGGAAAAAATCCTTCCTTTTCCAGTATCCAATACTTTAGTTGTTCTGTAGAATTGGGGTTATCTAGATTAGATATATCTTTAGCTTCTGCTGAAATTCTATTTCTAAAATCAGTATCAACTTCTACAGCTTTATCAGCTAATTGTCTATCTAATCCAATACCTCTATCATTTATTTGTTGGTCTAATACCCATAAATTTTGTTCAAAATCTGTAGGTTTGAATTTAATCATTTTCTTACGTAAATAGCGTTCAACCTCTACATCACGTTTATTATATTCTTTGAATAAATTCCAATTTTGTATATCATGCTTTGGTAAATTTCTTGTTCTGCCACCATTAGTATTAGTCGGCTTACAAGGCTTCGAAAATTCCATTATTAATTTTCGTCCAATATTCATTTTGGCTTTATCTTCAGCTAATCTAAAAATTCGACAATCCTCAGCAAGAGAACCATACAATCCTAAATTCAAAGATAACACCATAGTACATTGCCATTGTGCTGGGTCTAAAAAATAATTATCATCATAAAAACTATTAATTGTTTCGCCACCAAATAAATAATGACTTAATAACACTCTCTCAAATTGAGCATTATATGCTGTTTTTAAAACCGCAGGGTCGATTAAATCTCTTAAAACATCTTCAGGAATATCTTCACCTTGAGCTAAATCTATAACATTAACCATTTCATCATCATATGCATAGCCAAATAATAATATTTCTGCTTCTTCAGCATATTTGTAGACCCCAACTTTTTTTAAGTCGAGGTCACAATATGTTTCTAAATCAATAGATAATGTTCTCATAAAATACCTCCTAATAAGGCTTTATTCAAACATATCCTCATCTTCGTCATCAGTATTTGCAAATTCTGTTTCAAATTCGTCATCATCTAATACTTCAAAATCATCTTCTGGATTAGACGCACCGCCTAATGGCTCACCATCTTTTACTTTTTGGATATTACCTAATCCAGCAGCAATACCTGAACCTGCATCTGTTTTATAAGCATAAAATGTTACTGATACATTAGCATAACAACCACTATACACCGCAGAACGGTCAAGAATAGGTTTTATTTTTCTATCTACAATCTTAGGTGCAGTGTTGGAATTTGCGTTTATAAAGTAGCATCCTTCATATGCATCATCATCAAAACGGTCAGTATCTCCATCTCTAAGAGGTACTTTTAAATTAGGTGGAATTTTACCATTTTTATTCACTACTTTAGATTTACCTATATTTTTAGCAGCTTCTATAGCTCTCTTTATTTCAGCTATTTGTTTTTTATCAGTTTTAGGAATTATAAGTGACGCACCATATTTCAAATCCCCATTTGGTGTTTCTTTTGGTTCCCAAATATTAGCATAAGAAAGCCTTACATTCTTTAAAGTTAACTTTGTATCATTCATATTTATAATCTCCTTTAATCAAGTATTTCAAAATCATTTTTAGGGCTATTATATTCAGGTCGCGGGTCATCAATATCAACAAGTGTAGGTTTACCAGATATTTTAGTGATTAAATCATCAAGTAAAATACTAAATGTTTTTTTACCTAATAACTTAGTCAATTCAGTTATAGACTTTAATTCAGGTTCTTTCATAAAGTCAGATGAATCAATATTCGCTTTTTGTAATCTACCAATTACAGCATCAATATCACTATATTTTCGAGAACTTTTACCTTCTACTAATTTATAGCCTGGCCATGTCCTACCTTGTAGTGCTTCAGATAACGCATAATCTTTTATTTGTTTGGCATAATGAATAAGAGGTTCTATCCTATTCAATGCATCAGCCATTTCTTCATCAGACATAAATTCAGGATCAATAAAATCATACTTTGCTACACTTAAGCAATATTCAGAGTATTTTTTACAACGCAATGAAGCCCTACAGAATAAACACCACTTACCAGCATTGAATTCTCCTATGCCCTCATAGGCAAGTTCAGCAGTTGGTTTTACAATATTTTCTCCCCATTTAATCAAATCTTTTACTGATTTTTCTTGACTAGATATCCCACCATTACGTGGCTGAAATATAGTCATTCGGATAGTATCAAAATCATACATAAAACCAAAATTACTGATTATACCTAAGGCATACATCTGCATTTGTGTATTATCAATAGCACTGACAGCTACACCTTTACCATATTTTAAATCTACTATTTCTACATATTTATCAGTAATAATCACTAAATCTCCTGTACCAAAACCCTCTTTTGCCCATTCGCTATAATCAATCTTTTCTTCTATTGCTATATAAGCTGTTTTATCTATGCTTAATGCTGTATTAATTTTCTCTATACAAATCTCTATATATTCAAATACATAATCAAACATTGATTTATTATAGAATTCTTGATTTCTAAATTGTTTTGGTAGGGTAACATTGGTATGATTATGCTTTAAATAATACTTTAGATAAAATTCTCCGATGGCATGAGCTAATGTACCTTCACGTGCAGCTGCTGTTTCTTTGTCAGGATATGTTTCCTCTAATCGGGCACTAGGTGGACAAGATAGCCACCTTTTACTACCCGATGCACTTAATAAGGCATGTGCTGGCCCGGTCATTCGCCAAGAACTTCCTTTCTAAATTCATCTATCTTGTCAATTGGAATATCACTTAATTTTTTTAATTCCCATTTGTGTAAAGTATCTTTCATTCTCCCCATCAATGTATCATCTGATTTTTTGGCTTCCATTAAATCTTTTTTTAAGTTATCTCTCAATTCTTCTTCGCTCAATTGAGGTTTAGTACTATCTTCTTTTACTTCTTCATCAACTGAAGTTTCATTTTTTACTTCACTTTTCTTTGCCTTTTGTCTAGTAACTTTTTTTACTGGTTTTTCAACAATTTCTTCTTTTTCTTCAGTTGCAACATTAACCACTGCATTTTTTGTATTTGCTTCTAAAGCTTTCGCTAATGCTCCTATGGCTTGTGCTAATTGTTCAGTTCCTTCAATTGTTACTTTTACATTTAATTCCATGATATTAACTCCTTTTATAAATTAACTTTTTATGGTAGACTTTAGTTAAGGTTTTTTTATTTGTGCTGATTAGCCATGTGCTGGTCAGCTTTTTTTAATATGGAAAAGAATTTATTAATATTATCTAAAACTATTGGCAAATCTTTAGGTTTAAAAATGCTGGGCGTTAATTTAATAGCAATCCCCTTTTTCTCATTCGTTTCATAGATTGTCTGCATATTCTCAAATCCTTTGCATATAGTTTTCATATTCTGAATAAGGTATACGTGTAATACGTCCATCTCTTTTGGCTTTTATTACTCCAGTACGTACTCTTTCATAAATAGCTCCATAACTTACTTTTGCTTTTTTAGCAAATTCACTTATAGTCAACGGCCCTTTTTCTATATCATTTAGATTTTGTTGTACCTCTATGACTTCTAAATGTTCTTGCTGAACCTTTTTAGCGATATTAATTAGTTCATCAATCTCTTTATTTAGATTTTCTTTCAAAGCTTCTAAAGCTCGAATTTTTATTTCACACTCTAAATTCCAATCAGGCATATACATAATCTCCTTTCAATTATTTGGTTGCTACCCATACATAAGCTATAAATTTTGATACAGCGGTTTCATCAATAACCCACCGCCAAGCGTTCGTTACAATAAGGGAATAATTAGTAATAGCTAAGCATATGTTAAATATATTTGGTATAATCATCTTTACGAGGAGGTGATTATATTGAAACGTGATTTAGATATAATTAGAAATATTTTGTTATACATTGAAAACGCTGATAATAACCGAATTCGTATATATGATATTTCTGTAAATTTAAATTTGCCTATTGATGTTATAAAGTATCATATCGATTTATTAGCAGATAAAAAATTTATTATCTTACGTGGTTGTGTAACTGTACTATCTCCTGATTATAAGCCTTATGACGCTATACAAATTGTTAGAATGACTTTTGACGGATGCGACTATTTAGAAGCAATAAAAAACGATACTATATGGAACAATGTCAAAAAAGACTTAAAAAGAATTGGTGGTTCTGCTTCTTTAGACATTGTTAAAACATTAGCCGTTAATATTGGTCTAAAAATTTTACAAGAATAAACTCAACCTAAAGACTTATCAGAATTTTGATGTTGACATTTTAACTTTACCAATGCAAGTAATCCTGTAACTTCCCAAAATTCGATTCTATACTTTGCAAAAATCTCTATAATTTCATTAGCAATAGGTTCATATATAATTTGCCGTTCTTCAAGTTGTCGCTTGAGTTCGGCATTTTCTTTTTCTAATTCTTCATAGGTTTTTTTCACATTATCACCTCTTTTAATAACCACTTTTCAAATTCATCCTTTTTGCTGATGTCGTTGATATAATCGAATGAACAGTTTCTTTGGTGTTTTACCTGTTATTAAACTTTTTTGTACCTCTTTAGATGTTAAAGGTTTAACAGGTCTTTCTGCTTCTTCAAGTGTTATACCGTGAGGTTTTAGAAGTAATTCATAGATATATGCTTGAGAAATCATAGAATTTAACTTTGCAGTTTCGGTATACTCCTGTAAAAGCTTTTTGTTCTTCTCCATACTCTTTGCTGATTCTAACATCTAATCACCTTTTATTTTTTATTACTTATTAAGTAACATGGTTTGCAAAAAAAATCTTAGGCTGTTAATGATTTGCCAAGACCTGTACCATAAAGACAGACATTAATATTATTTTTTACACAATAAGCCAATATTTTTTGCTGTTGTGACGTAAAAATACAATCTAAATAATCTTTAAATAATAATCTTTCATTCATTAAATAACCTCCTTTTAAGTTCAATATAATTGAACTTAATTTGCAAAAAAAAGAGGAACTATTTTTTCTAGAGGTTCATTTAAAAGTTTAATACACTTTAATATTTCATCTTGTGTAAAATAAATTCTATTATTAAGCTTTAAGGATAAACTTCTTTCAGATATTCCTAGTTCTTTTGCAAATAATTTCTGCGTTTTATATTTTTCAACAATTTTTCCTCTTAAAATAGAATAATCAAATCCATTCAATTTCATCACCGCCTTTCGTTCAATTTTATTGAACAATTAAAGTATAAAATATAAACGCCGCAAAGTCAAGTATAAAAGTTCAAAAAAATTAAATTTTTGTTTAAATAAATTGAACCTAAATTCAATATATGATATCATTATAGTAATATATAATGAATGAGGTACTTTATTATGGGAAAAGCAGATATAACTTATTCAACCTTAATTTCGTCTCGATTAAAAGAAATCTTAAATAAACGAAACTTAAAACAAGCTGATTTAGTAAAAATGACAGGACTTGGAAAGTCAGCTATCAGTCAATATATTTCCGGAAAAGTTACGCCTAAAAAGGATAAGATATCTATTCTTGCCAAAGCCTTAAACGTAGATGAACTATGGTTAATGGGAATAGATAATTTCTCAGATTCTAATATAACAGAAATACAAAAAAAAATCTTTTCTAATAATCTAAAATTCTTTATGCGACAGAAAAATAAAACACGCAAAGAAATATGTGATGATTTAGATATCAAATACACTACTTTTGTAGACTGGGAAAAAGGTAACACTTATCCTCGTATTGATAAAATTGAATTATTGGCTAAGTATTTTGGTATTCAAAAATCAGATCTTATTGAAGAAAAAAATGATACCAATAAAAATTCACTAGAATTAACAGCCCGTGATGAAAGAGATATAAAAAAACATTTAGATAAAGCGTTGGAAAATTTAGAAAATGATGAAGCCTTAATGTTTGACGGCGAACCGGTAGAAATGGATACAGAAACAAAAGAACTCTTAAAAGCATCTTTAGAGAATAGTATTCGTCTAGCTAAAACCTTAGCTAAGAAAAAATATACGCCTAAAAAATACCAAAAAAACGATAAATCCGATGATTGATGGGAGTGGTTTTTGTGCAAAAAGTTACTCCTAAACAATTAATAAGCAAATACAAAACCAATAATCCTCAAGAAATAGCACAAGAGTTAGGTATTATAATCTTATTCGAGCCATTAGGTGAAATAAACGGATATTATAATACAGCCTTCAGGCAAAAATTCATACATATAAATAATACCTTAGTAGAAGCAAAACAAAAATTTACAATAGCACATGAACTAGGACACGCACTCTTACACCCAAAAGCGAACACACCATTTTTAAGAGATAACACATTATTTTCTATAAATAAATTAGAAATAGAAGCAAATAAATTTGCAGTTGACTTATTAATAACTGATGAAGCTATTGCTGAAGTCAAACATCTAACATTAGACCAAATGGCTAATTATTTTGGAATCAATAAAAATCTAATAAAATTAAGGCTAAAAATTTAATTGCAATAGAGGGAGTAAATATTATGTGTATAACATTAAATCAAAAAGAAGAATTTGACCTTAAAACACTTGATTTCATAAAGAAAAATAAGAAGGCATTTTCTGAAATATCATCTGACACTTATAATGATTTAAGAGTCCTAAAAAACGACAGATATTATCAAATACTATGTAATGGCGAATTTGCGGGTTTTATTCTATTAGAATATCAAGATACGTACAATAATATTACTACTTATGAATTGCAAATAGGTGTATATAATACAGAATCTAGAAATAAATACTATGCTAGTAATGCACTTTCTATTTTACTTAATATCTTAAATAATGAAGGATTTCCAGTTATTATAGAAGCAATAATAAAAAATGATAATGAAGATAAAAACATTGTCGATAAATTGTTAACAAATGCAGGATTTAAATGTTTAGATGGTATTTACAGCTATTATATAAATGCGTAAAAATATATTAATAAAAATAACTAAAATTTGATATAATAAGGAGAATAAATATGGGAAAAGTAATATCTATTATTAACATGAAAGGCGGAGTTGGTAAAACTACTTTAAGTATTGGTATTGCAGATTATTTATCTAGTGTTGGAAAAAATATACTACTAATAGATGCAGATCCACAATTCAATGCTACACAAGCTTTATTAGATGCATATAAACCACAAAAAGCTGAAAAAAATAATGATAATGATTTTGAGGATAAAAATTTTTATGGAGATGAAGTTCTTAATAGACAAAAAACCATTTATCAATTATTTAAACCTAAAATGGATATGAATCGATCATATACAATCCCAAAAGCAGATGAACTAATTATAAATTTAAAAGATAATCTGGATATTCTTTGTGGAGATTTGAATTTAGTACTAGCAAATACCTATAATGATAATCGCCACGTTAGAAGAATAAAAAATTTTATTTTAAATAATCATTTAGCTGAAAAATATGATTTCATTATTATTGATTGTCCTCCAACACTTACAATTTATACAGATAGTGCATTAATGGCATCAGATTATTATCTTATTCCAAATAGAATAGATAGATATTCTATTGTAGGTATAGATTCCTTACAAAAAGCTATTGGAGATTTAATAGCTGAAGAACCTATACAATTAAAATGTATTGGTTTAGTTTATACTATGGTACACAAAAATTCAGCTAAACAAGAAAAAATACGTATAAATTTTGAAAGCAAAGAAGTTGTAAATAATTTAGATATATTTACGGCTAATACATCTATTACTAATAATATCCAATATGGTTCTTCTGGATCTTTACCTACTAAATATAAAGATTCTAAACAAGATATTGAAGCTATTTCCTTAGAATTATTAAAGAAAATAGAAAAGATTGAAAATGAGGGATAAGTATGTACACTAATTTAATATTGTATAGAAATGAATTAAAAAATAAAAATATAGCTAAATATAAAGTAATAGGTATAGTGGCAGAACTGTTATTATCAAAAAAAATATTTAATAAAAATGTTGATATTGAGAAATTTTTGGAAGAAACCTTCAATTTATATTTTAAAACTTATTTATATAAATCTCGTACTTTGTTAGTAGCTAGAGTTATTCGAGAGATTATAAAACTTGAAAATAATTCTAGTTATAAAAAAAGGCTATTTCTTTTTATTGATAAAAAAATAGAAGAATTAAAAAATGAAGCACCTAAAAATTCTAAAAATGATTTTGATGGCTGGTTATCTTAATGAATAAAACTATATCTATACAAGAATTAAATGATATAAAAAAAGATATTGAAGAATTTATGCAAACAATAAAAAAAAGAAGTAATTTAATAAACTATCATCAAATTGATAATGATTTTTTTTGTTTTCTATCAAAACATATTATTTTTTTTAAATATCTATATAACAATAATAACGACAATTACTTTTATAAAGTTATAATATCAGACTTATATTATTTAATTTTAAGTATTATCGAAAATAATGAAAGGTATCTTTACCTAAATGAACGTTCCATTATAGAAAATTACACACGAGCTATTATGCAGACTGAAGTTGAAACAAATTATGTTACGGATAATCTTTTCGATAAAATGTTTATATCTTTAAAAAATGAACCACTAATAAATTTTAATAAAGACGACTTTTCAAAAATAAAAAGTGCATACCGCATTTCGTGTAATTATATTCATGGAGGAAAGTTCTTGAATAATAGTTTGGCATATATATTAACGGAATGTAATAATATACACATATCATTAAATGAAAGAAAGAAAATTTATTCACAAATTACATCTGTATTAAAAATATACGATAAAATATTAATTTATAGAGAAGCATCTCAAATAAATGGGTGTTTTCATAGAAGAAAAAGTATTTTTAAATACTTATTAGGAGAAAAATTTTTAAATTTATTATTTGAAATTCCTGAAAAGAATTTATAGGATACATTTTAATAAGGAGCTTCAGCAAGATATAATTAATAGAGGTTATGTTATTGATATAAATTGATATGGGAAATATTATTATAAAAAGTTTAAAATAATCATAGGAGTGGTATTATGAAAAAATTATTATTATTAACTATGTTTATAATAATGCTAGTACCAAGTTTTTGCTTTGCTTACGTTGAAACAGGTAAACAAGAATATACCAATTTAACTTTAGAGTATCCTTTGGTTTATTTAGATAATAAAAATATACAAGATAAAATTAATACGGATATAGCGAACTATGTATACGATTTTAAAGGTAAATACGATAATGGTAAATTTTATAAGGGTTTTATGAAATATATAGTAGGATATGAAGATGAAAAATACTTATCTATTGTAATGAAAATCAGTTATACTTCTGGTTATCGTGGTACATATCAACTTATAGGATTGGTTTATGATAAAAATAATGGTAATAATGTACCTTTGAATAATTTTATAAATTTTTATTCAACTGATGAGTTAAACAATCTTGTAAATAATTATATTGTTCCTGTATATAATAATAAAGGGCAACGATTATCTGTACCAAGAAAAATAAATTACATTTCCCAAAATTATGCTTTATTAAAAGACGGGATAATTGTTTTAATCTATCCTATAGAAACATTAGGTTGTAATGCCGATGGTGTTACAAATATACAATTTAGTCCTAAAGAAATTGATTACCTAAATAGATTACACAATAATTATCAGGAGTGATATTATGAAGAAATTATTTTCTATAATCTTATTATCCTTTTTATTAATTCCTAATTTATGTTTTGCAAATTATTTTGACCAATATCCTGAAAAATACTGTGTATATTTTAAAGACTCACAATACAAAAGTTATCTAGATTTCAACTCTATAAAAGTTAGAAGATATGATCCACCATTTTATACTATAGATGTTACTACTTATACATTTGATTATATTAATCAAATAGGAACAATAAGAGAAAATCGTTATTTTTATGATTACGATAATCAATCTATAAGTTGGCAAATTTTAAATATAGGAACTTGCGATGAAATGGGAAATATTAACATCCAGTACAGACAAGAACCATTATTAAATGAACTTATACCAATAGAAAAATTAAGTCCTGGTCATTTTTTATCAGAAATAATATTTTTAAAGTGCTATAATATGTGTTTCGATAAGAAACTACAAGCAAGTTATCAAAATTTACAATCAAGGAATACGAAATGAAATAAATCGCACATATAATAAAAAAAAATGATATTATACATATGATGATTTCATAAGTATTAATGATACAGATATGCGTACATGAATAATAACTGCTTTTTTAGTTTACAAATATTGTGTCTATTAGTAGACACAATTCTACATAGTAATAGCTAGGCATAGTGAAAGGGAAAAACTATGGCTAGAATACATGAACGCCTTACAAAGACAAAAGGCAAAACATATTGGTTTATTATAGATGTTGGTAGAGATGATACAGGAAAACGTATCCGTATCAAACGCTGTGGCTTTACTAAAAAAAGCGATGCTAAAAAAGCAATGGCAGAAATAGAGTCCCAATATTATGCGGGAAAGGTATTTGCTAAACCTAAAGATATAACATTTGTCTATTATGTTCAAGAAATTTGGTTTAAAGAATATCAACATTATACTAAGATATCTACACAAAAGGGCATACAATATCTATTAAAAGCATTAATATCATTCTGGGGGCAAGATGTTAAATTAAAACATATTACCACTCTAAATATTCAAGCATATATACAAAATATGCTCGATATGGGTAAAAAACGTAAAACTATTACAAAAAACTTATCCTATATAAAGATGATATTTAAACATGCTTTAAAAAATAATATTATCACTAATAATCCTTGTGAAAATATTGATTTACCTAAAATGACTTTAGTCGAAAAAACTAAACTGCTACAACAAAAACCTAAACCATTATATCTAGAAAAAGAAGATTTACTCACTTTCTTAAATGAAGCTAAAAATGATGCATATGCATATCCATATTATTATATGGTATTTTTTCTAATCTATACTGGTGCTAGATTAGGCGAGGTATGTGCTATGGAATGGGATAATTTTAATATAAAAAATAAGACTATAAAAATTACCCAAAACATCTATGGTTGTAGTCAAAAAAATTATTATGTACAAACTCCAAAAACTAAAAATAGTATTAGAGAAATTTCTATTTCACAATCTTTTATAGATGTGATGAAAGAATGGCGATTAATACAAAATAAACAAAAAATAAAAAATGCAAATAATTGGGATAGAACATATAATTTTATATTTACTTCTCGATATTATCCTGGAAAACCAATTTTAACCTGTAATCTATACGGCTTCATAAAAAAGATAGCCAAAAAAATCGGGTTAAGTTGGATCCATCCACATACATTCCGCCATACCCACACATCATTATTAGCAGCAGCAGGTGAATCATTAGAAGTAATACAAGATCGGTTAGGGCATACCAATGACTCTACAACACGTCAAATTTATTTGCATATTACTAAAAGCAGAAAAGTAGATGCTGCTTCAAAATTTGATGCATATTTAAATTCATAAAGAGATGGTACCAAAATGGTACCTCTCATATATTTTCAAAATAACAAAAAGTCAAATTTCAAATAACAAAAACTCTATAAAGGCTTATAAAATAAGTATAAAAAAATAGTCAAAAAGTCAAAAATAATTGTTGACATTTTGACTAATTCGAGTATAATAATAATTGTAAGGACGTTAAGAGATACAAAAGATAAGAAGTATCCCTTAAGATACTTACAAAATCTAAATTTTAATCTTATAATTTTACTAATAACAATAAATAAAAGTTAAATACGGACTTGATAGTCCGTTTAATTCAAAACAAATTTTGACTTTTTGACTTTATTTATTGCTCTATACATGGAGGTTGTTATTTATGTTCGGTTTAGTTCCATTTGCAAAAAATATTGCTAAAAGTGATGATGATTTCAATAAATTATTCGATGTTTTCAATGAACCTTTCTTTCATGAACCATTTGCAAAAATGAATTCTTATGTAAAATCCTTTAAAGTCGATGTAAAAGATACTGATAATGCTTACGAACTCACTGCTGAATTACCAGGTATCGCCAAAGAAAATATTTCTCTTGACTACAATAAAGGTTATTTAACAATTAAAACAACTACTACAAAATCCACAGAAGAAAAACCTGCTGAAAATGCTGATGATAAAAACGAAAAACCTCAAGAAAAATATATTCGCCGTGAACGTTATGTAGGTGAAATGCAACGTTCTTTTTACATTGATGATATTGATGAAAAAAATATCAAAGCGTCTTACCAAGATGGTATCTTGACTGTAGTTTTACCAAAAATTACTAAAGAAGAAGCTACAACTCAAATCAATATTGACTAATTTCTTTTTAATAAAATTTGACTTTTAAACTTTTAGGAGGCATTTATTATGTTTGGTTTAATTCCTACATTTACAAATAATCTCGCAACTAATGATAATTCTTTCAAATCTATTTTTGATGTTTTCAATGAACCATTTTTCCAAAACGCATTTGCTCCAGTAAATTCCATGTTCAACGCATTCAAAGTTGATGTAAAAGATACAGATAATGCTTATGAACTCACTGCTGAATTACCAGGAGTAAAAAAAGAAAATATTGCTCTTGATTATCAAAATGGTTATTTAACTATCAAAGCTACAATGCAAAATGAACAAAATCAGAATGAAGAAAGTAACTATATTCATCAAGAACGCTATTATGGCACAATGCAACGTTCATTCTATGTAGGTCAGATAGATAAAGCTAACGCTAAAGCTGAATATACTGACGGTGTTTTAAAAATGACATTGCCAAAACTTCAACCACAATCAACAACTACTCAAATTGATATAGATTAATATAAATTTATCCTTCCTCCTGCAACTCCTTTAAAATTAAATACTTTATAAATTAAAGATAGCCTTTATACTTGAGAACTTATCTATTCTTAGTATAAAGGCTATTTTTATTATTTACTTATGATATTTAATAATTCATATCATTTTTTGGCTCTTATTCTAAATAAAAGTTGATTTTCTTCCTTATTTTTAGCATATCTATCTTCATTTGAAATATATCCTATTTTATATAAATAATCACCTAATCGTTTATTTTCATCATTTATAGGTAAATATATATTATGTCTTTTTTCTCTATTCGATAATTCTTTATACTCACCATCCATTTTTGCGAAAAGATTTTTTAATTCTTCAGCATTAAATAAATCTAAATGCCTTACTAATAACGCTAATTTTAGTTCATTACTTATTTTATCAAATATAATTTTAAATAAGTCTTTTGTCAAAGTAATATTCATATTAAAAATTGCTATTATTAGATTTTTATTTATATAATCTTTACCATAATAATTTACTATTTTTTGACAGAATACTTTATCTGTTTTCGCCATCAAATTATTAAATATATCTTCATCAATTTGAAATACTTCCATATTATCGATAAAACTATCCTTACTTGATAATATGTACAATGTTGCCATTTCTACAGATATATCTTTTATTTTATCAAAACATTGTTTATTTAAAAGTATATATTTATTTTGTATCAAAATTTTAAGTTTTTCTTGGTTCATTGAAGCAAAGTCAAATTCTAAATCACTAAAAATAAGTCTTAAATACGATATATATTTTTCAAAAATATTATTATCTATATCACTAAATGATAAATCTTTTATAAACTTTTCTTCAACGAAACTTCTATCACTATTTAAGATTGCATCACATTCTGTAGATAGAAAATCTATTAATACCTCATCTAATCCATTTTTTGAAAATTGTTTCCAATATTGAATAACATTATCAAAATTAGCATTGATTTTTCTATGTTTTAGTAATAATAACCAATATTTATTTTCACAAACGGATATATTTTCTAACTTAAAATTTTCATGTACTATAATTTTTTCTACTAAATCCATATCATCGCTACATTTATTTATCAAATCTAAGATATATTTTTCATCATCACAGTTATTATCATTACTCAATATAACTTCTTTTACATATTCTTCAATATTATCGGAAACATCATCTATTAAACAATCATATCTAGAAGTCATTATCATTGTATAGCATTTTTTACTTAAATCACGTTCTGCTATTTCACTATTTTTGTATACAAGAATAATATCTATCATATATTTATTGATATCGTAATACTTATTATCAAATACAAAATCCAAAAGTTCTTTATCAACTCCCGCTATATTTAACTTATAAAAGTGTATTTCTAATTTCTCGATTATCTTTTCTAAATAACTAATATTTACATCTTTAAGTTGTATCAATATGTCTTCATTTTCTTCAAAAAATTGTTCAAATGCTTCATCTTTATTCAAATTAAGTAATTCTTCTACTTTTAGACTTTCACATAAACATTTAAAATATTCTATTTGTCTATTATATGTTAATGCTGCTTTTTCAGTTAAAAAACTCCACATGTTTTCCCATTTTAAAGCCAATAAGTTTATAAATTTCTTTCTGTTATTAGTCGTCCTTACAAAAGCATCTATAAAAGACCAACTTTCTTTTTCTTCATCTGATAATTGTTGTATAAAATTATCTAATTTATTTTTATCAATCTCTTTACTACTATTTAATAATAAATACTCTAATAAATAAAAATTATAAACTTCTTTTTGTTTAAAATCTCTTATATTTAATCTATCAACTACACCTCTTAACCTAGTCAATTTATAATCAAATGACTGAACCTCTCTATTTCTTATGTTAAGAATAAAGTTCATATCATCTTTTGTTATACTATCTCCTTTAAAATAGTTAATATATATACTATAATCTTCATCAATATAGCCATATCTTAACATAAAAACTAAGACCTTATTACTTCTAACATTATCAGATAGAACTTCTTTAACATCATTTCTATCAATTAATTCTTTTAAAGATAATATTGATATATCTTGTAACTGTTCATTTAACTCTTCTAAATCATGATGTATACCATCCATTTTTTTATCTTCTAATAATTTTAAAGCTTTCCATCGTCTACAATAATCTATATATTTTTTCTTCATTTTATTAGAATCTATTCCTTCTTTATTAATAGAATACCCAGAAGGATAACAAATATAATAACTACTACCTTCTTTATAGATATTTTCAAAATTAAAATTATCATCTAGTATTTGTTTTATAGAAAATTCTTTTGAATTATGATATGGTTCACGTCTCCCTATTGCAGAAATTGTTATTTCCCAATTAGCTAAATAACCACAAAAAGCATATTTTAATTCTTTAGTACTCTTTAAACAATCTTCTTTTACTAATATAATTTGTTCTTCTAATTGATTTATACTTTCTCTAATTTTTTCAACATCTTTTTCTATAAATGATTGTTTATTTTTAAAAGCTTGCTTAACAATACTTTCATCTTGTTCATTTTGAAGTTCAGCAAAATCTTTTGGATATAAGTTTTTAAATATTATCAGTGATAACATCTTTTCATCTACAAGTTTTATGCTATCTGAATCTTTTAATGTTCTTTTATAAATCTTAAATTCATTAAAAATATTATATAAAACTCGCATATCTGATACGAATGGTGCTATATCTTTTATATATTCTTCTGATATATTATATTCAGCATTATTTTCAAATTCTTTCAAAAAAACATCTTCTGAATTACTTTCATTAATTATTGGAACGATAGGTATAATATAATCAAAAAATTTAGTGCGTTCTTCTTTATTATGGAATAATTCATCTTTTACTGCATAAACAAATTTTACGGGTTTCTCTAAGCCTTCGTAATTATTTATGATAAAATTCAAATCCCTTAACTCTATGAATATATCATTGTTTTCTAGTCTATCTAAATCCTCAAAAAATACAACTTCATATCCTGTTGCTTCAAAAAAATATAAAAATTCATCTATATTCTTATTAAAAATAGATTTTTCATCAATCGCTTCATTTCCAAGAGTAGCATTAGAAAATAATTTTATTTCTTTCAATTTTAATTTAATCATACCCTGTTTTATTATAATAGTAAGTATTATCATTTCTAATAATACTAAGCATGGTATTATTACATATGACCAAAATTCAGGGATACCTAAATCAATAAAAAAATTAATACAATTAATCACTTTTTCCTTTAAAACATCTGGAAAAAATAATACACTTCCAATTAAACAAAATATATTAACGCAAAAAGTCCATATAAAAATGTACATATAGCTCATTTTTTCTATCTTATTATATCTACTTTGTGGCAACATATTCTTTTTTACTTTATAAAAAAATTGTTTTAATATTACATTTTCTATTTTTTCTAAAGGTATCTCTTCATTCTTTTTATCCTCTTGAGAATTTCCTTCGTTACTATTAAAAGTCGCCATGGATATAAATGTATATTTTAAACTAGGATGCTTTTTTACATATATTTTTATAACGCTACTTTTTCCAGCTCCATAAGGTGCAGTAATGGCTATATTTCTAATTTCTTCATCATTGATAGCTTGATCTAAAGCATTAATATATTCTTCACCATTTTCCATGTTATCTATTGGTGTTAATTTTTTATAATCATTACGCTCTGCACAAATACATCTTTTTAAATAATCAATATAATATTCTATTCGACTTTCAAACCAAACTAATTTTTTTATTACAAATTTTATAAATTTCTCTCTCGTAATAAAACCTTCTTTCTAAACAAACTTAGTAAATTTTAATAATTTTAATATAAGATATTTTGATTATAAAAATACTCTATGATATAATAAAAAAGAGAGATAGCCTGATTGTGGTAGGTCAGCACCTCTCTCTTAGAAAATTCAATTCGTTAAGAAGGCTGTTCCCGCCGTTTCGGAACGGTCTTTTTTTCGTTTATAAACTAATTATTTATAATCTGAAAAAGCGTAGCAATCAAATTTATAATACTTATCACTAACGATAATTTTTCATAAGTCGTCATGCTAACACCTCCCTAACGAGAGGTGTCCGACATCAAGCTATCCCATGACTTCAATTATATCATATCTTTAATTTAAATAATATTATCTATAAATCAATAATTATTTTAAACTTTATATTCTATAACTTTTAAAATAAAACTTAACAACATAGTAAACCAAAAATACCTTTAGAGTTGACTATATCTTTTTATTTTCTTATAATCATATCAAAACATACTTTATAAAATTCAATTTTATAAATATATAAGGAGATAATTTTATGTCATCATCATCATTAACAACAAAAACCCTATCAAAAATGGCTGTTTGCGTAGCTATCATCTGCATATCAGCTTACATATCTTTCCCTATCACTGCTGTTCCTTTTACTTGCCTTACTTTAGCTATGTTATTATCAGCATTTTTATCCACACCAAAAGAAACATTAATCATCATGATTGTCTATACGCTAATCGGTGCTATCGGTCTTCCTGTATTTTCTGGTGGTGCAGGTGGTTTCAACTGTTTATTTTCCCCAACTGGTGGTTATCTTTGGGGCTTTATCGTCAGCTATCCTATCGCTAGTTATCTGAAAGGAAATAAAAACTCCTTCAAAAACTTCTTTTTAGCAGGACTTGCTGTCATTCCTATCACTTATATTTTTGGTGTAGCTATGCTTTGCTTCATTATGAAACTTTCCATTTTAGAAGGCATCACCATTGGTGCTTTACCTTTCATTCCTGGTGATATCATCAAAACTTTAATTGCCAGCTACGTTGCTGTTCGTTTGCGCAAAAATTTATTTTATTAATCGAGGAATATATATGATAAACAATAATTTTTTACAAGAAGGTATTTCACCTTCTTATTTTTTTCAATATGTTGATACCTTAACTAATCTAAACTTACATTCACTTGTAATCTATAAAGATAATAAATTACTCTCCAAAGTTCATATTGCCCCCTATAATGAACATGAAAAACAAATTTTATTTTCTGTGAGCAAATCCTTTACAGCAGTTGCCATGATGTTTGCTCTCCAAGATAAATTATTTACATTAGATACCACAATTTATTCACTTTTAAAACACAAATTAAATTTTGAACCTACAGAAGATATTAAAAGCATCACCATACATCATTTATTATCCATGACTTATGGCTTCATCGACAAAGAAATTCAAGATTTTTATCTAAAAGATGATTGGATTAATGAAGCATTTTCTTTAAAATTACAGACAAAGCCTGGCACTTCCTTCTTTTATAATAATCGTTGCCCATTTTTATGTAGTGCCATCATTCAAGAATTAACTGGCAATAATCTTTTGACTTATCTACAAGAAAAACTCTTTTCTCATTTAAATATAACCAATATAAGTTGGGAAAAAAATACTCAAAACTACGATAAAGGCTCGTGGGGTTTAAGCTTGACCACAGAAGATTTAGCTAAATTCGGTCAATTTATACTCAATAAAGGCTCATGGAATAATAAACAATTACTAGCCCCAGAATATATTGAAAAATTACTCACAGTATATATAAATACCGATGATAAAGCTTTTCCAGATAGCAAATTAGGATACGGCTATTATTTTTGGAAATGCCAACCTGAAAAAGCCTTTCGCTGTGCTGGTCTTTTCGGGCAATATTGCATTATCTTGCCCAAAGAAAATATGGTCATAGCTATAACTAGCAATGCTGAAAACGAACAAAAACAAGCTATTTTATCTGCTACATGGAAATTCTTAACCCAAATAAAAAAAGATAATAAATCCTCTACTCAAGATTTATCATCTTTAAATAACTATCTTTCTAAACTTCATTTACCATATTTACCTAATGACAATTCCATTATTCCCGAAATCTTTCAACAAGAATTTAAGTTCTCTCACAATCTTCTAAATTTAAATTCTATTTCTTTCTCCCAAATTGCCCCTGATTGCATCAGAATTAATATTACCTTAAACACTAGAAAATATAATTTGTTAGCTAAACTAAACACTTGGCAAAAGAATAATACTAATTCCGAAAATGATAACTTTGATTCCTGTACAACTATTTTCTATGAAAACCCTTACGCCAACTATGGCTGGCAAAATAACAAACTAAATTTAAAATTAGTTTATAACCAAGGCATCTTCATTGATACCCTAGAATTTAACTACTACAACCACCAACTATACTTACACTACAATCCTACTCCATCTTTCATCATCAGAACAAAACCCCATTACCTCATATCCAATCCCATAAAATAACAAAAAGGCTAGAGTAACCTATACTCTAGCCTTTAATTTACACACTACAAAAATACAACACTAAACTACTTCCGCATCATAAATTTTAGTGGTAATCATAGATTATTAAAAATAAATTTTTAAATATCAATAACACCTAACCATTCCCACATTAGCAGACTTTTACAGTAACTGAAAGCTATTGGCGAAAATAAAATTATGACTACGTTTTTAGTCCTACTGTTTGAGCGTAGCGAGTTTAGAGCGTTGTAGGCGTGATTTTATTTTTGCCAAAGTAAAATCAATATTGCGGGATATTTTCTTTTTGATTCGTTTTTCTTTTAAACAAAAGAAAAATGAATTTTATTTATTATTTGCTTTTCATTGCATTTTTAACGCATAATTCTTTTTTAATATCCCATAATTTTTGAGATAAATCTACATAATAACGATGTGGATTTTCAAAGCGTTTTACTTCATCCCATAAAGTTTCCACTTCTTTTTGACAATATGCTTTTATTTCTTCTATAGATGGGCTTTCATATACACATTCACCATTTTTGAAGATAGGAACTTGCAATTCTCTAGCAGTGAAATTAGTGAGAGTTTTTTGTTTCCATGTAGCATTTGGATCAAAAATAGTATGTTCTTTTGTTGTATCAATTGTTTCATCATATAAGCAAAGTTCATCAGCGATAGCTTTACCAGTTTCTTTATCATACAAACGATATACTTTTTTGAAATGTGGATTTGTTATTTTAGAGATATTTTCGCTGAGTTTAATTTTTGGTGTAATTTCACCATTTTCATTTTCAATAGCTACTAATTTATATACACCGCCAAACACTGGTGCAGATTTTGAAGTAATCATTCTTTCACCTACACCAAATACATCTACTTTAGCACCTTGCATTAATAAATCACGGATTAAATGTTCGTCTAAAGCATTAGATGCTACGATTTTACAATTTGTAAGACCTGCTTCATCAAGCATTTTTCTAGCTTGTTTAGATAAATAAGAAATATCCCCAGAGTCTAAACGAATTGCAAAATTAGTAATACCTTGTGGCACAAGCATTTCTTTGAATACGCGAATAGCATTTGGTACACCACTTTTTAAAGTATTATAAGTGTCTACTAATAATACTGCATTATGAGGATAAATTTCACAATAAGCTCTAAATGCTTCATATTCAGAATCAAACATCTGTACCCAAGCATGAGCCATAGTACCACTAGCTGGCACTTGATAAAGTTCATCAGTAAGTGTGCAAGCTGTTCCAGCACAACCGCCGATATATGCAGCTCTAGCACCTTTTACCGCACCATCTGCACCTTGAGCACGACGAGAACCAAATTCTAATACAGGTCTACCTTGAGCAGCTCTTACTATGCGATTTGCTTTTGTAGCAATAAGAGATTGATGATTTAAAGTCAATAAAATAAAAGTTTCTAAAATCTGTGCTTCAATAGCAGGAGCTTTGATAGTCATAATTGGTTCACGAGGGAAAATACAAGTTCCTTCAGGAACAGCATAAATATCCCCTGTAAATTTAAAGTCAGCTAGATATTCTAAGAAATCTTCACTGAACATATTTTTAGAACGAAAATATTCAATATCTTCTTTATCAAAATGTAAATCTTTTATATATTCTATTACTTGTTGTAAGCCAGCTGCTATAGCAAAACCACCATCATCAGGAATATTACGGAAAAATACATCAAAATACACATTTTTTTTATGTAAATTATTTTTTAGATAGCCATTTCCCATTGTAAATTCATAAAAATCACATAACATGGCTAAATTTTCATTTTTTGAATTCATAAAGAACTTCCTTTCAAATTTATAACAAAAATATTATAAATCCCTCTCTATTATTAATATACTTCATTTCTTTTTACAAAAATAAAAGTTATATTCCTTAATATTATATAGCAAGCTGTATTTATTTTCTACTCTTTAAATAAAAATAATCTGATTTTTACAAATACATCAATATAAATAAAAAAGAATTCCGTAATATTATAGAATTCTCTCTTATTTTCTCATATTTATTAAATATTATTTAATATTTTTAGCTTATCTAGCAAAAACACATTTGCCATTAATATAAGTTTTATTAACTTTTACCTTATCAACATCTTGAGGATTTATGGCAAAAATATCTCTATCAAGTGTTATAAAATTTGCTTTATATCCTATTTTCAATTGACCGAGATTTTTAAAACCTGCAATTTGTGCCGATTTTTTTGTATATAAGATTATAGCAGTTTTCATATCTATGATTTGGTCATCACCACAATCTGTATTATCATATGCTTTTCTCGTAACAGCCCCTTTGATACAAACAAAAGGATCAGAAGGCACTGCCCATGATGTAGCTGGTGCATCAGTAGAAAAACATAGATTTACTTTTTGCTCTAATAAAGATTTTATTGGATAACATTTTTTCATGATATCTTCGCCCAAATTTTGTAAATAACTTTCTATCTCTGCATAAAGGAAAATAGGTTGAGTTACAAAACCAATATTTTTTTCTACGGCTTTATTAATGCTATCTTGACTAGGTAAAGTAATATGTTCAACTCTTACATATGGTCTATCTTGATTGAGCCAATCTTTTTCTGCATAAACTCTATCCACCACGCGTTTTATGGCATTTGTTCCCATAGCATGTACGGATAATTGACATTTATTTTGCTTACAAAAATCAATTGCAGTCTCTAATTGTTCATCAGAACATACACTTATACCGCAACTATCGCTATTTAAATAAGGCTTATCCATCCATGCAGTTTTACCAGATACACTGCCATCACCAATTAATTTCAATCCAGCAACAAATACTTGATTATCATTATTTTGCTTTTCCTTGCTAATAGCAAAATCCTTGTCATGCATAAAGAAATCCCACATATAATACATAGAAACTTCTTGCTTAAAACCTTTTGCTATTGCTTTTTTATAATAAGTATAATTATCTGATTTATCCAAATTGCCCATATCACAGACAGCCACTATACCTTGTGAAGTTAATAAATTGCCTAAATCTACTAAATTCTGTACTTTTTCAGCTTCATTTAATTCAGGTATATAAGGCAAAACTAAATTTCTCGCATTTTCTTTTAAAACACCTGTAGGCTCACCAAATTCATCACGTTCAATTTGCCCACCTTCTGGGTCTTTCGTATTCTTATCTATTCCTGCTAAAGCTAACGCTTTACTATTTACACATCTTATATGACCACAAGTGCGAATGATTGCCACAGGAAAATCTTCTGTTCCTTCATCTAAATCCCAACGAGTTATAGAACGTTTTTCAGCGAATTTTCCTTCATCATAACCCCAGCCCAAAATCCATTCATTCTTATTATCTTTTTTCAATTGTTGAGCTTTTGTTTTTATTTCTGCAATCAAGTCTTTTATAGAATTCACTTTTGGAGGTAATGTTGATATTTCTTTGCTAAAATCAGCAAGCATTACAGGGTGCATATGTGCATCTACAAATCCTGGCAATACGCAAGCATTATTTAAATCTATTATTGGAAAATCACAAGTTGGTCTATCTTCTTTTTTCCCAATCCATTTTATATATCCATTTTCCACAATCATACTATCAGCATGAAGATTATCTTCATCTGATGTGAAAATTTTTCCATTCTCATAAATAAAATTATTTGCTTCCATAAAATATACTCCAAATACTAATTAAAATTAATTATCCCAAACTTCGTAAGCAATACTTTCTTTTTTCTTAAATTTATAGATAACAGCACCTATGACATAACCTAAAATTGTAGGAATTAACCATGCAAAACCTTGCTTAGCTAATGGAATTTGATTGATGATATTCATTAAACCAGAAATATCTATATTCACTAATCCTGTCATCACTGCTAAATTTAAAGCAGCAAATAATGACATAATAAAAGCTACCCAAACAGCACCTTTCCATGCACCATCATTTGGCACCCATTTTTTACCTAAACCTAAGAAAGTCAATACTACTGACATTGGGAATAAAATCATAAAAATAGGGCCAGATATTTTAAGTACATTGCTAACACCAAGACAAGAAATCATAAAAATAGCAATAGTAATCATCAAAGAAGCTTGTTTATAGGAAATTTTGCCTTTAAACCACGCTTCCACCCATTGACCAGCAATAGCAATCATACCTATAGCAGTAGTCAAACAAGCCAAAATAACAGCAACAGCTAAAATAAAACTACCTTCATAACCTGCTAAATTTTTCACTAAATCAGTGAGTAAAAATGTAGCATTTACATCTAAACTATAATAATTTACACCTTGAGCTCCTAAATATGCTAAACCAGCATAAACAACAAATAATAAAGTAAAACCTACTAAGATAATACCGAGCATCATCTTATTATATTCTTGTTTGTTGCAATAACCTTTTTCACGAAAAGTAGTGATAAACATACCTGCACAAATAATACCTGTACCTACATCACCTGTATTATATCCTGTAAAAAATCCATTCAAAAATGACTCTTTGGCTGTAGAAATAGAGCTACTATGTAATGTATCGATAGGATTTACAATGGCTAATACAACAATTGCCAATAAAGTAATAAGTAAAGCTGGTGTCAAATAATTGCCCACTTTATCAATAGCAGTGGAACGGTTCATAGCAAAATAATATGATATTGCAAAAATATAGCTAGAAAAATAATTCTCGCCATAAATGGCAATTCACCAAAAATTCCTTGCATACCAGACTCAAAAGCAACACCGCCACATCTAGGTATAGTACCAAAGATAACAACTAATAAACCAAGTCCCATATATAAATAATGCCACCAACTATTGATATGTTTCATCATATCTTGCAAATTATATCCTACATTACCTACAGAAGCTAAAGCCATCATAGGAAATAAAATTCCTGTAAGTGCTAAACCGATAATTGCCCAGCCAACTTGTTCACCTGATACTAAACCTATAATCGGTGGAAAAATCAAATTACCTGAACCAAAAAAGATAGCAAACATCGCAAAACCCATAACTAAAATATCTTTTTTCATATTTTTCTTCATCTATCGACCACTCCTCTTTTAAATTTTATTAATTAATTGCATTTATCTTATATCTTTATCGTATAATTATACCAAAGTTATTCACATTATCAATGATATGCGTAATATAATAAACACTCTATATTTTTTTCTTTTTATAATATACATTTGTATTTAAAATTTTATTTTTCGTAACAAAATCAAGATTTTAACATAAAAATTAAAATCATTTTTTTCAATCATCAAAAATCTAAAATAAAAATCCATGTTAAAGTTCATCATACTAATACATCTTATCTGCAAAATTATACTTGCCGTCTTCAAAATCACTAAGTATTGAAGTCCATTTTAGAAAATGATATAATTATTTTATTGTGGATATAGCCACCAGTATTAATTAGCTGGTGGCTATTCTTATCTTAGTTATTTAATTACAATTCAATTTATTTTTAGAAAGGATGTATCTTTTGTTAAATCATAAACAATTATTATATAAAATTTTACCTTATGGCTGTCAGATGAATTTTTCTGATGGGGAACGCTTCGCAGGTCAGTTAGAACGCATGGGCTATAAACCTGCCGAAAAATTAGAAAACGCTGATATTATCATCATCAATACTTGCTGTGTTCGTGAAAGTGCCGAAAAGAAAATTTACGGCAAAATTGGCGAAATCAAACATTTAAAACAACAAAAACCAGATTTAATCTTAGGTATCACTGGTTGTATGGCACAAAAAGATGGTGATGCCATCTTCAAAAAAGCTTCTCATGTAGATTTTGTCCTTGGCACAAATAAAATGTATGATTTACCTGCTGTATTAGAAGAAATTTTTGCTTCTCGTGGTCATATTGTCAAATTAGCTGGCGATTATGATATGCCACCAAATGTAGAACCAGCAGAAAACAACTCTTTATTTGCTTTCGTGCCTATTATGTATGGTTGCAATAATTTCTGTACTTATTGTATCGTTCCTTACGTTCGCGGTCGTGAACGCAGTCGTGCACCGCAAGAAATCGTTGCAGAAATAACAAAACTTGCTCAAAATGGTGTAAAAGAAGTTACTTTACTCGGTCAAAATGTTAATTCCTACGGAAAAGATAGAGATGATGCTGACTTTGCCGATTTACTTGCGATGGTAGATAAAATCGAAGGCATTGAACGTATTCGCTATATGACTTCTCATCCTCGTGATTTAACAGATAAAGTTATCGAAACTATAAAAAATAGCAAGCATATTTGTGAACATTTCCATTTACCAGTTCAATATGGTACTGACAAAATGCTCAAAGCTATGAATCGTGGTTATACTACAGCTTATTATAAAGAACTTGTAGCTAAAATCCGCAATCAATTCCCTGAAGCTAGTTTCACTACTGATTTAATCGTAGGTTTCCCTGGAGAAACAGATGAAGATTTCGCTCAAATGCTCGAATTCTTAAAAGAAATTCGCTATGACGCAGCTTATACATTCTTGTATTCCAAACGTTCTGGTACACCAGCAGCTACTATGGAAAATCAAGTTCCTCAAGGACTCAAAAAAGAACGTCTCCATAAATTAATGGACGCTCAAAATGAAATCAGCTTAGAAATAAATCAATCTTTATTAAATAAAACAGTAGAAGTTATGGTTGAAGGCCCTAGTAAAACAGATCCTAATGTCTATACAGGTCATACTCGTACAAATAAAATTATACTTTGGGATCATAAAGATGAACAAATCGGCGATTTAGTACAAGTAAAAATCACACATCCACAGACATGGGTATTAAAAGGTGAATTGGAGGCGTAAATTTTGAAACTCACTCCAATGATGCAACAGTATCAAGCTGTAAAAAATGCACACCCAGACCAAATATTATTCTTTCGTCTAGGTGATTTTTATGAAATGTTTTTGGACGATGCTATACTCGTTTCCAAAGAATTAGAACTCACATTAACTAAAAGAAGTACAGCAGGTGATGGCATTCCTATGTGTGGAGTGCCTTATCATGCTGCTGAATCTTATATCAATAAATTAGTAAATAAAGGCTATAAAGTAGCTATTTGTGAACAAATCGGCGACCCTAAAGCAAAGGGACTTACAAAACGTGAAGTCATCAAAATCATCACTCCTGGTACAGTGATGAACGAATCAGCCTTAACTAGCAGTAAAAATAATTATATAACTTTAATCTATGAAGAAAATCATGCTATTTATCTAGCTGGTGCTGATATCTCCACTGGAGAATGTTTTTATAGTATTTATGATGGCCCTGACCGTTGCCAATTATTATTTGACGAACTTTATCGCTTGATGATGCCAGAATTATTATTAATTAAGCCTTTTTCTTATGAAGGTGAATTAAAAAATTTCTTATCTCTCCGTTTAAATAATTGCTTAGTTAATGAATTAACTGAAATCACATCACAAGTCGAAGACCTCATGCTACAACATTTTGATGTGCATAATCGCCCAGATAATAAAATCGCTCACAAGGCAATCGCTACTTTACTTGAATATTTACATGAAACAGTAAAAACAGATTTAACTCATCTGAATAAATTAACTTATTTAGACTCTTCAAAATCTCTATTTATTGATACGTATACTTTGCGCAACTTAGAAATAACTCGCAATCTTCGCGATGGTGGCAAAAAAGATACATTATATGATGTTTTAGACTTCACCAAAACAGCTATGGGTAGCCGTCTTTTACGTAAATGGCTAGAATATCCATTACTTAGCCCCAAAAAGATAAATGACCGCTTAGATGCTGTAGCTAATCTTGTATCTGATTTTTCCTTGCGTAATAATCTTCGTGAACAATTAAAAGAAATCTATGATTTTGAAAGATTATTGACTCGTATGGAAGTCGGCACAGCAAATGCTCGCGATATGAATGCCCTAAAATCTTCATTATATGTATTGCCTGCTATAAAAAAATCCTTAGCTAAAGCCACTGCTAAATTATTAGCAAACATTCATCAAAAGATTTCTACCTATAATGATTTAGTAGTTTTAATCGATAAGGCAATCGTTGAAGATCCTAGTTTCTCTATCCGTGAAGGTGGCTTCATCAAAGATGGCTACAATCAAGAATTAGATGAATACCGCAATATCGCTAAAAACAGCAAACGTCTTTTACAGCAAATGGAAGAAGACGAAAAAAATAAAACTGGTATCAAATCCTTAAAAATCGGCTATAACAAAGTATTTGGCTATTATATCGAAGTCCGCCATAGCTCTACAGAAATGGTACCTGAAAATTATATTCGTAAACAGACTTTAGCCAATGCTGAACGCTATATCACACCAGAACTCAAAGAATTTGAAACTAAAATTCTCGGTGCACAAGAAAAAATTGTTCAATTAGAATATAACCTCTTTACAGAACTTCGCGATATCTTAAAAACCCAAATAAGCTCTATTCAAAATACTGCTCATGAAATAGCTATTTTAGACGTTTTAGTAAGCTTAGCTCAAGCAGGTGATGAATATAATTACATTCGTCCAAAATTATTAGATGATGGCACTATCCATATCAAAGATGGAAGACATCCTCTTGTTGAACGCATTTTAAATCGAGATTTATTCGTGCCAAATGATACCCATTTGGATAATGCTCAAAATGAAATCATGATTATCACTGGCCCTAATATGGCTGGTAAATCAACATATATGCGACAATCTGCTCTACTCACATTGATGACACAAGTAGGTTCTTTCATACCTGCTCGTGAAGCTTCCATTTCCCCTGTGGATAAAATTTTTACACGTATAGGTGCTAGCGACGACTTAGTCAGCGGACAAAGTACTTTCATGGTAGAAATGAATGAAGTATCTCATATTCTAAAATACGCTACAAATAAAAGTCTTGTCATTTTAGATGAAATTGGACGCGGTACAAGTACGTATGATGGTATGAGTATTGCTCGTGCTGTTATTGAACATATACGCGACCATATTGGAGCTAAAACTCTATTTGCTACGCATTACCATGAACTAACTGACCTAGAAGATGATGTTCATGTAAAAAATTATTGTATCGCCGTAAAAGAAAAAGGTTCTGATGTAACCTTCTTACGTCGCATTATTCGCGGTAGTGCTGATAAATCATATGGTATCCATGTTGCTAAATTAGCTGGATTACCTCAAGAAGTGGTCAAACGTGCGGAAACAATTCTCATTGATTTAGAAAATACAGCTCCGACTAAAGAAAAAACTATTATTTCTAAAGATATTTCTGACGAAAACAATATAGATACTACACTAAAACAAGATACAGCTATCACAAATGATACTTCCCAAGAAGTAAATTATCTTCAAGATAATCAAGAAGATACGAAAACAGTTGATTATCAAGAAAAAACACCAACTTTAACTGCTAATTCAACTAAAAAATTGAAATTCATGCAAGTAGCAGAAATGCCAACTTTATTCGGTGTAAGTATAAGTACTCAATTAAAAGAATTAGATTTAATGAGTATGACACCACTTGATGCTATGAATAAATTATACGAATTGCAACAACAGGCAAAACAAGAGGAGTGATATTATGACTTCTATTCATATTTTAGATGATATCACTGTCGATAAAATAGCAGCTGGTGAAGTTGTCGAGCGACCAGCTTCTGTAATTAAAGAACTTGTAGAAAATTCCATAGATGCTCATGCGGATAAAATCGAAGTAGAAATCTTAGCTGGTGGAACATCTTTTATGCGTGTTACAGATAATGGCGATGGCATGGATAATCAAAATGCTAGACTAGCTATCTTGCGTCATGCTACTAGTAAAATCAAACAAGTAGATGATTTGATGTCCATAGATACTCTAGGTTTCCGTGGTGAAGCCTTGCCATCTATCGCTGCTGTATCAAGATTTAATTTGATTACACGTCGCCCTCAAGATGATTTAGGCACTACTATAAAATTAACAGGTGGTCGCATTGATGAAATTGAAGATATGGGCTGTAATATCGGTACTACTATCAAAGTAGAAGATTTATTTTTCAATGTACCTGCTCGTAAAAAATTTCTCAAAACCACGACCACAGAAGCAAATAAAATAAATGATTTTATCATAAAATTAGCTTTATCTAAACCTAATATTGCTTTTAAATTGATTAATAATAATAAAATAGCTATCACTACCCCAGGTAATGGCTCTCTATATGATGCTATTGAATGTATCTATGGTGCTAAAGTCAGCGAAGAATTATTGCCCATCGAAGCGATAACTGACGATATCAAAGTAACAGGCTTCATCTCCAAACCTGCTATTATTCGCAGTTCTCGTTCTTGGCAAACATTCGTCATCAATGGTCGCGTGGTCAATAGTAGAATTATTTCCAAAGCAATCGACAATGCTTACCATTCATTGCTGCCAAAATCTGGATATCCATTTGTTATTTTAAATATCGAAATCAACAAACGAACTATTGATATCAATGTACACCCTCAAAAAGCGGAAATAAAATTTGAAGATGAATCCTTATTATTCAAGACTATATACCATGCCGTCTTAGAAGCTGTTAAACCTAGTGATAATCAAGCTTTAAGTGATTTTGCTATTCCTGTAACAGATAAAGCATTGCATATTGAAAAAACAGTGCCGGAACAAATCAATATGGATTTACCTGAAAACATTCCATTTACTCCATCAAATTCATTTAAACAAAATTCAATTAACCATATACCATCATTAAAAAATAATACAACTCCTTTAACAGCAGATTTAAATAAATTTCGCCAAGCAAGAGAAGCGCTTCACCCTAATTTATCTAATCATCACAATAATACTGTTAAAGAAACTGCCGTTCAAGATTACCAAACAAATACCACTACAAATCTTCAAACAGATATAAATATTTCATCTAGCGAAAACTCAACAGATTGTCAAAATTCTACTCAACTATTAAAAGAAGCTGTCAATCTAACGCCAATTGGACAAATTGATGCTTGCTTCATTGTTGCTCAAGGTCCTAATGGAGGAATGTATATCATTGACCAACATGCAGCACATGAACGCATTTTATACGATAAATTTGCTAAACAAACTGAGCGAATTCCTGTTCAACCATTATTGATGCATTTATTTTTAGATGTAAATAATAGTGAATTAACTCTAATCGAAGAAAATCAACAAATTTTATATGATTTAGGCTTTAACGTGGAATTAGCAGGACAAAATCAAATCCGTTTAAAAGAAGTTCCCGCTGATATAAAACCACAAGAAAGTGAAGATATTTTCCGCGAAATTTTAATTTCACTTTCTCAGTTGCACACACCTACTCCTCAAGAAATTCGTCATTCCTGTTTAGCTATGACAGCTTGCAAAGCAGCTATCAAAGCAGGCGATATCTTAAATATCACACAGATGAAAATAATCTTAAATGAACTCGCACAAACAACTTTACCATACACCTGCCCACACGGCAGACCAACTATTATAAAATTTAGCACTTATGATTTGGAAAAGATGTTTAAACGAGTACAATAATAAAAAAATAAGAAAAAGATAGGCTAATTTGTCTATCTTTTTCTCTAATAATATTTATATACTACATATAATATATTAAAATAAAAATAATAAGAGAGGTGTATTTTATGTTTAAACAAGCCAAAAAGAAAACTGCCATTATTTTATTAACTTTAGTTACTTTATTGATGACCTTAAATATAGCAACAGCTACAACTTATATTGGTTCATCTCAAAGCAATAAATTTCACTATACAGATTGTCGCTGGGCTAAAAAAATCAATCCTGGTAATGCCATATATTTTAGTAGTCGTGAAGAAGCTTTTAGCTATGGATATGTACCTTGCAAAGTATGTAAACCATAAAATATTAAATTTAATCAATTAAAATTTTAATTAAGACTTAGTTTTTCATTTAGTAAACTAAGTCTTTTTATTTTTTATTAATCATTTTTGAAAATTTAATTGAATTATTAGAATAAAACGAATATACTTTAAATAGTACATTAGTTTATACTTAGATAAAAATAAATTAAATATCCCTTTTTCTAACAAATCTCTTAAAACTATTAATAAATTTCAAAGGAGTGTATATCCACAAAGATTAATTAAATAAGTATTTCACTAAAATGACAATTAAACATATTATTTTCAAGCTAACTAATGTACTAATCAAGAAGCTAATCTTTTAGAGAAGTTTTTAATTATTAATGTTGATAAATCATCAAATATAAATTATTTGCAATTAATCATTCTCTATTAAATTCTAGTGATATTCTATTTTATTAATCTAAATAATATTACGCTAAGCTTCCAATGAAATTTACTAAAAAGTTATGAAAAGAGATGAATATTATCATGGAGAACTCTAACAAACAAGCACCAAACTTTTTAACTAAAAAATTAATCAATTTCGGTGATGCTCACAAGGAACAAACAGATTTATATCTTGCTAATATAAAACAAGATAAATTTTATAAAAAAGATTCATTTATCATCATTACATGGCTTTTATTTTATCCACTAGGTATCTTCTTAATGTATAAATATAGTCTCAAGCTAAGAAAATTTAGACATTTATTCAATATTTTACCTCTAATTGTAATTGCTCTAGCTAACAAAACCATAGCTATGGTTTTAGGCTTGTGTATACCTTTTATCTTCATTCCTATCTTCACCATCAGCCTTTTTTATTGCTTAGTTAGAACAAGATATTTCATGCCTTCTTGTGCAGGTATTATTGCAAGTTGTATCGGATTTTTAGTATTTACATTCTTTCATATTTAATAATTAATAAATAAAAAAAGCTATTTGAGCATATATCCATTTTTTAGGATAATCTCAAATAGCTTTTTTATTAATCTTTAATCATTTTATTTATCAGTCATCATTGCCAAACATAGCCATAATCATCTGTAAAAGTCTTAAAATCTCAATATAGAGCCATACAAGAGTTAAGAGTAAACCAAAAGCACAGAAGTATTCATAGTACTTCGGAGCCCCATAAGCTACAGCTTGTTCAATATTATCAAAGTCTAAAAGCAAGTTAAATGCTGCTACACCTGCGATAATAAAGCCAATCGCTATACCAAAAATACCACTTGTTGGCATCATATGGAAACCGAATAAACTTGCAATGATATTCACGAAATAGAAAATCGCTACAGCACCTGTCATGGAAATAATCACAGAACGTACTGTTTCTGTAACTTTTATAATACGTGTTTTCCATAAAACAAGCATTAAAATCATTGTAGCCAAAGTAATTCCTACTGCAATAGCAGAAATACCAAAATACATTCTTTCAAATTGAGCAGAAATAATACCAAGCACTGCACCTTCAAAAACGGCATAGCCAGGTGTTGTCATTGGTGCTAAATGTGGTTTAAAGCAAGTAACAAGCGTTAAAACTACACCCACAATCATACCTAATATCAATACACCATAAGCAGCTGGGCTATTGGCTAAAAATACACCTGAAGCAATTGCTGATGCAATAGTAACAAGTGTCAAACCAAATGCCTTTGTAATCGTGCCTTTCAAAGTGGCAGGAGAATCTACATATTCCGTAGACGCCTTGCCTATTATTTTCATAGCTGGATTTGCCATTAAAATCCTCTCCTTAAACATACATAAATTCTTTCTTTTTATTATATCATACTATTTTATAGTAGAATAGGTAAGATTTATTAAATCTATATTAAATTTAAATCAAAAATTCATGCATATCTATTCAGGAAAATTATATATTAGTTAAGTATCTTTAGATATACTCAAATTTTTAACTTATAGTTTTTGTACTACTTCTAACAATCAATTTAGGTTCTAAAATAATGATTTTACTATCTATATTTTCTTCACTATTTACTAATTGATTAATTACTTCTGTTGCCTTTTGCCCAATTGCATCTATCGGTTGACGAACTGTTGTCAAAGGAACTTCTAATAATGACGCAAAAGCAATATCATCATAACCCACAATAGAAATATCTCTAGGTACTATTAAATTATGTTCTTTAATACTAGCTAATGCCCCCATAGCTGAGAAATCATTTGCTGCAAATATTGCTGTTATATTTTTCGCTAATAAATTATCACAGCCTATTTTCCCTTTTTCAAAAGAATAATCACCTTCAAAAATTAGATTTTCATCTATTTTTATACCATTATCCTTCAATGCTTGTTTATAGCCTGCTAGTCTTTGTCGTGCATCATCTAAAATTAAAGGCCCAGTTATACAGCCTATCTTCTTATGCCCTAATTTTATCAAATGTTCTGTCGCCAAATATGCACCTTGCAAATGGTCAACACTGATTTTATATTTGCCGATATCAAACATATCACGGTCAATTAGACAATATGGTATCTTATTATCCTCTAAAAAATTTATGGTTTCTTCAACTTCTTTTTCCGTGCTATTAGCTGCCATACTCAAAAAGATACCATCGACCATATAATCACAGAGCATTTTTAAATGCTTTAATTCTTGTTTATGATTATTATCTGAATTACAAATCAATAAATTCCAGTCGTATTTATGACATTCATCTTCTAAAACTTTAGCTGTATATGAAAAAAACTGATTTCTAATATCCGGTAATACAAAACCAATGATGTTGCTTTGCTTTTTTACCAAGCCTACAGCCATCTTATTTGGTCTATATCCCATTTCTTTTACAGCTTTAGCAATGATTAATTTTGTTTCTCGAGGAATATGATTTGCTTTATCATTTAATACCAAAGAAATTGTTGTAACTGAAAAACCTGTTTTTTGTGCTATATCCTTGATAGTAACACGTGACTTCATATTTATTCAAACCTTTATTATTTATTTATAAATATTATAGAAAAAATGTTTTTTCAGTTCAATCCACTTCTGCAATTTTAGGAATAGAAATGCTTGCTCCTTTTCTTGATACTGTAATTGAAGATGCTTTACTTGCTTTTTGTAAACTTTCTTCAATGGATTTACCTTGTTGTCTTAAAGCAATGAAATAGCCTGTAAAAGTATCTCCAGCAGCTGTTGTATCTACAGCATCAACTTTATATGCAGGTTGGAAAATATTTATATCTTTATGACGATAATATGCACCTTTATCACCAAAAGTTAAAATAATTTCTAATTCAGGATATTTGCTAGCTAAACTATCTAATATATCTTCAACTTTTTCTTTATCAGCTAAATATGCCCCTTCATGTTCATTGACAAAAATTCCATCTATTGCCTGCATATTATATTTATTAAGGTTTTCATTGATTGGTGAAGGATTTAGATAAATTTTCATTTGTTTAGCTTTTGCTACTTCAATAATATAATCAATATTGGAAATTTCATTTTGTAAAATTAAAATATCATCTTGTGCAAAATCTTGCATTACTTCATCAATATAAGCTTTATCCACTTCATAATTAGCTCCATGAAATAAAATAATGCAATTCTGTCCATGTTTATCAACTTGAATAATAGCCTGTCCGCTTGCTGTCTCTACTGTTTTAATCAAAGATGTATCTACATTATTATCTTTTAAAGCTTGTAATAAAATCTCTCCATCTTTACCAACACAACCAGCATGCATGATATTTCCGCCAGCTTTAGCTACGGCAATTGACTGATTTAAACCTTTACCGCCTACACTTTCACTAAAACTCACGGAGTCGATAGTTTCTCCACCTTTTACAATTTCTTCAACAGCATAAACCTTATCAATATTTAACGAACCGAAATTTAAAATCTTCATAAATAACTTCTCCTTTATTTTTATCTATTTTAATAAAACGTTTTACTTAATTTTTAAAAACTATAATTATAGTACAATCATTTTTTCAATTAGTCAATATTATCTAAAAATAAAAAATTATTTATAAGAAAAAAGCTTTCTACATAGATAAAAAATCTTGTAGAAAGCCTTTTTTATTTTACAAGCTCTATTAATTTTTGTTTTACTGCTGGTAAAAAGAATTTACAGTTTCTCATCTGTGTTTCACTGATACCAAAAGTTTCGCCATCTTCAATTAAAGCGATTAAATTATCCACAGCACCAGCCATTACACAAAGTTCTTTAAATGTAAAATCATTTACATGATTAGTAAATTTATCTAAAGATAAATGTGCTAAATCTTTTGCTTTTTCTTCTTCTTTTTTAGAAGTCAATCCAGCAAAGTCAGTCTGTAAAAAAATACTTAAAGCAAATCTTATTACATTTGCTTCTTCTCCAGAAAATAAAGCCTTTTGAGAATTTAATGGTAACATTTTAAAACCTCGCTATTTATGTATTATACTAAATATCAATGTTTTTCATTATACCATAAATTTTATTGTTAATATATTATTATTTTGTCAAAGTAACTGTATCTATCTGTGTATTATCTGGCAAATAACAATTAAAAGTTAAGCTATTTTCATCAGCTTCTAAAACTAAATAATTATTAGTTTCTGGCTGTGGTGGTACATATTCATCAAGTGGATTTTTATGCCATAAACTTGGATAACGTACATTACCTGCTACGCCTGTGAGTATATACAATGTTCCCTGTTCATTTTGTGCAAAATCTCTGATTAAAGCTCTGCGTCTATAAGTGTGTAAATGTGCTGTTAATACTGCATCAACATCATATTTATCAAATATCGGCATATAGATTTCACCATGTCTGGAAAAGCTTATTTCATCACCTAATGGTTTTGCATCTCTGCCATAATTTAGAATATCTCTATGCATTAATACAACTTTCCATTTTTTATCTGTAGTAGCTAAATCATTTTCTAGCCATTTAATCTGTTCATTCAATAAATCTGGCTCAAATTCTGCCATTTCATCATCTTGAGTATTAATCACAATAAAATGAACATCACCATAATCAAATGAATAATATTGATTTTGATATTTATCATTGCCATTTGTTGGTAATTTAAACATTTCTAAATACACATTTGGCATAGCTACTTGCCAATCAGTAGTATAAGTTTCATGATTTCCCTGCACTGGTGCTACTGGTATATTATTTACCATTGGTTCTACACCATCAAACCAACCATTCCACTGTACTAAATCATATCCATTATCCACTAAATCGCCCATATTTATAAAGAAATCACTATCTTGATTATTTTGCCATGCAGTCATCGCCAATGATTTCCATTCTGTGTAGTCATTTGATTGAGAATCAGAGAAAATTAAAGCCTTGAATTTATTATTATTTTCTTTTGCTGTTTTTAATTTATACCAATCACTGCGATTATTTTCAAAGCCCAATCTATAATCATAGACCATATCAGCTTTTAAATTTTCTAAAGTTACAGCATAAATATAAATCTTTTTATTATCAACATCTAAAACACTTTTTTGTGGTTTTACCTGTGAAATATCATCTTCATTTTCCTGCTTATATTCTAAAACAAAATCATCTCTATCGTTCAAAGATTGCCACATAATAGTTCTACTATTAGCACTATCTTTTGTAATGACTTGATGTAAATTCATATATTCTTCACTATTCAGTAAATTATATACCTTTGTTGCAAAAAACATTTGTTCTACTTTATTTCTAAGTGGTGAATATGACATTATTCCTACTGCACAGATAATTATTAATAACAATACACTAATAATTATTCTTTTTTTCATTAAATCACCTCATATTCTTTTATCAAACATTTTTCCCCATTTCATATGCTTCTTGTATAGCTTTAGTATCTTTTATTTCTCCTTTTTGCCAAGCACCTACACCATAAATAATGCCTTTTTCAGTTGGATTTTCTAAACAATCTAAAAAACCTCTAAAGCATTCAATACTTCTTTCCATCATATTTAAATCAGTATCTGCTGCTGTGATTATAAAATAAAACTCTTTATTACTTAAATTTGTATATTGAGGCACAATTCTATCGATTAAAGTTTTCATCTGTGCATTAATTGTATAAAAATATACTGGACTAGCCATAACAATAACATCAGCTTTGAGTAATTTAACTAAAATCGCTTTCATATCATCTTTTTGCACGCATTCATGTGTAGTATTACAAACACCACAACCTGTACAATAATTTATATTTTTATCTGACAAAAAAATTTTTTCTACATCATAACCAGCTTCAATTGCACCTTTCATAAATTCATCACATAAAATATCAGAATTTCCTTTTCTTCTTGGACTAGCTGATAATATAATAACATTCTTTTTCATTGTAATCTCTCCTCTAAATAATACATTTCTTTTGTTATTTATACTATAAACCTTGGAGTAAACTTCATGTCAATAAAAAAATGCTTAAATATTTATTAATTCATAATAAATACTTAAGCATTGTATCTCTTATTTCCAAATTAACTGCATTAAATTTTTATACTCATTATTCAAATGTTTAATAATCACATCAAACATAGTATAAATCAAGTTACCTTCTTTTTCTATTTCGTTGAGAAGAATACAGCAATCTAAAATTAAATTATCTTCATTGTCAAAATAATATTTAAATGATTTATACGTTTTATTTAATTCATTTATCCCTATTCTTAGTTCTGTTTCATTATCTTTATTTAAAGCCTTAGCTACTACAAAACCCTTATCATGCCATAAATACTATCATCTAAAATAACAAGTACAGGTAATTTTTGTCCTTTAATATCAAGATTTGAACGAAAAACTACTGTATTAAATTCATTATTTTCAAATTCATTTACCTGAAAACTATTAATATTTTTTTCCTCTAAAAATTTTTTAAATGCTTCAGCTCTATTATTCATTATATATAACTCCTATCTTCATCAATAATTTTATATCTATTTCACAATTTCATATGGCCAATTTACAATGCCACCAAAATTATAAACATTCACATAACCCATCTTAGCTAATTTAATTGAAGCATCTGTAGCTCTTCTACCACTTCTACAATAAACTAATATCATTTGTTCTTTATCAGATAATAATTCTTGTAATAGTTTATTATCAGGGCTAATTTCTTCATTTGGCAAAGATATAGCATTCTTAATATGACCATCTTCATATTCTGGTTTAGTTCTTACATCTAAAATCACATAATTTTCTTCACTGTCCATAAACTGTTTTGCTTGTTCAGGATCAATTTGTCGAAAGCTGATATTTTCACCTACATCTACAACTTCATTATCAGCTTTTGCTATTTGATTAAAAGCTATTAAACCCATACCTAATACCATAACTACTAATATATACTTCACATATTTAAACATAATTACACCTCACCAACGTTTAAACAATTCATTTTCTACTACTTCTGGATGATGATATTGTTTATCCTTTAAATTATAACTGCCAAAATTAATCGCCTGCATTGGACACCACTGAATACATGCTAAACAGTATATACAATTATTATTTGACTTAAACTTTATTTTTCCTGCTTCTTCAATAATATTGTTTGTAGGGCAAAGTTTTACACATTGCTTGCAATGAATACAATTCTTTTTGACTGTCTTCTTTTGTAAACATTTCTTTATAAATAACCATGAAATGTATTTCTTTATTACATACCACCATGATTTTTTCACTAAAACATTATTGTTAGTCTTACGTTGATTTAATTCTTCTGCAATTTTTAATACTTTATCTTTATACGTATTCAATAAGTTATAATTGTATTTTTTACCCCAAAAACTTAAGATATTATCTGGTAAATATACCTCATTTCTATATGCTAAATCTATATTTTTAGCTTTTAATAAATCTTGCATTGTTATAAAAGTATTTCCTACTTTACCACCACAAGTAACTACAGCATAACAATATATTTTCTTATCACTTTTTATATCTAATTTTTTTATAAAATCCTGCATTAAATCTAAAACATCATAACAATGTACAGGAAAAACAAATCCCATTACACTATCATCATGCTTATAATCTTTTACAGTGCTGATATCTTGCATTTTATCTTGTGTTAAATATGCCAATAATTTCGCTACTTGATACGAATTTCCAGTTCCTGAAAAATAATATATCATTACTTATTAAATTCTCCATTTCTTTTATTCCTTAAATAGATTTTATAAATTCCTATAATACGCTCCCCATTTATTCATCAAGTTTATTATAGGCTCTATTGTTTTGCCTATTTCCGTCAAAGAATATTCCACTTTAGGTGGAACTACAGCGTAGACTTTGCGAGATATGATTTTATCTTTTTCCAATTCACGTAAATTAGATGTTAATACTTTTTGTGTACAAGGAATAGCTCTATTTAATTCTGAAAATCTTTTTGTTCCTTTTAACAATTCTTTAACTACTAATATTTTTATCTTTGTCCCAAAAATTTGTAAAGATACAGCTACATCACAAGGTAATAATTCTTTTTCCATATTGCTCCTCTTCCATTTCTTTACTATCTTTGAAGAAACTATAATACTTTAAAGTACCTTCTTCATAAACATTTTTATCCATGATATTATTATAACAAATTTACAAATCTATATCAGAAAGGATTTTTATGATGAAAATTCAACAAATACGCAACGCTACTTTAATCATAACGTATGCAAATAAAAGATTTCTAATTGATCCGATGTTTGCACCTAAAGATTTTTATCCACCAATACCAAAATGTTTTAATCCCAATACTAAATGGCCGCTTGTAGATTTACCCTTTGCCATTTCCAAAATCATTGATAATATTGATGCTGTAATTTTAACACATTATCATATCGACCATTTTGATGAATTTGCAGTTCAGGCACTACCTAAAAGCTTAAAAATCTACGTTCAAGATGATATTGATAAACAATTATTGATAAATCATGACTTTACTAATATCGAAGTTTTAACAAAAGAAGGCAATTCATTTGATGATATCAAACTCTATAAAGTTGATTGTCAACATGGTATAAAAGCTCTAACAGTGCCATATTTTGAATTTACGAGTAATTATTTTAACATGAGTGTACGCTATGAAGCTATGGGGGTTATTTTCCAACATAAAGATGAAGAAACTTTATATCTAGCTGGCGACACTATATTTTGTGATTTTGTTAAAAATGCTATTGCTCAATATGCACCTGCTAAAATTATCATCAACTGTGCAGATGCTCAATTTGAACATAGTGGCTCTATCATCATGGGAACTGATGATATTTTAAAACTTCATCAATATGCTCCTAATTTAAAAATAATAGCTAGTCATTTAGATACTGTAGGTCATGCCACTTTAAACCGTCAACAATTAAGCGAATTTATCACTCAACATAAATTAACCGATTATATCTTCGTACCAAAAGACGGAGAAATAATCTAAACGAAAATACATTTATCAGAAAAATCCCTTTAAATATTGAAATTAATTATCATTTTTATTATACTTGATATATAAATTATATATCCTAAAGAAAAGAAGTGATATTCTTGCAAAAAGAACATTTTGATATCACAGGTATGACATGTTCGGCTTGCTCTAGTAGAGTAGAAAAAGCTGTCGGTAAATTACCTGGTATAATCAATCACTCGGTGAATTTGCTAAAAAATTCTATGGTTGTGGAATTTGATGAAAAATTATTATCCACAAATGAAATCATTCAAGCTGTAGAAAAAGCTGGTTATGGTGCTTCATTGCATCATAATCAATCTTTGAGCAAACAAAGTCCTACAAAAATTGAAAATAAAGCAGAAGATATTCATACACAAATGAAAAAACGTTTATTTATCTCTATTATTTTGATGTTACCTCTATTTTATATTTCTATGGGACATATGTTTTCCTTACCTATGCCCTCTTTACTTCTAGGTACAGAAAATGCTCTTTCGTTTGCTTTTACTCAATTTTTATTATTAATTCCTATAGTATTCGTCAATTTCAAATATTATAGTGTAGGCTTCAAAACATTGTTTCAACTTTCACCTAATATGGATTCTTTGATTGCTCTTGGCTCAAGTGCTGCCATTATCTATGGTATTTATGCCATTTATAAAATAAGCTTTGCCTTAGGTCATGGAGATTTATCTACAGCTCATCATTTCAGCATGGATTTATATTTTGAATCAGCAGGTATGATTTTGACCTTGATTACTTTAGGGAAATTTCTCGAAAGTAGAGCTAAAAACAAAACATCTGATGCTATCACCAAATTGATGAATTTAGCACCGAAAACAGCTCTTCGCTTAGAAAATAATCAAGAACAAGAAATTTCTATTGATGATGTAAAACTAAATGACATTCTAATCGTCAAAGCAGGTGCAAGTATTCCTACAGATGGTATTATTATTGAAGGTCATGGCGTTATTGATGAATCTTCACTCACTGGTGAACCTATTCCTTGTGATAAAACCATTGACCAAACTGTAATCGGTGGTACAATCAATAAATCAGGCTATTTTAAAATGCGTGTTACTAAAGTTGGCGAAAATACTACTTTAGCTCAAATCATAAATTTAGTAGATGATGCCACTAGTTCCAAAGCACCTATTGCCAAAATCGCTGATAAAATCAGTGCTATCTTTGTTCCTATTGTAATAACACTCGCTATTATTGCCACTATCATCTGGCTATTTAAAGGCGAAAGTTTAGAATTTGCTTTATCTATTGGTATCTGTGTATTGGTTATTTCTTGTCCTTGTGCTTTAGGACTTGCTACACCTACAGCTATTATGGTAGGCACAGGTAAAGGTGCAAGTTTAGGTATTTTATCCAAATCAGCCCAAGCATTAGAAACTCTTCACAATATCAATACAGTTGTTCTCGATAAGACAGGCACAATAACTCAAGGCAAACCTCAAGTAACAGATATTTATACTTCAAAAGAAATAACACTTCAACAATTGTTGACCGTTGCCTCTTCATTAGAAAAATTATCTGAACACCCTTTAGGTGAAGCCATTCTTCAAGTAGCAGACAAGCACAATATATCGACTTTAGCTGTAGAAAATTTTAAACAAATAGCAGGGCAAGGATTATCTGGCATTATTGACAATTCCATTTGTCTTGCAGGTAATCAAAAATTATTAATCGCTCATGATATTAAAAATGAACAGCTATTTTCCCTAGGTAATAAATTAGCCCAGCAAGGAAAAACACCTTTATACTTCACTAAAGATGATAAAATCCTTGGCTTAATAGCTATCGCTGATACAATTAAAGCAACAAGTCCTCAAGCTATTCAAGAATTAAAAAATCTCGCTATCAATATCTATATGTTAACGGGTGATAATCAAATCACAGCAAAACAGATAGCTAAGCAAATAAATCTTGAAGAAAATAATATAATTTCTGATGTATTACCTCAAGATAAAGAAGCTAAAATTCGTCAACTCCAAAATCAAGGACAAAAAGTAGCTATGGTAGGTGATGGCATAAATGATGCTCCTGCACTTGCTCGTGCTGATGTTGGTATTGCTATCGGTGCTGGTACAGATATCGCTATTGACTCCGCTGATATTATTTTGATGAAAAATAATTTACTCGATGTAGTAACTGCTATAAAATTAAGTAAAGCCGTTATCAAAAATATCCGTGAAAATCTCTTCTGGGCATTTATCTATAATATTATAGGTATTCCTATTGCCATGGGCTTATTTTATACTGCTTTTGGTTTAAAACTAAATCCTATGATTGGTGCTCTAGCCATGAGTTTTAGCTCCGTTTTTGTCGTAACTAATGCCCTTCGTTTGCGTTTTTTCCAAAATAATTATCAAACTTCATCCATAAATAAAGATAATTCATCTACTGCCATAAATATTCAAGCAATAGATTTAAATACATCAAAAGGAGACGATAATATGGGATTATTAAATAATTTATTCCACAAAAATAATGAAAAACAAACTGAAAAAATCATATCTATTGAAGGTATGATGTGCCAACACTGTGTAAAACATGCCACAGAAGCATTAGAAAAAATAGATGGTGTCAGTGATGTAAAAGTAAGTCTTGAAAATAAAAATGCTGTTATTCATGTAAATCAAAATGTTACAGATGAGCAAATAACTAATGCCATTGTTGAAGCAGGCTATGAAGTTACTGCTATAAAATAAATAATATAAAATAATTAAAAATCCTTTCTATAATCTATTGAAAAATTTTAAGTCTATGTTATAATCTTAAAAATCATATTTTATAGAAAGGATTTTTTTATGTTTAAAACACTTGTAAAAATCATCTGCGTTGTAACAATTTGTTTATTCATTACAAATTGTACCTCTGCTGAAAATTCAACTTCATCAAGCAATCAAAACACTTCCATGCAAACAACTCAAACAACAAAAAATTCCATTGATTTATCTTCTTATTTTGAAAATATTAATGGTACGGCTGTATTTTATACACCTGATACAAATACATATAATATTTACAATGATGAATTAAGCACCAAGCAATCTTCTCCTTGCTCCACCTTCAAAATTTTCTCCACTTATGTAGCTTTAGACAATAAGACTATTGACGCTAATAATTCTCTTCGAAAATGGAATGGCACTATTTACTGGTATGATGCATGGAATAAAGATATCGATTTAGATACAGCATTTAAAACATCTTGTGTTTGGTATTATCGCCAAGTCATTGATGAAATCGGACAAGATACTATGCAAAAATATATCGATAAATTCGATTATGGCAATAAAGATATTTCCGATTGGGACGGAAAAACAGATTTAGATGATGATCCTAGAGATTTAAAAGGCTTCTGGCTAGAAACTTCTTTAAAGATTTCACCATTAGAACAAGTACAATTATTAAATCGCCTATTTTCTACCAATGAAAATCCTATGGCTTTAGCTAAACTAAAAGAATTAATGTTAGTTTATGAAGATAATAACACTGGTCTAAAAATTTATGGCAAAACTGGTTTTGGTAAAGTAAACGGTGAAAATACTGATGCTTGGTTCACTGGTTTTTATGAGATCAATAATCAACGAACATATTATTCTGTACGTTTAGATGACCCTAAAAATCCTCAAGCATTAAGTTCCACGGCCAAAGAAATCGCTATTAATATCATTAAAAATCTAAATAAATGACAAAAGGCTTTTCTTAGTATCATTTTCACTACTACTAAGAAAAGCCTTCTTTTTTATTTATTTAACATACGCATTGCTCTTACAATTACTTCTTTATACTCTCTTTTTATTCTACTTGCTAATAAATAACTTATGATTGTAGCCAAAATAGCAAATACCCCACCTGTGATACCTACGCTGTTTAATCCTGCTAAATCAACAGATAACGAACCAGCAAAGGAACCTACAGCAATACCTACATTATAAGAAGATGATGTAAGTGAACCTGCTAATGCTAAAGTTCCTGGATAAAATTTCTTGGACACTTGTAAATAATACATCTGTGTTGGTGTGTTTAATAAATACATCAATACACCTAAACAGCAAATAACCACACTGCCTAAAATAAATGATTCCATAGTAAATGTTAATAAAATAGAAAATATTGCTTGTCCTGCAAATATCATCCATAAAATACGCATACCGCCCCAATAATTGAGCATAGGAGATAACAAATTACTAATCATTGCCGCTACACCAAAAATAACAAATGCTAAAGTCAATAAATTAGCAGATAAGCCCATTTTATCTAATAAAATCGGGGATAAATAAGTATAGAAACAATATGCAGAAGAACCACTTAAAATCATTGCACTTACTGCCATAATAATACGTCTATCTTTTAATAATACTAATTGTTCCATAATATTATTAGTTGGTGGTAAGTTTTTCGTTGGTAAAAATTTAATCATTAATAATAACAATAAAACACTAACAACAACGATAAAGGCAAATGCTACACGCCAACTTGCAAATTGTACGATAAACATACTAAATGGCACACCAAATACTGAAGCAATATTAAAGCCAGCAAAAATCCAAGATATTACCGAAGAAGTGTATTTTCTTGGGGCAACATCTGGAGCAAATGTCATTGACATTGAAATTAAAGCACTAGACACAGCTGCCAAAAATATTCTTGAAGCTAACATAACTGGATAATTAGGTGCTAACATACAAGCCACATTACCTAGTGTAAATAAAAACATTAAGCTTAAAACCGTACGATATCTAGGAAATCTTGATAGATATGCCGTAATTAAAGGTGCGCCCACTGAATAAACTATGGCAAATGCAGAAATCAATAAACCTGTTTGCGTGATTGATACATTCAAATCTTCTGCAATATTCGGCAAAATACCAATAACCACATATTCACAAGTACCCAATACAAAACTAAGCATAATCAACATGATTACTCTGATATTAAACATAATGTTATGATCTCCTTTACTATTTTTTTATTTATATTCCCTGTACTTATTATTAGTAATAATAAGTAATTTAACTCGTTAAACGTTTACTATTATATATATTTTTTTTTATAAATACTATGCTTTCATATATTAAAAACATTGCTAAATGTCTTTTCTTTTTTACACAATAAACACAAAATTAAAAGAGCAGATTTTAAAATCTACTCTTTTTCCCAAAATCATTTGATTTTATTTATTAATTTACCGATTGGAGGAATTTCACAAACTACTTCATCTCCATATTTTAGCCATTTTCCTGGTTTATATCCCATGCCCACACCTGATGGCGTACCTGTAGCAATGATATCTCCTGCTTCTAAAGTCATTCCTTGTGATAATTCTGATACTACTTTTGGTATATCATTTAAAAATAATTTTGTATTTGAATTTTGGCGAAGTTCCCCATTTACACTGCATTTTATATCCACCTCTACAGGAAATGGCAAAGCTGATTTATGCAAAATAACAGGGCCCATAGCACTATAAGTATCTAGAGATTTTCCCTTAAACCATTGCATATGTTTTAATTGCAATCTACGTGAAGAAAAATCATTGAAAATACTATAACCAAAAATATAATCTTCTACTTTATCCACAGGTATATTTTTGCCAGTTTTACCTATGATTACCGCCAATTCCACTTCATAATCTAAAGCATTATCTATATCCAAACAAGCTTGTACATCTTCATTTGTACCAATTATTTTAATCGCACGCTTGCCAAAATAAACTGCATCATTACTTGTTTTCTTGAAATTTTTTGCACGTTCACTAGCTTCTTCTAAATGATCTTGATAATTTACACCCACACATAAAATATCATGTATTGGTCTTTCTATTGGTGATAATAATTTAACTTCACTCAATTTATAGCTCTTAAAATCATTATTTTCATCATCTAATTTTATCTGTATATCTTTTATATCATCTTCATTTAATTGTTCAATCACATCTTGCATACAGCAAAAAGTTTTATCTGCATATAAATCATTAAGTGCTATTATCTCATCTTCATCATTTGCTAAAACACCTATCAATTTCTTATTTTCTATTTTAAAATTTACAAACTTCATTATCCTTCATTCCTTTCCTCACATACTAACTAAAATATATATTATACATTTTCAATCCAAAATCCTTCTATTTTATAATCCTATTCAACAAATAGGTTTTAATGAAAATAAATTTATATAATTATTTCACCAATCTAAATTTATTATTGTATTTGCTCTAATAAATTATTTTATATTCATCTTGACATTATATACTATTCATACTAAAATAATAGTAAATAAGATATAAATTTCTTTTATTCTTTTAATTTATAAATATATTTTAAATCTATATATAAACAAGTAATTATCATATTTTCATAAACTTTAAACCTACTATAAAAGTAGGATAGGAGGATATATTTCATGACTAAATCTCTTTTAAATATTACGGACTTATACGCTAGTGCTGAAGATAAAACAATTTTACAAAATTTAAATTTAAATATAAATAAAGGTGAAACTCATATTTTAATGGGCCCTAATGGTGCAGGAAAATCTACATTAGGCAATGTCATTATGGGTAATTCTCAATATAAAGTAGACCGTGGAAGTATATTTTTCAAAGATGAAGATATTACTTCTACTAGAACTGATGAACGTGCTCAAAAAGGATTATTCTTATCTTTCCAAAGCCCTATAGAAATTCCTGGTGTTTCTATCTCTCAATTTATCCGTACTGCTATGGAAACAAAAGAAAAAATCCGCCTAAAAGCTTTTCGCGATAAATTAAAAACTGTTACTAAGACACTCGGTATCAATGAACAATGGATTAATCGTGAATTAAATGTAGGATTTTCTGGTGGCGAACGCAAAAAAATTGAAATGCTTCAATTATTAATGCTAAATCCTAAATTAGCTATCTTAGATGAAACAGACTCTGGTCTTGATGTTGACGCTGTAAAAACTGTTTCTCGCGGTATACAGACATTCCAACAAGATGACCAAAAATCTTTATTAATCATCACTCACAACAGCAAAATCCTTGAATATCTCCATATTGATTATGTTCATATCTTAATCAATGGAAAAATCATCAAAACAGGAGATGCTTCTTTAATAAAAATCATCAACGAACAAGGCTATGAACCTCTTATCACTGGACAAGGAGAATAAAATCATGAATGAAGCAGAAAAAAGACAAAATGAATATATAAATCAAACTGCTGAACGTGTAGAAAATCGTTATGATTTTAAAAAAGCAGAAAAAGATGCTTATCGTCTCAAAAAAGGTCTCACGCCAAAAATCGTAGAAGAATTATCTGCTAAAAAAAATGACCCTGAGTGGATGCGTGAATTTCGCTTGCGTTCTTTAGAAATCTACCACAGCTTAGATGTACCACCATGGGGACCATCTATTGATGATTTAAATATCGACAATATCGTAACTTATGTAAAACCAAATACTGATATGCAAGGTTCATGGAAAAATGTACCTGAAGATATCAAAGACACTTTCGATAAATTAGGTATTCCTCAAGCTGAACAAAAATCCCTAGCTGGTGTCGGTGCCCAATACGACTCTGAGGTCGTTTATCACAATCTCAAAGAAGAAGTTGCCAAACTAGGTGTAATTTATACAGATATCGAAACTGCTCTCAAAGGCCCTTATGAACCTATGATACGTGAACATTTTATGAAACTTGTAACACCTCGCGATCATAAATTTGCAGCCTTACATGGTGCAGTCTGGTCTGGTGGTTCTTTCGTATATGTGCCACCTGGAGTAAAAGTGGACATTCCACTTCAATCTTATTTCCGCCTAAATGCAGCAGGTGCAGGGCAATTTGAACATACATTGATTATCGTAGATAAAGGAGCTGATCTTCACTTCATCGAAGGCTGTTCTGCTCCTAAATATAACGTAGCTAATTTACATGCTGGCTGTGTAGAATTATTCGTCGCTGATAATGCAAAATTGCGTTATTCCACAATCGAAAACTGGTCAAAAAATATGTATAATCTTAATACAAAAAGAGCAAAAGTAGGTAAAAATGCTACTATGGAATGGATTTCTGGCTCATTTGGCTCTCATATCTCTTACCTTTATCCAATGACAATTCTTGCAGGTGAAAATGCCAAAGCAGAATTTACAGGAATTACCTTTGCAGGTAAAGGACAAAACCTCGATACAGGCGCTAAGATGGTGCATAATGCCCCTCATACATCTTCTTTAATCAATACAAAATCCATTTCTAAAGATGGTGGTGCTAGTACATTTAGAAGTTCTGTCGTTGTAGCAAAACAAGCACAGCACAGTAAAGCCCTAGTTTCTTGCCAATCTTTAATGCTCGATAATATTTCTCGTTCAGATACAATTCCAGCAATGGACGTGCGTACAAATAAAGCCAGTGTCGGACACGAAGCCAAAATCGGTCGCATTAGTGATCAAGCTGTATTTTATCTCATGAGTAGAGGTCTAAGTGAAGCCGCTGCTCGTGCTATGATTGTAAACGGATTTGCTAATCCAATATCCAAAGAATTACCAGTAGAATATGCTGTAGAAATGAATCATTTAATTCAATTAGAAATGGAAGGCGCCATTGGCTAAAAGGAGATATGACTATGAATATAAAAATTGAACATGCAAATAGTTTACCAATGCCAACATGGCGTTGGTTAAAATTAAATGATACAACTATATCTTATGATAATATAGAGAAATTAACTCCCCTCAAACCTCAAATCATCAATTCCACAGAAAATATTTCCCTATCTTCACAAAAAGATATAGCTTTTGCCGACTTTCCTCACATCAATACTGGTATCGGCTCAGATGCTAATAATTTTGTAGTAAATAACGCTAGTAACAAAAACTATTTCACTATCAAAGCAAATACGATTACCCAAAAACCTTTAATCTTCATTTATGATTTAACCGATAATCTTGATTTAATTGATGATAATTATATTTACGCTCAAGAAAATAGCCAAGCCACTATAATTATCGTTTACAATTCACCTTATCATAATCAAGGTTTTCATGCGAGCAGTACAAAAATTTTCGCTGAAAAAAATGCTCAAGTTAAAATAATTCAACTCCAAACACTCGGCAAAGACTATTTTAACTTTGATGATATCGGCACACTTGCTCAAGAAAATGCTCGTATATCCATTCAACAAATTGCTTTAGGTGCAAATAAAAATTATCTAGGTGCAAATATTGATTTACTACAAAATAATGCACAACTAAATTTCCAAACAGATTATTTAACTACTAAAAATCAAATGCTCGATATGAACTATATTGTCAATATCCTAGGTCAAAAGACTAAAACTAATTTAACGACAAATGGTATCTTAATGCATAACGCTCAAAAAACGCATCGTGCAACTTTAGATTTTAAACAAGGTTGCAAAGGTTCTATAGGTACAGAAGCAGAAAATGTATTATTACTTGATGAAGATATCCACAATAAATCAATTCCTCTAATTCTCTGCGGTGAAGATGATATCGAAGGCAATCACTCCGCTGCTATCGGTGAAATGGATAAGGAACAATTATTTTATCTTCAAACTCGTGGCTTAAATGAAAGACAAATTCGCCAAATGCAAATTGACTCCAAACTTCAATTAATCACAACAAATTTACCTGAAGAACTTCATGCTTATATTTCCACTTATCAACAGGAGGCTTTCTATCATGAAAACTAATTTTCGCCAAGATTTCCCTATATTAAATGATGAAGCAAACCCTGTCGTTTATTTAGATAGTGCTGCTACTACGCAAAAACCACTAAGTGTGATAAAATCCCTAGAAAATTATTACACATCTCAAAACGCAAATCCCCTTCGTGGTCTTTATAAATTGAGTGCTACTGCTACAAGTGAATACGAACAAGCTCGCCACAGCGTAGCACAATTCATCAATGCCAATGAAGATTGTGAGATTATCTTCACTAGAAATACTACTGAATCTTTAAATCTCATCGCTTACACTTACGGCATGGAAAATATCCAAGAAGGCGATGAAATCGTAATCTCCATTCTTGAACATCATAGCAATATACTTCCATGGCAAATGATAGCAAAATTAAAAAAAGCTACATTAAAATATATGTATATAAATGATGAAGGTATTATTTCTGATGAAGAAATTCAAACAAAAATCACACCTAAAACAAAAATAGTTTCTATCACTCAAGTTTCAAATGTCTTAGGCATTGCCACTCCCTTAAAAGCTATAATAAAAAAAGCTCATGAAGTAGGTGCTATCGCCATTGTTGATGGTGCTCAAGGTGCTCCTCATATGGCAACAGACGTCCAAGATTTAGATTGTGATTTTTACGCATTCTCCGGTCATAAAATGTTAGCACCTATGGGAATTGGCGTTTTATATGGAAAAAAATCCATACTTGAACAAATGCCTCCATTCTTACGCGGTGGCGAAATGATTGAAACAGTATCCGAACAAGATGCTACATTTGCCCCACTTCCAGCAAAATTTGAAGCTGGTACACCTAACGTATCTGGAGCAATAGCTTTAAAAGCCGCTATCGAATATATAAATCAAGTAGGATTTTCCTATATTGAACAACAAGAAGAAAAATTAATGAAAATCGCCATGGAAGAATTATCTAAATTGCCTTATATCACCATTTATGGCTCACCAGATTATAAAAAACATAAAGGCGTATTGAGCTTTAATATTCAAGATATTCACCCTCATGACGTGTCTTCACTTGTCGATTATCATGGAAATATAGCCCTTCGTGCAGGCAATCATTGTGCTCATCCATTATTAAAATATCTAAATGCACAATCAACCAATCGCATAAGCTTTTATTTCTATAATACAAAAGAAGATGTTTATCAATTCATTGAACAAATAAAAAAAGTAAGGAGTTATTTAGGATACGATGTTTAATCTCTATAATGAAATCTTAACTGAACACAACCTTCACCCTAATAATAAATGTTCACTAGCAGATGCTACACATCACCAACACGGTATCAATCCTAATTGCGGTGATGAAATCACACTCTCCTTAAAACTCAATAATAATATTATTGAAGATGCTAGTTTCCAAGGTTCAGGTTGTGCTATTTCCCAAGCTTCCACAGATATCATGATTGATTTAATGCTTGATCAACCAGTCGATAAAGCTAAAGAATTATGTCGTTTATTCATTGGCATGGTTCAAGGCACAATCACTGATGAAAAAGAGCTTGCCCCTTTAGATGAAGCTCTTACCTTTAAAAATATATCCAAAATGCCAGCTCGTGTAAAATGTGCCGTACTCAGCTGGCATACTATGGAAACAATCCTAGACAAAGCCCTCCAAAACTCTCAATAAATAAAAAGTATCATCTTGATTTAAATAGTTCAAAACTAAAATTAAGATGATACTTTTTTATTTTATCTAAAATTTACCAACCAAAATCAAGAAAAATCTCGCTAATCCTTGATAAATAAACATTTTCACTAAATCCCTTCAAATCTCATTATTGCTGGTAAAAAATAAGTAAAATCCTTGTTTATCAACACTTTTAATAGTACAATAAAATCATAAAGATTAATTTTTCTAGCATTTAACTTTAACAAGAGTTGTATTTGAATGGAACAGATACACCTTTAATCTTTACTTCTGTTGGATTTAACTTTAACAAGAGTTGTATTTGAATTCGGCTTCATGCTCGGCAGAGAAAACGTATCTAGATTTAACTTTAACAAGAGTTGTATTTGAATCCTGTTGCTACAGAGGCTGGTATGCCAGTAGTTTATTTAACTTTAACAAGAGTTGTATTTGAATAATTCAACAATAAAAGTTGTTTCTATTTCCATTAAATTTAACTTTAACAAGAGTTGTATTTGAATTTATGCATACACTCCTTTTGTCGGCTTTTTTATCAGATTTAACTTTAACAAGAGTTGTATTTGAATTCTACTTCATATGCTCCTATTGGAATTTCTGTATCTATTTAACTTTAACAAGAGTTGTATTTGAATCTACCATTTAAATTATGCAATTCTGCAAATTCTTGTATTTAACTTTAACAAGAGTTGTATTTGAATCGGACAACCTAACAAGTATTATTCAGACTTTGATTTTATTTAACTTTAACAAGAGTTGTATTTGAATATTTTTCTTCTAATTGCGTTGCAGTTTCCAAAATAGATTTAACTTTAACAAGAGTTGTATTTGAATGTTTGTGCTATTACAAATAAGCTTGGTACATCTTTAAATTTAACTTTAACAAGAGTTGTATTTGAATTACATTTATTTAAAAACAACTCTGCTTCAACACTATATTTAACTTTAACAAGAGTTGTATTTGAATGCATATTGATTATAACCACCATTATTCCTTTTGATAATTTAACTTTAACAAGAGTTGTATTTGAATATCATAGTAGCTTCTGGTATTAATACTGATGAAAGATTTAACTTTAACAAGAGTTGTATTTGAATCCTACTGAACTTTTTTTCTTTCGGTTGCTTCTCGACATTTAACTTTAACAAGAGTTGTATTTGAATGGGAAATGGTTCAAACTACAAATCTAAGACAATAAATTTAACTTTAACAAGAGTTGTATTTGAATGAATAATAGTCGGCTTCTTTTTTGCTGTCAAATGTAATTATTTAACTTTAACAAGAGTTGTATTTGAATATTTGATGGTCGAACCAAAATAAAAAGCCCCTAGTGATTTAACTTTAACAAGAGTTGTATTTGAATATCCCAGTCGTTTGTTTCGTTGGCGAACTTTGCTTCATTTAACTTTAACAAGAGTTGTATTTGAATAATGATGGTACACACCCAGTTAATTATTTAGCAAATTTAACTTTAACAAGAGTTGTATTTGAATCTGCCACAAATCGGACATTCATAATCACTTTTTTGAAATTTAACTTTAACAAGAGTTGTATTTGAATTAATGTTCTTCCATTGTTTCACCTCGCTATCAAAATTTAACTTTAACAAGAGTTGTATTTGAATTAGTAATTAGCAATAATACTCCAACATCTTTTATATTTAACTTTAACAAGAGTTGTATTTGAATATTCTAATGATTACTTTATATTTATTAACCCCTATATTTAACTTTAACAAGAGTTGTATTTGAATACATAATAAAAAAATAATGTCAGATATTGTTCGTGCTATTTAACTTTAACAAGAGTTGTATTTGAATTAACAAGAGATAACATGGGAAAAGTAGTGGTTTGATTTAACTTTAACAAGAGTTGTATTTGAATTACGCTTTATTTGTTACACCGATTACAGTTTCATATTTAACTTTAACAAGAGTTGTATTTAAATTAACTCTCTAGCATTAGTATAACAATGAAAAAAGCCTTAGGAACTGACCCTTCCTAAGGCTTTTGTGCGTCATCATGAGTTTGATTTCGTCTATACTTAGTATAATATATTACATAGATTTTGCAATACAAAGCTTGTTATTGTGCAAATAAATATTTATGATAAACTACATCCTAAAAATCAAATAAAAACGGCAGCAAAATGGCAACAATAAAAAAGTACCTGCATAAAACAGGCACTTTTATAAATAAATATACGAATATTATTTTCTCACAAAAGTCATAATTATAGTATCTTCACTATAATTATGTTTCATTTTCTCATAGTCTTTAGCCTCAATAGGTGTTATAACTACAGTCTTTAAGCTAGGATTTAATTTATTTACTTTTTCTACCACGCCTAAATGTTCATCACCATGAAAACTTCCTTGTATATGGAGAACTTTTGTATCTTTATGTTCTTTTAAAAGTTCAACAATACTTTCCGCCATGGTATCGTCTTTTAAGCATTGAGCTTTATAGAAAGCTTCTATTCTTTCTGGTGTCATCATCATATGACCTTGACCATCACCCATAGACATATAATTTTTGAATTTATCATAATATCTTTCATATTCTACTAAATGTTTTTTCGGCAAATAAATTTTATCTTTATCTTCAATTAAAGCTAAATCACCTACTTTTGTATATTGATTAGCTATTCTTCGTGGAATATTCGATGCTAAAACATACATATCTTTTTCTTTAGCAAATTCTACTAATGGTTTATAATCTGTTTGGTAATTTTCCCATGGACGAGAATTATTTATAAATTCTGTTTCTGTTATTTCATCATTCAAATATTTATCCATTACAGGCTGAACATCTCTTTCAAACATTTCCATAGATAATATCATATCTTTATTTTGTTTATACATCTCTTGGAAAAATGATAATTCTGCTTCATGAATAGATTTTTGGTCGTGATATTCATCAAAAAATACTACATCATAATTTTGAGAAATGCTCACCGCTTTATCTAAATCAAATTTTTCCCCTTGATAATAATACTCTACGTCAGATTTTCCATTTTGTGCTTGAGCCATACCTCCCAAACAACTAGTCAATACTAGCCCACTACAAGCAATTATCTGCCAAAACTTTTTCAAAACACCATCTCCTTTTAGTAAAAATTTATTTATTAATTAAAACAAAGTAGCAAGATTTTACCCTGCTACTTTATTTAATTTATCTTATTATCTTAGAAAGTCCATTCTGCACCCAAACGCCAAATCATACCATCTAAACCAATATCACTAATTTTTTTATCAAAAATATTATCTACACCTGCATAAACTCTATTTCCTTCACCAAATTTTTTATTGAGTACAAAATTAGTTGTATTAAAATTATAATCATTATCATCATAATGGTATTTATTAGTCCATTGTTGCCATAAAATCGCACTATATCCCCAATCATCATGATCATCATATAATAATTGCAATGTAGTCATATTTCTTGCTCTATTATCTAAACGATCACCACTCACTTTATCTGTTGCATCAAGCCAGTTACTTGTTGCTTTTATTGTCCATTTATCGTCTAAATTGCGACCAATTTCCATTTCCACACCATCAATTTCAGCTTCATCTACATTTATATATCTCTGATCATAATAACTACTACCTATTTGTTTTGTAGTGATTAAATTTTTAACATCATTATTGAAATATGTTAATTTACCAAAATTATTATCTTTTTCAGCTTCAAAACTGATATCCCATGAAGTAGATTTTTCTGGTTTTAAATCTGGATTGCCATAAACATTGACAGTTTGCCCACCCATTGCACGATGCATTGCCATATATAATTCACTAATAGTTGGAGCTTTGAAGCCTTTACCCCAATTAGCTTTAATGCGACTATTATCACTGATAAAATATGTCGCACCTATTTTTGGTGTAACTTCCCCACCAAAAGAACTATCATGGTCATAACGCATAGATGGAATTACTAATAATTTATCATTCACTTGCCATTCATCTTGGATATATCCTGCCCATGTATTTATTTCTTTATCTGAATAATATTTATTACTCACTATTCCATTTCCTGATTGACTTACTTGATGTACATTATCACCTCCATCACTCAAACGAGTACCTTCGACTTTATTTTGACGATATTCGCCACCAAATGTCAAAAGATGATTATCACTTAATTGCACAGTATTTTTACCTTCTATGCCCCAAAGCGTATAAGTGGATTTATCCCAATCATATTTTGGATACATTGAACCCAAAATATTTTCCATTGGTCCTGGAAAATTATTGCGATAATTATATAAATTATTTTCTTTATCCAATCTACTATAAAAAGTCCTAATCATATAATCACTATTATCAGTTTTGCCACTATAACCTAAACTATAATCATATCTTCTATAATCATACCATTCCTTTTTATCCTTACTAGTTTGAAAAACGCCTGTTGATGTATATTTATCAGCATAATCTGCCTTTGTATGCTCATTATAATAGCCAAGCGTCAAATCAATTTCTTTATCATTTCCTAAATCCCATGTTCCAGCAAAATTAAAATCTTGGATAGGGCCATAATAATTACTTCCTTCGTCTCCAGCTTGCATATTCTTACGTACATCACTAAAACGCATATCAAAAGTAGAACTGAAATTTCCCTGTTTACCAAAATCTATATGATAATAATTATTTATAGATTCTGATCCTGTAGAGATACCTACCATAACTGATGGTTCTTTTGATTTTTTAGTAATGATATTAATTACTCCACCTAAAGCATCTGAACCATATTGTGCTGAAGCACTTCCACGTACAATTTCAATACGTTCAATATTTGACAGACTCAAGCGACCTAAGGCATAAACATTTTGTGTGGCACTTGTATCTTCTCCAGCAAATCTTTTACCATCTATTAAAATTAAAGTATGATTTGTACTCATTCCGCGAATCATCACATTATGACCTGCCATACCTGCTGAAGTTACATCTACATTAGCTGCCAAACGAAGTGCAGAATAAACATCTGTTGCTCCTAATTGTTCAATATCTTCTTTAGTAATTACTTCTACAGTTTGCGGTACAGCTTTTACTTCCTCTTGAGTTCGTGTCGCTGTAACTACTACATCTGGTGTAACTATCACGTCATTATTTTGTATATCTTGTGCATATACTGGACTTGATAAACCTAATAACACTGATAAAGTCAATAAAGTTTGTTGTTTTTTTGTAGATAATCTCATTATATTAACTCCTTTATATGTAATTGTTTATATTAACAATAATCATTATCATTAATATAAACAGATTAAACGTATTATTTGCTTTTCTTTAGCTATGAATATTTTTTATTTAAAAAGTAATCTCTGCTCCTACACGCCAAATTCTGCCTTCTAAATAAATATCTCCTATTTTTTTATCTCCAATATTATCTACACCTGCATAAACTCGTCCACTTCGACCATCATCAAAAGTGAATTTTTTATTTACTACAAAATTTAAAGTATTATAATCATAATTTTCATTAGCATAATGATAATTACTTATCCAAGAATTCCAAAGCTTAGCACTATATCCATTAATATCATTATCATCATAATTCAATTCTAAAGTGGAAATATTATCGGCTGTCGCAGATACTTTTTCCCCCTCACTGTCCTTAGCATTGAGCCAATTACTAGTCGCTCTAATAGACCAATTGTCATTAAATTGGCGACCTACTTCAAATTCTACGCCATCAGTTTTGGCATCTTGAGCATTGATAAATGTATTTTTTCCATTTACTTTATCATATGTTATTAAATTATCGTATTTACTATTAAAATAATTTAATTTCAACCAATTATTATCTTTTTCAGCTTCAAAACCTAGTTCCCATGTAGTAGCTTCTTCTGGTTTCAAATCTGGATTTCCATATATCGTAGTAAAACCATGATCTTGCCCAGCATATAATTCTACTAAATTCGGAGCTCTCCATGATTTACCCCAATTCGCTTTTATACGACTATTATCACTTAGAAAATAAGTTGCACCTAATTTAGGTGTCGTTTTTCCGCCAAATTGTTCATCATGGTCATATCTTACTGCTGGAATAAATAAAATTTTATCATTTATGAACCATTCATCTTGAATATATCCAGCATAAGCAGAATTGTCCTTGCTATTACCTTCACCTAAAGCTAAGATTGGGCCTTCTACACCTATATTTTTATATTCAACACCATAAGTTAATAAATGCTCATCTCCTGCTTGTACTGTATTTTTAGCTTCAATACCTAAAGTATCAAATGTATTTTGTTTATAACTATTATTTTTACTGCCCTTATATTCTTCCTTATCATATCGATTATAATAAGCTCTAATCATATAATTACTATTATCGCCTTTTCCATTATAAGCTATACTATAATCTTGATTTGTCTTATCATAATTTGCAGAACTTTTGCCCATTCCCATAGAAGAATAATCTGTTATTTTCTTTGATTTTTCATCATAATAACCTATATAAAAATCTAAATTATTACTATCATCAAATGCATACGTTCCACTAAAATCATAATTTGTTCTAGGACCAAAATAATTCGTTCCTGTGCCACCGACAAATTCACGTTTACGATATTTAGCAAAATTAGCATTCACTACCCCATTGAATTTACCTTGCTGACCTAAATCAAAACGATAATAATTATTCATGACATCAGTTCCTGTATTTGCTCCTACAGTTACAGATTGTTCTTTGGATTTTTTCGTAATAATATTGATTACTCCACTTTCAGCATCTGCACCATATTGAGCGGAGGCTGCACCTCTAACAATCTCAATGCGTTCTACACTAGATAAATTTATCTTATCTAAATCAAAAGCTCCTCTAGTCATTGATGAATATTCATTTGACATTCTTCTACCATCTAATAATACTAAAGCACCTGCATTTTTCCCACGAACCATCAATCTATGACCTGCACCTATTTGAGAAACATCAACATTTGTTGCCAATTTCAAAGCAGAATAAATATCTGTTGCTCCTAATTGTTCAATATCTTCACTTGTGATGACTTCTACTGCATTAGGTACAGCTTTCACTTCTTGTTGAGTTTTCGTAGCTGTTATCACTACATCTGGTGTTTGGATTACTTCACTGGCTTGCGTACAACTTGTCAATCCCATCAATATAGATAAAGTTAAAAGTGTAGATTTACGTTTTTTTGTTAGCATTGCTCGTCTCCTTTATTATAAAATTAAGTTTTATTAATAATAATCATTATCGTTTATACTTTAAAAATTATGGCAGTTATCAAAATTAATCATAACTGCCTTATTTTATTTATATATTTAACCTTGTGCTGCTATTGGCTGAACTTCAAAAGATTTCTTGCCCATCAATAATTGTTGTGTAAGTTCTATTATTGTCTGTGTGATATTATTTTGCCAAAATTGACCAGCAATCGTCATTTTATAAGTATGACCACATTTTTCAAATAAGCCATATTCCACCCAAATATTGAGTACTTCTTCTAATTGTAAAAGTTCTTCACTATATACTTGAGCTAATTTTTGCATATTCACCATACAATTTTCAGTTTGTGCTTGAATATCTTTAAATAAAACTTTGCCTTCTGCTTCTTTGGTTAAAACCATCAATGGCCATTTTCCTTCATCAATAGCATTCATATAACGCTGTAAATCTCTATTTAAAAACATAGAAATATCTCCTACAAAACCGCCAGCCCCTGAACCAAATGGTATCACATCAGCTCCTGATTTTGCCAAAGTATTATACATACTGCGTTCACGATTTGTTTTTGCCCAATGACAGACACTCAATCGCTTATAACCTAATTCATCTAAATATGAAATAGCTGCTTCTAAATATTTTGCCTGCTGTTTTGTTGTTGCCGCAGGTGGTATTTTGCCATTATCTATCGCTTTTTTTAATGCAGATTGTTCAAACACATTTAATTGATACAAGTCCATACCATCAATTGGCAAACTATCTGCTATTTTTAAATCATTTACAAAGTTATCCACATCTTGAGCAGGTAAACCATAAATTAAATCTATGATTAATACTGCTTGATTATAACTTGCAGCTCGTTTGAGATTTTCAATAACAGTTTCTTTATCATCTTTGCGTCCCATACTTTGACGAATAGCTGTATCAAAAGATTGTACACCCACAGATATGCGATTTACACCATGTTTAAACCATACTTGCAATTTTTCATCAACTAAATCATGTACACGAGCTTCCATAGTTATTTCGCAATCATTAGCAAGTGGCAATACTTCATTCATAGTTTTTAATAATCTATCTGCATTATATGGCGATAATGTAGATGGTGTTCCTCCACCAAAAAATACAGCATTAATCACACTATCTTGTACATATTTATATTCTTTTGCCATCAATAATTGCTTGATTAATCTATCTACATACATGGTTTCGCGTTCTTCATTAGAATAATTCTGGAAAAAACCACAGTATAGACAAATTTGACTGCAAAAAGGAATGTGTATATATACTGCTTTCTTTTTACTTTTATCTCCTTTTCTTTGCATATATTCAAGCCAAATTTCTTGCTGTTTTATAGGTGGTACCATCTGTCCATTTGCCCCTGGATGAACTACTCTTTTTTTTCTAAAAGTCTCCGTCAAAGGCTGACAAGATTTTTCCCCTATCATCATCTTATATTGTTCAGTTGATAGATTATCTAATATTTCTCTTATTTTGCTCATAAATTCATTTCACCACTCATTTTTGCTTTAATCTCACTAAATACTTTCTTTGCATTAGCCAAATCTTGCTCATCAGGGTGTGTACTAGCTTTGCGATGACGTTCCAAACGCTTTTCATCTACTGCATGAAAATTTTCTTTAGAAACTTTTGTACCAAACATTTTTTTCATTGCCTCTAATAATTTAGGATCAATCTTTCCTTGGCAGATAAATCGCCCCATAACCTCATTAGAACTATCTAACATATCTATACCATTTTGCAAACTAGTTTTTGCATGTTCTGAATCTGGTTCGGCTCCTAGCGTAGCATATACAGCCACTTTACTATTGCGAATGGATTTCAAAAATTTACTAGCTTTTGCATCAGCTGTTCCTTTGTCCACCCAAAAACCTACAGCAACTAAATCATAACCTGTAATATCAGGATTATCTTCTACTTTATAAATATCACAATTCGGAGCTAAAACTTCGGCAATAGCTTCTCCTACCATTTTTGTATTACCTGTTAAACTAGAATAAACTACTATTGATTTCATTTTTTATCTCCTTCTTTTCTATAAAAAATATATCTTTACTCAAATTATAATCTAAATTTATCTTAAACACACTAAAATTTAAAACTTTTTATTTTATATCAATTAGATTATTCATTATAATTTTTTAATTGATATCTACTAATTACCAACAAGATTAATGTGATAATTATTAAATAAATCATATCTAACAAACTATACATACTAAATACTTCTGTACGTAATAAATTATTCGCTAAAGTCAATGGCAAAATCCCCACTACAATCTGCAACCAATCCGGCAAATTATACAACGGAAAAAATGTACCACAGAAGAAAGTCATCGGTGTAATTATAAAATTTATCACTGAAGATAACGCATCTGGATTTTTGATCCAAAGACCTATGGCAATCCCTAAAATACCAAAGCAAAAGGCAGATAATAAAATCCCTAAAAAGCCCCAAAGGTTCAACATCGGCACATCAAAAAATACCATAGCTATGATATAGATAATACCTCCAGCTATAAAGCCACGAGTAACTCCAGCTAAAGTGATGCCTAATATAACTTGAAAAGCAGAAATCGGACTCAATAATAATGTCTGGAATGTTTTAAAATAAAATCTTCCCACACTTACTGATAATGCTGTCTGTTGAAAAGCATTCATCATGACTGTTATCGATAACATTCCCTTTGCCAAAAAAGGTAAATAACCACCATGGATATTATTCATTACAGGTCCAATCCCCATGCCAAAGGCAAATAAATAGATTATCGGAAACATCACCGCTGAAAAAATATATCCTAATTTTCCCATCTTCTTTTGCAAAAGTGCCATTTCACGCATATATACTGCTAAAAAATTCAAAATCAATAAGCCTCCTTACCGATAAATCGTAAAAAAGCTTTTTCTAAAGTTATATCTTCATTTTCATCTTTTTGCATTATCTGCTTTATTTTTTCTACTTCATCTATCGCCAATAATTCTCCTTGTTTTAAAATAGCGATTTTATCACAAAGATATTCCGCTTCTTCCATATAATGAGTAGTGATAATTACACTTATCCCCATATTTTTTAATTTTTTTATTTCTTGCCAAATATCATATCTCACATCAGGGTCTAATCCCACACTTGGTTCATCTAACAATAAAATTTTAGGCTTTACTAATAAGGCTCTAGCAATCATTGCTTTTCTAGCCATACCGCCAGATAGTTTCTCAATCTTTCTATCTTGCCAAGTATTCATTTCAAATTGAGATATTATTTTTTTCACTTCATATTTATAATTTTTCACCTTATATAAACGAGCATAATATAGCAAAGCTTCTTTAACAGAAAATTCTCTTTCCATATTATTATCCTGCATGACAAAACCTAGTTGAGACTTTATCTTTGCCCTTTCTTTATCAACCTCAATCCCTAAAATCTCAAGCTTACCTGAATTTGCTCTGCTTAAACCTGATATTATCTTCATCATACTCGTTTTACCAGCACCATTAGGGCCTAAAAGCCCCAATATCTTGCCTTCTTCAAGTGTCAAACTTATATCTTTTAAAATAATTTTATCCTTAATTTGTTTATTTATCTTATTTAAACTTAAAACCTGCACTAATTTTTCTCCCCTTGTTTTACATCATAAGGGAAACAAACTAAATGTTTTTGTCCATTTTGTTCTAAAGACATGACTGACGTTTCTACATCATATAAATCACAAAGTATTTTTTCTGTAAATACATCTTGCACCAAACCTTCAGCAAAAATCTTGCCTTTTTTCACTGCTACTAAGCGATGACTATATCTGGCAGCATGATTTAAATCATGCAAGACCATAATCACTGTGATTTTTCTTGTTTCATATAATTTATATACTAAATTCATCAAATCCAATTGGTGTTTTACATCTAAATACGTAGTCGGTTCATCTAATAATAAAATCTCCGGATTTTGAGCTATTGCCATTGCCAGCCATGCTCTTTGACGTTCGCCACCAGATAAAGTATCTAATCTTCGATATCGCATATGTGATGTATTTGTCTGCGTCAATGCTTCTTCGATTTTTTCTTCATCAATTTTATTTGGCGAAGAAAATAATCCTTGATGTGGCATTCTACCATAACAGACTAAATCATAAACAGTCATATCCATTGGAGCCGTTGAAGATTGTGGCAATATCGACATCTTGCGTGCTATATCACCAGGTTTCATTTTTTGAATGTCTTTTCCTTCTAATAAAACAGTCCCATGTGTAGGCTTTAATAATCTACCTAAAGATTTTAATAATGTGGATTTTCCTGAACCATTTGGCCCAATAATACTTATTATCTCCGATTTATCTACCTTGAAATTCAGTTTATCAGCAATAATTTTTTGCCCATATTGCAATGTAAGTTTATCTGCTTGTAAAATCATCTCTTTTGCATTCCCCTTTTCAATAAATAAAGGAAAAACGGTGCACCAATAAATGACATAAATACACCTACAGGCACCTCTATCGGACTAAAAGCAGTCCTTGCCACTGTATCCGCTACAATAAGTAAAATCCCACCAAAAATAGCTGAACTTGGCAATAAATAGTTAAAATCAGAACCCACTACTAAACGCATCATATGTGGCACTATAAGACCAACAAATGTGAGCATACCTGCTACACTTACAGCAGAAGCAGCTAATAAAGCCGCCAGCGTAACGAGGAAAAATCTTGTAGCTTCCACTCGTGTTCCCAAACTTTTTGCTACATCATCACCTAATTGCAAAGCGTTTAACAATTTACTGCTGATACTCACACCTACTAAACCAATGATAGTATATGGCAAAATCATAGTTACATGCTTCCATGAAGCACCTGAAAAACCACCTGCCATCCAATTCACTGTACCTTGAATTTTATCGGAGAAAAATACCATCAAACATGTCATACCGCCAGCAAAAAATGCTGAAACTGCCACACCAGCTAAAATCAATTTAAGTGGCTGAATACCATCTTCCCATGCCAATGCAAATAAAATTAAAGTCGCTATCATCGCTCCTACAAAAGCTACGATTGGCACCATATTCGTATATTCAGGTAAAATAATCATGACTACCATAGCAGCAAGAGCAGCCCCTGCTGATACCCCAATAATACCTGGATCTGCCAATGGATTTTTCAATACACCTTGTAATATACAGCCTGCAATAGCCAAATTTATACCAGCAAACATCGCTGTAAGCACTCTAGGAATGCGAATGTGATATAAAATTCTATAGCTTTCTGTATTTTGAACACCTACAAACACATTATATAAATCGCTAAATGATGTATTTGCTGTACCTATAATCACGCTGATAAATAAAACTGCTACCAACAAAATCAGTCCCAAAAACATCACTAAATTGCGTTTTTTACTTCTAGGATCTTTTATCTTTTCACTTATACTAGCAATAGCCATTACCATACCTCATATTTTTTATTCTTGTAAATATAAATCATCTGCCAATATATTTATCGCTTTAGCTATATTAGTACCAGGATTTACAGCAAATAACTGATATGGTAATACATATACTCTATTATTTTTCACAGCAGATATATCTTGCCACAAAGGATTTTGCCCTAAATTTTCATCTATACTATTTTTTACTGCGTCCACATCACCATGAGTTACTACAAATATCGCCTCTGGATCTTGTGTAGCAATATATTCCATTCCTAATGGGATATAGCCACTATCTTTTGCTACAGAATCCACATTATCTGCTATATTATTACCACCTAAGCGTTTTAATAAATCTCCTGTAAATGATTTACTTGTTGCCATACTAAAGCTATCTGTCGTTCCCCAAATTATCAAACTTCTTGGAGCTGTTTTATTTTCTGCTCTAGCAATCGCTTTTTCATAATCAGCTTCTATTTCTTTGATTTTTGCTTGAGCAATTTCTTCTTCTCCTGTTAATTCTCCATAAAAACCTAAAGTGGATATCACATCTTCATATGTGTCTAAAGATTTAATCAACACAGGAATATTAGCTTTCTCTAAAGTAGGAATTAATTGCTGATGAAAAGGTACATTTACACCAATTACTAAATCAGGTTGTAATTTCAAAATAGTTTCTACACTAGGATTATGAATTACACCGATTTGCTCTATATTTTTTGTTCCTTCTTTAACTTCATCACTCAAAGCTTCTGAAGTAGGTTTTCCCACTATTGTATTAGTCTCTTTACCACCAGCATAATAATATAAATCTAAATGAGAAGCATTTAATAATACTACACGTTTAGGATGTGTTGGTATTGTTACCTCTCTACCTGTGCTATCTGTAACGACTCTTGTTGAGCTGATATTATTTGTATCTCCTTCATGTGAGCGAAAGCCTAAAAACAATCCGCCAATAGCTATCAAACAAATAATGCCAAAGATTACTTTTCTCAAATAGCCACTCATATTTTCACCTCTTTATTTTTCAATCAACTTTTTATACAAATTTTATTTACATCTTTGCCAATTTTACTTATACAACTACATTTAGGACATTTTATTTCTACATATTTAACATTTCCATAAAAAAGCAATCTATTACATCGCTTACATCTATGTTCTGGTAATTTAGTTAACGTTTTTTTTTCGTCTTTTTTTTCATCATCTATAATAATATTTTCGATTTCTTCTTGTTTTAATATAACTTCTTGCATCAAAAACAGCTCTTTTCTCAATATCAATTCAAATAAAAATTAACAGGAACATTCATACTAATACTTTCACCTAAACCATGACTAAATGGACATGCACTATATACTGCATTTAAAGCAGCCTTATCTAAATTCCCATTAACGCTAGAAACTACACCTGCACTGATTAAATTTCCATTTGCATCAATAGTTACATTAATAATTACTGTGCCTTGCTGATTTAATCTAACAGCTGCATACGGATAAGATTTATGATTTTCCACAGCTTGAGCAAATCTACTTGCTACACTATATCTATCTTCTGTAACATTTGCTCCGCCACTAGCTCTTCCATTATTGCCACCAGCCATGCCTTCTGCTGTGCCACCACTTCCACTGCCACTGTTTTTATTTTCGCTACCAGAAAAATTCTCACCATCTCCCTGACCAATACCGTCACTGATTACTTGCGTATCATCTTCTGATATTGTATTTGTTATATTATTGGAAGCTGGTAAAATTCCATCTTCTGCACTAATTTCATCTTTTTCAATCTGCTTATTTTCTACATTATTTATTTGTTTTATATCTTTATTTTGATTTACTTCATTATTTTTATTCCTGATATTTTGATTATCATTATCACTATTATGCTTAAAAATATTTTCTATATCTCTACTAAATGAATTGAATGATGATTTTTCTTGAACTTTTGCTATCTGTTCTGGTGTGTCCGCTAGATTGACTGTAATCAATTCTTCTTTTGGTCTTTGTATCTCCTGATGAAAGCCTGCTACCACAGCACCAATAGTTATGACTACTATAAAATGAAAAACAAATGATATTGAAAAAGATTTTTTCCAAATATGCTTTTTCATTGATTATTTCTCCTGAGTAGCTATGGATAATTTGGTTACACCTGCACTCTTGATTTCATCCATCACTTTGATTACTTTTCCATGTTCTACATTCTCATCAGCTCTTAAAATCACAGGAGTATCTGCTTTATCAGCTAATTGTTCCACTCGTGGTTTTATTTCTTCAATGCCCACCACAGTATCACCTATACTGATTGTGCCATCTTTCATTAGTGTGATAGCCACTGGCTTTGGTGCTTCTTGATGACTAGAAGATGCTACTGGCAAATTCACAGGCATAGATTTTTGATAAACCATTTGCAAAGTGCTAAATAAGAAAAACACCATCAAGAAAAATATAATATCTATCATCGGTATAATCATCAATCGTGGTGGTCTTGCCACGCGATTACTGCGTATATTCATTATTATTTACCTCTTGCCTTACTGATCACTACAGTACAAACATTTTCTACATCAGTCAAAACACTATCTAAGCGATTGCTAAAATAACTATGCACAATCAATGCTAACACAGCGACGCAAAGACCAGTAGCAGTCGCAATTAACGCCTCACCTACACCACCAGTGATTAATGCAGGATTATCACCAGCAACATCTAATACTTTAAAAGAACTAATCATCCCCACCACTGTACCTAATAAACCTAACAGTGGAGCCATTGTAACAATAGTATCTAAATAATTTAAATTTCGTTTTAACCCATTTGCTCTAACAGAAATATATTCCTCAAAACTTTCCTTCATTGACATTGGACACTCACGATATTTTAAACCTATCGCCAATACATCACTGACAAAGCAACGATTATTAGCACATACTTTTTCTGTTTCTTGCCAATTACGCTCTTTAGCTAAAGCTAAAATTTGTTGAGCCATATCTTTATTATCGCCACAAGTCCTCTTATAATAGATAAAACGCTCAATACCAATAGCAACAACTAAAATAGAACAAGCTAAAAGTGGATACATCACCCAACCACCATGATGAAATAATTCTAATGCACTAATAATAAAATCCAATTTAAACGCACCTTTCTCTAAATAATAATCTTCATTAAAAAGATAAAACTCCATAGAATAAATCCAAAATAAAATTTTCCTATGCTCTACATAAAAATAAATACACACAAAAATTTTATTTAAAAATATATTCTATGGAGTTCTAGACTCTCTTTTAAAAATTACATAAATAATTATATTGAAAACAATTCTCATTGTCAAATATTTTATGAACAATTTTTAAATCTATTCAATTTTATTTTTTAGTACATTCTAACCATTCTTGATAAATATACTCTTTCAATCTATCAAAAGTATCACTATCTTTTTTACCTACAGCTTTTCCTTCAAATTCTGTAGCACGAATACACAAATCACCAGAACTACTTACAATTACTTCATCAGCATTGATTAATTCATCTACTGTAAAAGGTCTTTCTTCTACTTCAATATTCAACGCTTTACATGCTTTTAATAAATGCGCTCTAGCAATACCAGGTAAAATATATTCATCAGCAGGATGAGTGATGAATTTCTTATCTTTGATTATATGCACATTACTATGAGCACATTCTGTAACTATATCCCCGCGATGAAATACAGTTTCATCACAATTATTTTCCTTAGCATGTTGATAAGCTACTACACTAGGAATTAAATTCAAAGTCTTAATATTACAATGCAAAAATCTTGTATCTTCCATAGAAGTCAATTTGTATTCTCTATCTTTATCAGTTATTTTTTCTGGGCAAATTGTTATCCATAAATTAGCTTTTTGCTCTTTATCATAATTATGACTTCTAAGACCATTACCACCACGAGTAGCTTGCCAATATACAAACAGTTCATCATCATCTAATTTTTGTACTAATTCATTCAATAAATCTTTTAAATACTCTTTAGTAAATCCTAAATTGATATTTAACAATCTAGCACTATTAAAAAATCTATCAACATGTTCATCAATAGCCATGATTTTATAATTTCTAGCGCAAGTGGCATCATATACACCATCGCCAAACCAATGGGAACGATCTGACATAGGTATCATTATTTTATCAATTTCATCATATTTTCCATTATAATAACCTAAAGTTTTCATAAAAAATCTCCTTTAATTAGACAAAGACCCGAAGATTACTATTAAAATATATACACAAAATTAATAGAATTCTTCGGGTTTTTATTTCACTAAATTATGCTTCTTGCGCTTCTTGTTTGCAAATAACAACAATATCTTTTATTTCAGCACGGAAAAAGTCTGCTACACGATATGTATTGCTTTCATAAAAAGAAATACAATCAGAACCAGGTAAAGATGTAGCATCATGATCTCTAAAAATTGTAGGTTCTCCTACATATTCTCTACCATCATTACAAATAACTCTTACAATGTGACCTTTGTATTGTTTAAAATCTTCATTAAACATGCACAATCGCTCCTTAAAACTTTGATTATTATAATTTTACCTTATACCATCTTTATTATCAACTATTAAACAATTATTTACAATATTTTATAATTTAGTATAATATTATATACGTTGTTTTTCCAACAAAGGAGTAGTTTTATGCAAAAATATTTAGATATACTAAAAAACTCAGCTTTATTTTCTGGTATTGATACAAAGGATTTAATCAATATGTTCAAGTGCCTTTTAATGAACATAAAAACTTATGAGAAAAATTCTTATATACTCAAAGCCTCTGAACCACTCGTTGAAGTAGGTATAATTTTAAAAGGTAGAGTAAATATTATTAAAGAAGATTATTGGGGCAATCGAACAATTCTCACTACGCTTTCAACAGGCGATTTATTTGGTGAAAGTTTTGTTTGCACGAATATTAACAATAATTGTTTTAGCATTGTAACTGCTGAAAAAGCTGAAATTATGTTTTTAAACTATCAAAAAATAACTTCACCTTGTCAATTTGCATGCAATTTTCATTCAAAAATTATTCAAAATATGCTTCTACTGATAGCTAAAAAAAATATACAATTAACAACAAAGATAGACCATTTAAGCCAAAAAACAACTCGTGAAAAAATCTTATCTTATCTATCTAGCGAAGCTTTAAAAAACAATAGTAATTCCTTTACCATTCCCTTCAATAGACAAGAACTTGCAGATTTTCTTTCTGTTGAAAGAAGTGCTATGTCTGCTGAATTATCACGCATGCAAAAAGATAAACTAATTACTTATCACAAAAATAATTTTACTTTATTATAATTTTTATTAAATGATTAAAATTTAGGAGTAATCACATGTTTAAATCTTTACGTTGGCTTATAAAATTTAGAAAAAATTTCCAAAATCTAAAAAAACATTATCAAATAATCATCTATGCTACTAAAAAAGACTTTGCTTATTATCAGCAAAAACAAAGTTTAAGCAATTATCAAATAGAAGAAGTGCTTTTTTATATAGCACGAATGCAAGATTATCATCAAAAAATCTCATCTATGTCACTTCTTCAAGCTGGCATCACTAAAAATAGAGATTTTCAAACTTATATCGGTTTATTTAAAAAGAATATGTTTAAATGCAATGAAATTTTAATGATAGGCGCTCGCTATGAGTTATTGAGATTTCAACAAGATATAGATTTTCTAATCCATGATAAAAGCCATGATTTATTCAAGCATCTAAGCCCAGATATTCAAACAGCTTTTATTAATATTTATAAATTAACACATAACACCATAAAATCTATAGATGAAAACAATTTAAGAAATTTTGCTCAATATAAATATAAATTAGATATATTTCTAGAAAAACTTAATAAACGCCTATCTCCACAAAAATATAATACACTTTTCAACGAAATCAACAGACTCCAACAAAAATCTTAACTAAAAAATTAAAAACTAAATATATAATCAACTAAATAATAAGTTTATAAGAAGTAACTATATGTTACTTCTTTTTTTATGCAGATTTTATCGATTTTTTCTCTTGACTTCAACATAATTTAATGTATAATAATTGGTACTACCAATTATTTAAATAGATAGGGGTACACATTTGGAAGATAGAGGTTATATCTTAGTTTTAGAATATATCAAGGAATTAATCATTTCTGGTAATCTCAGTGTTGGTGATAAACTCCCTACTGAACGCAAATTATCTGAAACACTTTCTCTAAGTCGCAATACTATCCGTGATGCAATTCGCATTATGGGAAGCATGGGTTTTATTGAAAGCCGTCAAGGTTCTGGCAATTATTTATCTAATAAAATCAGTGGCAATATCTCCGCCACTATAAATTTCATGTTACTTTTAGAGCAATCTAATTTTACTGAAATCAATCAAATCAGACGTGCCATTGCCTTAGAATGTTTTCGCCATGTTTTTACAAAATGCACTGATAGAGAAATAAAATTGCTACAAAAAGTAGTAACAAAAATGGAGCAATGTCATCGTGAAAGCCACTATGACAAATTATTTCATGATATTATTTTACATATCTCTCAAAACAAATTAATGATTAGCATGATGAATGCACTTTCTAACGTATGTTGTACATTAATTGATAATATTTTTTCCAGCGCTACAGCTGAAACCAAAAATACAATTATCAATTCACACAAAGAAATTCTAAATTGCATCATCAATCGCAATGAATTAGCTGGTTATGCAGCTATTAATCACCATTACGATTTAGTTGATAAAGAAATATTAAAATGGAAGGCGGTTCTTTAAGTGAAATTACTTGAACAATTTGGTATTATTTTAACTTTAACTTTTATCGTTGAAACTTTTAAGGAACTCGTTCCATTACCTGTTCCCGCTAGTGTTTATGGCTTAGTTTTAATGCTTTTACTTTTAAAATTCAAAATTCTAAATATCTCTGCTATCAAAGATGCTAGTAAATTATTAATCGAAACTATGCCTATCATGTTCATTCCTGCTGCTGTTGGACTTTTAAATGCATGGAATGTAATTCGTGATTTATTAATTCCTTTGACCTTAGTAGTAAGCTTAACTACTGTTATTGTAATGATTATTTCTGGTCATATAACACAATTTATTATTGTATCTAGTAAAAAGAAAAAAGGAGCTTGCTAATTAGATGTTACAGGATCTTATCTTTAATTCAGCTTTATTTGGTTTGATTATTAGCTTATTAGCCTATGAAATAGGTTTGCGCATAAAACGTAAATTAAAAATTGCCATTTTCAATCCTTTGTTAATAGCAATAGGTCTTATAATCACTTTTTTAGTAACCTTCGATATTGATTATGAAGAATATAATCGAGGCGCTAAATATTTAGGTTATTTATTAACACCAGCTACAATCTGTCTTGCTGTTCCTTTATATGAACAACTAGAAGAATTGAAAAAGAACGTAAAAGCTATCATGGCTGGTATCGTTTCTGGTGTAATCACTAGTATGAGTTGTATTTTAGCTTTATCTATTTTATTTAGCTTTAGTCATACAGAATATGTAACACTTTTACCAAAATCTATCACAACTGCTATAGGTATTGGTATATCTGAAGAATTAGGTGGTATCGTTACTATCACTATTGCTGTTATCATCATCACTGGTGTATTCGGCAATATGACTGCTGAATATATCTGCAAAGTATTTAAAATTTATGAACCTGTAGCTAAAGGTGTAGCAATCGGTTCATCTGCTCATGCTATGGGAACTGCAAAAGCAATTGAAATGGGCCCTATTGAAGCTGCTATCAGTAGCTTAACTATTGCCGTAGCTGGTATTGTTACTGTAATTGCTGTTTCATTCTACGCAACTTTATTATAAATTTTAAAATTTATAATAAAACAAAAAATAACACCTTAAAATAATCTTTTAAGGTGTTATTTTTTCTATATGATGAATTGTCAATCCAAGTGCGACACTTCTTTTAAAAATAAATTAAATGGATTATCCCAATTTAAACATTTTCTTGGTCTA